>ENA-OQBL01000049-OQBL01000049.1-human-gut-metagenome-genome-assembly--contig:-NODE-49-length-83284-cov-6.910687_pt1 | contig 83284 bp, 83 predicted proteins | sample MGYA00242747_ERZ504553 | MGnify/ENA primary metagenome ERZ504553 (study PRJEB26092, sample SAMD00036240) | human gut metagenome | host: Homo sapiens | study: EMG produced TPA metagenomics assembly of...
GCCGTTATCCTTGTTATTATCTTTAAAACGAAGAAATTGCGTTTCTACAATATGGATTTTATTATTCTCAAGGTCAATGTTATCATTCCGCAATGCCGCAAATTCTCCAGCTCTCAGTCCAGTTTCCAAAAGGAATAAAACAACAACTGGGTATTGCCCCATATTGTTTTTGTAAGCATAATAGAACTTTTCGATATCCTGTGGTGAAAATATTTTTTTCCCGGTTCTTAATATCATCTTCTCTTTTCTTGTCGTATTCATCGGAAATTTCTTTCTTGATTCTTGCCTGTGCAGCATAATTTTCTTTAAGCAGGCTACGATCCATAAGCCATTTACAGCATCGTCTACATAACTGTATTGGCAGTGAACATGTCTTTCTACTTTTAAGTGCTAATATAGAATCAAAATATTTTTCGAATTCTACAGCACTCAGCATATGTAACTGATATCTGGCTATAGGAAAGCTAAAGAAATTTCGCTTCATATTACTAATATATGAATGATATCCACTTCCAGTTAATGAAGGTTTCACTTCATTCTCAATATATTCATTCATATATTCTCCGAACGTTTTTGCTTTATTTATCTTAGTATCTCGCCCACGTTCAATCTCTTTTTCCCATGCTGCCAAATCCATTTTCGCTTTTTCACATGCTGCGGATTCAGTATCGCAGATTCTTTTAATCCTTTTCGGCTTTCCAGTCTTCGGGTTCATATACTTGCTCTGCACAATACATTCATATTTACCACTCGACAATCTCCGTATGGTTCCTTCGCCATTTTCTCTTTTACCATCATTACTTTTAGCCATTCTAATTCCTCCCGTGACTATTATCACTTTTTCAGATCAAGGTAATTTTGTGTCCAAAAAGTGATATTAAAAAGTGATATTAGCGATATTATAAAACGCCCCTAAACACAATTCAATTAGTAAAAATCACCAATTATCATTGCATTTAGGGGCGTTATATTATTTCTCGTTTGGACACATTAGCTAAATCTAGCTATTTATTTGTAGTTTACGATCTTTCCGAAATCAGCTTTCAGAGAAGCACCACCTACAAGGCCGCCATCGATATCGTTCTGAACGAATAAGTCAGGTGCTGTTGCAGGATTTACAGATCCGCCATACTGGATACGGATTGCTTCTGCTGTTGCTTCATCATAGATTTCAGCGATGCATGCACGAATACCTGCGCATACTTCCTGAGCCTGCTCAGTTGTAGCTGTTTTACCTGTTCCAATTGCCCAGATTGGCTCGTAAGCGATAACTGCTGTCTTAGCCTGATCTGCTGTAACACCCTGGAATCCAACTTTAACCTGCTGACGGATGAAATCCATTGTCACGCCCTGTTCTCTCTGAGTAAGAGTTTCGCCACAGCACATGATAGGTGTAATTCCATGTTCGAAAGCTTTGAGAACTTTCTTGTTAACATCTTCGTTTGTTTCTCCGAAGTATTCTCTTCTTTCGGAATGTCCAAGAACAACATATTTAACTCCGGCATCTACGAGCATTGCAGGGGAGATTTCTCCTGTGTATGCACCTTTCTCTTCAAAGTACATGTTCTCGGCACCAACCTGGATGTTTGTTCCCTTAGCAGCTTCTACAACCGGGATGATATCGATTGCAGGTACGCAGAATACTACGTCTACTTCATCGTTAACTACTAATGGTTTTAATGTTTCTACTAATTTAACGGCTTCGCTTGGTGTCATGTTCATTTTCCAGTTACCAGCGATAATTTTCTTTCTTGCCATGATGATTTATCTCCTTAGTATCCCTGTGGGATGTTATTATATTCTTATTTATCGTTTGCTGCTGCAACACCCGGGAGTTCTTTTCCTTCCAGGAATTCAAGAGATGCACCGCCACCTGTGGAGATGTGTGTCATCTTGTCGCCATAACCAAGGATGTTAACTGCAGCTGCAGAATCACCACCACCGATAATAGTTGTGGCATCTGTTTCAGCAAGTGCTTTTGCAACAGCTTCTGTACCATGAGCGAAGTTTGGCATTTCGAAGCAGCCCATCGGTCCGTTCCATACAACTGTCTTAGCATCTTTTACAGCATCAGCAAAAAGCTTCTCTGTTTCCGGTCCGATATCCATTCCTTCCCATCCGTCCGGAATCTCGCCACGTTTTACAACCTGAATATTGCAGTCATTGGAGAAGCTGTCACCAATTCTGTTATCTACAGGAAGAAGAAGTTTTACGCCTTTTTCTTCTGCTTTCTTCATCATGTCTAATGCATACTGAAGATAGTCATCCTCACAGAGAGACACACCGATATGTCCGCCCATAGCTTTGGAGAATGTATAAGACATACCACCACCAATAATAAGTGTATCTACTTTATCAAGAAGGTTATTGATTACAGAAATCTTGCTGGAAACCTTAGCTCCGCCAAGGATAGCAACAAATGGTCTCTCAGGATTGTTCACTGCATTTCCAAGGAAATCGATTTCCTTCTGCATTAAGTAACCAACAACTGCTGTATCAACATATTTGGTCACACCAACATTAGAGCAGTGTGCTCTGTGAGCTGTACCAAATGCATCATTAACAAATACATCACAAAGAGAAGCAAGTTCTTTGCTGAATTCGTCTCCGTTCTTTGTTTCTTCTGCGCGATAACGTGTGTTCTCAAGTAAGATAACATCTCCGTCTTTCATCTCAGCTACTGCTGCTTTTGCGTTAGGTCCTACTACTTCAGGATCTGCTGCAAACTTAACTTCCTGTCCTAATAATTCGGAAAGACGTTTTGCAACCGGTGCAAGAGATAATTCCGGTTTCGGCTCTCCCTTCGGTTTTCCAAGGTGGGAGCAGAGAATAACCTTTCCGCCGTCAGCGATCAGCTTCTTGATTGTAGGAAGAGCTGCAACCAGACGGTTCTCATCTGTGATCTTTCCATCCTGAAGAGGAACATTGAAGTCACATCTTACAAGAACTTTTTTGCCTTTTACATTGATATCATCAACAGATTTTTTATTCAGCATTTGTGGTGCCTCCTTAATAATATTCTTTAACAGTTACTGCATATCTGTAAACAGTAACTTATTGATTTCCTGCTGTCATTCCAGACCACGCGAAAAGGGTCCGGTCCAAATCAGACCGGACCCTTCGTTGGAGTCTATTCCTTTACACTTACTGAAAATTAAGCGTTCAGTAATTTACCAAAGTGTTTGATTGTACGAACCATCTGGCTTGTGTAGGAGTTCTCGTTGTCATACCAGGAAACTACCTGTACTTCTGTTGTGCCATTCTCAAGTGGAAGAACCATTGTCTGAGTAGCATCGAACAGAGAACCAAATCTCATACCAACGATATCGCTGGATACGATTTCATCTTCGTTGTATCCGAAGGATTCATTAGAAGCTGCTTTCATAGCTGCGTTGATCTGTTCTTTTGTTACGTTTCCTTCAACAACTGCTGTTAAGATTGTTGTAGAACCTGTTGGGGTAGGAACACGCTGAGCAGATCCGATAAGTTTACCGTTCAGTTCCGGAATAACAAGACCGATAGCTTTAGCAGCACCTGTGCTGTTAGGAACGATGTTAACTGCAGCTGCACGAGATCTTCTTAAATCACCTTTTCTCTGTGGTCCGTCAAGTGTCATCTGATCGCCTGTGTAAGCGTGGATTGTGCACATGATACCGGATTTGATTGCAGCAAGATCATTTAATGCTTTAGCCATTGGAGCTAAGCAGTTTGTTGTACAGGAAGCTGCGGAGATGATGTGATCTTCTTTTGTAAGAGTTTCATGGTTTACATTGTAAACGATTGTCTTAAGATCGTTTCCAGCCGGAGCGGAAATGATAACGTGTTTAGCACCTGCATCGATATGAGCCTGAGCTTTGTCTTTGGATGTATAGAATCCTGTACACTCAAGAACTACGTCTACACCGATTTCTCCCCATGGAAGTTCAGCAGCGTTAGCTTTTGCGTAAATTTTGATTTCTTTTCCGTCAACTGTGATGGAATCTTCTCCTGCTGTTACTGTATCTGCAAGAGCATATTTTCCCTGTGTTGAATCATATTTTAATAAGTGAGCAAGCATTTTAGGAGATGTTAAATCGTTGATTGCTACGATTTCAAATCCTTCTGCTCCAAACATCTGACGGAATGCAAGACGTCCAATACGTCCAAAACCATTAATTGCAACTTTTACTGCCATGATAAAATTCCTCCTATGAATTAAGTGGTTAATTATGGTAATCCTTTGTTTGTTAAAGAATCATCAACCTGTAATGTATTGTACATAATTCCAAACAAAAATTCAAGACCATTTTCCAAAAAACAGATAAAAATTAAGTAAAAAATGTAAATTATATGTTATACTGTGTATACAGTGCTTTATGAATACACTGATCCGGGCCTGTAATTGTGATATTTCAGGTGCAGATATATCCATTTAAGAGGACACAATATTCATTTATAATATATCACACGCAAATATAACAGTACTGTTTTTACAGAAGAAAGGACTGAAATTATGGACAGACAAATATTGTGGGATTGTCATATGCACTCTTCTTTTTCTGCTGACTCGGATACGCCTATGGAAGTTATGATCCATCGCGCCGTTGAAACGGGACTACAGGGAATTACTTTTACGGAACATCTGGATCCGGATTACCCTGTTACTCCGGACAATCTGGATTTTTCTCTGGATATTCCGGCTTACAAAGAAAAGCTGGCTGAACTTTCAGATATGTATAAGGATAAAATTCAGGTACGTTTCGGAATTGAACTGGGACTGCAGATGCATCTGGGAGAATATTTTGACTCACTTCTCTCTCAGACACCTTTTGATTTCGTTATCGGTTCATCCCATCTTGTCCATGGGTATGATCCTTATTACCCGGAATTTTTTGAAGGACGTAAGGAATTTTTATGTTATATGGAATATTTTGAATCCATTCTTGAAAACATTTCCGCATATGACGGATTTGATGTTTACGGACATATTGATTATGTTGTCCGTTATGGTCCTAACAAGAACCGGGAATATTCTTACGGACGGTATAAAGATATTCTGGATGAGATTCTGAAGAAACTGATTTCCATGGGAAAAGGCATCGAACTTAATACAGGCGGATATCATTATGGTCTTGGAGAACCCAATCCATGTACTGCCGTAATAAGGCGCTATAGAGAACTTGGCGGAGAGATCATCACCATCGGAGCAGATGCGCATACTCCGGATAAAATCGCCTGTGCATTTGATAAAGCTGCCAGTGTACTGGAAGCCTGTGGTTTTCGTTACTATACAATCTTCAAAGACCGTAAACCGGAATTTATTTCTCTGTAAAACGTGTCAGTACTTGCCTATATGGCAGTTCCTATAATATAATATTACATATGATTTCAGAAGCCCAATTTCCAAACTGCTCCAAATACTGTTTCTCTGGTCTGCATCATAGCTGATCATGATAAAAAACTGACAGTAGATATGGAAATTGCAGCTTTCTGTATATATTCGTAACTGTCCGGTGTCTCCATATTTATGTTTTATATGTCCCGACACTGCCCGGTTACTGTATTTTTCATAAACCAGGGAGGAATATTATGGCTAAAAAAAGACTCCAGAAGAAACGTTCTTCATCAACAGTCAGAAAGCAGGAATCAGAAATTTTACAAGTAACTACTTCCAAAACTGAGCCTGTCAGAGTTGAAACTTCTAAAGTAGAACCTGTTAAGGTCGAGACTTCCAAAGTGGAACCTGTTAAGGTCGAGACTTCCAAAGTAGAACCTGTTAAGGTCGAAACTTCCAAAGTAGAACCTGTTAAGGTCGAAACTTCCAAAGTAGAACCTGTTAAGGTCGAAACTTCCAAAGTAGAACCTGTTAAGGTCGAAACTTCCAAAGTAGAACCTGTTAAGGTCGAGACTTCCAAAGTGGAACCTGTTAAACTGGACGTTCCTGTTGATCTTACTTTATATAACGAACGTTTTCAGAAACATTATGATGAGCTGAAATGGTTATATTGCGAATTATATCAGGATCGTGATGATGTCATGACCTATCTGCATGATCTTACTTCTAATATGGAAGCTTTCTATAACAGCAGAAATTCAGCATTGAAGGCATCTGATAAAAAGCGTGAGGCTGATCCGGACTGGTATAAACGCAATGATCTTGTAGGCATGATGATGTATGTAAACAATTTTGCACATACTTTAAAAGGTCTGGAGGAACATCTGGATTATGTGGAAGAATGTAATGTCAATTATCTTCATCTGATGCCTCTGCTCGCATCTCCGAAAGGAAAAAGTGACGGTGGTTACGCAGTAGCTGACTTCCGCACAGTGCAGCCTGAGCTTGGTACTATGGAGGACTTTTCAGAGCTTACCTCCAAATGCCATGAACGCGGCATCAACATCTGCCTTGATTTCGTTATGAACCATACTTCCGAAGAGCATGAGTGGGCAAAACGGGCTCGCGCAGGTGAAAAAGAATACCAGGACCGTTATTTCTTCTTTGATACCTACGATGTTCCTGCTCTCTATGAGAAGACCTGTCCACAGGTATTCCCAACTACCGCACCGGGCAACTTTACATGGCTGGATGACCTTCACAAGCATGTCATGACTACTTTCTATCCATACCAGTGGGATTTAAACTACAGAAATCCTGTTGTGTTTAACGAAATGGTCTACAATATGTTATATCTGGCAAACCAGGGTGTTGACATCGTACGTCTCGATGCAGTTCCTTATATCTGGAAGCAGCTTGGAACAAACTGCCGCAACCTGCCACAGGTTCACACAATCGTACGTATGATGCGTATGATCTGCGAGATCGTGTGCCCGGGAGTCCTTCTTCTCGGAGAGGTTGTCATGGCTCCTGAAAAAGTTGTTCCATATTTCGGTACACTTGAAAAGCCGGAATGCCATATCCTGTATAACGTTACTACTATGGCAAGCACCTGGCACACAGTTGCAACCAAAGATGTATCTCTGCTCCGCAGACAGCTAGATATTCTGGGATCTCTTCCAAAAGAGTACATCTTCCAGAATTATCTGCGTTGCCACGATGATATTGGCTGGGGACTGGATTATGATTTCCTGAAGAATTTCTCAATCGATGAGGTTTCTCATAAGAAATTCCTGAATGATTTCTTTACAGGCAAATATCCGGATACATTTGGCCGCGGTGAACTTTACAATGATGACCCGCGTCTGGGTGATGCAAGACTTTGCGGTACTACCGCATCTCTGTGCGGCATTGAGAAATATGGTTTTGAAGGAAACGTAGCTGGTGTTGACAGAAGTGTGCGCTATGACATCACACTTCATGCATTTATGCTTTCCCAGTCAGGTATCCCTGTAATCTACAGCGGAGATGAGATTGGTCAGGTAAACGACTATTCTTATAAAGATGATCCTGACAAGGCAGTTGATTCCCGCTATCTTCACAGAGGAGAATTCAACTGGTCACTTGCTCCAAACAGAAATATCGCAGATACAGTACAGGGAAAACTTTTCCACGCACTGGATCATCTGGAACATATCAGAAGTTCACACAGCGTTTTTGACACAACAGCTGATCTTCGTACAATCGATACCTGGGATTCTTCTATCCTTGCAATCGTACGCGAAAATGCAGAGGAGAAATTCATCGGAATCTATAACTTCAGCGATCAGGATAAGGTTGCATGGATCAACGAAGATGACGGCATATACACTGATCTTATCTCAGGACATGAGATGGAAGCTAAAGGTGTTATGATCCCTGCATTTGGATGCTTCTGGCTGTGCAGAAAGAAATAAACCATTAATCTGCATAACACAGACCGCATAATGCAAACGAGGACAATCTGCATATTTTACAGATTGTCCTCGTTTTTTACTTCTGGACTCTTTCCAAAAATCTTGCAAAAAATCCTTTATTTTCATCTTCTCTGTCCAGTGACTTCTCATAAATCCTCCTGATCCATTCTGTAATAGTTTCGATCAGGATTGGAGAGAATGTCATCAGTACAAATACCAGAATGATCATTCCAAATTCCAGAGAACCCAGTGTCAGCAAATCCTGCAATACAACCGCACTTATAAAAAATGCAAACTGCATTCCATAAATGATCACTTTTCTGTATGTGTTCAGCGGCGAATAAACTGTACGCAGTGCAGACATATAGTTCCACCCCGTAACCAGAACACAGGCTGTATTAAGCATGACGTTGGAATGGTATACATCCTGACAGACCAGCATGATCGTAAATACACATCCTGTAATGGTTACTGCCGCAGGAAATGCATTCATAAATACGTGCCTCAGGAATGTATGGTCAATCTTATTGTAATTATTTTCCTGCGTCAGAAGAAATGTAGGAATTCCCACTGCGCAGGCACTGATCAGTGACATCTGGATTGGTTCAAAGGGATATGCATCTCCAAAGAAAATTGTGATCAATGACAGTAAAACAGAAAAAATTGTTTTGATCAGAAACATGGATGCCGCACTTCTGATATTGTTTACAACACGACGGCCCTGATTTACAATATGAGGCATTGCCCCGAAATTAGAATCAAGAAGAACGACATTTGCAATATTTTTAGCTGCATCGCTTCCTGCTGCCATGGCAATACTGCAGTCTGCTTCCTTGAGTGCAAGTACGTCATTTACACCGTCACCGGTCATCGCAACTGTATGCTTCTGTGACTGAAGAGCCTGTACCATCTGTTTCTTCTGCTGTGGTGTTACACGCCCGAATACACTGCACTCTGCAACTGCACGCTGCATTTCTTCCGAAGTTTTAATTGTTGTTGCATCGATATAATGATTGGCATTTTTCAGTCCTGCTTTCTTTGCAATTGCAGAGACAGTCACAGGATCATCTCCTGAGATAACTTTAAGGTCAACTCCCTGGCTGTCAAAAAAAGCCAGAGTATCCGGTGCTTCCTCACGTATCACGTCAGTGATGAGAAACAGTCCCAACGGTTCAAGTCCTGTCGGGCGTTCCGTTCCTTTTGTCTCCTGTTCACTGTGAGCCAGAACAAGGATACGGTATCCCTCCTGTGCGTAACTGCTACAATGTTCCAGAAGTTCTTCATTTCCTTCCGGAAAAAGGAACTGTGCAGCTCCCATCAGATAAGTTCCTCTTCCTTCAAAAACAGCACCACTGTATTTCCTGTCTGAGGAGAAAGGAATGGCATGGATCAGTTTCAGGTCATTTCTTGAAGGAAAGCGCTTTCTCAGCGCATCTGCTGTTGCATTCTGATCATGAAGAACTGACATCATATTTCCCATAATGTGGTCAATTTCCTGAAGCTTCTGTCTTTCTTCCTGAGATACCGTTTCTGAATTTACTGTTTCCTGTATCTGTCCGTTTTCCTTCTCTGCTGATACCGTAACCTCCGGTTTTAATGCTGACACATTCTGAACAGGCTCCCCTGTTTCCGGATCAAATTTTGCTGTATGTTGTACAACAGTTGTCTGTGCTGTATCATACAACTGCACATCTTCAACCTTCATGGTACCTTCTGTGATCGTACCGGTCTTATCCAGACAGAGCGTGTCAACTCTCGCCAGCGTTTCAATACAGTAAAGCTCCTGCACAAGTGTCTTCTTTGTAGCAAGAACCATAGAACCCAGTGTCAGTGCCACACTTGTCAGAAGTACCAGGCCTTCCGGGATCATTCCAAGTACTGCGGCAACCATATTTACCACAGAATCCTTCAGTGTATCTCCTACGATCATATATTGCTTGTAAAACAACATGGCACCAAGAGGCACGATAATGATACTGATCACCTTCAGAATCGCATTCAGAGAATTGCGAAGTTCCGAATTATGACGTTTAAATTCCTTTGCTTCACTTGTGATCTGCGATGCATAATTATCTTTTCCAACATGGATTACCTGACAGCAAGCTTCCCCTGATGTCACAAAGCTTCCTGAAAAAAGTTCGTCTCCCTGGCTTTTGGACAGATTGTCCGACTCACCGGTGAGTAGAGACTCGTTTACTTCTACAGTTCCCTCCAGTACCTTTACGTCAGCCGGAACCTGATCTCCTGTTTTCAGAAAGATCAGATCATCCAGAACAAGTTTCTCTGTGGAAATACTCCATTTCTTCCCCTCACGCAAAACTACTGTTTTACTCTCTGTAAGGATTGCAAGTTTGTCAATCGTCTTCTTTGCTCTGATTTCCTGAATAATACCTATCACTGTATTGATCAGAATGATTCCCATAAACATGGAGTTCTTATAAGATCTCACAAAAAGCACCAGAACAAGCAATGCAATATTTAAAAAGTTAAAAAATGTGAGCGTGTTTTCCAAAATGATCTGCTTGTAGGTTCTGGTATTCGGGTTCTCGTTGACATTAACTTTTCCTTCTGCAATCCTCTCCTGCACCTGTTCATTTGTAAGTCCTGTCATTTCTACCTCCTGCAGAAAATATTTATAGCAGCATCATATAATAAAAATTGCGGGAACTGCTTCACAAAATATCTTTTGTCCCTGGTATCATATAATGCCATAATATAAAGCACAGGGCAGATGATGAGTATCACCCGCCCCTTCTTTATAAATAACGATTTCAGATTACAAACAGATTCAGATTTTTTGCTATAATCAATATTCTTCTTCCTCTGCTTCTTCGCCTTCGTGAATATCAGACTTTGGTTTCTTAAGACCTTTAATCTCAATATGATGCTTCTGTGCATAATCCCACAGAGCCGCATGGATTGCTTCCTCTGCAAGCAGGGAGCAGTGTACTTTTACAGGCGGAAGTCCGTCCAGGGCTTCCATAACTGCCTTATTTGTAACTTCCATAGCTTCTTCGATGGTTTTTCCCATTACCATCTCTGTTGCCATGCTGCTGGTTGCAACTGCCGCACCACATCCGAATGTTTTGAATTTGCAGTCTTTGATGATATGTGTTTCATCATCGATATCAAGAAAAATCCTCATGATATCACCGCATTTTGCATTTCCCACTGTACCTACGCCACTTGCGTTCTCTATTTCTCCTACATTACGCGGATGCTGAAAATGATCCATTACTTTTTCACTGTAAGCCATTTGTGTTTCCTCCTGTTATCCTGACTTTCTTTTAATATTATTTCTGTTGTAACTGCAAAAATACAAACAATTATCTTCTGTTTTGTTATTTATTCTGTTTTTTCATGAAATCTTCATATAATGGAGACATGCTTCTTAAGTGCGCTACAATTTCTTTCAATCTGTCCACTACGAAATCTACATCTTCCATTGTTGTCTCTTCACTGAGTGTCATACGCAGAGAACCATGTGCAATCTCGTGCGGAAGTCCGATTGCAAGAAGTACATGGGACGGATCAAGAGAACCTGATGTACAGGCAGATCCGCTGGATGCACAGATTCCATAATTATCCAGCATCAGCAGGAGAGATTCGCCCTCAACAAACTGGAAGCTGACATTTACGTTATTCGGAAGACGTTTTATACGGTCACCGTTTACTTTTACATAAGGAATCTCTGTCTCAATTCTGTGGATCAGATGATCTCTGATAGCGATTTCTTTGTCAGTACGTTCTTTCATGGATGCATTTGCACGTGCTGCTGCTGCACCGTATCCAACGATTCCCGGCACATTCTCTGTACCTGCACGACGTTTACGTTCCTGTGCACCGCCATGTACAAAGGAACGGATTTTTACGCCCTTACGAATGTAGAGGAAACCGATTCCTTTTGGTCCATTGATCTTATGTCCGCTGGAGCTTAACATATCAATATTGCATTCATCCACATTGATTGGAACCTGACAGAATGCCTGAACAGCATCTGTGTGGAAAAGCACTCCATGCTCTTTTGCGATACGTCCGATTTCCTTGATCGGCTGGATAGAACCAATCTCGTTGTTTGCAAACATTACAGAAATCAGGATTGTTTCCGGTGTGATTGCTTTCTCAAGTTCATCCAGTTTTACAATACCGTTCTCGTCTACATCTACATATGTGATCTTTGCGCCGCGTTTCTCCAGATATTCACAGGTATGGAGAATTGCATGATGCTCGATCTTTGTTGTGATGATGTGGTTTCCTTTTGCTTTATATGCCTCAAAGGTAGCCTTCAGAGCCCAGTTATCAGACTCGGAACCACCTGCTGTGAAATAAATTTCTTCTTTCTTTGCTCCAAGAACTTCTGCGATCTGCTCTCTTCCTTTGGTGATCGCCTCTTTGCTCTTGCCTGCAAAATCATAAATACTGGACGGGTTGCCATAATATTCTGAAAAATATGGCAGCATTGCCTGGACAACCTCCGGTGCTGTTTTAGTTGTTGCTGCATTGTCCAGATAAATCATTTTTCCCATTTTCTTGTCCTCCTGTTTTATTTAAGTATGTCCGGTACATTTTCTTCCATGCCCTGACTTTCCATTTTTTCTTCATGTACTCTTCTGCTTTCCTCGATCAGCTGACCAAGCATCAGGGTATCGACAGCGCTTGTAATACTGTCATTGATTCTCTTCCAGACGAGTTTTGCCACACATACATCACTGCCATGGCAGGTTCCGTCATTCTCAATCCCGGGACAGGCTGCTGCTTCCAGGCTGCCTTCCAGCACACGCAGGACTTCACCGACCGAGATCTCATCTGCCGGCTTGCCAAGCTGGTATCCGCCGTAAGCCCCTCTGCTGCTCTTTACAAGACCGGCCTTCTTAAGCATGGCCATAAGCTGTTCGAGGTAGCTTGTGGAAATATCCTGTCTCTCCGCAATACTCTGTAAAGATATCGCTTCATTCGCACTGTGCAAACCAAGATCTATCAATGCTTTCAAGCCATAACGGGCTCTTGTTGAGAGTTTCATTTTCTCACCTCGTTTTTTAATTCCCAGTGTTTCCCTCGGATTTCATGATTACTTTACCAGAAACAAACCGTTCTGTCAAGGCTGTTTTGTTCATATATTGCTGTAAAGGCGTTTCGGCAGGTTACTGTTTTTTAGTCAAGCGGATATTCGCACCTGCTGCGCATGAAAAGGTCTGGATTTTTCATTATGTCAAAAAAACTTTTTATCAAAGGAACTTTACTTCTTACATTTGCCGGTTTGTTAAGCAGACTTATGGGGTTCTTTTACAGAATATTCCTGTCACACACCATTGGTGCACATGGGCTTGGTATCTTTCAGCTTATACTTCCACTGCAGATTCTGATCATGTCCATCTGCGCTTCCGGTATCCAGACTGCAATCTCCCGCCTCACTGCCGCAGAAAAAGTTTCCAAAAATCCCAGTCGTCATATCTCAGATTATTTTGTCGTGGGAACTGTATTTTCTGTTGTTTTCTCCCTGGTATTCTCCTGGTTTCTTTACAGCTATGCGGATTTCTGGGCAGTACAGATTCTGAAAGAGTCACAGACCTCCGGTCTGATACGGATTCTTTCTCTGAGTATTCCGTTGAGTACACTTCATACCTGTATCAGCAGCTATTATTTAGGAAGAAAACAGGCCGGATTTCCCGCAGGAGTCCAGCTTCTGGAACAGCTTTTCCGCACAGGCGGATGCTATATTCTTTATCTGATCTGTGCATCGCAAGGGCGAAACATCACTCCGGCAATTGCAGTCGGCGGAAATCTTATCGGGGAAATAGCCTCATCTTTTATTTCTCTTTTCGCAGTCAGTATGCATTTTAAGGTAACACATTATAATATCCGGAATATCAGAAGACCGCTTTCTGCTCTCAGAAAATTGCTCCATATTTCCGTTCCTCTTACCATGAATAAAATACTGCTCACCCTTCTGGGAAGTATTGAAGTGATTCTTATACCTGCAAGGCTGCAAATGTCAGGACTTACTCCCAAAGATTCCCTGAGTGTTTACGGAATCTTTACAGGGATGGCACTTCCGCTTATTCTTTTCCCCGCTACGCTTACAAACTCGGCTGCGGCCATGCTGATTCCCTCCATTACCCAGCTGCAGACTCTGGGGTATCAAAAGCGAATCCAATATGTGATCGGCAGGATTTTCCGATACTGTCTGCTGCTAGGCGGATCCTGCTTGGTTTTTTTTCTGTTTCTTGGAGAATTTCTTGGAAATTTTCTGTTTCACAGTCAGACAGCCGGAATCTATATCCATACCATGTCGTATATCTGTCCTTTTCTGTACCTGAACACCACTCTCACCAGCGTACTCAACGGCCTTGGAAAATCCGGCATCTGCCTGCTGCACAGTGTGATCAGCGTCTGCATCCGAATCAGTTTCGTGCTGTTTGCAATCCCTGTTCTGGGAATCCGGGGATATCTGTACGGGATTCTCTGCAGCGAACTGGCGCTCAGCATCCTGCACAGTTTACAAATACTGCAAAACAACTATAGCAATCCCCGTAAATAATGCATATTGATTAAGAGACTTGATAGTTACTATTCACACTCCACTATCCCGCGAGGTGTTTTGGCATGGATATGCCAAAATTCCATTGCCGCAGGTAATCTGGAATGAATTTTGGCTACGTTACTGAGAACGAAGTGAACAGTAACGCTTGATATGATCGCAGAAAGTCATCCGAAAATATTTTGGCTATCGACATTCAGATAGGAATGGTTTATAATAAATTCCGAAAAAACGCAAGACAAATAGACACAAAGGAGATATTACTATGGGATTCGATTTTATCCAAAAAATTACCAACCCCTGAAGAAATCCGTAATCAGTATCCCATTGATGCTGAAATTCAGGCTGTTAAAGATGCAAGAGATAAAGAACTGCGTGATGTTTTTACCGGAAAATCCGATAAATTCCTTGCAATCATCGGTCCTTGTTCAGCAGATAATGAAGACGCTGTTCTGGACTATCTTACCAGATTACGCAATGTTCAGGAGAAAATAGCTGACAAGGTTCTGATTGTTCCACGTGTTTATACAAACAAACCAAGAACAACAGGAGAAGGCTATAAAGGTATGGTTCACCAGCCGGATCCCGAGAAACAGCCAAATCTTCTTGCAGGGCTTGTAGCAATCCGTAAAATGCATATCCATGCAATCCGGACCAGTGGTATGACCTGTGCAGATGAGATGCTTTATCCGGAAAATTACCGTTACCTTTCTGACCTGCTTTCTTATGTGGCAGTAGGTGCACGTTCTGTGGAAGACCAGCAGCATCGTCTTACCGTCAGCGGCATGGAAGTTCCTGCAGGTATGAAAAATCCAACCAGCGGCGATCTTGCAGTCATGCTCAATTCCGTTGTAGCAGCTCAGGGTGGACATCGTTTTATCTACAGAAGCTGGGAAGTAGAAACAACAGGTAATGAACTGGCTCATACAATTCTCCGCGGTGCCGTAAATAAACATGGGGAGGCAATCCCGAACTATCATTACGAGGATCTTCGTCTTCTCTGGGAGAAATATCAGGAGAAAAACCTTAAAAATCCGGCTGTTATCGTTGATACCAACCACTCTAATTCTAATAAACAATATGACCAGCAGGTTCGTATTGCAAAAGAGGTTCTCCACAGCCGCCAGGTAGACCCGGAACTTCATACTCTGGTAAAAGGGCTTATGATCGAGAGTTATATTGAACCGGGAAATCAGAAGATCGGATGTGATCATATTTACGGAAAATCTATTACCGATCCATGTCTTGGATGGGAAGAATCCGAACGTCTTCTGTATACAATTGCTGAGATGTGTTGATCCGTTATTGTTTATAAACAACATTCCATACTCTCTGATCAGATAGATCGCTGTAATTACATTATCTGTAAATAGCACATGTTATGACATTACAGGAAAAAACTATTCAGCCACCCACTGCTTATTGCTCTTCGCAATTAAAGCAGGGGACTTACTTGATTCAGTTAAAAAAGCTTCTATAAACTGTTCAAAACAGACTATAGAAGCTTTTTCATTTGACATTATAGCAATCCTCATAAATAATAAGTTTTTAATGACGTGGATGTGTTTTCATATACACATCACGCATTTTATTCATATTCATGCCCAGATAAACCTGCGTAGTGGAAATATCGGAATGTCCCAGCATTTCCTGAACGCTTCGTATATCCGCACCATTCTGCAGCATATGCACAGCAAAAGAATGTCTCAATGTATGCGGGGCAATATCCCTTTTGATACCGGCATCATCCGCATATCCCTTTAATACTTTCCAGAATCCCTGACGGCTCATCGCTTTCCCTGAACAATTTGTAAATAATGCTGTTTCTTTCTCATCTTTCACAAAAACAGTTCTGGCTGTTTGCAGATACCGTTCCATTGCCTTCTTGCATGGAATACCAATAGGGATGATCCTCTCTTTTCCATTCTCATTACAGACCACATATCCAAACTGGAGATTGACATCAAAAATCTGAAGATGAAGCATCTCACTGACTCTCATACCTGTTGCATACAGCAATTCCAGCATTGCTGAATCTCTTATCCCTTTAGGGGTATCCAATTTCGGCTGCTGAAGTAATTTATCCACTTCTTCTATGGTAAGTATCTCAGGTGCCCTTTTCTCAACCTTCGGAGGTTTCAGGTTATCTGCCGGATCTTCTGCGATCACGCCTTCCTTCCACAGATACTGAAAAAATGCTCTCATAGAAGCAACGCTTCTGGAAATGGAAGATGACGCAAACTTCTCACGTTCCATGTAACTGATATACCCTTCAAGCTCAAGTTCTTTTACATCTTTATAATTTCTGATTCCCCGTTCCTTCAGAAATTCCGCCATTTTTTTCAGATCTCTCTGGTATGAGATCTCTGTATTTGCCGATGCTTTTTTTTGTATTATGCAGATATGTAATAAATTCCCTTATTTCTATGTCCATATTCCCGTTTCCTTTTAATCAAAATATCCGCTGCCTGTAGCTCCTGCGATCAGACGAAAATTAATCCTCTTCGCAGTTTATCAGCAGAAAATCGTACTCTCTCCGATAAAATGTATATGTATTATACTGTTTATTTTACATAAAATCAAACCTTTTTTTCGAGAAAAATCCTTGTATTTCAAGCTTTTTCAGCATCAAATACCATATGTCGGAGATTTTATGACAACCAATACTAAATATAGTAAATATGTCATTAAAAAATTTTTATATATTTCAGAATAATGTCAATGATCAGAGGGTTCACATAGCATTCGATAAGTATTCCCAGAAAATATCCTACTGCTGCAATGCACATTTTTTTAAGATAAATACTGACTTCTCCGGAAATCAGACCTCTGTTTCTCCATATTTCTGATGATATCTTCCATTCCTGTTCCATAGAATAAAGCCAGACCGGAATGTAAAATAAATATTGCGGCAGCAAAAGTCCCATTCCGATCACCCCGCCTGCAAATCCAAATTCCAGTATAGAAACAGTCATTATCATACCTGCATACAATCCTGATCCCAGAAGCGTTATAACAGCAAGCGGCGCACCAAAAATCGAAAATCCACAGATTATATTCAACAGATAAAAAACACCTCTGTATTTTAATATTTCTTTCAGATATTCAATATTGCCTGTATTTTTTCCTGCAAATGTACTCAGAAAATATACCGATGCCCATGTTTTCTGCTGCCATTTTGCCTTCCAGATTATATTCGGTATCAGATTTCCGGCCAGAAATCCAAGAAGAAATAAAATAAGCGCAGGAAATTTTTTGGTTCCTGTTCTGTTTTTCTTCATTCTATCACCCTGTACCAGTTTACTGAGAAATTCCAGGAAGTATTCCTGTCTTTACAAGAAAGAATCGTGTCCGGAGGGCTTTTTTATGTTATAGGAACATTACGGAGTAATTTCCTATAACATAACAAAAAAACTGCACAGACTGTATAAATACAATCTGCACAGTTTATATCTGCAAAGAACTGTCCACGATAGTCCATAAAATGAACAATCATATTATTTCGCATAGTCAATCGCTCTGCTTTCACGTATCACGTTGACTTTAATCTGACCGGGATATTCAAGTTCTGCTTCAATCTGTTTCGCAATATCGCGCGCAAGGAGAACCATATCTGCATCATTAACATGCTCCGGCACTACCATTACACGTATTTCTCTTCCCGCCTGAATGGCAAAAGATTTATCAACACCTTTAAACTGGTTCGTAATATCCTCCAGTTGTTTCAGACGATTGGTATAAGTTTCCAGAGTTTCTCTTCTTGCACCAGGTCTCGCCGCTGAAATAGCATCTGCGGCCTGTACAATACATGCGATCAGAGATTCCGGCTCACAGTCACCATGATGAGATGCGACCGTATTGATAACAATCTGGGATTCCTTATACTTCTTACAGAGATCCACACCAATCTGAATATGAGATCCTTCTACTTCATGGTCAATTGATTTACCAATATCATGAAGAAGACCTGCTCTCTTAGCCATACGGACATCTACGCCAACCTCACCGGCCAGCATTCCGGATAACTGAGCTACCTCAATAGAATGTCTTAAAGCATTCTGTCCATAACTTGAACGGAACTTCATACGTCCAAGAAGTTTCAGTAATTCAGGATGAATACCATGAACTCCAACGTCCATAGCTGCATTCTCACCATCTTCGCGAATCTGCGCTTCTACTTCTCTCTGGGCTTTCTCAACCATCTCTTCGATTCTGGCCGGATGGATACGTCCATCTACGATCAGTTTCTCAAGAGCTACACGTGCAACTTCACGACGGATCGGATCAAAAGCAGATAACACAACTGCTTCCGGTGTATCATCAATAATAAGATCCACACCTGTAAGTGTCTCAAGAGTACGGATATTACGACCTTCACGACCAATAATCCTTCCCTTCATCTCATCGCTCGGAAGCTGAACAACCGAAATGGTAGTTTCAGCTACATGGTCAACTGCACATTTCTGGATGGCATTGACAACATATTCCTTAGCCTTCTTACCAGCTTCTTCCTTTGCCCTGCTTTCCAATTCCCTGTAAAGTCTGGCTACATCCACTTTTACATCATCTTCAACGGATCTGAGTAATTCTTCTTTTGCCTGTTCGGAGGTCAGACCTGAAACTCGTTCCAGTTCCTGTACTCCTTTTTGCTCAAGTTCTTCTACCCGTTTTTCTTTTTTCTGCACCTCAGCTGCTCTCGCTGTGCATTCCGCTTCACGCTTCTCAACTGCATCTGCTTTCTTGTCAACCGCGGATTCTTTTGCTAATACACGATTTTCATATTTCTGCAGTTCGTTTCTTCGTTCCTTGGTTTCTTTCTCCAGTTCATTTTTTGTACGGAGAGATTCTTCCTTCACTTCCAATAAAGCTTCTCTTTTTTTAGTCTCAGCTGTTTTCAGAGCTTCATCTATGATGCTTCTTGCTTTGTCTTCTGCTGTCCCAACAATCTCGGCATCCTTCTGGATTTTATTGTTCACAGCGACTTTGCAAGTAACAGGAACTGCAATAAGTAGCGCGACTACCACAGCGACAATTGCAACAATAATTGTTGTTGTCACAGGAGCACCTCCTTATTTAGTTTTCATTGTACAAATACAACAATACAAGTTTATCTTTTTTTCATACTTATGTCAAGTTTTTCAGGATAATTGTTTGAATATTTTTCCTATATTTAATTACTGTTCGTTCTGTTCTCAGTAATATATTTTGCAATATACATACAATGGAGTATACTATGATTCATCCGAATATGTATGTACAAGTCTGATATTCATATTCTCAAGAGTATCTGCAATGTCTGAATATCCAAATCCTCTTCTCACAAGATAACCATAGAGCCGACGCATTTTTTTTCTCATCCAGCTCAGTATCCGGCGGATATTTCTTTTCTATGGTTCGATAGAGGATTTCTTTTTCATCAGGCATATTTAAGGCAGCCTCTTCCTCCCATGCATTTATCGCTGTTTTCCTGTCTATTCCCTTTCCCATAAGTTCCCGGATGATCTTCTGCCGGCTCTTTGTATCCATTCTGTATGCAATATAAGTTCTGGCATATCGTTCATCATCTATATATCCATAGGCTTCAACATATGTCAGAGCATGATCAACCGCCTGACTGGTAAATCCCGCCTGGCGCAATTTCTCTCTCAATCCCTTCTCCGTCCGATCCATATGTTCTAAGAGACGCATGGCTTTACGCCTTGCGTCTCTGTATTCTTCAGGTTCTTCCGTTAAATTTTTCTGTTGTTTCTGTACAGTCTGTCTCTTTAAAGCCTCTGCATTCCTGAGAAATTCTCTCAGATCTCCGGATGAATTCCCCATGATCACTCCTCAGAAGCATCCGGTGCATCACCTGTTGCCGGCACCGACTCTTTGGCCTGTCCTTCTTCATCCGGAAGAAGATGATAATGGATTCTGACTTGCTTCTCAATCTCATCACAGATATCTGTATGCTCTTTCAGGAAAATCTTCGCATTCTCACGTCCCTGTCCGATCTTATCTCCGTTATATGCGTACCATGCACCGCTCTTATTTACAATTCCGCACTCCGCTGCCAGATCAAGAATATCTCCCTCTTTGGAAATGCCGGTTCCGAACATAATATCAAATTCTGCCTGTTTAAACGGCGGAGCCACCTTATTCTTCACAACTTTGATTCTGGTGTGGTTTCCCACCATCTCACCGCCCTGTTTCAATGTCTCTACTCTGCGGACATCCATGCGGATAGATGAATAAAATTTCAGAGCACGCCCACCTGTCGTTGTCTCAGGGTTTCCAAACATAACTCCAACCTTCTCACGCAGCTGATTGATAAAGATAACTACACAATTAGATTTACTGATCACTGCTGTAAGTTTACGGAGAGCCTGTGACATCAGTCTGGCCTGAAGACCTACATGGCTGTCACCCATATCTCCATCAATCTCCGCCTTCGGTACAAGTGCGGCAACCGAGTCAACGATCACAATATCCACAGCTCCGGAACGCACCATCGTCTCTGTGATCTCAAGTGCCTGTTCTCCATTGTCCGGTTGTGATATGTACAGGTTATCGATATCTACACCGATATTCTTTGCATAGACAGGATCCAGAGCATGTTCTGCATCAATAAATCCGGCAATCCCGCCTCGTTTCTGCACTTCCGCAACCATGTGAAGTGCAACGGTTGTCTTACCGCTGGATTCCGGTCCGTAAATCTCGATGATACGTCCCTTGGGAACACCGCCTACTCCAAGTGCAATATCAAGACTTAAAGATCCGGTAGGGACTGTCTCCACCTGCATATTTGCTCCGGATTCCCCGAGTTTCATGACTGATCCTTTCCCGTAATGTTTCTCAATCTGTCCAAGCGCTGCTTCCAGTGCTTTCTGCTTTTCTTCATTTATCATTTATTTTAATCTCCTTCAGCCCTTTAAGAACTTATGTTCGTTTTCTATTCATTATAGTATTATACTTCCTGTCAAATGTCAAGCTTTTTATTCTGCCTGAATAACCTTTTCATTCAACATAACGTTACTGTTCACTCCGTTCTCAGTAACACGCTTCGCGATGCACAGAATTTATGCTAATCGCATAAATTCGCGCGGTATGTCTCGGGATTTTGGCATATTCATGCCAAAACACCTCGCGGAATAGTAGCGTGTGAACAGTAACTTCAACATAACATTAAAAGCAGGGAAATATGCTTTTTTTACATTCCCTGCTCTTTCGTAATTTTTTAATATTTCTTTCTGTTCTATTTATCACCGATCAGCCAGTTATACATTTCTTCATACTGACGTGCGGAATTACCCCATGAGAAATCAGCTGCCATAGCACGATCAACCATTTTATTCCATTCACGTTTCTTATCATAATAGATTCTTTCCGCATTGCGCACTGTTGCAAGCATCTCATGCGCATTGTAGTTTCTGAAAGAAAATCCGTTTCCAGTTCCCTCATATTCATTATAAGGTACGACCGTATCCTTCAGTCCACCTGTTTCTCTGACGATCGGAAGTGTTCCGTAACGGAGACTCATCAGCTGACTCAAACCACATGGCTCAAATAAGGACGGCATCAGGAACGCATCTGCTGATGCATAGATACGGTGAGACATTTTCTCATCATAATAGATCTGAGCAGATACCTTTCCATGATATTTCCAGTCAAAGTGACGGAACATATTCTCATAACGTTCATCACCGGTTCCAAGAATTACAAGCTGGATAGCATCCTGGCAAAGCTCATCCATCACATATGCGATCAGATCAAACCCTTTCTGATCTGTCAGTCGTGATACAATACCTATCATCATCGTCTTCGGATCTTCCTGCAATCCAAGATCTCTCTGCAGCTGAAGTTTGTTCTTAACTTTCTCTTTTCTGAAAGTTGTTGCATTATAAGTCTTTGTGATATATGGATCTGTTTCAGGATTGAATTCATTGTAATCAATACCATTTACAATTCCACGCAGGCTGTTTGCACGCGCACACATCAGACCGTCCAGTTTTTCTCCATAGAACGGTGTCTTGATTTCCTCTGCATAAGTATTGCTTACAGTAGTGACTGCATCTGCAAACACAATACCGCCCTTCAGATAGTTGGCATCTTTATATGCTTCCAGTTTGTCTGCTGTAAAATAATAATCGGACAGTCCTGTGATATTCTTGATTGTCTGTACATCCCATACACCCTGGAATTTAAGGTTATGTATTGTCATGATCGTCTTGATATTCCAGAAAAATTCATTCTGCTGGAAGCTGTCGTGCAGATATACGGGAACAAGTCCGGTCTGCCAGTCATGACAGTGTATAATATCCGGTCTGAATCCGATAACCGGAAGAACTGACAGTACAGCTTTGGAGAAGAATGCAAATTTCTCCAGATCCCATGTTCCTCCATCATACGGTTTGGGTCCGCTGAAATAGTATTCATTGTCAATAAAATAAAACTGAATTCCTTCGTACTCCATGTGCATGATTCCTACATAGCAGTTCTTATATCCAAGATCCATATAGAAATGTGTGATATAGTTCATTTTATCTTTCCATTCCTGTTTCATACAGGCATATTTCGGTAAGATCACACGAATATCAAAATATCGTTTATCAAAATATTTCGGCAATGAGCCAGCTACATCTGCCAGACCTCCTGTTTTGATAAATGGTACAGCTTCAGATGTTGCAAATAAAATATTTTTCATGCGAAAAACCCTCCTTGGTAGCCTTTATTGAATAATTATACTCCAAACTATGACTATTGGAAAGAGCGATTTTTATATTCCAGTCTGATTTTATCTGCAATCAGAGCAATAAATTCTGAATTTGTGGGTTTTCCTTTTCCTGTACTGACTGTGTAACCGAATAATTCATCTATTGTGTCCATTTTTCCTCTGCTCCAGGCAACTTCAATGGCGTGTCTGATAGCCCGTTCCACTCTGCTGGCTGTTGTCTGATGTTTCTTTGCAATCGTAGGATACAGTATCTTGGTAATGGAATTGAGCATCTCCATGTCATTAACTGACAGGATGATGGCGTCACGCAGATACTGATATCCTTTAATATGTGCAGGCACTCCAATCTCATGAATGATATTTGTCACGTCTGTTTCCAGATTTCTCACAGGTACCGGATTGTCTTCTGTCCTTTCAGGCTGCCGCCCGATCTGACGTATTCTTCTCTCGCCGGCTCTGCGCACATGTTTGATACGATTAAGCAGCATCTGATTATCGAAAGGCTTCAGGATATAATAATCTGCCCCTAAGTTAAATGCATTTTCTGTAATACGTTCCTGACCGACTGCCGAAACTACGATAAATGATGGGATCTTTTTGAGACTTTTGTCATTGGCAAATTTCTCCATTACTGCCAGTCCGTCCATTTTCGGCATAATAATATCCAGAACCACAACGTCCGGTTCCTTTTCACGTATAATATTACAGATTTCTTCTCCGTTATGCGCTTTTCCCACAAGTTCCAGATCTTTGTCTTCTTCTATTATCTGACCAAGTACTTCCACCATTTTCTCATTATCATCTGCAATTGCCACATTTAATTTTTCCATAAATTTCACTCCTCCCCCATTTTTCAATAAATCTCTTTTCTTTTTCGGTTCATCACATATTATAGAGGAATGCTTACGGAAAAATCAAGACACAGAGAGAAATTTGTCCTATTTTATGTCGACAGCTTTGGTGATTCTTTTTTCTTTATTTTCATTTTTCACAGGCATCTGATATATTTCGACAATAATCAGATTTTTGTTTCATAATCCTGATCATCCATTAAAAGAGTCTTTCTGTATTTTTCAGCATATTTTCAATAAAGATTCCATATCCGCTGGAAGCATCCTGAACAAATACATGAGTTACCGCACCAATGATTTTTCCATTCTGGATAACCGGGCTTCCGCTGAGCCCCTGTACAATCCCTCCTGTAGCTTCCAGAAGTTCTTTATCTGTCACCTTTATCACAAAACTTTTGTTGGTATCTTCATGATTCAAATCTATTTTTCTGATCTCTGCATCATATTCTTTTACCTCGCCATCTGTACTGCAGAGAATTGTGGCTGTTCCAATCTTCACTTCCTGCTTATACGCAGCCGGCATTTTCTTTAAAGTGATCGCATCATCTGCAATCCCTGTGAACTGACCATAAATTCCGTTTCTGCTGTTTGCTTCGATAGTTCCAAGAATATTTCTGTCATCATAGCAGATGTATCCTGCAAGTTCGCCGGGATTGCCTTTACTTCCTTTGTTAATCGCAAGAATCCGGGCTTTATACAAAGCTCCGTTTCGGATATTCAGAAGCTGGGCAGTGTCTATATCACTGATTCCATGGCCAAGGGCACCATAATTACCATTCTGATCTACGTAGGTAAGCGTTCCTATCCCCTGCGTGTCATCTCTTACCCAGATTCCAAGTTTATAGTCTCCTTTTTTGTCTTTTACAGGAGTTACAGATACAGGAATACTCTCTCCTTTGCGGCTTATCCCCAGTGTAACTTCGCTGCCATCAAGTTCTGAGATGTCATCTATCAGTTCTCTTTTTGTAGAGATTTTTTCTCCGTTAAATGAGATAATGTAATCTCCCTGTCTGATAATATTTCTCGCAGGCTCCTCTGTCTCACCATTCCGATTCTGAATTTCACCGGTGTCAATCACCAGAACACCTTCTGTTTGCATATACATTCCTATGGTGCTTCCGCTGACATAAATTTCCTGATCATCTGCAGGTGTCACTTTTATTTCTTTAAATGGAATATAACCCAAAAGTTTACAGGGCAGAATATAGCCTCCATCCTGCGAAACAGTAACTGCTTCTTCAAATGTAACAAATGGTGTTGACAAAACTTCTGTGACATCTTCTGTTTTTTTGCCTCTGGAAATCTGAATTTCGTCAGGTATCTTTCTGTCCAGATATCTGTAACCTGATATCAGCATCACCAACAGATCCAGCACAAGACAACAGATGACAAAAAGTCTGTATTTTCTTTTGTTCATTGTTATGCACATCCTTTCATTCTGTATTTATGAAATTCTGTAACTGTGAAATTGCCATAAAACACTTCCCATCACAGCAAACCCGAAAGGTACAAAAATAAGAGAGAACAATCCGTCACAAAGATTATCCTCTCTTAGTATGTGGTCAATTATTTTATTTAAATCTTGTAATTTTTTTGTTTCTGTGCCAATTCTTTCATCTCTTTCGCATTCTCAAGAACTGCAGGTGTAATTTCTGCACCACCTAACAGTCTTGCCAGTTCGCGGATGGAATCATGTTCTTTAAGCACATGGATCTGGGTAATAGTCTCAGTTCCCTGCAGATGTTTTTCAATTTCAAAATGACTGTCTGCCATAGCTGCAATCTGCGGCAGATGCGTGATGCAGAGTACCTGATGATGCTGTCCGATCACTGCCATCTTTTCAGAGACTTTCTGTGCAGTTCTTCCACTGATACCAGTATCGATCTCATCGAAGATCAATGTCTCAATCTCATCTCTGTCTGCAAGGATTGCCTTTAATGCAAGCATGATTCGAGACAACTCACCGCCGGATACGATCTGTCCCAGTGGCTTCAGAGTTTCTCCGGGATTTGTAGAAATGAGATACTGGATATCATCGGTTCCATTATCTGTGTAGTTTTTCTTTTTCCGGAAATCAATGGCAAAATTCACATCCAGGAAGTTTAAATCCTTCAATCCCTGAATAATCTTCTGCTCAAGCTGTTTACTGTATTCTTTACGGATTTCTGCTAATTCATCCGACTTTTTCTCAAGAATATTTTCCAGTTCTCTGAGATGCTCCTTTAATTCCTGTAAATTTTCTTCATATTTATGTAATTTTTCCAGTTTTTCTTCCTGAAGTTTGCGATATGTGAAAATTTCCTCAATGGTACGTCCATATTTTGCCTTCAGTCCATTGATCAGATCCAGTCTTCTCTCTGTCTCATAAAACTCTCCTTCATCAAAGGTCAGCTCGTCCAGATAAGCGGATAATTCTCTGTTAAAATCATTCAGAAGACCGTCTACAGAAGTAAGTGTCTCTGCAAGAGGTGTAAGCTCCGGATCATACTGTGTTACATGAGAGAATTCCTTTAATGCCTCTCCGACAGTCTCTCCGGCGCCTTCCTTGCTTTCATAGCCTGTGAGATTATGTACAAGCTGCAGGGAGTCAACGATGAGTTTTGCATTGCTCATTTTTCTGTACCGGGCTTCCAGTTCCTCATCCTCTCCCGGCTGCAGATTTGCTTTCTCGATTTCTTTGATCTCAAACTCCAGAAAAGCCAGCTCACGATTTCTCTGCTCCTCATTCATATTCATGGAACCAAGTTCTGTTTTGCATTTGCTGTATTCTTTATATGCCAGAGATACTTTCTCCTTTGCAGGAAGGATTTTTTCTTTTCCATATGCATCCAGGATTGCAAGCTGCTTATCCTGGTACAGAAGTGACTGATGCTCGTGCTGTCCATGGATATCCAAAAGGCATACAGCAGCGGCCTTCATCTGACCTACAGTACTTGTCTCTCCATTAATCTTGTTGATGCTTCTTCCATCCATGATTTTTCTGGACAGAAGTACCTGTCCATCTTCCGGACAGATATCCAGTGCTTTCAGTGTCTCCAGCGCTTTCTCGTTTTCTACCTGAAAAAGCAGCTCCACAAGTGCATAGGATGCATTTTCCCTTATCATATTTTTAGAAGTTTTTGCACCCAGGATCAGCTGCATAGACCCCAGAAGGATAGATTTACCTGCTCCGGTCTCACCGGTCAGGATATTCAGTCCGGGACCAAATTCTACTTCTATTTCTTCTATCAGTGCAAGATTTTTCACATGCAGATGAGCTAACATTTATTGCCTCCATAATCAAGTCATTTGTAATGTTAAAAATTCAGGATCGTAACTGCAAAGGTATTGAGCAGTTACTCGTGGGATCACTTATTCAATCTGACAAAACTTCTCAGTTTCTCCGCTGCTCCCAGTGCCATGTCTGCAGTCTTTGCAGCACACATAATAGTGTCATCACCTGCAATACATCCCAGTATTTCCGGCCATTTCAACGCATCCAGAGCTGCTGCCACGCCCATTGCCATTCCGGAAACGGTTTTGATCACAATGATATTCTGTCCCACATCAATAGAAAGCAGGGTATCTTCCAGTACTCTTGTATATTTTTCTCCAAGACTTCCTGATTCATTATTAATAATTGCATAACGGGACTTTCCGTCCTTTCCTGCCACTTTTGTCAGCTTGAGAGCACGAATATCTCTGGATACAGTCGCCTGTGTCACCTTAAATCCTGCCTCATTAAGTCTGGAGGCCAGCTCTTCCTGTGTATCAATATCATACTGATGAATCAGTTCAATAATTTTCTCATGTCTCGCAACTTTCACCTTATTTCCTCCTGCTGATCAGCTGTCTCTCATCTTCCGGCGCAATACCTCAACAAAACTTAAATGGTTCAGCTTCAGAATCTTTGTCTTTACATCTGCCTGCCGGATCTGAATGCAGTCACCGGTGACCATAGGGATAAATGTATCTCCATCAAAAGATGCGATTCCCTTTTCACAGTCACAGTGTCTTCCTTTTCCTATCTCTACAGTGATCACATCCTGCGCAGGAAAAATAATGCTTCTTGTATTCAGTGTGTGTGGTGCTATGGGAGTCATGATCGTCATGGCGGCATTGGGCGATACAATAGGTCCTCCCGCTGACAGACTATATCCGGTAGATCCGGTAGGTGTTGAAATAATAATTCCATCAGCATTATAAGAGTTAAGATAAACATCATTTACATAATTCTTAAACCGGACCACGCGGAGATGACCGTCTCTGCCGATCACAATGTCATTCAATGCAATATCCTGTCCGATCAGTTTTCTGCCGCGGTACACCCTTCCTTCCAGCATCATGCGTTCTTCTACCTCGTAATCATCCGCCATTAGCTGATCCAGAGCACTGTACAAAGAGGTCTGATTCACTTCTGCAAGAAAACCCAGATTTCCCAGATTGATTCCAAGAAGAGGAATTTCCTTATGCACCACATCCCTTGCTGCCTGAAGAAGTGTGCCATCTCCTCCCAGAACAATAATACACTGTGTATCGTCCGGAACCTTATCAGGATCTGTATAATGAAAAGAACCCTCATGTTTCCTTTCTGCCTGCTGTACTTCACAGTTTTTGTGATGTGTTTTCAGATAATCTGCGATTTTTTCTGTGATTTCAAGTTTTTTATCCTTGTCACTGTTTGTAATAATATAAAACCTGTCCATAGTTTCTTCCTGACTCAGCCTTTTTAATCCAACTGTCCATGAGCCTCTGCCACAACAGCTTCTACAGATACCTTCAGACTGTCGGTAACCCCGGTACCTTCCGGATGTTTTTTCAGATGAAGAAGATATTCGATATTTCCTTCCGGTCCTTTAATTGGCGAAAAAGAAAGATGACATGGCTCCATAAAAATACTCATGGCATAATCGCGCACTTTTTCGATCACTTCCTGATGAACAGCAGGATCTCTTACAACCCCCTTCTTTCCGACTTTCTCTCTCCCCGCCTCAAACTGCGGCTTGATCAGACATACGATCTCACCCTCATCTGTAAGGAGATTTCTTACAGGAAGCAGTACTTTTGTAAGAGAAATAAAGGACACATCAATTGATGAAAAATCTGCCGGTTCTCCCAAATCCTCCGGTAGCACATAACGGATATTGGTTTTCTCCATACAGACTACACGCGGATCGTTACGAAGCTTCCAGTCAAGCTGTCCATATCCTACATCAATGGAATAAACTTTTACTGCCCCGTTCTGTAACATACAATCTGTAAACCCTCCGGTGGACGCACCTACATCCATACAGACCTTACTATCCAATGTGACATCAAAGTTTTTCATAGCTTTTTCAAGTTTCAGCCCACCGCGGCTTACATACGGAAGAGTGTTTCCTCTGACCTCAATCTTTACAGTCTCTGGGAACATGGTTCCCGCCTTATCTTCTTTCTGACCATCAACATACACATCGCCTGCCATGATGAATGCCTTTGCTTTCTCGCGGGATGGCGCAAGGGCGCGTTCCATCATAAGCATATCCAAACGTTTCTTCATTGCTCTCTTAATTCCTCACTATCTTCTATTGCCTGTCTGATGTCTTCCACTCCAAGTCCAATCCGGCTGCGCAGGCTTTCTACATTTCCCTGGGGTACAAAACGATCCCAGACAGCTGCCGACAACACTCTTATTTCCGGATGACAGGCTTCCATATAAGCAGACACATGCTCTCCGTATCCGCCGCTTTTCACATTCTCTTCTACTGTCACAAACAGACTGTGATCCTTTGCCAGTTCATCAAGGAGATCCACATCCAATGGTTTCACAAATCTGGCATTTACAAAAGTAGGATCATAGCCGTCATCTTTCAGTCCTTTACAGATTTCCATGCAGGACGGGATCATACTTCCCACTCCCAGCACAGCGATTTTTTTTCCTTTGCGGATAATCTCACTTCTGCCATATTCCACAGGTGCCTGGTATTCCTGAAGCCCCTGATGCGCACTGCCTCTCGGATAGCGGATTGCAATCGGTCCGTCAAAGCTTACCGCAAATGCAAGCATCTCTTCCAGTTCTCTGTCATTCTTCGGTGCCAGAACAGTCATATTCGGCATCATGGACAAATAAGACAGATCAAAGCAGCCCTGATGCGTCTCCCCGTCTGCGCCTACAAGCCCTGCCCTGTCAACAGCAAAAATCACATGAAGCTTCTGCATACATACATCATGCAGGATCTGATCTACAGCACGCTGCAGAAAAGATGAATAGATGGCAACAACAGGAACCAGGCCGCCAAGAGCCAGACCTGCCGCAAAACTCACCGCATGTTCCTCTGCGATTCCCACATCAAAAAATCTGTCCGGAAATCTCCTGGAAAATTCCACAAGTCCGGTTCCATCCGGCATGGCTGCGGTAATGGCTGTCAGTTTTTTATTTTTCTCACCAAGAGAGACCAGTGCTTTGGAAAAAACATCTGTATAACCCGGCACTGTTTTCTTCTGAAGTACCCGGCCTGTTTTAATATCAAAAGGACCTGTTCCATGAAACCTGTCCGGATGGGCACTTGCAGGTTCGTATCCTCTGCCTTTCTTTGTCAGGACATGAACAACTACCGGTCCCTCTACCCGTTTTGCTTCATTAAAGAGTTTCATCATCTGATGCATATTATGACCGTCAACAGGTCCCAGATATGTCAACCCCATATTTTCAAACAGCATTCCCGGAATAAAAAGCTGCTTGACACTGCTTTTGGTTTTTCTCATAGTATCTACCAGAGCAGTCCCTACCTTCGGAACCTTCTTCAGTGCCTTTGTCACACCCATCTTCATTCCTGTATAAGCTTCTGCAGTTCTCAGTGCACTCAGATAAGTGGACATGCCTCCTACATTTCTGGAAATGGACATATTATTGTCATTTATGATAATAATAAAATTTGTCTTTAACTCTGCAGCATTATTTAATGCCTCATACGCCATTCCTCCGGTGAGAGCACCATCTCCGATCACAGAAACCACATGATGCTTCTGTCCCAGAATATCTCTGGCATGCACATATCCCAGTCCTGCCGAAATTGAATTGGAACTGTGTCCTGCATCATATGCATCACAGGGGCTCTCACTTCTCTTAGGAAAACCGCTTAATCCACCTTCCTGTCGCAGATTCTTAAATTCATCTTTTCTTCCGGTAAGAATCTTATGTGTATATGCCTGATGTCCTACATCCCAGATTAGTTTGTCTTCCGGAAAATCCAGCACATTATGAAGAGCCAGAGTCAGTTCCACTACTCCCAGATTTGAAGCAAGATGTCCGCCTGTCTGACTTACTGACCGGATTAAAAAGTCCCTGATCTCCGCTGCCAGAGGCTCGAAATCTTCCAATGGTATCTTATGGATATCATTGGGTTTCTTAATCTTTTCCAGAATCATTTGTATCCTTCCTTTATTTTCTGCGGTTTATTAATTTTTCAATTAACAAATACAGAAACTCGTTATTTTTATTCAGACTCTTCAGCAGATCGATTGCCTTCTCTGAGAGTTCTTCCACCTGTTCAGCAGCCTTCTCTGTTCCAAAAAGAGTCACATAAGTAACTTTATTATTCTTCTCATCACTGTGTACAGGTTTTCCCAGTTCTTCTGCAGTGCTGGTCACATCCAGAATATCATCCTGAATCTGGAAAGCCAGTCCTATATTTCCGGCAGCTTTCTCCACTGCAGATACTTCCTGCTCATTTGCTCCTGCAAGAATTGCGCCTGTCATCATGGAGGCTTCGATCAATGCTGACGTCTTATTTCTGTAAATATAGTCAAGCATCTCTTTTTCAAGGGGCTTTCCGTCATTTTCCACATCAACACTTTGTCCTCCAAGCATTCCATGAATGCCTGTTTTCTGTGAGACCACTCTCAACGCATGGATTACCCGATCCTGCTCTTTTGTCAGGGCAAATGCCTGAAACATGGTTTCGTATGCGTAATTGAGCAGCGCAACACCGCTTAACACCCCCATGGCTTCCCCATATACCTTATGTGTAGTCAGTCTGCCGCGCCTGTAATCATCATCATCAAGTGCAGGAAGATCGTCATGGATCAGGGAATGAGTATGGATCATCTCCATTCCTGCCATAAACGGTTTTACAACTTCTTCCTTACCATCAAACAGGCGATATGTCTCCCGGATCAACATTGGCCGAAGGCGCTTGCCTCCTGCCAGCATACTGTAATTCATAGCCTGAGCCATTGTTCCGGCGAATCCCGCCTCTGCAGGCAGGAAGCTTCTAATCACTTTCTCTGTTTCTTCCGTTCTCTTTGCTAATTCATCTTGAAAATTCACTAAATGTACCATCCTCATTAAGCTGCAGCATTTTCTTCTCCACTGTATCCAGCTTCCCGCTGCAAAGTTTCAAAAGTTCCATGCCCTGTCTGTACAGTATAAAAGAGTCCTCCAGCGATGTGTCTCTGTTTTCCAGTTTTTCAGCCAGCAGATCCAGTTCTGCAAACATCTCTTCCAGAGGTTTTTCCTCCTGTAACTGCTCACAGTTTTCTTTCTTCACCATAGATTCTCTCCTCCTTCACCGTACCTGTAACATCTGCTTCTATCGTACCGTCTGTCACAGATATATAAATGGTATCCCCATTTTGTACCTGTTCTACACTTGTCAATGTCTTTTTATATTTATCTGCCACATAAGAATATCCCTGATTCAGTTTCTTTAAAGGGGAAAGTCCTGCAAAACGTTCCAGATAAACAGACAATCTGTGTCTCTCATCCTGAAGTTTCCTGTTCATTCCATTTTGTACAGCATTCTCCAGATCTGCCAGACGCTGTCTCTGCTCCCGCAGCCTGTTCTCCGGACTCAGATAAACAAATTTTGTCTGAAAATGCTCCAGTCTGCTGCGGTACAGATCCATTTTACCACTCATTGCACGATATAACCGCTGCCTGTAAATACTTACTGCTTCAATCACACTTCTGTAATCATCCACCGCAAGCTCTGCCGCAGCAGAAGGAGTAGGAGCTCGCAGATCAGCAGCGAAATCAGCAATTGTAAAATCCGTTTCATGACCTACTGCGGAAATAATGGGTGTACTGCACTCAAAAATAGCTCTGGCCACGATTTCTTCATTAAACGCCCAGAGATCTTCAATAGAGCCACCGCCTCTTCCCACAATGATCACATCCACATCTGTCTTATCAAGCATCTGTATTCCTTTTACAATACTTTCTGCCGCACCCGCCCCCTGTACAAGAGCCGGATATAAAATAATCTGTAAATAGGGATTTCTTCGATAGGAAATATTGCGGATATCCTGAACAGCCGCACCTGTCGGTGCAGTTACCACACCCAGACGTCTGATAAATCTCGGAATGGGCTGTTTGTACTCCTGTGCAAACATTCCCATATCTTCCAGTTCCTGCTTCAATGCAAGATATCTCTCATACAGAGCTCCTGCACCTTCCAGGGTAATCTCCTTTGCATACATCTGATAGCGGCCGTCGCGTTCATATACATCCACACTCCCGCCAACGATCACCTTATCGCCATTTTTCATGGCAAATGCAAGTCCCCGTCTGTGTCCGGCAAACATCACACAATTCAATGTTCCTGTCTCATCTTTCAGGGAAAAATAGATGTGTCCGCTTGTATGATATTTACAATTGGACACCTCGCCTTTTACATAAATCTTCTGCAGTAAATAATCCTGGGTAAACATATTTTTGATATAACGGTTTACCTGACCTACAGAATATGTGTTTTTCATTCTGATTTTTCTTCGCTTTCACTGTTGGCAATCTTGCCAAGGATACCGTTTACAAAGGAACCGGAAGTCTCACCGCCAAAACGTTTGGCAAGCTCTACCGCCTCATTGATAGCTACACCTGTAGGTACATCTTTGTCATATTTCAGTTCATACACTGCCAGACGCAGGGCAGTCAGGTCAACGCGGCTCATTCTCTTTGTCTTCCAGCCATTGCTTGTCTCATTTAACAGTGCATCGATCTCGTCTAATTTTTCAAGTACATGGCGGTATTTCCGGCTCATATACTCCTGATCTTTCTCTGAAAGTTCCTCCAGAGTATCAAAATAAAGTGAAAGCTGCTCACTCATCTCTTCCTCTGAATTAAATTCTGTCATGAACAGTAATTTAAAAATATGTTCTCTCTGCTCTCTTCTTCGCATAATTTTTGCTGTATAAACAGCTTTCCTTTCTAAATATCTCTTAAGTACACAAAAAAGGAAAGGGTTACTTTCCTTTTTCGTTCTCCATATCTACACTGGCAATATGAATATTAACATCTGCAACCTCAAGACCTGTCATATTCTCTATGGATGATTTTACTTTCTCCTGAACTTTCTTACTTGTCTCAAGAATGTTCTTACCATATTCGATATTCAGGTTCAGATCTACTGTTACAACTCCTTCGAGTACAGTAACCTTAACACCTCTGGAAAGATTCTTCATTCCAAGTTTGCTTACCAGTTCGTTTGTGATATTGCCTGCCATGGAAGCAACTCCGTCTACTTCCGTAGCAGCAAGTCCGGCAATGATAGCGACCACTTCATCTGCGATCTGAACCTCACCAATGCCTCCTAAATCCTGTATTTTATATGTTATTCTTTTCTCTGCCATCTGAAAACCTCCTGAGGGATTCTTTAATCTTTGTTCATTATACCAAATCGACAGATAAATGAAAAGGGTTATTTACTGAATTCCGTTAATATTAAGCCAGGATTTCTGTCCTCTGTCATACCCACACTCCAGGAATTTACAAAGAGGAGCAGCGGATTTCCCTTAAGATCAGTAACTTTTTTCATATCAGAGGTTCCAATGATCTTATCCACTTTTACTTCTTCTTTATTTGCAATCCAGCGAATATGTTCATATGGAAGTGTTTCCAGACGGATATCTACATTATATTCATTTTCCAGACGATATTTCAGAACATCAAACTGCAGGACACCTACAACACCTACAATAATTTCTTCCATACCGGTATTAAACTCCTGAAAAATCTGAATAGCACCTTCCTGCGCGATCTGATTGATACCTTTAACAAACTGTTTTCTCTTCATAGTATCAATCTGACGGACTCTCGCAAAATGTTCCGGTGCAAATGTAGGAATACCTTCGAATGCAAACTTTTTACCGGGTGCACAGATTGTATCTCCGATGGAAAAGATACCCGGGTCAAAAACACCGATAATATCTCCGGCATATGCCTCATCTACCACATGGCGGGATTCTGCCATCATCTGCTGCGGCTGAAGCAGACGCATCTTTTATCACCCTGCACATGATATACTTCCTGGGAAGCGTCAAATTTACCGGAACAGATTCTCATAAATGCGATTCTGCTCTCCTGTGTGCCTTGTTCATGTTTGCCTGGATTTTAAATACAAACGCTGAGAAATCATCATCCATGGGGTCAATTTCCCCAATATCAGACACTCTCGGAAGCGGTGATGTTGTCATCTTCAGGAAATGTTCCAGAAATGTTTCCACACCGAAGTTTGTCAGCGCAGATCCGAAGAATACAGGTGTCAGCTTACCTTTGCTTACCAGCTCCTGGTCAAAATCTGCACTTGCGCCGTCCAGAAGCTCAATCTCGTCCAGAAGCTGTGCTTTCTGCTCTGGATCCATAATCTCATCTGCCCGGCTGTCACTTAACGGGATTTCCTCGATCACACCTTCTTTGGTACCTTTCTGTGTATCAGAAAAGGTAAGTATTTTCTCTGTATCACGGTCATAAACACCGCGGAATTTCTTACCGGAACCGATTGGCCAGTTGATCGGGCAGGTTGCGATGCCAAGTTCTTTCTCAATCTCATCAAGAAGGTCAAATGTGTCGTTTGCATCGCGGTCCATCTTATTGATAAATGTAAAAATCGGGATATGGCGCATTACGCAGACCTTGAACAGTTTTCTGGTCTGTGCCTCCACACCCTTGGAACCGTCGATTACCATGACTGCAGAATCTGCTGCCATCAGTGTACGGTAAGTATCCTCCGAGAAATCCTGATGTCCCGGTGTATCCAGAATATTAATGCAGTAACCATCATAATGAAACTGCAGAACAGAGGAAGTAACGGAAATACCTCTCTCTTTTTCGATCTCCATCCAGTCTGACACTGCATGGCGGGCTGTTGCCTTACCTTTAACACTTCCGGCAAGATTGATTGCTCCGCCATACAGCAGGAATTTCTCAGTCAGTGTAGTTTTACCTGCATCCGGATGGGAAATAATGGCAAATGTTCTTCTTTTTTCTATTTCATTCGTATACTTAGACACGTTCAGCCTCCTGTTGCGCTTTCTTATAATTGTTTGCATAAAACACCGGCAACAGCCGGTATCAGTTACGTTTTCTATTTTTTTACAGCATTCCTATTCTAGTATATGCACCTCTTTTCTGTCAAGATATATGTTCGCATATTCATATCAAAATATCAGTCATAAATATCAGTTGTATCGATTGCGGTATCCTCATATGGCTGTGCTGATGTTTCGCTGTCTTCCTCATACGAAGTATCTGCTGATGTTTCATCTGTCTGTGTTGTATCTTCTGCATCTTCACTCTCCTTCAGTGGGGTGATCACAATATTTTCTGGCGCAATTCCTGTTTTCCTTTTTACAATATCTTCAATCTGTGCTCTCTGTGCATCAGAAAGTTCTGCTTCAGGGATCACAACATCCGCAGTTTCTCCGGTAAGATTTACAACTACATTCTTAAAGCCCTTCGCCTCCAGCAAAAGCTCTGCTGCCGCTTCTTTTTCTGAAAGGTCTGTCATCGAGACCATCGTATGTATTGCCTCCTGCTTCTCTTCATCATCAATTTCTTCATTATTGATAATGTCCTGCAGATCTGCCTTGTTCTGTGAGCGCACCTGTTCTCTGCTGATCTTTGCCTGTGCGGCAAATCCTGTAGAACCCGTAAACACAGCCTCCCCGGGAGTATCCGTTTCCTGACTGTCTGTAAGACTGTTATCAGTCAGACCTCCATCTGCCTGATTTTCATCCAGAAGAGCAGTTTCATCTGTAAGATCATATCCTGCATCTTCAAGGATACTGCTGCTGTCCGTACTTGCCTCCTTATCCCTGAATCCAAGATCTACATCTGCAAAGTTCAGATATCCTGCCACTGCAATCAGAATTGCCAGCGATGTAATAATGACCTGATTTTTTCCGATGACTTTTTTCACATTTATCTCCTCATTTCATTTTCATTATTCTAATTCTATGAGCATCCACCTGAAATAATGCCATGACCGCCTCCTGAATATTTTGGACCACTACAGGATTTCCTCCGCCTTCCGCAGAAATCAGAACACCGGTCACCTGTATGGTTTCTGAATTATAGAAGCTCTGCCTGTCTTTCTTCTCATCTGCCATAAGAATAACCTGTACCTTTCCCACCCCTTCCGTATTTTCAAGAAGTGTTTCCAGTTTCTCCTCCAGAACACTTTTCTGCATATCTTCATTCTGCTCTCCTGCCGTATTTTTCTTTTGCTGCTTACTGGATACAGGCATCGCCGCTACTGCCAGAAGTACTCCGATGAGCAACAGTATTCCCCATTTTGCCGGATTCATTTCGGACAGTCTGGATACAAATTCTGTTTTCTTTAAGTCCCCACTCTTCCACCAGCGCATCTTTAAGCTCCTTTCTCTCCTCCTGAGAAATTTCTGTCTTCAGTACAAGGTTTGCCTGCGTCTCCTCCCCTTTTATATTTACTTTCACCTTATATACTTCTATGCCTCTTTTTTCCAGAGTTTCCCGGATTTTCTGTTCCAGTTCCAGTTCGTAACCTTTTTCCAGATAGACTTTCTGAATATTCTGAAATTCCCGGAGTTCTTTCTCTCTGTTTTCTTCAGAAAAATTATCCAGAAAACTTTCCGTCAGTTCCGAACCTTTTCCAAGAATGGAAAATATCGGGGTACTCATCATAAAAATCAGCAGCAGGCCCATAAAAAAGCGTACATATTTCTCATACTTCTGGTCAGGTATCAGATTCAGAGCCGCAGTGAAAAAGATATAAAATACTGCCAGATTCCGAATCCATAAATACAGCTCTTCTTTCATATGTTTCCTCCGGCAATCTTTCTGTCAGTTCATCAGGATACAGAAACTACAACTATCAGAAATGTCAGCATGCAAAGTACTTCTGCTGTCAGCAAAAGCTTTAAAAGCATTGCACATCCCTCCCCCATTGTACTCAGGGCTCCCACAACTCTTTTGTCAGAAATTGGCTGTGCAATCGCAGCCAGAAAACGATAAACCAGAGAAAGACTTCCATAATGGATAATCGGTCCTGCTCCAATCAGCAACAGAAAGATCACGATTACTACGCCAAAACTGTTTCGCACCATCACTGCACTGGTCAGCACTAATTCTGTTACAGCGGTCACTGCATTTCCAATGCCGGGAATCGCACTCGCTGCCTTGCCAACAGCAGAACGCTTCATGGCATCCATCACCGGGCTCACCATATTCCGCACAATCTGCAGACCAACAATAGCTCCCAGAAGAGTTTTCAACCCCCAGTTTACAGCTACATCCAAAAGTTCTGCCATTTTTGTAAGCATCTCCTCTTTTGACAAATAATTAACCATTTTCAGAAGCAAACTCAGGTTTACAGCAGGCAGAAACAGATTTGCAAGAAGCCACTGAACCGCCCAGATCATCAGCAAAATCCCTTCATAAAATGCAGCAGCCGTTGATGATCCTGTTGATGCAGCCACTGTCATAAAATAAGCCGGAGAAAGAACTTTCATGAAATCCGTCAGTCCAAGAAGCCAGTTTGTAAGCGTACTTCCAAGCCTTGAGAAATTCTCCATAAGCATTGTAAACAGCGCAAGATAGACAATATAAAAGCTGATACTGCCAGCCTGTCCGTTTCCGAAAACATCAGCAAACTCTGCCAGCACCGCTGCAATAAAAATCACAAGTAAAGTTTCAGTATTAATCCTTTTTCATTCTCTATATCCGAAAAAAAGAGACTGTACAAAAAGCTCCGTACAGTCTCTTTTGAAACAGGCTCCTCCCCGTTTATGATATTCATCAGTGCTTCCCTGACAGAAAAAACATGGTCATCCATAATCTCATCCAACATTTTCTGCACATCATCAATCTGTATCTCTTCCATTAGATTCTCCTGCAGGATCTGTACTGAAGAATCTTCTTTCTGTTCTGTCTGCGCAGCGGCATATACGGATACTATATGATTCTGAAAGAATGTAAGATATGACACTCTTCCTACCAAAAGTATACATGCCAGTATACACCAGTAACCTTTCCACAGATCTGCCTGTTCCCTGATACTTCTCTCTTTATCCTGCCTCATATCATAAACTCCGAAATCGTATCCAGAATTGCCAGCAGTACCGGCATACTCAGAACCATCACAGACAGTTTACAGAACAGGTCGATCTGTGTTCCGATCATCTGATATCCGGCATCTTTGCAGATTGCAGATGAAAACTGTCCGATATATGTAATCCCGATAATCTTAACCAGAACTGTGAGATAACTGCTGTCTATGGGGAAGCTTTCTCTCAGCCTGTTCATGGTTTCAAACAGATAAGAAACTTTTCCTGCTGCAAGACCAAGAATCAGAAAACCCGTCATCATGGTCACAAGTGCAGCAAATTCCGGTCTGGTTTCTTTTAGAATAAAACCAAGCATCATTCCGCAGATACCCATGATTGAAACTTTCACAATATCCATGCCATTCAAACCTCTTTCTGTTCTGTCAACTGCCATAACAGTTGATTTGAAATCACAGCACAAACAACTGCTGAATACTTTCAAACAGTTCATAAATATATGGAACAATCCAGAACAGCACCATCAGAAGCCCCGCCAGGCTTACCAGAAATGCCTGTTCATCCCTTCCACTGTGTTTCAGGATCTGGCAGAGAACAGAAACCAGAATCCCTACTGCAGCGATTTTAAAAATAAGACTTACCTCCACAGTCTCTCCTTTCCGGCTTCTGCTGCCAGATATAGCAAAACAGTAATCTACACAGTAAAGAAACAGATTATAAATACATGCTCACCAAAAAAATCACAGCCACAAATATTCCGCCCAGTATTCCCATACTGCGGTATAATTTTCTTTTTTCACAAAAATCTTTTCTGAGTTCCCTGATCGCATATTCTGTTTCCTTTTCCATCAGATCCATCTGTTTTAGCTGCATATCCAGTCCAAGATAACCAAGCTGATCTCCCAGTGAATAAAATCTGTCTCTCTCTTCCTGCGAAAGACAATCCAGATCCAGACACTTTCCGGCCGATTCTCTGAAGATTGTCCCAAAGGAATCCCCTGTTTTTTCTTTCATTTTCTGTGCCGTAAGTATAAAAAATTCTCTGTACTTCCCTTCCAGTTTCCCGGAAGCACCTGTAAAGGCATCGTACAGAGATTTATTTCCATAACGTATTTCTCCTCTTAGGAGGATGATCATCCGTAAGATCATTTCCATCATCTTTTTGCGTCTGCCAAGTTCATTGCTCATGGCAAAACCGCAACCGACACCGGAAATTACAATTACACACAATCCTACTGTTCTAAGCATACTTTTCCATTTTCATCTAATACAGCTTTCAGACATCCTGCCTGATCATTTTTGTCCAGGATAATATAACGTTCAAATACTTTCTCGCCCATAAGCTTATAAAAGAATGGCTGATCCAGAACATCCTCCAGACAGCTTCCATGTGCAGTCGCAATCAGCTTACATCCACAATGGATCACTGAGTCAACTGCCTTGAAATCCTCTTCACAGCCTAACTCGTCCACTGCAACCACATCCGGTGACATGGAACGGACCAGCATCTGCATACCTTCTGATTTCGGACAGCAGTCCAGCACATCTGTACGCATTCCCAGATCATTCTGAGGAATTCCCTGATAACAGCCTGCCAGCTCACTTCTCTCGTCCACCACACCTATTGTCAGACCCTGGGTATTGGCCCATCCATTACTGAGCTGCCTGATAATATCTCTGAGCAGCGTAGTCTTTCCACACCTTGGCGGTGAAATGATCAATGTATTTGCAACCCATTTCTCTGTACGGATATAAGGCATCACCTTATCCGCACATCCCTGAATCTCATGTGCCAGACGGACATTGATGCAGGAAATATATTTCATTCCCATGATCCTGCCCCGATCCAACACTACCTTTCCGGTCACACCTACTCTGTGACCACCCTGAACACTGATAAATCCCTGTCTGATCTCATCCTCATAAGCATACAGGGAATATCCTGTGACATATTCCAGTGTTTCTTTCAGATCTTCCGTTGTCACCAGATACTGTTCCTGACCCGGTTTTCGCAGAAAACACTCTCCTCCGTCATAAGTTAAAAACAACGGGCGCCCTACACGAAGGCGTATCTCATATAATTTATCATAATCCAGCTTCGCATCCATTAAAAGATTCCGGATATTTCCGGCAAACAGGTTTTCAATCTGCTGCGCTTCTATATGTCTCACCTCTTTACACTTAATATATGTGGACAAACCGATTTTAGTACTCTTCCTGATAAGACTCTTCCATTTTTATCAGATTCAGCTTCAGAACCCGGTCTACCACATTTCCTGCATACCCCCTGTACGCATAAGCTCCTGATTCAAAGAGTACGTAAAGTTCATCCCCCTCTACAACAATCTGCTCGATCATCTCAGGCATTCTGTATGATCTTGCAGAATTTTCATTGACATACAGACGTTTATCCGACTGTTCATAAAAAACAATCCTGGATGGCAGAATACCAAAAGAATGAGACAACAACAGCTTATCGTTATAAAAAGCCATTCCCTGTGCCTGTTCTGATATTGTAGAATAATCCAGCGGAACCGCCATTTCAAACATCATGCCAAGTTCCTCATTAAAAGTATTCACCAGATCACCTTTTGAATCCACCGCATATCTCGCGATGGTGCTCTCTGTATATTTGTTAAAACATCCTACATACAGGCACCCCTTATAGAAAGTCATAAAAGAATCTCTCACGATTCCATAAAGACTACATGTCTGATTTACCTGCACAGGCATATGGTTATCCGCATAATTATAGTCACGCAGCACATCCATCTTAATGCTGATCGCCTGTGCGATTCCATTGGTATTTGAAGAATACCACAACATATCATGTTCCTGATCATAGGCAAGTCCGCCTACATGAGGCAGACCTGGCAGGACTACCTCTTTGATAAATCTGTGAGTTTCTTTGTTGATCACATAAATAACAGAGTTATGTTTTTCCGTATGACAATAGGCACTTACAAGTACATACTCATCGGTCACTGCAAGTCCCTGAGGAGTCATGGAAGTACATACCGCCTGTTTTGTACCCTCTGCATTCAGGAATGTTCTTGTATATCTCAGTCCGGGAATAATATAAGTTCCGTACTCTTTTTCTTTTTTTCTGCCCTCAAAGGCAAAGGTATTTAACTCCTCCTGCTGCGACAGCATCTGTATCTGTCCGCGTAATGAATACACTGCAGCATCCTGGTTGGTTACCGGATATTTTGCAGGAGGTTCCGTCTTACCCCTGTATACGAAAGCATATCCCCAGAAAGCCAGTCCAAGTGCCAGTACTGCTACAAGAATCTTCACTGCCAGTCTCCGGATTTCTTTCTTCGTTTGTCTGTTCATGTCTTACCCAAGTATGATGTCTTCATATTTCCAGTTGATTTCCATGGGATTCATTGCCCATACTGCTCCACTGTAACCGTCTTCCATATCAAGCAGCATATGACTGCCTTCATCCATGGATATAGTCCTCATGTCTCTGGAAAGCCCCTCACCGGTCCATTTGATATAAGCTTCCCTCAGTACCCACTGTTCAAAAAATTTCTTTTTCACATTTATATCTGAGAGAATTTCGAGATACTGTTCCCGGGGTACCATACGTCTGAGCATTCTTTCATAATTGGCTCTGCAATGAATCTGCACATCAATTCCAACCTCCTGATCAGCCAGAATACATACCACATATTTTCCGGAATGACTGATATTATAATGCAGGGACGGACGATAGGAAAGGAATGGTTTTCCATGTTCTCCTTCTGCTCTGGGTTCATTGTACAGATTGATTCCATATTCATTTTTTCAGTGCGATTTCCAGAAGTTTCTCTGCGATCATATGCTCCATATGTGCGCCTTCATATTCTTCCCGTATTTTTGTACAGTAAATAATTCCTTTATTCATAGGCCTGTCTCCTCAAGAAACCGGGAAGGCTCCCGTTCCTTCTCATACTGGCGTTTCACATAGGCAAGCACCAGCTTCTTTTTCGCCCTGGTCATCCCTACATAAAACAATCTTCGTTCTTCTTCCACTGCTTCTGCCAAAACCGCCTTGCGATATGGAATGCTTCCTTCATTAACATTCAGAATATACACAATATCATATTCCAGACCTTTTACCGCATGGAGTGTGGATATAGTCACTCCTTCTTTTTTTATCCTGCTGTTTCCTTGCCTGTTCATTCAGGCGCTTCGTATATTCTTCTATGTAAGCCTGCCACTTCGCCAGGGTTTTCATGCCTTTTGCACTCTCATGGATCCGGTCCAGGGTCTCAAGCAGTTCCTCTGGTTTTATTTTACGATACTGTGCATATTCACGCAAGTATTCTTCGAATCCCATTCCTTTTCTGATAAAATTAATCGCAGCAAAAGGGGAAAGAGTACCAAGAATCCTCAGATGCGTTTCCAGTGTGGTAATCCTGTCGCACATCCAGTCTTTGTCTTTATAATATTCCCGAAGTTCATTAAAATTAATCTGCGAACTGTTCAACGCTTCTCTGGAAATATAGCGATTTGGCCGGTTCATGATCTCCAGAAAATTCTTCCTGCTCCTGTCTCCTGCTGCCATTTCAAGATAAGCCAGAAGCGCCCGGCAGATCCAGTGGCGGAAAAGATTGGGAAGCTGTTCTTTCATTGTAAAAGGAACCTGATATTCCATCAGCACATTGATCAGACCTTCCGATTCCTGATTTGTACGAAGCAGGATTGCCGTATTCAGCAGATCCTCGCCGCGCTCCATTCTTTTTTTCAGTGCTGCCACCACGCACATATACTCTTCTCTTGGATTATCAAATTCCTTGCACGTCACAGGCATCCCTTCTTCATTTGGAGTATCCAGCTGCTTTTTGAAACGTCTGGTATTACATCCGATCACTTCCATGGCTGTACGCAGGATATTCTTACTGCACCGGTAATTCACATTCAGAAGAACTGTCTCTGCCTTCGGATAATCCTTTGTAAAATTTAACATAATCTCTGGTCTTGCGCCCCGGAAATGATAGATGGACTGGTCATCATCCCCTACAATAAACAGGTTATTGACAGGTGCCGCCAGCATCTGCAAAATCTTGTATTGTAAGCTGTTGATATCCTGAAACTCATCCACCAGAATGTAGACAAATTTTCTTCTCCATGCATTCAGGATATCCTGTCTCTGAGAAAAAAGTTCATAACAACAGAGGATCATATCATCAAAATCCAGCTTGCGTTTCGCCTTCAGAGCCTGCTTATAGCCATGAAAAATGTCCCTGAATATCTCATCCGAGCAACAGGATGCATAATAATGCTCCGGAGAAATACAGTTCCCCTTTACAACACTGATTTCCCTGGCAACTTCTTCAATGAAATCTCCCTCCTGAGCCATTTCCTGTCCATATTTCTCAGTCATCTCACGTAGAATACTGAATTTTTCTTCCTCAGAAAGAATATTGGCCGCACTCAGATGATAGGCCGCTTTCAAAATCCCATAAAAAATTCCGTGGAAAGTTCCAAAAGTCACTTCGCTTCTGTTCTGCCCCACGAATTTCAAAAACCGTTCTTTCATCTCTGTTGCCGCTGCTCTGGAAAAAGTTACAACCAAAATAGAAGAAGCCGGTATCTTCCCCTCATTGATCATGTATGCAGTTCTCTCCACAATAACGGAAGTTTTCCCCGAGCCGGGACCTGCCAGGACCATCATAGGTCCTGACAGGTGAGTGATTGCCCGAAGTTGAGATGGATTTCTCTTCATATTTATTTGCTTAATTTCTCAATAGCTGCCTTTACTCGTTTGATTGTCTCATCTTTACCGATGATCTCCATGATCTCAGTAGCACCGGCCGGCGTCATCTGCTTGCCGGAAACAGCAGTACGCAGAGGCCACATTACATATCCGTTCTTATAACCATGCTCTTTTACAAATGCACTTAATGTTTCAAATAACGGATCATTTGTATAATCTTCCTGTTCTTCCAGAACCGGAAGTACTTCTTTTAATACTGTAAGAGAAGTCTCTTCATTTGTCTTCATTTTCTTATGGCAGTACATGGCGGAATCATATTCCGGTACTTCCTCAAAGAAGTCAATCAGAGCCGGAATGTCAGGGAATGTTTCGATTCTGGTCTGTACCATTCCTGCAATCTTCTTGAAGTTGTAGTCTTTCTTCAGAACTTCTTTCATATACGGAAGTGCTCTCTCATAGAATTCATCCGCATCCATTTTCTTGATATACTCACCATTCATCCAACGAAGTTTCGCAATATCAAATACTGCCGGAGATTTATTGATATGATGATAATCAAATGCCTGTACCAGTTCATCCAGTGTAAAGATCTCTCTGTTGTCAGAAGGACTCCATCCGAGAAGTGCCACATAGTTGACGATCGCTTCTGAAACAAATCCCTGATCAAGCAGGTCTTCATAAGAGGAATGTCCACAACGTTTGGAAAGCTTCTGGTGTGTCTCATCTGTGATCAGCGGACAATGTACATAAACCGGGATATCCCATCCGAAAGCTTCGTAGATACGGTTGTATTTCGGAGCTGAGGAAAGATACTCGTTACCTCTTACTACGTGTGTGATCTCCATTAAATGGTCATCGATTACGTTTGCAAAGTTATAAGTTGGGTATCCGTCAGATTTGATCAGGATCAGATCTTCCAGTTCCTCATTGTTTACTGTGATATCTCCGTAGATTACATCATGGAATGTTGTAGTTCCCTCTGTTGGCATATTGAAACGGATTACGTGTGGTTCTCCTGCATCAAGACGACGCTGTACTTCTTCTTTGGAAAGTTTAAGGCAGCGTTTGTCATAAATGGAAATCTCTTTTCCTGCCACAACACGTTTCATACCTTCCAGTTCTTCCTTCTTACAGAAACAGTAGTATGCATCACCCTGTTCTACTAACTGCTGTGCATATTTCAGATAGATTCCCTGTGCCTGACGCTCACTCTGAACATACGGTCCAAAGCCTTTGTCCTTGTCCGGACCTTCATCATGGAGAAGTCCTGTTTTTGCAAGAGTACGGTAGATAATATCTACAGCGCCTTCTACGTAACGTTCCTGGTCTGTATCTTCAATACGGAGGATGAAATCTCCGCCTTCATGTTTTGTAATAAGGTATGCATATAATGCTGTTCTTAAATTTCCAACATGCATTCTGCCTGTAGGGCTTGGTGCAAATCTTGTTCTGATCTTGGTCATAACTTTTTTCACTCCTGAATTTTTTATATATTCAAAATCTGTAAAAAAAGACCCTGCTTAAAAGCAGCGCCTTTCTACTTTCGGGTTTATTATACGTCAGAGGCTTTCTTATTTCAAGTCGGGATGGGGGAAATTTTTAAAAAAGTTTGTTATGGAAAGGGACGCATGGGAAGCAATTATGTTTGGGGGCTCAGTTTCGGAACCATTGTATTTCTAGGCATTCGGGAAGCCGCTAAAATCATGAGCCGCTCTCTCAAACTCGCTCCGTTGCAAACTCCGCTCAGACAGTGAAACGATCGGCTCATAACGCGGCTTCCCAAATACCAAGAACTACAATGAACCCTCAAATTCGCCCCCAAACATAATTGCTTCCCATGCTGACTATCGGCTATATAACATATTTACCGTACAACAGTAAAGAAAGCACCACTCCTGACTTCGCAGAATAATTAACCAAAATAATATATCTACTGTACAATATAACTATAGAAACCCTAAGAAAACGCATAACAACATGCAACAAAACAGCGCAGAAAAATATTTTATTTGGAGTGCATTTGCAGGGGTCTTAGATATTCTTAGTTCTCAGAAATCTGCGTTATGAGCCGGCTGCATCACTGTCTGAGCGAAGTTTGCAACGGAGCGAGTTTGACAAGACGGCTCATGCCTTTAGCAGATTTCTGAGAGCTTAGAATATCTTAGACCCCGAAACCGCACTCCAAATAAAATATTTTTCTGCGCGTCCCTTTTAATATCGTGCTACATCTTACGAAACCTCTCATACCGTTCCTGTGCAATCTGCAGTCCACTTTTACCAGTCTGTTTCTCCAGGAACTGCTTCATTCTGATCTTCATATACTCTGCAATTTCCGGCAAATTCTCCTCACTTGCAGGATATTCCTCCGGTATGATCCGTTCAATGATTCCCAGTTCTTTCAGATGAGCCGCCGTTACTTTCATGACCTCCGCAGCTTCCGGTGCCTTTCTGCTGTCTTTCCAGAGAATGGATGCAAAGCCTTCCGGTGAAAGGATGGTGTAGGTTGCATTTTCCATCATCCAGACTTCATTGCCAACTGCAAGTGCAAGTGCACCGCCACTGCCGCCTTCACCAATTACAACCGAAAGAACCGGCACCTTCAAATCGGACATTTCCAGAAGATTCCTTGCAATGGCTTCGCCCTGTCCCCGTTCTTCTGCTTCCAGTCCACAGAATGCCCCCGGAGTGTCTACAAATGCAATGACTGCACGTCCGAATTTCTCTGCCTGTTTCATCAGTCGAAGAGCCTTTTTGTACCCTTCCGGTGATGGCATTCCGAAGTTACATCTGATGTTTTCTTTTGTAGTATGCCCTTTACGGATTCCGATTACTGTAACGGGCTGTCCGTCCAGTGTAGCAATGCCGCCGATGATGGCATTGTCGTCTCTGACACCTCTGTCACCATGAAATTCCATGAAATCATCAAAAATGGCATCAATATATTCCGCTGCTGACGGACGGTCACTGCTTCTGGCAATCTGGACTCTGTCCCAGGCTGTGAGATTTTTTTGTTTCTTCTGCTTTTTCTTTTTGCCAAAAGTATCGAAAGATCTGGCAGATGTTTCCTGTGGAAATTCTCCGTAACATTTTCTGGTATCATGCAGTTTCAGAATCAGCGAAAGAACATCCCGCATAGAGCCTCGTTCAACAATTCCGTCGAGAAATCCATGTTCCAGAAGAAATTCCGGTCTCTGGAAGCCCTCCGGCAGTTTCTGACCTATAGTCTGTTCAATGACTCTCGGGCCGGCAAATCCGATCAGTGAGCCTGGCTCTGCAAGGATAATATCTCCAAGCATGGCAAAGCTTGCTGTAACGCCACCGGTAGTCGGGTCTGTCAGCACAGATGTGTAGAGAAGCCCTGCCTGGGAGTGACGTTTAATGGCTGCGGAGGTTTTTGCCATCTGCATCAGTGATACAATTCCTTCCTGCATTCTGGCACCGCCGGAGCAACAGAACAGAATGACCGGAAGTCCCTGTTTTGTTGCTTCTTCAAATGAGCGGGTGATCTTTTCTCCCACCACATATCCCATAGAAGCCATGAGAAATCTGGTATCCATGGCTCCGATCACTGTACGGATTCCTCCGATGGTGGCTTCTCCGATGAGAATTGCCTCATCAAGGTGTGTTTTTTCTCTCAGATCCTCAATTTTCTGCGGATAATCCGGATAGTCCAGTGGATTGCTGTTGTCAATTCCTGTGAACCACTCTTTAAAACTTCCTTTATCTGCGATCATTTTGATCCGGCGTTTCGCACTGATTCTGAAATATCCTCCGCATTTTGGGCACACATAGGCGTTGGATATTACGTCTTCTCTGTAAACCATTTCTCCGCACTTTGGACATTTGATCCATAAGCCTTCAGGTACGGAAACAGATACGGCCTGTTTATGCCGGTCTTCTGAAACTGTTTTCTTAAAAAATCTCTTCAAGTCTGCCATTAAAATCCTGCTCCTTTATGTAACCCAATTTGATGTTCTTTCAGACAACAAAATAACGTTAATAACTATTACAGCGAATATTAAGTAACTGCTATATTGACTTGTCTGATTTTTCATCTGCATCAATATAGCAGAAACTTAATTTTCGCTATACTATTAATCAAACTAATTCTATCAAAAATTATTTTATCGATTCGCTTATCAGTTACCTTTTAATAAATATGTAATTTCTACTGAACTATAAAGTATATTTACACCAGATTTCCTTTTACAACTCCGGATAATGCTGTGGAATGAAATCAGTTGTAATGTTTCCATCCTGAAAATCCGGTTGATTAAGAAGCTCATACAGAAAATCCACGTTAGTTTTTACTCCTTCGATGGCAACTTCTCCAAGTGCACTGATCATCTTTCGAATGGCACTGCGGCGGTCTTTGTCATAAACAATGATCTTGGCAATCATAGAATCATAATAGGGCGGGATTGCGTAGTCATTATAAACTGCTGTATCCACGCGGATTCCGTTTCCACCGGGAAGATGTAAGTCAGTGATCTTACCCGGGCATGGCATGAAATGTCTCTCAGGATCCTCGGCATTGATTCTGCATTCCATGGCGTGGCCGCGGATTTCTATGTCTTTCTGCTGAACGCTTAACGGTTCACCTGCCGCAATGCAGATCTGCTCTTTGATCAGGTCTACACCAGACACAAATTCTGTTACCGGATGTTCTACCTGGATTCTGGTGTTCATTTCCATGAAATAAAATTCTCCGGACTGATCCAGAAGAAATTCTATGGTTCCTGCACTTTCATAGCCTGCTGCCTTTGCTGCCCGTACTGCTGTCTCACCCATTTTCTTTCTCAGATCATCAGAGATTGCGATACATGGAGACTCTTCGATCATTTTCTGGTGACGTCTCTGAACAGAGCAGTCTCGTTCTCCCAGATGAACTACATTTCCGTATTTATCCGCAAGAATCTGCACTTCAACATGTCTGGGATTCTCCACAAACCGTTCCAGATACATGGTATTATCGGAGAAGGAATGGACCGACTCCTGCTGTGCTGTCTCAAACAATTTGGCAAATTCCTGTTCATTTCCGGCTACACGCATTCCTTTTCCACCGCCGCCTGCTGATGCTTTGATCATGACCGGAAAACCGATTTCCTTTACAGCTTCCAAAGCCTGCTCTACTGTGTAGACCGGTTCCTTTGTGCCGGGCACTACCGGGACTTTAGCTTTCCGCATTGTGTTTTTCGCCTCAGATTTATTTCCCATTCTGGAAATTACTTCTGCGGAAGGACCAATAAATGCCACATTACATTTCTCACACATTTCCACAAAACGGCTGTTCTCTGAGAGAAATCCGAATCCCGGGTGGATTGCTTCTGCTTTTGTGGCAATGGTAGCACTTAAGATTCGCTCCATGTTCAGATAGCTGTCTGATGACTGTGCCTTTCCGATGCATACTGCTTCATCTGCAAGCTGGGTATGCAGGGCATCTCTGTCTGCTTCTGAGTATACGGCTACTGTGCGGATTCCCATCTCACGACATGCCCGGATGATCCTCACTGCAATCTCACCACGATTGGCGATCAAAATTTTATTAAACATCTGTTATGCTCCTACTGCAAAAGTCAGCTCTGCGATCACTGCTACCTTACCGTCCTGGTTTGTTGCTTTTGCTTTTCCCACTCCCATGGGACCTTTTCCTTAATGATCTCTACTTCGAGAGTAAGGGTATCTCCGGGAACTACCTTGTTCTTGAATTTTGCATTGTTGATCGATGCAAAATATGCGATCTTTCCTTTATTTTCCGGTTTACTCAGAATTGCAACTGCACCTGTCTGCGCAAGCGCTTCAACGATCAGAACTCCCGGCATAACCGGTTCCTGTGGGAAGTGTCCTGCGAAATGCGGCTCATTATAGGTAACACATTTCTTTCCTGTTGCCTTCACACCCGGCACCAGTTCTTCAATAGTATCAATCAGGAGGAACGGGTGTCTGTGGGGAATAATCTCCATGATTTCCTTTTGTTGTAAGTTTTCATAGGTTTTTTTACCTCCTTCTTCTATTCTATCACAAACATCGGCTGTCCGAACTCTACCATCTGCTCGTTTTCTACAAGGATTTCTTTTACTGTACCATCAAATTCTGATTCAATCTCGTTCATCAGCTTCATTGCTTCCACAATGCCAAGGACCTGACCTTTGCTTACTTTATCTCCTACTTTTACAAAGGGTGAATTTTCCGGAGAAGATGCTGCATAATAGGTACCTACAAGAGGAGATTTTACCACACTTCCTGTCTGTACTTCATCGTTAACAGCATTGACGGATTCTACATGTACAGCCTGCTGCACTACCGGCTGATACTGCTGAGCATCTGCCGGATCAGCATTGACTGCCATCTGCTGTACAATTGTTTTCTCTTTTGACATGGAAATATTTAAGGTATCGTCCTGCAGGTTAAATTCTGTGAGATCTGAATCGCTGACTGCGTGGATCAGTTCTAATATATTTGCCAGTTCCATTTATTTCCTCCTGCTGAAATAGCTATATTATAAGATCACTGTCGTATATTGTTTTCAAAATCACCATACCATTTATTATCTGCGTGATCAGTCTTCGTACTTTTTAATAAGTAAGGATGCGTTATGTCCGCCAAAGCCAAGAGAATTGGTAAGTGCATATTTGATATCCATCTTTACATTACCATTTCCTACATAATCCAGGTCACACTGTTCATCCGGCACCTTATAACCAACAGTCTGATGGATCAGGCCTTCCTGAAGTTCTTTTACACAGGTGATCACTTCCACTGCACCGGCAGCTCCCAGAAGATGTCCTGTAATAGATTTTGTAGAATTTATTTTCATTTCTTTTGCGTGTTCACCAAATGTTTTCTTAATGGCAATTGTTTCAAATAAGTCATTATGATGTGTGCTTGTACCATGTGCGTTTACATACCATACATCATCTGTGGAAATTCCTGCTTCTTTTACAGCCCATTCCATAGCTTTGGCAGCACCGGAACCGTCCTCTGCAGGGGATGTAATGTGATAAGCATCTCCTGTTGCACCATATCCGACAACCTCGCCAAGGATTTTCGCTCCACGTGCTTTGGCATGCTCCAGTTCTTCCAGAACTACCACGCCGGCACCCTCACCCATTACAAAACCGCTTCTTTCTTTGTCAAACGGGATGGAACATCTCTCAGGATCTGTGGATGAGGTCAATGCTGTCAGTGCCGCAAAACCACCAAAGCCTGTTGGTGTGATAGCTGCTTCCGTTCCACCTGCAACCATAACATCTGCATCAGAGCACTGAATAGTACGGTATGCTTCTCCAATGCTGTGGGTTCCTGTTGCACAGGCAGTTACAACATTAATGTTCTTTCCGCGGAGTCCAAACTGAATGGAAACATTTCCGGATGCCATATTGGAGATCAGAAGAGGAATCATCAGAGGATTCAGTCTTCCTGGTCCCTTTGTGTTGAGAATTTCGCAGGATTTCTCTACCACCTGCATACTTCCGATACCGCTTCCCACGCTACAGCCTACACGGAAGGGATCTTCTTTTGTCATATCCAGTCCGGACTGCTCAATAGCTTCTTTTGCTGCTGCTACCGCATACTGGCTGAAAAGCTCCATACGTTTTGCAGATTTGAAATCCATATAATCCTTTGGATTAAAATTGTTGATTTCCGCAGCCATATGCGCTCTGTAATTTGTGGAATCAAAACGTGTTACTTCTGCAAAGTTTGTTTTTCCTTCTTTTACACTGTTCCAGAATTCTTCTACACTAAGGCCTACCGGAGTGATTGCTCCCATACCTGTAATTACAACTCTTCTCATTTTGTTCTCCTTATTTATACATTCATACCGCCATCTACGCTGATGACCTGTCCTGTAATATAGTCTGCTTTGTCTGATGCCAGAAATACTGCTGTATTTGCAATATCCTCAGGCTTTCCGAAACGTCCCAGGATAATCTGCTTACATGCATTTTCCCTGATTTCTTCTGAGAGTACTTCTGTCATCTCTGTGTCTACAAATCCGGGTGCAATGGCATTTACCGTAATTCCCCGGCTGCCCAGCTCTCTTGCCATTGTTTTTGTCAGACCGATCACACCTGCTTTGGATGCAGCATAATTTGCCTGGCCCACATTTCCGAGGATTCCGGAAACAGAAGAAATATTGATGATCTTTCCACTTCTCTGTTTCAGCATCTGACGGGCACTGTGACGGATTGTATTGAATGTACCTTTCAGGTTTACATTAAGTACAGAATCGAAATCCTCTTCTTTCATTTTCATGATCAGACCATCTTTGGTAATTCCTGCATTATTAACCAGAATATCAAGGTGTCCGTATTCTTTAACTATATCTTTGATCATTGCTTCACAGGCTGCGAAATCACTGACATTGCATTTATATATGGAAGCTTTTCCACCGTTTTCTTCGATGGTCTGTTTTACTTCCTTCGCTCTCTCTTCAGAACCATTGTAATTGATAACCACCTCTGCACCTTCCTTTGCAAGAGCAATAGCAATGGCTCGTCCGATTCCACGTCCTGCACCTGTAATCAGGGCAATTTTATTTTTCAGCATTTTACAGACACTCCTTTCTCACTTCATCCAGATCTTCTGTTTTCTCAACATGTAGTGCTTTTACATTTCTGTTGATCTTTTTGAGAAATCCTGTCAGAGTTTTTCCCGGTCCAATCTCAATAAAAGTATCTACACCATCATCAATCATCTGTTCTACACACTGCTGCCAGCGCACAGAGGATGAAACCTGGCTGACAAGCAATTCCTTTACCTGCTCCGGTCCTGTCACATACTGTGCAGTTACATTTGTCACATAAGGTACTGTAAATGACTGGATTTCTACCTTCTCAAGTTCCCGTCCCAGTTTTTCCCCTGCGCCTTTGAGAAGCTCACAGTGAAATGGGCCACTGACTTTAAGAGGAATCACACGTCTGGCGCCTGCTGCCTTTAATGCCTCCCCTGCTGCTGCAACTGCTGTCTCCTCGCCTGTGATCACAATCTGTCCCGGACAGTTATAATTTGCAATGGATACAATTCCCTGTGTCTCATCGCAGATTTTTTCAATCAGCTCTGCATCTGTTCCAAGAACAGCGGACATTGCACCACCTGTAGGATATGCCTCCTGCATAAAAATTCCTCTTTTTCGCGCTACAGTAAATGCATCCTCTTCCTTCATAACACCGGAGGCCACCAGTGCTCCGTATTCTCCAAGGCTCAGTCCAGCATTTACCTGAGACCTGATTCCGGCTTCCTCTACAGCTCTTAAGATTGCGATTTCTGCTGTCAGCATGGCAATCTGTGTATATTCTGTAATATTTAATCTGTCATTTTCTTCAAAGCATAAAGCTTTCACATCAAGTCCGGATGCTTTTGATGCGCTTTCAAATACTTCGCGACTTACAGCATATTTTTCATAAAAATCTTTCGCCATTCCTGTATACTGTGCACCCTGTCCCGGAAATACAAATGCAATTTTAGACATATCATTTTCCTTTCCTTTATTTTTATGTTTATATCAGATGATAACAATTTGTTTCTGATTGCAAATTATTTTAGTTTAAAATATTTTGATATTCAAATTATAATGTCAAAAAATTCTCCCCGAAGCCATCTCTGGCTCCAAGGAGTTATTTGTCATTTCTATATGATTAAGCCTCTACGCCTTTGTTTTTCAGATAATCCATAACAGCTCCGACTGTTGTTAAATCTGTAAGATCTTCAGCCGGGATCTCAATATTGTATTCATCTTCCAGAGCCATAACCAGCTCAAACAGGTCAAGTGAATCTGCGCCAAGATCATCCTTGAAAGAAGTTTCAGCAGTAATTCCTGCTGCATCACAATTTAACTGCTCTGCGATCATTTCACTCATTTTTTCTAACATAATTTTCTCTTCTCCTTTAATTCAAGCCCCGGAATGCTTCTCTTTTTCCTGCTCCGGTTATCACTTGTTTTTTATTATTTTTGTTAAGCAGATGATGATTCTGCTTTTTCTTGTTTTCAACCTTATCATCCGTCAGACCAGTAAATACGTCTCATTTATTCAGATTTGGTTTTATCGGGATTGATTACTTTGATGTTCAAAGTATATATTCTTCCCTCCTGTTTGTCAAGCACTATTTTATTACATTTTTTATTCCTCAAATTTAATCTGCCTTGCCACACTCAGCGCAAGTCCCATCTCTGCCATAAGGAATACGATCGACGTACCTCCATAACTGATAAACGGAAGAGTGACACCTGTATTCGGCATAAGGTTTACAACAACCGCAATATTAAGAATAACCTGCAATGCTATGTGAATAAAAATCCCACTGACCATAAGTGAGCCAAACATATCCGGTGCATTCTGTGCAATAACAAACAGCCTGTATAACAGATATGCATAAAGCATCAGCACGATAAGACCTCCAAAAATCCCCAGTTCTTCACAGATAATTGAAAAAATCATGTCATTCTGTGCCTCAGGTACACTTCCCAGCTTCTGAATACTGTTTCCAAGTCCTCTGCCAAAAAATCCTCCCGAGCCAATCGCATACAATGCCTGAATTGTCTGATACCCCCAACTGTCCGCATATTCTTCCGGATGAAGCCATACCATGATTCGTCTCAGACGAAAGCTTCCACTTCCATCAACACTCACTGTTGCATTCAGAAAAATGACTCCGATCACTGCCAGCGCAATAACAACACCTGCAATAATAATAAAAATCTTAATATCCGGGTGAGCCACAAAAATCAGTCCTGCAGTAATACAGAAAATAATAATTGCTGTACTCAGATTGTCCGTAAATACATATGCAGCCAGTGCCAGTCCGCCTCCCACAACAGCAAGAACCATACAGCCCTTTAAGGTACGGACTTTCTTTCCCATATGCACGATCATATATGGGAGGCAGACAATAACTGCTATCTTGGCAAGCTCTGCCGGCTGGAACTGAACCGGTCCAAGATTCAGCCATCTCTGGGCACCATGAGAAGACTGCCCCAGCGGTGTTTTTACCAGTGCCATCAACACCAGTGCCGCTACATACAAAGCTGTGCTAAAACGGTTCAGTATCCGATAATTGAGCCTGGAAATGATCAGTTCCATGATAATACATGCCACGCTGATGATGGCCTGTTTTTAAAAAAATACATGTCGCTTCCGTAATTTATCTGAGCCATATAGGAGCTTGTACTGTACAGCATGATAAGCCCAAAACAGGTCAGCAGTACAATAACTGCTACCAGACTGTAATCATAATAATCTGTTTTTGTTTTTCGACGCGCCCTGCTCTTGGAAGATGCTGTTGAATACGACTTTTTTTAGTGATTTTGTATTTTCCATTTAATCACCTGATGCTTTCTTGTTTTACTAAAATTCCCATCTGACTTTTTTCATTATAACAGAAAGCTTTTTCATAAGCAATGGGGCAGTTGCCTGATTGCATCTGCCCCATTTTAGTTGTTACTGTTCACTCCGTTCACAGTAACGTAGCCAAAAATTCATTCCAGATTGCCTACGGCAATGGAATTTTGGCTTGTATGTCTCAGGTTTATGATATCTATTTCTCATCATCACTGATTTCAATCGGGTCAGATTCGAAAATAAATTTAACATTTCCGTCCATATCGCCGGATCTGTCTGTGAATGTTGTGTACATTACATCGTCAGACTGGATTACCTCAAATCTGTCAAGAATATCCTGAAGATCTCCGTTTACTGTATCATCCAGTTTCTTAATACCTTCTTTATAGAATTTCTTCTGTCCTTTGTTCAGTTCTTTTGCTCCGTCATTCAGATCGCTGATACCATCTTTAAGCTGATCACTGCCATCAGAAAGCTTATCTGCGCCATCCATTAACGTCTGAGTGCCGGATACAAGGCTACCTGTTCCTGATGCAAGGGTCTGTGCTCCGGATACAAGTGTCTGGGTTCCTGATGCAAGCTTAGATGCTCCGCTGTTTAATGTAGAACTGTTCGAAGAAAGCTGATCTGCTCCGCTGTACAGTGTTCCACTGTTAGATGCCAGAGTTTCCACGCCACTTGTAATCTGACCTGTTGCAGAATTGATCTGAGACATACCACTGGTCAGGCTCTTTCTTGCGCTCTTAAGAGTCTTGGCTCCTTTTAACAGTGTCTGTGCATTAACATTATTTTCGCCCTGAAGCTGTGCAATTCCATCTGTCAGTGTCTTTCCGGAACTAAGCAGTGTATCTGCGCCGGAAATCATCTGTTCTGTGCTTGCTTTTGCAAGGCTTTCATATCCACTCTGGAGAGATTTATTTGCAGTAGTCAGCTGATCAGAGCCTGCTTTCAGCTGATCGATTCCCTGCAGCATTTCCGGAAGCTGCTGTCCAAGTCCGGTAAATAATGTACTCATCTGATTTACTGCTGTAGCAATCTGGGTTCCTGACTGAGCAAGCTGGGTTCCACTTGCTTTTAATGTGCCATCATTAGAAGTAAGCTCTTTTGCACCTGCATTTAACTGTGATACAGTTTCCTGCACTGTCTTCATTCCCTGAGTTAATGCCTGTAATTGCTGTTTCATCTGTTCAATACTGCTGTTGACTGCCTCTTCCTGTGCATCTGCTGTTGATTCTGCACTGGACGCAGATGCCCTTAAAGCATCTGCTGCTGACTGCAATGCTGACGTATCAGGTGCGGAGGCTGTAATTGTGGATGTATCAATATTAGATGCACTGTCCTCAGCTGCCTGAATAGAACCTAACGCACCATCAATCGCAGCTTCTACAGCAGCCGCTGTTTCATCATCCATATTGCTGGTATCAATATTATACAAAGCAGATTCTGCTGCTTCTAGCTGACTGCTGACTGCTGCAACTCCTGCATCTACAGAAGATGCATCTACAGAAGCCTCTGCGGAATCACTGATCCAGGATTCAATTGCATCTGCCTGACTGTTCATGGTTTCAGCACTGTCATTTAACTGTCCGGACATTGCATTTGCACTTTCTTCTATTTCTGAAGCTGTGGAAGCTCCCATGTTTTCAAGTGAGCTCTCAAGCTGGCTCAGTCCTGATGCAAGCTGTTCTACACTTTCAATATACTGGCCAACTGCAGAAGTGTAATCAGAAACGCCTGTTGTATAAGCCGTCATGCTGTCACTGAAATTAGCAATCTGATTTGCATCGATTTTAGATGAAAGAGCTGTCATTTTTTCTACAGCAGTCTGGATTCCATTTACAGCAGTATCAATTCCCGGAACAACCTGACCAATTCCATCCACTAAGCTCTTAATACCACCAGCATACTGACCCACACCGCCTGCAAGCTGATTAACTCCTGCAATATACTGCTGCATTCCGTCTGTCAGAGTAGTTGTTCCTGTTACATAACTCTGCACACCGCCTGCAAGCTGATTGCCGCCTGCAACATATGCATTTACACCATCGGAAAGAGATTTCATTCCAGCCTCATATTCAGCCATCTTGCTGTCCAGTGTATCTACTCCTGCTGTATATTGTTTGATTCCATCTGAAAGTGTGTCTGCCCCTGCTGTATAAGAGGAAACACCACTGTTTAAAGTCTGTGCCCCTGTATTCAGTGTCTGTGCTCCGCTGCTTAATTCCTTTGCTCCGTCATCCAGTTCTTTTGCTCCGTCATTCAGATCACTGACACCACTTTTCAAAGTTCCGATTCCATCATAAAATTCTTTATATTTGTCATTGAGTTTATTGGTTCCATCATAAAGATCTTTGGTTCCGTCTACCAGTTTTACTGCTGCATCCGTCAGATCTTTCATTGAATCCTTCAGCTCATCCAGTCCATCCACATCATCCAGATCAATATCTTTGAAAATATCTGTAAGTGCTACGGTAAATGTAGAACTCATCTCACAGTCTGTAACATCTGCTTCCACTGTAAATTTCTCAGGGATATTCACTTCATCTGCAATATCAGAAGACATATCCAGACTTTCTTTCATTCCTGGCATACCAAAACCGACAACAACATTTCTGCTTCCGTCAGAAATAACCTTACCGTTATCTACTGTAACATTGGAGAAATTATCTGTAGAAAGGATCATTCCTGTCACCATAACAAAGGGTGAATAAATATCAGTCTTTTTGCCATTCACTGTTTTGGTTGTTTTAGAAGTATTTGTATATGTCACTTCCATTTTCAGATGTCCTGTCTTTCCTGCCAGAGCTTCCGGAGAAACCTCAGTTCCATCCATATAATATTTAATTCCTACGGAAACCGGGAGATTTTTCTCTGTCTTTCCCTGATAATAAATATCCTTTCCATCAGTACTCCAGGTCAGATCATTTCCGTTCTGAGTAAATGTTTCATCACCTTTTACGTTTTTTATATCCTGAAGATCAGAGGCATCTTTCACCTCAGAATTGGAACTGTCTCCGGAATTTTTCAGCCAGTCAGATACTGTGACATCCGTTACTTCTCCTCCGGCAGTTGTATTTACATAAACGGTTTCTTCTTTCTGCAATCCATTATCACCTGTTGAAGCAGCTGCCATTACAGTACCTGCTCCGAGAACTACAGCCATTCCTGCTGCAAGCGTTGCTGCAGCTGCTTTCTTTCTGTTTCTGTTCATAATAACTTACTCCTTTATTCTATCTCTTTACAATAAGCTTCTTTTTAAAAATCCTGAATCACTGTTTCTTCTCTTTTGCCGGTTTCTTCTTGGCAAATCCAATAGATGTGTGGCAGATGAGAGAATCAAATATCATAAACATAGCCGGAAGTATAAACAATACCACCAGTGTACTGATCACAGCTCCACGTGAAAGCAGGTTTGTGATACTTCCGATCATATCTACCTGTGTATAAAGACCAACTCCAAAAGTTGCCGCAAAGAAGCTGCAGCCACTGATCACAATTGACTTCATGGAAGTTTTATGTGCGATGGCAATGGATTCTTTCTTACTCTTTCCAAGACCACGTTCTTTCTGGTATCTGCTGGTCATAAGGATTGCATAGTCAACAGTAGCTCCCAGCTGGATACAACCGATAACAATGCTTGCTACGAACACCACTTCCTTTCCCTGATAATAAGGAACGGACATATTGACAAAAATCGCAAACTCAATAACTGCAACCAGAATAAACGGAAGCGAAATGGATTTAAACACAACCATGATAATAATGAAAATTGCCAGGATAGAGATAGTATTTACAGTCTTTAAATCCACATCCGTAACATCCTGAAGGTCCTTGGTCAGAGGTGCTTCTCCGATTACCATAGATTCCGGACTGTATCCTTTTACAATCTTCTGGATCTCATCAATCTGATTGTTTACCTCGTCTGTAGCTGTTTTATATTTGGAACAGATAAATTCCATCTCGTACTCATCGCTTTCCAGCATCTTCTTCAGATTACTTGGGATCATGGTATCCGGGAATGCCGCACCTACGAAAGAGTCCATTCCAAGTGCCCATTTTACACCATCAACATCCTTGATCTGGTCAAGCATTTCTGTTTTTTTCTTTTGATGTCAGACCTTTCTTTAATAACACCATATGAACATTATTCATATCAAAGGTTTCCTGAAGTTTGGCATTTGCCACATTACTGTCCAGCGTGGAAGGAAGTGACTTGTCAATATTGTAGTAATTCTTCAGATTGTTATTTCCATGAATTGCCGGGAAAAGCATTACCAGAAAAATGATCAGCCATACTTTATAATGCTTTGTAATAAAAGCAGATGCCTTATCAAAGCTTGGAAGCAGCGGCTTATGTGTTGTTTTTTCAATGGCTCCGTCAAAAGTAAGCACCAGAGCAGGGAGCAAAGTAACACAACACAGAACACCGATAACAACTCCCTTGGCCATTACGATACCCATATCACGTCCAAGTGAGAAGGTCATAAAGCAAAGTGCGATAAATCCGGCTACTGTTGTAATAGAACTTCCGATTACAGATTTGAAGGTTGCATTGATGGCATGTGCCATAGCCCTCTCTTTATCACCCTCAAACCGCTTCTTATTCTCCTCATAACTGTTCAGCAGGAAAATGGAATAATCCATGGTAACACCAAGCTGCAGGACTGCTGTCAGTGCCTGAGTGATGTATGAAATCTGACCAAGAAAAATATTACTTCCAAGATTATACAAGACTGCAACACCAATGCAGAGCAAAAACAAAACCGGAACTACCAGAGAATCCATTGCAAGGAGCAACACTATCAGAGAAAGGCAGGAAGCAATCACAACGTAAATCGGCATTTCCTTAAGTGCGATCTGTTTGATATCAGTAACAATGCCTGTCATTCCACTGACAAAACAGTTCTTTGAAGTAATCTTACGAATCTGCGTCACAGCTTCCATGGAAGTTTCTGATGATGTTGTATTATCAAACAACGCGATCATCATAGTTGCATCTCCGTTAAAAAATGCCTCTCTCAAATCCTTCGGAAGCATTTCTACAGGAACGGAAACATCCAGGACACTGTCATACCACAGTACTTTTTTCACGTGATCAACTGCTTCGATTTTCTCTTTCAGAGCAGCTACATCCTTCAGTTCCATATCCTCCACCACTATCATGGAAAAGGCTCCCATCCCAAACTGATCTACCATAATGTCCTGTCCCTCAACTGTCTCAAGGGTATCCGGCAGATAACTCAGTACATCGTAGTTGATTCTGGTCGCCGCCATACCGAGATATGAAGGGATCAGCAATGCAATTCCGATGATAATGATCAGTATCTTGTGTTTTGCAATCCACTTTCCTACCTTAATCATCTTTTTCTCCTCTTCTTTCTTTATTATTGATACTGTTTGATCATTCTATGACTAACAGTCATTTTTTATTTCATGGAATGTTATATAACAAAATGACTTTCAGTCAATAATCATTCTTCACAATTTGTCTAAATTTTTTCCAGAACAAAAATGTAATATTGACTTTCAGTCATTTTTGTTTAAAATAGTAATTATATATGATCACAATATAATTACAAAGTAAGCTTATGTTGCTGTGAACAGTAAGACGCTTATTGCTTTTCGCAAACTCCGCAGCGGGACTTACCTGATTCGGTTAAAATGTTATGTATACAATAGAGGAAGGAATGAATCTGAAATGGGAAAACTGGAGCTGAATAAAAAGAAGAAAAAAGATGCTCTTTTCAACACTGCCTTTGAACTTTTTACGACGAAGGGACTTACCAAAACTACAATTTCAGATATTGTAGATCAGGCCGGGGTTGCCAAGGGGACTTTTTACCTCTATTTTAAGGATAAATATGATATCCGGAATAAACTGGTTTCCCACAAGACCGGAGAATTATTTTTCCGGGCCCATGAGGCTGTGCAGAATGCACATATCAGCGAATTTGACAGGCAGGTACATTTTATTATAGATTACATTCTTACTGAGTTGAATAAAGACCGTACTCTCCTGCTGTTTATTTCAAAGAATCTTGCCTGGGGTGTCTTCAAGGGTGCTTTTGAGGAAAAAATGCCTGACGACGAATATAATTTTTATCAGTCCTATCTGGATATGCTTGCTCAAAGCGGACTACATTATAAAAATCCGGAACTGATGCTCTTTACGATCATTGAGCTGGTAGGTTCCACCTGCTACAGCTGCATTCTGTATCAGCAGCCTGTGTCTCTGGCTGAGTACCGTCCTTATCTGCACAGGACTATTTCAGGAATTATGGAAACTTTTTCACAGGATCATACTACATGTGAAGTTTTGTCTTCCGACACCAAAACACATGTGGACCATACAGCATAATCACTATGGCAACCCTCATAAATGATACATTTAAAAAGATTGCTGTAAAAAAGGCAAGCCTCCGGAGCCCAGATTTTTCATTCTGTATCCCAGAGCGTGTCTGAAAAATCATTCCCGCAATCTGCACGCCCACTTTGCAGGATATTTCACCCGAATTCAGTTGCCGTAGCCCGCTACGGCGCCCTCATCCGGGCAAAATATCCCACAAATTGTGACGCACATCTTGCAGAAAGCCTTTTTCAGACACACTCCGGAGGTTTGTCTTTTTTATAATTTGTAGGTTTCCAGATCATCAGGAATCCAGAGATTTCCTTTATAATACTGTCTGCCTTCTTCTGTGTAGAGCTCCTTTCGTCTGGAAATATTTTTATCCTCTGTATGATACAGAATCAGATTCTCTGCTTCCAGTTTCTGTGCCAGCTCACAGGCATCCTTTACAGTAGAATGATGTTTCTCATATGGTTTGAATTTATCTGCCTGAGAGAACAGACAGAATGCTTCATGAAGAAGCCATGTGCTGTTTTTGGCATATTTCTGTTCACATTCATTATATGGCTCATCTCCACAACAGGTCAGCTTCTTTCCCTCTGCGTACTCCATGCAGAACCCAAACTGTTTTGCCTTTGTAGACAGAATATCAAAAAATGTCACCCTGTGTCCCAGAATCGTTCTATCTTCTCCGTCCTTTACTTCTTCCAGATGGACTTTGTCTCCGATAAATTTCGTTTCCTTTGGTGTGAGAAGCATCTCTGCCATCTGTTTCAGCAGGCTGATCACTTCATCATGTCCATAGATAGTCACTTCACCGCCAAACTGTCCTCTTGCCATTCCCTGACAATACATACGAAGCATCCAGATGATTCCAAGCAGATGATCGATGTGTTTATGTGTCACAAATATAGTGCTGATTTCTTTCCAGCTGATTCCTGCGTCCTCCAGCTGCTTCAGAATTGTATTTCCGCCACCTCCGTCTATCATAAAATATTCTTTATCTTTATTTAGCACAAAACAGGTGTTATAGCATTTCGTCACCTTTGCATTTCCGGTTCCCAATATTGTAAGTTTCATCTTTATGTACCTCCCGACTTTCTTTGGATGCTGACACTTAGAAGGCAGCAAATATTTCCTATATATATAATAACATATTCGAAAACAAAAAGAAATCTGTCTGTCAGACGATATGAATCTTCGTTACTGTTCACTCCGTTCACAGTAACTTAGCCAAAATTCATTCCAGATTGCCTGCGGCAATGGAATTTTGACTTGTATGTCTCGGGATTTTGGCATATTCATGCCAAAACACCTCGCGGGATAGTGGTATGTGAACAGTAACGAATCTTCACTATGGCAATGAAATTTCGACTTGTATGAGCACGGTTTTATGAGCATGACATAAAATATAATGTAAACAGTTTTCAGAGAAAGGAATTATATATGGAAAATTATCGGATGGGATGTTCCGGCAACCGCCCTTATAACCGTACCTGCGGTATGAATATGCCTCAGCCTTCAAATAGAAATATGAACAGTTCCGAATGCTTTGTCAGAAACACGACAGGCTGTAGCTGTACTATACCGGGTGTCAAAGAAAAAAACATGAAATGTTTTCGCATCTTCAGTATCTGGAACCTGCAATGGCATATGTTCCCTGCCAGAAGTTTACAGAGAATTTCCCACTGCAGTATGCATTAAATGCAGGAACCATTTTCCCACAGTTATGCAAACCATTTTGTGGAAAGAGAGGTATTCGAAGATGAAAACAGATTGCTCCCAAAAACAGTTATTAAACCGTATTGATCAGGTCAGTTTCGCAGTCAATGATATGACTCTGTACCTTGACACACATCCCTGTGATGAAAAGGCTCTGACTTACTGTCACGAACTTGTGCAGGAACGAAAAAAGCTATTAAAAGAATACGCCGAAGCATATGGTCCCCTGATTATTGACATTACAGATCAGACCGGAGAATCCATCTGGAAATGGATGGAACAGCCATTCCCATGGGAAAAGGAAGGAGCGTGCAGATAATTTATGTGGAATTATGAAAAAAGGCTTCAATATCCGATCAATATCACACAACCCAATGCCAAAATTGCACAGTATATCATGAGCCAGTATGGTGGCCCATAGTGTAATACCCTATAATATATAAGAAGCAATGAAGCTGATACAATATCTTATGGGGTAAGGGTACTCATTGTACCCTTACTCTTTTTTTATTTATATTTACTTTAAATCGCAATTAAATCTTTCCAAGTAGCAGATCCGCAAATACCATCCACTTCCAGAACTTCTTTTCTGGATTCCTGATAAGCTTTCAGAGCGTAAATCGTGTTTGCATCTGCTGTCCATGTAAGTTTCAGGGCTTTGCCGTTTTTGCCTTTAAAGCCTCTGGCTCTTAATATTTCCTGTAAGAGAAGCACAGATGTATTTTTGTCTCCTGCTTTTACTGTCTCTGGGTTAAACATGTAGCTGCCTCCTTCTGGGTTTGTTGTCTTGTCTGTTTCATCTTTATCTGCAGATAAAACAATTAAATAGTCCGGTGTACAAAATTTTGTCCCCGGAAGATTACTGTTGTAATAGCTCTTCTGGCACACCCCGCCACCATTTGCCACGATACCGGATGCTCCGGAAGTATTTCCCTCAATCGTCCAGAACCTGTCTCCGGCTACTTTTGTTACAAAGCCGGTGTGGGTAAATGTATCGCCGTGTTTAAATATAACAATATCTCCAACTTTTGGATTGGCATTTTTTACAAATAAGACGCCTAAGGTTGGGCAGTATACATACGGCCAGTGTTTTAAGAGTTTCTTTGCATTATCCAGACCAAAAGCTTTCATGAAACACCAGGAGATAAACGCTGCGCACCAGGGCTGCCCCTGATAGGATGGTTTTATATCTCTCCAATATTTTGTATAGTTTGCTGATCCGGCATTTCCAGTCTTGCTGTCAAGCTTACTGTTATTTTTCTTTTCCAGGTACCCGATCTCTTCTTCTGCAATTCCCAGAACTACGTTGATAGCTTCACTCTTTGTCATGACTGTGTTTTCCTTTTTTATATCTTTTGCTTCGTTATAATCTTTGTAAAATATATTTCTATCTACAGTTCCGCTGATGCCAGGTATCTTTGCTTTACTGGAATACTGCCAGCCCACACCAAAGTCCGGCCGGAGTCGTTCCTGTAAAGTACCGTTATCTGATGCCGGATAACGTGCAATCCAGAAATCGTATTTTTTCAGATGGCTGCAAATTACATTCAGGTACCAATCCACATTGCAATAAATACCAAATTTATATCCCGCTGCCGTGATAATCTTTTCGAATGCTTCTGCCAATTTATGGATCTGTTCAGCTCCGAGGCTTCTCTGATTATTCCATTCCAGATCCAGCCAGACCGGATACTGCAGTTTTCGCCCGTTCAAAACTTCCACTACTTTTCTGGCTTCGCTCTGTATCTCCGCAACTGTCATGGCATAGGAATACTTATATGCCCCAACCGGGATATTGTATTTCCGGCATTCAGAGAAGTTCTGCTCAAAGTAGCTATCTATCACGTTTCCCGCTTCTGTAATCCGCAGGATTGCGAACCCCATGCCGTAATCAGCAACTGTTTTCCAGTCAATTTTCCCTTGCCAGGCAGATACATCAATTCCTCTTATTTCCATGTCCGTCTCCTTTCATAGAGCGAAAAGGGATGGTTTCTCATCCCTTATTCGTCTTTATTTGCCTGTTTTACAATCTGGTTCACGTATGTAGAAAGACCGGCAATCAGTATTCCCTGTGTAATCGCTGTAAAAATTGCCATTGCAATATCCTGTCCGGTACCGCAGGTGCAGGTGGCAAACACATAGATCGCGCAGATTGCAATGCTGATTCCGCCAAGGATAAGCGGGATGTACTTATCCTTTACTGCCTGTGCCTGTTTGAGTGCCATTCCTACGAAATATAAGGCAATAGCTACTACGATGAGTTCCGGTTTTACATAGTTTGTGATCTGTTCCATAATCATTCTCCTTTTCTTTCCAGGTCTTCTATTCTATGATTCGCAACCTTAATATGTTCCTCCTTTCTCCGCCTTAACCGGCGGCTTTTCTTTCGTAATTCATATTCAGAAGAATTATATCCTGTCTCTGGATGAGCAGGCATTTGATTTCTTCTTCTGACATATCACTGGCTTTATGCTGAATTCCATTAATACGGATATTTCTTGTTACCAGTTTTAATTCTGACATCTTCCTCACCTCTTCTTTATGGTATGGGAAATGATATGTATGAGTTACTGTTTATACAAATTTAAGCAGTTTGTCGAACGACTTTCGTTGACTCTCCTCTCATATGCTCTTATCCTGTAAGTACAGAGTAGTGACCTACCCGAGTACATACGATCGGAATGTCCTCAATAGTAAGTTTCAACAACTGTATTGCTTTACAAATATCTATCTGCTTCCATGAACACATTCCATTCATCTTTAGTGACAATATGCTCTCCGACCATCCCATTGCACTTGCGAAGTTCGACTGAGTGTTAAAAATCTCCACGATTCTTCCTCGTAGCTTGTTATAATCGAATGCCAACTTGATACCTCCTTTCCGGTTCAAGCTTTTGAATTATCTGTGTAATATCACGTCGTCCATTTTCTGTCAACATAAAATTCAATTTTTTAACTTTTAGGTTTTTATTATTGAACTTTTGCATAATATGTGTTATATTTCAATTACGAAAAGGAGAACATTATGAAGAAAGAAAACACTGCAATTCGTTTAAAAACAATAATGAATATGCGCGGACTTCGGCAGGTTGATATTCTTAATCTGACTGTTCCATATTGTCAAAAGTATAGTGTAAAAATGAATAAGTCAGATATAAGTCAATACTGTTCTGGAAAAACAGAGCCTAACCAAGAAAAGCTTTTTATTCTAGGAAATGCATTGAACGTAAGTGAAGCATGGCTTATGGGTTTTGATGTTCCTATGGAAAGAGTTCCTAATAAAACAGAATCTGTTCAGAGTTCTTCCGTCTCTGCTCAGTGTAAGGAGATCATAGAAGTATGCAATCAGTTGTCTCCTCACAACCAGAGAAAGGTTCTCGCCTACTCTAGGAACCTTCTCTCCACCCAGCAGATGGAAGAAGATCTTCTTGCAGCTCATGCCCGGACGGATGTTGAGCAAACACCCGAAGGTGTTCAGCATGATTTGGATATTATGAATGATGATTCAAAATGGGAGGAATGATATGGCATTAGATATATTGGAATTGCGTAAACTATGTATACCTAAAAACATTCGTATTACACTCCACGCAGCTAAAAGGCTGGAACAGCGTAGGATATTCTTAAAAGATGTAATAGCCTGTATTATGAATGGAGAAATCATCGAACAATATCCAGATGATTATCCTTACCCCAGTTGTTTAATTCCGGGGATGAGCATCGAAGATAAATATCTTCATGTAGTCATCGGAAATCACGAATCGGATTTGTTCCTTATAACAGCTTATTTCCCCAGTTTTGATAAATGGGAATCTGATTTCAAAACCAGAAAGGAGAATGCATAATGACTTGTTTTTACTGCAAAGGTAATATTGAATCTTCTACAACAACTTACATGACTGATTATCAGGGATGCTATATCATTATCAAGAATGTTCCTTGTGAAAAGTGTTCTCAATGTGGGGAAGAATACTTAAATGGTGAAACACTTGAACGAATTGAAGAAATTATTCAAAAAGTTAAAGGTATGCTGACTGAAATTGCAGTTGTTGACTACAAGCAAACAGCTTAGAGAGAACCGTTTTATTTTAATCGCTAAAGGGGTGATCCCAATTGAATTACGAACAATTACTGACTGCTGCCGATCAAGAAGGGTTACTTGTTAAAGAACAACCTCTTACTGAACATGATGGCCTGATCCGCGGCAGTCGCATAGCAATCCGAAAGGATATAGAAACACAAGCAGAAAAATCCTGTGTGCTTGCCGAAGAAATCGGGCATTATCGCACCAGCTCCGGAAACATTTTAGACCAGAATAAGGTAGAAAGCCGAAAGCAGGAATATCGAGCTCGGCTTTATGGGTATAATCTAAAGATTGGACTTACCGGTCTGATCAGTGCTTATGAAGCAGGATGTGGGAATCTTTATGAGATGGCTGAATATCTGAACGCTACGGAAGAATATTTAAAAGAGGCTATACAGTGTTATCATTCTAAATACGGTGTATACGCTGTTGTTGATAATTATGTTATTTATTTTGAACCATTTGCGGTGATACATATGATTTCATCAGCAGATTAAAGAACGGAGCTGTTATTACCAGATTCGCTATTGGAAGAATATAGAGATTTTACTATTGAACAGATGTCTAGAATGACTGGATATCACCAAAAGCTCATAGAACTGCGAATGAGTTCTTGAATACAGGAGGTTTTTCACATGAAAAAGACATTATTAAAATATTTTACAGTTGCCCTAATTACAATCAGCACCATATCTATGCCGCTAACTGTTAAAGCAGCTCAAAAAAGTAACATTTCCATTCGGCCAAATGTAGCATACTCTAAATATGACATCACCGGTGATGGCAAAGCTGATAAAATTCGAATAAATTTCAAGTCGGAATCTTATCTGAACATTGAGGTGAATGGCAAAAAAAGTTTTAGTTTAAACGCCCAAAACATATATCTTGTAAATGCAGATCTTTATACTCTCAATGGAAATAAACATTTTTTGAAGCTAAAATGCCAAGACATTGATAATGATCACATTGATTACGACAAATTATTGACTTATAAATCTGGAAAACTTGTATCTGCTGTCAATTTAATGTCGCATCGTAAAGGTGCTTTCAATGCTCGCCATAATAGTTTTACTCAAAAAGTTGGTGCAAATTACATTCAAATCCGTATGCAGTCAATGCCAGGAGGAGTCGGTTCTATTCAATATACCATAACTTATAAACTTTCCGGAAGCTCTCTGAAGCTTTCCAAAACTACATATCCTGTCACTTATTCCAAATCATACAATCCCCTTCTTGGTGGACAAAATATGTGGAAATGTGCAAAATCATTGAATATAAAGAACGCCCCTAACGGAAATATTATCTATACAACAGATGCTTACGAAGTATGTACTGTAAATAAAATTAAATATTCTGGCGGCAGTGCCTATATATATATCCGGGCTGAGGATGCTGATATTTCTGGATGGGTAAGATGCCCTAATTCCTATACAAGCAGATTTTTTGAAGAATCCCTGTTTATTTAATTATCATTGCATTCAATAATGTCTTCAAAAAGTGCCCTTACTGGTAACAGCAACCAAACATTCTCGTTTGAACAGATGCCTCGAATGACGGGGAATCACCAGAAATTGATTGAATTGAGAATATCTAATAATTCAGATTTAGATCCGAATTATTTAATATTCTTTCACCTTATAAAGACATACATTTCAATGGTCAAAGCATATTTGATGTTTTGGGTTTTCCAAACGATTTGCTTGAACGTTTAAATCAGCTAATCACACAAAAATTTCATATAAAAACCGCCCCTGCTGGTAACAGGGACGGATCAAGAATCTCCGAAGAGATCCAGTACTTTAGCAAAGATATTGTATCATCTTCGGAGCAGTTACACAAGTCGAACATTTGTATATATGTGATCACATCAATGGATTAACGAAAGGAGTTTTCATTATGCCATTACCCAAAGAACGGATTTATACAATAGATGACATCTACGCTCTTCCGGATGGTGAACGTGCAGAGCTGATTGATGGACAGATCTATATGATGGCACCACCTAATACCAGACATCAGGTAATCGTCGGTGAACTGTATGCTACTATCCACAATTACATTAAAAGTAAAGACGGATCCTGTAAACCATATGTCTCTCCATTTGCAGTGTTCCTGAATGAAGATAACAAGAACTATGTCGAACCAGACTTAACAGTTGTCTGCTCACCGGACAAAGTAGATGACAAAGGCTGTCATGGTGCACCTGACTGGGTAATTGAGGTTGTTTCTCCTGCTACCCAGAGTAAAGATTACGGAATAAAATTATTTAAATACCGGATGGCCGGAGTCAGAGAATATTGGATTATAAATCCCCTGAAAGGTATCGTAAATGTCTACGATTTTGAAAATGAATCGGGTACCGGATTGTATTCTTTCGACGATGAAATTCCAGTATGTATATATCCCGATTTATCAATTGTGATCTCTGAATTATTATAATAAAAACCGCCCCTGTTGGTAGCAGGGACGGCTCAAGAATCTCCGAAGAGATCCCTTTCTTTTGGCAAAGATATTGTATCATCTTCGGAGCAGTTACACAATCAGAACGTTTGTTCGGCTGTTATTTTTGTACTTAAAATTACATATTTTATAAAACCGAGGTGATATTTATGAGTAGTAAAGTAGCAGCTCTCTATATCCGTGTCTCGACAGAGGACCAAACAGAGTTATCTCCTGATGCACAGAAGCGCCTTTTGCTGGATTATGCCCAGAAAAATGACATGATTGTTTCCGGAGACTTTATCTTTACTGAGAGTGTTTCCGGCCGGCATGCACAGAAGCGCCCGGAGTTTCAGAAGATGATTGCCCTGGCGAAGCAGCCCTCTCACCCCATTGATGTGATCCTGGTATGGAAATTCAGTCGTTTCGCCCGTAACCAGGAAGAGTCTATCGTATACAAGAGTATGCTCAAAAAAGACAATGTAGACGTGATCAGTGTATCCGAACCACTGATTGAGGGACCTTTCGGCAGCCTGATTGAGCGTATCATAGAATGGATGGATGAATACTACTCCATTCGATTGTCAGGTGAGGTTTTGCGTGGCATGAAAGAAAAAGCCCTGCAAAAAGGCTATCAGACATCTCCCTGTCTTGGCTATACTGCAGTTGGACATGGAAAGCCTTATGTCATTAATGAGGCTGAATATGCCATTGTCTCTTATATCATGGACCTGTATGATAATCAGAACTTAGATGAGACAGCTATTGCCAGGCGTTGCAATGATCTCGGATACCGGACAAAACGCGGAAAACTCTTCGAGCGGCGCAGCGTTGACCGGATTCTTGGAAATCCCTTCTATTGCGGAACTGTTGTCTGGAACGGAGTGGAATTTGAAGGAAGCCATGAGGTACGTCTTTCCAGGGAACGGTACGAAAAACGTCAGAAGCTGATCACTTCCCGGAAACGTCCGGTCAAGGCACGGAATGTCTCTGCCTGTAAGCACTGGCTATCCGGTCTTTTGAAGTGCTCTGTCTGCGGGGCCACACTTTCTTACACCGGTAATAATAAGTGTCCTTATTTCCAGTGCTGGAAGTACGCAAAGGGATTTCATAAGACTTCTGTTGCCTTATCGGTCAAAAAGGCTGAAGAAGCTGTGATAAGTTATTTTGATCAGATCTTAGATGGAGCAGAATTTACATATGTATGCAAAAAGAAAAAGACTGATCATTCATTGCAGATTGAACAGTTACATAGAGAGATTGGTAAGCTCACCATGAGAGAAAGCAGAATCAAAGAGGCTTATGAGGCAGGCGTAGATACTCTGGAGGAATATAAGAATAATAAGGACCGTCTGGTATCAGATCGGTTAGAATTGACCGCTGCCCTTTCACAGCTATTACAGGAAGAACAGGCAGAGCAGCCTGACACAGAAGAAATCCTGAAAGAGATCCGTTCTGTTGCGGATGTCCTGAAGAATCCAGACGTAGGTTATGAAGAAAAAAGGAAATCTGATCAGAAGTGTTGTGGAGCAGATTATATATGATAAGGGATCCGGAAAAATGTCTTTTGACATCATTATTTCCTGAATTGAAAATCCCGCAAGCCCGCATAAACACTAGGGTTGCGGGACTATTATAGGGTACTGCACTCTGGTGGCCCGGATGGTGAAATCAGCGCTTCCCTGCGTTATCTTTCCCAGCGTTTTACCATGCCGAACCGGACGACTTCTGCTTTGCTCAACGATATAGGAACAGAAGAACTCAGTCATCTGGAAATGGTATCCACTATTGTACATCAGCTTACCCGGGACCTTTCCATGGAGGAAATTGAGAAATCCGGATTCGGACCGTATTATATCGATCACACAGTGGGAGTCTGGCCACAGGCAGCAGGTGGCGTACCATTTAATGCATGTGAATTTCAGAGTAAAGGTGATCCGATCACTGATCTGTTCGAGGATCTTGCTGCAGAGCAAAAAGCCCGTTCTACTTATGACAATATTCTCAGAGTAGTCCGCAATATACCTGAGATTGCGGATCCCATCAAATTCCTGCGTGCCAGAGAAGTTGTTCATTTCCAGAGATTTGGGGAAGCTCTTCAGTCCATTCAGGAAGAACTTGATGCCAAAAACTTCTATGCTTTTACCCCGGGATTTGATAATCCCTGCACTGCATCATGCAACAGCAATAAATAAAGTACGCAGCCAAAACCTGCGACATACTGCGCGAATTTATGCGATTAGCATCGCGAAGCGTGTTACTGAGAACGGAATGAACAGTAATACGCTCCATCTTAAAAATCACAGAAATTTCATATTTGCTTTACAAATATATCTGGTGGTGCTATAGTATTCTTAGCTTAATAGCCACAAAAGTAATTGCCAAAAATATTGAGCAATTACAAACAAAAATATGATATAAAAGGGGCTGTCTCACATAGATATTATGTGACAGCCCCCTTATTGGAGGAATTATGCAGATAATTATTGTTGGGTGCGGTAAAGTTGGACGTACCCTGGCAGAACAGCTTCAGGAAGAAGAATCCGACATTACTCTTATAGACATTTCTTCTAATGTGATCACTTCCCTTCAGAATGACATTGATGCCATGGGTATCGTGGGAAACGGTGCAAGTATCAACACGCTGGTGGAAGCAGGTATTGAGAATGCAGATATCCTGATTGCCGTAACCGGTTCTGATGAAATGAATCTCCTCTGCTGCCTGATCGCACAGAAAACCGGCCATTGCCAGACGATTGCCCGTGTCCGCAATCCTATCTATGCCAAAGAGATCAGCTTCATCAAGAAGCGTCTGGGTGTTACTATGATCATTAACCCGGAGCTTGCAGCTGCACAGGAAATTTCCCGTCTCTTACGCTTCCCTTCAGCTATCAAGATCGATACTTTCGCACGTGGTCGTGTAGAAATGCTGAAATTTAAAGTGCTTCCTGAATTTAATCTGGATGGCATGACAATCTCACGCATTACGGAAGCCCTGAAATGCGACGTCTTGTTCTGCGCAGTAGAAAGTCGGGATCATGTATCTATTCCCGGCGGTAATCAGGTGATCCACGACGGAGATATGGTTTCCATTCTTGCTTCCCCGGTGAATGCAGCAGCCTTTTTCAAAAAGATCGGCCTGAAAACCAATCAGGTAAAAAACGCCATTATTGTCGGCGGAGGAACCATTTCCTATTACCTTACAAAAGCCCTGCTTGATATGAACATCTCCGTTAAGATCATCGAACAGAATGAGTCCCGCTGTGAAACCTTAAGTGATCTGCTTCCGGAGGCAACTATCATTAACGGAGACGGAACCAACCGTTCTCTCCTTATGGAAGAGGGACTCTCACGCACAGAGGCTTTTGTATCACTCACAAACATGGATGAGGAAAATGTTTTCCTTTCACTCTTTGCCAAAACAGTTTCCAATGCCAAACTGGTTGCCAAGGTAAACCGCCTTGCCTTTGATGATGTCATTGATAACCTTGATATCGGAAGCGTCATTTATCCGAAATATATCACAGCCGACTATATCCTGCAGTATGTACGTGCCATGCAGAACAGCATCGGCAGCAATATTGAAACCCTTTATCATATCCTGGATAATCAGGCAGAAGCTCTGGAATTTGCCATCCGCGAAAATTCACCGGTAACAGGCATTCCATTATCTGAACTGAACCTGAAGAAAAACCTTCTTGTAGGTTACCTGAACCGAAATGGTCAGGTCAGGATTCCCCGAGGCCAGGATACCATTCAGGTCGGAGATACCGTTATCATAGTAACTTCTCAGAAGGGCCTTCGCGATATCACAGATATTCTGGAAAAATAAAGGAGCCAAATCATGAACTATTCCATTATTATCTATATCATCGGAATGATTCTGAAAATTGAAGCTGTATTTATGGCTCTGCCCGCAATTACGGCACTGATCTATCAGGAAACTTCCGGTGTAGCTTTTCTGATCACGATTGCTTTATGCCTGGTCATCGGGCTTCCTCTCACCAGGAAAAAGCCGACAAGAAAGGCTTTCTACACAAAAGAAGGTTTCGTGACTGTAGCATTAAGCTGGATCGTTCTGAGTATCATAGGAGCAATCCCCTTTGTGATCAGCCGAAGCATTCCAAATCCTGTAGATGCATTATTTGAAACAGTTTCGGGTTTTACTACAACAGGAGCCAGTATTCTCAGCGATGTGGAGGCACTTCCTCATTGTATGCTGATGTGGAGAAGCTTCACGCACTGGATCGGCGGAATGGGTGTTCTGGTTTTCATCCTCTCCCTTCTGCCACTTACCGGCGGTTATCATATGAATCTTATGAAAGCGGAGAGTCCCGGACCATCTGTAAGCAAGCTTGCGCCAAAAGTACAGTCAACTGCCAAAATTCTGTATTCTATTTATTTCGTAATGACAGTGATCCAGATCCTGCTTCTTCTGGTCGGTGGTATGCCGCTGTTTGACTCCATATGTACGGCTTTCGGTACTGCAGGTACCGGAGGATTTGGTATTAAAAATGACAGCATGGCCAGTTACAGTACATATCTGCAGGTGGTCATTACTGTATTTATGATTTTATTTGGCGTTAACTTTAATGCTTACTTTTTCATTATCACAAAAAAATTTGCTCAGGCTTTTAAAATGGAAGAAGTGCGGTATTATTTCGGAATCATCGGTATTGCAATTCTTATCATCACCTGCAATATTTACCATATTTTCGGAAGTGCAGCCAAAGCTTTTCAGCAGGCAGCTTTCCAGGTTGGTTCCATTATCACAACAACCGGATATGCAACAACAGATTTTAATACCTGGCCGGAAATTTCGCGGACAATCCTGGTACTGCTGATGTTTATCGGTGCATGTGCCGGAAGTACAGGCGGTGGCATTAAAGTATCCAGAATCCTGATTCTCTGCAAAACAGTCCGCAAGGAGCTTCATATTTTTCTGCATCCAAATGCGGTAAAGAAAATAAAAATGGACGGCAAAGCCATCCCACATGAAGTTGTTCGTTCCACAAATATTTTCTTCATTGTATATATGCTGATTTTTGCATCCTCCATATTCCTGATTGCCTTTGACGATTTCAATCTGATCACGAATTTTACGGCGGTTGCGGCAACCTTTAATAATATCGGACCTGGTCTGGAACTGGTAGGACCTACCGGAAACTTCGGCATGTTCTCCTGGTTTTCAAAGCTTATCCTTACTTTTGATATGCTGGCAGGACGTCTTGAGATTTTCCCGTTACTGATATTGTTTGTAAGGGATACATGGAAGAAATTCTAAAAATATTTTGGTAAAACAAATTTTATTTTTTTACACCGTATTCATATTTTATTCATATTTATTGGATATAATGAATTTTAGAAAGATGATGAATCTTTCTTATAAATATTTTTCTTTTTCATACGCGCCGGTACGAAAGTACCGGCCTCCTTCCATTTATGGGAGTTTTTTATTTATGGGAGTTTTTTATTTTATGGCATTTTTCTCACACCTTCATAATCAAACGCAGGAATAAAACTCTCTCTGGCAGTTTCACCATCTTGAAAAAATCCATTTTCAATCCCAAGCTCAAATGCATAGTCCAGAACTTTTTCATATTCTCTTCTGGTTACACAACGATTCAGTTCTGTATATTCTTTCTGCTCAAAAACCGGTGTGTACTGATTCATGATACTGATATAAATCTGCTTTCCAAAAGTCTTATATAAAAGTTTCAGAACCTTCTTTGAATTTCTTGTATGCCCCGGCAATATAAGATGTCTCACAATAGTCCCACGTTTCATATATCCCTCTGCATCAAACTGTGGCATTCCTGTCTGGCGTACCATCTCATTAACTGCTTCCATAGCCCTTTCAGGATAATCATTTGCATGTGAAAATTTCACCGCCAATTCGCTCTCCGCATATTTGTAATCCGGAAGATAAATGTCCACATATCCGTCCAGAAGTTTCAATGTCTCTGTGTTCTCATATCCACCACAGTTATAGACAACCGGAATATTAAGCCCATGCTTCTTTGCACAGTCCAAAGCTGCGATGATCTGTGGAATATAATGTGTTCCGGTTACCAGATTGATATTTGCAGCGTCCTTTTCCTGCAGTTCCAGGAATATTTCTGCCAGTCTTTCCTCAGTGATCTCAAGACCACTGTCACCAATGGCAATTTCCCGGTTCTGGCAGAAACAGCATCTCAGATTGCATCCTGTAAAAAAGACTGCCCCGGAACCTCTGGTTCCCGAAATACATGGTTCTTCCCACATATGCAAAGCTGCCCTTGCAATCTTAATCTTCTGATCCATTCCACAGTATCCGGTTTTTCCGGCTGTTCTGTCTACATGGCAATTTCTCGGACATAAACTGCAATCTGCCAGTATGCAGCTTTCTGTATCATGCCTCAGAGTTTTATCTTTGTTTTCTTCTGTCTGTATTTTATTTACCTTCACTTTTCTCTTCTGTCCTTTTTTCTTTCCCCGACTTGATATCTGTGAATCACCCACTGCAAACATTTCCCACAGTTTGCTTATATCATAACCGTTCAGTGCTTTCACAGTTACAGGCGGATTGCTGAATAGTTACTATCCTTTATATCATTATACTACATTCCCCAATTACGTCTATTTCATATTTCACAATTTCCTTTTTCAATCTCTTCATGATCCTTTTTTCCAACCTGGAAATATATGATTGAGAAATTCCCAGAAGGTCTGCAACCTCTTTCTGTGTTTTCTCTGCAGCATTCTCCTTTCCCAGACCAAATCTAAGGCGGATGATCGTCTGCTCACGCGGTGAAAGCTTTCTAATTGCCTTTGATAACAACGAAATCTCCACTTCATCTTCCAGACGTCTTGAAATCACATCCTCATCAGTTCCCAGAATATCAGAAAGCAGGAGTTCATTTCCATCCCAGTCTACGTTCAGCGGTTCGTCTATGGACACTTCCATCTTTGTCTTACTGTTGCGGCGAAGATACATCAGGATCTCATTCTCTATACATCTGGATGCATAAGTGGCAAGCTTGATGTTTTTTACAGGATTAAAGGTATTGATCGCCTTGATCAGTCCAATCGTTCCGATTGAGATCAGATCCTCCACCCCGACTCCTGTGTTATCAAACTTCTTTGCAATATACACCACAAGCCTTAAATTATGTTCGATCAGAACAGACTTCGCTTCTTCTTCCTGCCCTGTTCCAAGCTTCTGCAGTATAAACGCCTCACGCTTCGGCTCCAGCGGTGCAGGCAGCACATCATTTCCACCAATATAAAAAACTTCTCCTGAACGGTTCATCACCATTCTTGACACTACCTGTAATGGATAACAGCTCATAGTCACAACCCCTCCCGTTAAAGTAATCTGGAATTCAAAAGTACCTCGTATTCCTTACCAAAAGCGGATGTTTCAAATGAAAATGCAAATACCGGATTGTCTATGCAGACAACCTCTGCGGGAGTCTGAATGCAGAGTCTCTCAAAAGTAACAGCCAGCATCATCCCCTGTTCTTTTCCTATACTGTGAAAAAAGGTAAAATGTGGATGAAGCCCGGCAGTTCCCGGTTTCCCAGACTCCCCGGGATTTTCTTTCAGGTGTTTTAAACTGCTTACGGTTTCTTCTGAACATATTTCAGATAAAACTTTTTCTGTCCCTACAGATACAGGTTTTCCGTTTACAGAATCCATAAGCAGATTTCCGGAATCATAAAATCCTTGAAAAGGATATCCACATCCTTTATAGTATATGGTTATCGGATAGATATTCTTTGTCCGTATTCTCATGGAATCCATCAGATATGACAACGCTGTAATGCCGGACCACGTTGCTGCTGCAAGGATCAGAAACATTTTGACTGTCAACTTATCACTGACGATCACTTCCCAGAACCCTCCACACAGAAATGCGGCAAAATACAGTGTAAGTATTGCTTTAAGCAGCAGACTTCCCCTTTTCAGATTACATCCGATCACAAGCATTCCTGCAGCACAGCCACCATGCAGCAGGACAAGTGCCGGAAGAAAAATCCCAGACTTCAGAAAAGATTGCAGATAAATGATCCAGCAGGAAAACACCGCACCTGCAGCAGCTCCCAGAAGAGCTCTTTTTCTGCTTCTTCCACATCGGAATAATATTCCTGTAAATCTGATCAATATGTAATCTATCAGGAGATTTGTGAAAAAAACTACATCTATGTATATTTCGTAATGCATTTCCTTCCCTCCGTCTGATACTGCCTCTGACTTCTCCTTCACTTCGGTAAGTGAGATTCATTATACGTGATAAAGTATGCGGATTTTGTCAAAACGGAGGAATTATGTCTTATTATTTGTCGCACTAAATCGACAGTTTTTATCATATAAACCAAAATGAACATGTATTGACATATAATTGAAGTTAGAATAAAATGATAGATAATTTCTATGTTTTAGAAGGGCATCTTCTATACTGTCACAATTCAGACAGTATTTTATGTCTCTGCTACAAAACAGACTGGAGGATTTTAACATGAATAATATTACCGGACACACAGGTCTTACCGCGCTTTTAGGAAGCCCGGTAGCACACAGCATTTCCCCTTTGATGCATAATGAATCATTTCGCCTTCTCGGGCTTGACTATGTATATTTATGTTTTGATGTAAATGAAGAAACTCTTCCTGCAGCAGTTGCAGGATTAAAGACTTGCGGCATTCGCGGTTTCAACCTTACCATGCCGAATAAGAATAAAATTGTAGAATTATTGGATGAGCTTTCCCCTGAAGCCCAACTGATCGGTGCTGTCAATACTGTACTGAACGATAACGGAAAGTTAATCGGATACAATACAGACGGGTACGGTTTTATGCAATCTGTACGTGATGCGGGACATGATATTACCGGTAAAAATATAACTGTCATGGGAGTAGGAGGAGCTTCGATGGCCATCTGTGCACAGTCTGCCTTGGACGGTGCGGCTTCCGTACATATTTTTGCCCGCCGCACCAGCAGATACTGGAATCGCACACAGAAATTCGCTGAGAATCTCTCTGCTAAAACAGGTTGTCAGGTCTGCCTCTTCGACAATGATGATCATACTGCATTGCGAGATTCCATTGCACAGAGTTATCTGCTGATCAATGCAACCTCTGTAGGCATGGTTCCGGATATCGACGATACCATCATCAAAGATACATCTCTGTTCCATCCTGAGCTTGTAGTGGCAGATGTTGTCTATGAGCCACAGGAAACCCGACTGCTCAGAGAGGCTAAAGCAGCCGGATGCCAGACCTTTAATGGCATGTATATGCTTCTTCATCAGGGGGCTAAAGCTTTCCAGATCTGGACCGGACAGGAAATGCCGGTTTCTGTTATTAAGGAAAAATATTTCTCTGTCAAATAGTGATTCGCATAACAGTCACATATTTCCCATCAGCTTATCTTTGATGATTGCCAGGATTTCTCTTGGAATATATATCAGAAGTCTCCATGAACAGTATCTGGAAGGAATGGGATAAATTTCTCTGCATCCACATTTCTTTCCTATGGCCGTTCCCCGGAAAACATGAAAATTATTGGTGACAATGCCCACCGAATGATTCAGTCCGATCATTCCCAGACTGAACTTCAGATTCTCTGTTGTGCTGGTAGATTTCTCTTCCAGGATCAGTCGTTCTCTGTCAATTCCATGTTCCACAAGATAATTGCACATTGCCTGAGCTTCTGTGATAGATTCTCCGTCCCCTTTTCCTCCGGACAGAACAGCCTTAGTCTCAGGATTCTCTTCCATATACTGTAAAGCCCTCCTGGTACGTTCCAGAAGGGCTTTTGTAAGCCGGGTACCTTCTACATGGGCACCAAGCACGATAATATATTCCAGATTTGGATGCTTACGCATTCTTACCGCAGCAATATTTATATTTCTTGCCGCTTCCGCAAGGACAAGGATCATTACGTCCGATTTTCTTTGCTTTGACAACTGTTCCTGATTTCTTCTGCTCGAGATAAAGTTCTTTTCTCTTCTCCGGTGTAAAGATCTCATCCCACTGTGGCAGTTCATACAGCCAGTCAGCTCTTGCATCTACCATATTCTTATAAAGAAGTTCTTTATCGAAGCACAGAGAAACCTTTGTGTTCTCATCCATTGTCTCAATCGGATTCGGAATCTTCAGACTGTCATTGATTCCATCCAGGAAACCAACCATTGTCAGAACTTCCTGTCCATATTTTTCAGCCAGTTCCTTAACTGTACCGGTTACTACCTCATCCGGGTTGCTAAGAAGCTGCTCATAAATTCCTTTTTCAATATTAAAATAATTTGCCCAAAATCTCTGAAGTTTATTACGGTCTGCCTGCTGGTCATAGGCGATGGCACGCCACTGCTCTAAGATTGTTTTATCGCTCATTTCCTTTAATCCTCTTTTCCAATATTTCATAGGTATTATGCCTGTGCGGAAACATATGGAAAATATTCCTTCCACAAGCTTTATTATTATATCATCTTTCAGTTAAAAATACAAATGATATTCTTTGTATTTTTTAGTGAATTTTAAGTTACTGTTCACACACCACTATCCCGCGAGGTGTTTTGGCATGAATATGCCAAAATCCCGAGACATACAAGCCAAAATTCCATTGCCGCAGGCAATCTAGTACATCGTTTTCGAAATAACTATACCACTCACTTGTCTGCGAATCCGATTGCACAGGTCTAAAAGCCTCAGCGTAGCCCGCTACGCCTGCGTTTTTTATACCAGCACACTCGAATCCGCATCCTACGCGATTGGTATAGTTATTTACGAAACGATGTACTAGGGTTACTGTTCACTCTGTTCTCAGCAACAAATGAATGACAATGTATATATTTTTATATTTCTGCCATAATACATATCACAGATATATCTGTCCGGTGCTTCACAATAACAGACTGCCGGACAGTTACCCAGAAACTTCTTTTGTTGTCGGCAGGATCGGAGGCACTTATGTTAGAGCAGATTTTTCTCGGATTTACAGGACTATGTTCCGGTTTTATTATTGCCGGAGGACTAACCGGTCTTATGATCGGCCTTTCTATTATTCCCAGATATGCAGGAATTACCCATACAGCAGATCATATATTGCTGTACGAAGACATCACATTCTGGGGAACAGAACTTGGAAACCTGTTCTTTCTTTTTCACTGGAATATCCGGTTCGGCACCCCGTTTCTGATTCTGTACGGGCTCTTTTCAGGGATTTTCCTTGGTGGATGGATCATGGCCCTGGCAGAGATGGCAGATATTTTCCCTATCTTTGCCAGAAGAAGCAGATTCCAGAGAGGTCTTTCTTTTACAATCCTGTGCATAGCCGCCGGCAAAACTGTCGGGGCACTGATTTACTATTATAACGGATGGCTGCCATAATTTCCAGCTAATCTTTAACATCAGTGCCAAAAAAGCAGCAATCGATTACTCTTTACTCAGTGTGCCAAAATTCCGGATTTTCAATCAGAAAGGTTTTATATTATGTCAGACAATAATCTCAGTCAGAAAAAGCAGAAACAATATGAAGAATACGTAAAAGCAGTCACTCCTGTCCACAGCCTGCCACTGAATATGTGCAAAGCCTTTTTCACAGGCGGAGTCATCTGTGTTGTTGGACAGGTCATCTTAAATTACGCAGATAACCTTGGACTGGACAAAGATACCGCCGGCTCCTGGTGTTCCCTTATCCTGATCCTTTTCAGTGTGATCCTCACAGGATGTAATCTTTATTCCAAAATCGGCAGATTCGGCGGTGCCGGAAGCCTTGTCCCAATCACCGGTTTTGCCAATTCCGTAGCTTCCTCTGCGATCGAATATAAGGCAGAAGGACAGGTATTCGGCATCGGATGCAAAATATTTACGATCGCAGGACCCGTAATTCTTTATGGAATCCTGAGTTCATGGATTCTCGGTGTGATTTATTATCTTTTTACAATGATCCCGTAACTATTCAGCATCCATATCCTGAGAGGTGTTTTTGCATAAGAATCATACAATTATACAAGGAGGTTTTCTATGAACAGACAAATGACCTGCGGTACATCCAGCATTTCATTTCAGAATCCTGTCTTTGTTCAGAGCTGTGCTTCTGTTGTCAGCCGGAAAGAAGGAGAAGGGCCATTGGGCGCATACTTTGATACCATATGTGAAGATCCCATGTTTGGAACAGATACCTGGGAAGCTGCAGAAAGCACTCTGCAAAAACAGGCCGCTCTGCTGGCAATCAAAAAAAACGGCCTCACCTGTTCTGATATACAGCTTCTTTTTGCAGGCGACCTGCTGGCTCAGACATCAGCCTCTTCTTTCGGAACCGCTGATCTGAAAATTCCTTTTTACGGTCTTTTCGGAGCATGCTCCACTATGGGAGAATCTCTTTCCCTTGGTTCAATGTGTATCGACGGCGGGTACGGAAAATATATCCTCTGCGCAACTTCCAGCCACTTTGCCAGCGCAGAAAAAGAATTTCGTTTTCCCCTGGGATATGGAAATCAAAGGCCCTTATCTGC
>ENA-OQBL01000051-OQBL01000051.1-human-gut-metagenome-genome-assembly--contig:-NODE-51-length-82165-cov-6.358249_pt1 | contig 82165 bp, 81 predicted proteins | sample MGYA00242747_ERZ504553 | MGnify/ENA primary metagenome ERZ504553 (study PRJEB26092, sample SAMD00036240) | human gut metagenome | host: Homo sapiens | study: EMG produced TPA metagenomics assembly of...
GCAGATCGTGATAATACAATTGATGTCTATATCAGTGACGATCATGAAGATGTTCTGGCTGACGGCATCTGGCAACAATTCTTCACAAAAAACCGGAAGTGCTGACTCGCGAAGAAAAGCGCGCGTGGCTGGATACCATGAAGGGGGTATCATTGGGTTCGGATGCTTTCTTCCCATTTGGTGACAATATAGAACGTGCGCATAAGAGCGGAGTGGAATACATAGCACAAGCCGGAGGCTCTGTACGTGATGACCATGTAATTGACACTTGTGACAAATACGGCATCACCATGGCATTCACTGGTGTTCGTTTATTCCATCATTAATTATTCATACTCAGTGCAAATTGCAACACGGATTTACAGATAAAAAGCAAACCATACTTAGCCTGTAAGATCCGTGTTTACAATCCATATAAAAAATCGTCTTAAAATTTATATCCCGCTGTTACAAAACCGGTAATATTCTTCCCTTGAAGTTCTTTTTGAAGTTTGCACAGCCCTAATCGTCCTTCCACTCCTATCACATAATGCCGGTATTCCACCGATAAACCTATCGCCACTCCATAATCGAAACGACGCAGATCAAGTCCATCTTTGCCAAAAGTATTTATTTCAACCACATTTCCAGTATTCCAATCCGGTGTAGACGATGATGACCAGCTATACCCTAAAGCCTTGGTTTTGCCACCAATCCCCCATGCGCCATAGGGACCTGCCGCAACAAGTATATAAGTATTCCGATCCATTGCAAACCGGGCTGCCACCATTACAGGCAACTCCAAATAGGATGCATTTACTTTAGCCTGAGCCGAAATTCCATCTGTTTCAACAATCGTATGATTAGTGCCTTTGGAAACAAACGAAACGCCTGTTTGTAAAGACCAGATCTTATCAAAAGGGCACTCCAAGCCAATGCCTAATTTATACGCCAGTTTTACTTTAGGAGATCCCATATTATCACCTATAATATTTGCCATGCCTATACCGGCCTTTATACTCCAATCCACCTGACTCTGAGCCGGAGTCACCATGCTTACCATCATAAACAGTGCAAAAAGAAGTAGTTTTATCACTCTTACCTTATCTATTAATGCCATATCCCTAAAAAATTGTGTCTTTAATCATAATCTGCAAATATAGCTTTTATTTCATAAACCACGCTTCATCTAAAAAAAAATGGCTGCTTCTTTCTAAAAGAGAAACAGCCGTTCTTTATATATTTAAAGGTAAGATTATATCTGTGGTCAGAATTTATAACCAATAGTGGCCAATGCAGAAAGGTTATGAGCACTAACACCACTAGCTACTTTAGTAAAACTTGTGCCAGTTTCAACACCTACAACTATGTTGCCAAATTCAAAAGCAACTCCTAACCCCAAACCGGCATCAAAACCTTTTTTAAACCATCATCACCGAAAGTATCAGCCTTCTCGGATACACCATCTATTTTAGTTTTTCCGCCAACTCCATAAGCCAAATACGGACCACCTTTGAAAAGAAGATCAAAATTGCTGGCCGTATGTATCCGAGCACCAACCATCAAAGGCAGTTCCAAATAAAGCTGGTTGATCGTCACATCAACCACGTCCCAGGCGTCAGTTACTCCATCACCTTTCACACCTTTAGAAATAAAGTTCAAACCTGTCTGGAAAGACCATATATTAGTATTAGCAAAAGGTACCTCCAAACCTATACCCACTTTATAAGCAAATTTAGCATCTGTACCATCCGTATCATCACCATACCAGTTTGACATACCAATACCCGCATTCACATTCCATTTCAGATTTGATTGTGCAGAGACACCTAGTGTAACCAATGACAATAAAATAAAAAAGGCTAGTTTTTTCATGACTGTTTGTTTTTAGTTAATAATAAATTTCAGTTCCCAATTCCTTTGTACCGTCATTACATTCACAAATATAAGCTTTATTTTGGAAACCAGTCCTAATGTGTAAAGAAAATAAGCGGAATCTTTCATAAAATGAAAAATTCCGCTCACCAAACTATTATATAGTTATATGATTCCTGATTATCAGATACATTTATATATGATTAGAATATATAATGAAAGCCAAAGTTTAACTCATCTGTATCAAAATCTATACCAACATTTTCACTCTCATATCCATGATTCTCTTTTTTGGAATATCCAAGAAAACCATACTTGGCAACCAGACAAAAATGATCAGACAATTTGATGGCAATACCCGGTTTAATACCAATATTCCACGAATTCAAAGCGTCATTCCCCTTCGTTTTTGAAGTAGAAAAGCCAAATCCGCCATCGGCAAATAATCGGACTACATCACTATTCAAAAAGAAATAACGCGCATAAGGAGCAATAGTGAAAGTATTAGTTTTCACATCACCGCTTTTATTATATTCATAACCGACTACTGTACCGACAGACCAATCTTCATTTAGTTCATAACCGACCTCCGGCAGAATCTTGAAAGTAGTATTCTTAACTTCTGTTCCTTCTGTTTCCACTTTATCAGAACCTACTCCAAATGTTCCACCTACATACACCTGCGCATTTGCAGTAATAGCAATCAATGCTACAATAACAGACAATACAATCTTTTTCATCTCTTTTGTCATTTTTAAATTAAACTTTTTACCTATTAATCCACGCCGAAGAGGTTTGCCTTCTTTGTGTTTTACATTGCAAAGGTACAGTTTATTCTATGTTTTACAACATATTTTATATAAAAACGAATAATTCCAAAACAAAGGAGAGGATAATTGTTTAATTATTAATAAAGTACTGAATATTAAATTCAATCTACATTCCTATTTATTCTTATGTCTGTTAGCACGTTTTTTACGAAACTCAGCTTTCATCTTGGCAGCTCCCGACCCATGCAACCCTGTTATATAGCTTTTCTTTTTAGCCTTGGTCTTCACTTTATCTTCTTGCTTACCACTAGGAGATTTACCACCTTTGAATACAATTCCTTCGGTGATTGCTTTTTCTATGTCCATCGTCTATTTTTTAGGTGTTAAATTCTGTTTTACTATCACTCTATTGCCGGCTTTGGTACAAACAATTTCCGTTTTGTGCAAAGTACGGTCTTTCATATCAAAAATCAGATTCGGATTGAAATGTTGTCCATCTATCCGGAATTCCAGATGAAGGTGTTCAGTAGTGGCACGTCCGGTTCTGCCTGTCAATCCTACTGCATCACCGGCCTTCACGATATCTCCGGATTTTACCAAATTCCGGGAATTATGACTATAAATACTTTCCAATCCATTATCATGACGCACAACAACTACATTTCCATAAGCAGCGTATGTTTTTGCCATACGTACTATTCCATCAAACGCACAACGGATAGTATCATTGGCCTTAGTCTTTATATCCGTTCCACTGTGCCCCCGGCGGGCTCCGTATGCAGAAATCACTTTACCACCGGGAAGAGGAAAACAATATTCATTCTCTTTTATACTATCCAGATGAATGGAGAAACTTTTGCGCCCGTTAAAAAGCCCGGGAGTCTTGACTCTGATATGGTTTACTTCCATTGCGGTAAAATTACTCTTGGCCGGCCCCCCAGCCCATGCCGCCACACTTATGAACAATAAAAATAGTAATTGTGTGCTTTTCATTATCTCATTTTAAAAATAAATTAATTCTTCATCCTTGGACGCTGCAAACTCTTTCAAGAGCTCCAACATATAATCTGCCGCTTCCTGCAAACCTTCCTTGCCGCTATATCCATTAATAATAGTCAGCAGATGCGTAGTTCCTGCCTCCAGTTTAGTACGCTCGTTATCACTGGTCGGCGTACCGATTCCGCCCATAGCATCTCTGTAAACAGGCATTCCTTCTATATTCAACTCTCCACGTCCTATCCCTTCATAAGGCTCTCCGGATTTACCGATACCCAACACCAATGTATCTCCTTGTATTTTATCCGCATCAAAGCCACCGATGGAATATCCGTAACGAATAGATACCAAGTTAATAAGATCTACCAAAGTATCTATCTGATACAAGGAAATTCCACGCAGGATTCTACGGCAGAGCGCCTTCCCCGAGGACGATAACGGCTAGGGTCTTTCCCACATTTCTTATAAGCCTCCCGAGTGGCATGAATCGTAACCATATCCTTAATGGAATCCGTAGTGTACATTTCACGATAGCGTATAGTGAACTCGTCTATCTTTTTCCACAAAGATTCGCTATAAGCAGTATTCTCTACCGTAGCACGGATGGCTATACCGGCAAACTGCGGACAGGCTTTCTTTATTTCTTCCGATACTTTTATTTCCATATTTATTTTTATACTGCGTTATTCCAACGAGCGTATTCCTCAGACACCTAAAAGAATGCCCGATAATATCCTTCCCGACCGGATTCCTTGCCGGCGGGCCGAAAAGAAATCATCGTTATTATGATACGTACAAATGCCGGATATCTCAATATGTTCAGGCTTCACACCGTATGCCAACAATTGCTGACGGTTGGCTTCCCACAAATCAATATGCCATTTTGCTTCTTTACGGGCAATCTGATTCATATCAAACCCCGCCTCACAAAAAGCTTGATAAACTTCATCCCCTACTTCAAAAGCCTCCAATGAAATACTGGGACCGATGCAAGCTATGAGATCTTTCCCTTGCGAGCCGTATTGGTTACTCATGACTGAAACTGTCTTCTCCACAATCCGGGCCACCGTACCACGCCATCCGGCATGAATGGCAGCCACTACCTTCTTTCGGGTATCATATAATAAAACAGGAACACAATCGGCCGTAGATACACACAAGCAATAACCGGGAATGTCTGTTACCAATGCATCCACTCCTTCCAATTCAGTATTTACCTGAATAGTATCCACAACTTTCACATGGTCACTATGGGTCTGATGCGGAATTACGAGTTCTACCGATTCCCCGGGTAACAAGCTACGCAGCAATTCCCGGTTGCGGTTCACATCTCCTGCCTCGTCCCCGCAATATCCGTTACAATTGAACGAAGCGTAGTTTCCCTTACTACAACCTCCGTGACGGGTGGTAGAAAAACAAGAAATGTTGGGATATGCCTTCATCAGCTCATATCCCAACATTTTATTATCTGATGTCAGCCGTTTCATTTCTTTTCCTCTTCTTCGTCCCAATTCTCATCTTCATATTCATAATCGAAGTCATCATCGGCATCTTCTTCATATTCATATTCAAAGTCCTCATCCTCACCCATGTCTTTCAACTCTTCCTGCAGTTTGGCAACATCTTTGGCGCGATGAACAATTGTTTCCGTACGGACACCTTCCAACTTATTGCTGTCCTTATTCAATTCTGTCCATAAAATATCCTTCAGCTGCTGTATCCCCAAGCCAGTTACCGACGAGATAAAGATATGCGGAACATTATCCGGCAATGTCGGCTCCAACATGGCAATCAGTTCTTCATCCAACATGTCACTTTTGGTAATGGCAAGCACACGTTGTTTATCCAACATTTCCGGGTTGAAGGTAGCCAACTCATTCAGCAGGATTTCATATTCCTTACGGATATCATCTGTATCACCCGGTACCATAAAGAGCAACAAAGAGTTGCGTTCTATATGGCGCAGAAAACGAAGTCCCAGTCCTTTTCCCTCACTGGCCCCTTCAATAATTCCGGGAATATCCGCCATGACAAAAGATTTTCCTTCGCGATAGGACACGATACCCAAATTCGGCTCCAGCGTAGTAAACGGATAATTGGCTATTTTAGGACGTGCCGCCGATACGGTAGACAATAAAGTGGATTTCCCTGCATTTGGAAAACCTACCAAACCTACATCAGCCAACAGTTTTAATTCCAAAATAACCATCAACTCCTGCATGGGCTCTCCCGGTTGTGCAAAACGTGGCGCCTGGCGGGTTGCTGTACGGAAGTGCCAGTTTCCCAATCCTCCACGGCCTCCTTTCAACAGAATTATTTCTTGTCCGTGTTCGGTGATATCACAGATATATTCACCTGTTTCAGCATTATAAACCACTGTACCACAAGGTACTTCAATAACTTTATCTTCACCATCTTTACCAAAGCTTTTGTTCTTCGATCCATTGCCGCCGTGTGTGGCAAACACGTGGCGGTCATACTTCAAGTGAAGCAATGTCCAATAATTACGGTTTCCCCGCAAAATAACATGACCTCCTCTACCGCCATCACCACCGTCAGGGCCACCATTAGGTACATACTTCTCACGACGCATATGCGCAGAGCCTCGCCCGCCCTTACCCGAGCGGCAATATATCTTCACATAATCAACAAAATTCGATTCAGCCATAATTAATAATTTACTAATTTATCAATTTACTAATGTGCCAACGAAACTGTACTCCATGTATCATTATGCAGACTGACACATTGGCGGACTGCTGCATCAGCACATTAGCATATTATTATAATTTTTCAACAGCAGCAACAATGTCGGCAAAAATAGCATCCATCGTACCCAAACCGTGAATGTGCTGATATTTACCTTCGTTCTTGTACCAGTCAATCAGCGGAGCCGTCTGCGAGTGATAAACAACCAAACGTTTCTTTATTGTTTCCTCGTTATCATCTGCACGTCCCGATTCCTGTCCACGCTTAATCAGGCGAGTCATCAATTCTTCTTCGGGTACATCCAAGTCCAACATAACAGATACTTCCTGTCCACGTTCGGCCAGCATTTTCTTCAACGCTTCTGCCTGGGCGATGGTTCTGGGAAATCCATCAAAAATAACCCCTTTGCTTTCCTTAAAGCTATCCAGCGTGCTTGCCAGAATATCAATAATCAATTCATCAGGCAGCAACTGGCCCTGATCGATATATCCTTTGGCTGTCTTTCCCAATTCTGTACCCTTCTTAATCTCAGCACGAAGCACATCCCCTGTTGAAATGTGATTAATACCGAATTTCTCTACAATACGTTCACTCTGAGTACCCTTACCAGAACCCGGAGCTCCAAAAATTACAATGTTCAACATCTTGTTTTACCTTTTATTTTTATATTTAGTTGTACAAATTTCATTCCATTACGGTGTAAATATCCCGATAGTTACGTCCCAAGCCATCATAATCCAGACCATACCCCACAATAAAATCATTGGGAATACGCATGGCCACATAATGTATATCCAGTTCCACCTTCAATTTATCAGGTTTCAGCAGCAAGGTAGCGATACGGATCTCTTTCGGTTTTCTAGCTTGTAATGTTTCCAACAAGTGCTTCATTGTCACCCCGGTATCCACAATATCTTCCACAATCACCACTGTACGTCCCTCAATATCATCATTCAAACCTACCAACTCTTTTACCTTTCCTGTAGAAGAAGTTCCTGCATAAGAGGCCAGTTTCACGAAAGAAATTTCACTGGGAATGGTAAGGTTACGCATCAAGTCGGCAGCAAACATGAATGCGCCGTTCAATACACTTAAAAACAAGGGATTAGTTCCTTCTAAATCCCGATTAATCTCACTCGCTACCCGTGCCACTTCTTTTAAGATCCGTTCTTCAGGAATGAAAGGAGTGAAACGTTTATCTTTGATTTGAATGGTATCCATAACCGCTATTTTATTAAATTGCTGCAAAAATAACATTTTTATTCCAAGTATCGAAGTATTCACATAACCTCTTTTTGTAAATAGTGTTATCTTTGTACGTTCAAACAAAAGAGATTGTCATGAAAATTATTTCGAGCACCCAACTAAAAGAGCTGGACAAGTACACGATTGCCAAAGAACCGGTTGCCTCCATTGATTTGATGGAACGGGCAGCCGAAGAACTGACTCGTGCCATTACCCACCGATGGGATACTTCTTTCCATATTGTAGTATTCGCCGGACCGGGAAATAACGGGGGCGATGCGCTTGCCGTAGCCCGTATGTTGTCTAAGCAAAACTATCACGTAGAAGTCTTTCTGTTTAACACCAAAGGAAAACTGTCGGAAGAATGTCAGACCAATCTTGAACGGTTAAAAGAATGCGGCTCGGTGTACTTTACTGAAGTAAGCACACAATTTGATCCTCCAGTCCTGACAGAAAGGCATCTGGTAGTAGACGGATTATTCGGTTCCGGACTCAACAAACCACTGAACGGTGGATTTGCTGCCGTAGTGAAATATATTAATGCATCCAAGGCACAGGTAGTAGCCATTGATGTACCTTCAGGATTAATGTGTGAGGACAACACTTATAATATCCGTCAAAACATGATACGCGCGGATGTCACTCTCAGCATTCAGCTACCTAAGTTATCCTTTCTTTTCCCCGAAAACGAAGACATTGTAGGCGAATGGCAACTATTGGACATCCAACTGAAAAAAGACTTTATTGATACAGCACAAAGTCCCTACTATATCACAGAGGAAGAAGAAATTCGCAGCCTCATCAAACCGCGGAAACGATTTGCCCACAAGGGAGCTTTCGGCCATGCACTGCTCATCGCAGGATCTTATGGCATGGCAGGAGCATCCATTTTATCCGCCCGTGCCTGCCTGCGTTCGGGAGTGGGATTACTGACTGTCCATGTACCTATCCACAACCATGATTTACTTCAGACCACTGTCCCCGAAGCCATTGTACAGACAGACATACACGACCATTATTTTGCCGAGCCCGTGGATACAGACCGTTATCAAGCCATAGCCATCGGTCCGGGGTTGGGACAAGAAGAAGATACAGCGTTGGCCATGATGGAACAAATACAAGGTTGTCCGGTACCTTTAGTGCTGGATGCGGATGCCATTAATATTTTCGGCACTCACCGCAACTGGCTCAGCCGGATGCCGAAGCGCTGTATTCTCACCCCCCATCTAAAGGAACTGGAACGACTGATAGGTAAATGCATGGATACTTACGAACGGCTGACAAAGACGAAAGAACTGGCAGCCTATCTGCAAAGCTATATCATTATAAAGGGATCATGGAGCACAGTTGTCACCCCCGAAGGAAATTGTTATTTCAATCCCACCGGGAATCCAGGTATGGCAACCGCCGGCAGCGGTGATGTGCTGACCGGTATTCTGGCAGCCTTATTGGCCCAAGGATATACTCAAGAAGATGCATGCCGCCTGGGCGTCTACGTACATGGTCTGGCAGGAGACATTGCAGCGGAAGAAAAAGGAGAAATAGGAATCACCTCAAGTGATCTTATTGACGCATTACCCGCAGCATGGAAGAAATTAACAGAAACAAAAGGCAGATTTACAAAAGAATAGCTATATTTGCTTACATATATGATAGAATATAGAAATATGAAAAAAGGATTAATCGCAGCAGGGTTACTGGTTTCATTGAGCGGCACCGCACAAGATGTCAGTACATATACTCCCGGAACCATGGGAGAAGGAGTGGTTTATTATTTGCCTAAGACCGAAATAGAATTGCAAGTCACCGCAACCAAAGTTGTCTACACGCCCGGAGAATTCTGCCAATACGCCGACCGCTATCTGCGCCTTACAGGCATATCATCCCAACCGGAAGAACATTGGGAAATAAACAGTATCAAGGTAAATTCCATAGGCATTCCTGACCCGGACAATGCATACGCTGTAAAACTGAAAGACAAAAGTGCGGCCTCACAGGTAGAATTGACTCCTGAAGGAATCATAAAGGCTATCAACACCACCTCTCCTATAGAGAAAGCACCTGTGACAAAAGTTGCCGATACGGCCAAAAAACGTATTGACCCACGCAGTTTTATGACCGAAGAGATTCTGATAGCCGGTTCTACCGCTAAAATGGCTGAATTGGTGGCGAAAGAAATCTACAATATACGAGAAAGCAAAAAACAGCCTGACCCGCGGGCAAGCAGATTATATGCCCAAAGACGGAGCCGCTTTAAAACTCATGCTGGACAATCTGGATGAACAGGAACAAGCCATGATGCAAATGTTTGCCGGCACAACAGACCGCATAGAAAAATCATTTACCATCCGCATAAAACCAGAAGCGAACATGAAAGAAAAAGTAGCTTTCCGTTTCTCAAAGAAACTAGGGATGCTGGATGCCGATAATTTATCCGGTGAACCTTATTACATTTCCATCGTCAACCAAGAAACATTGCCACCGATGGATCCGAAAGGCAAAGAAAAAAAGAAGACGGATGGTGTTATTTACAATATTCCGGGAAAAGCTCAGGTTACCGTATTCACTCCAAACAAACGTTATTTTGACGGAGAACTACCTGTTACACAATTTGGAACAACGGAATGTCTGATAGATAACCTTTTTAATAAAAAAGTAAATACACGAGTGATCTTTAATCCTAATACCGGAGGAATTGTGAAGATTGATAAAGACTAAAGCTCCATCTCACCCCTACATAGCAAAATGAGGGTATCCATAATACACTGGACACCCTCATTTTCACTAAAAGACAATCAATTATTTTTTAATATTTGGTTCCTCCAATCCATACCCCTTTTTCTTATTCTCACCTTTCAGCCACAAAGCAAAGAACAATGCAGCCACACCAAAGCCTGCAAATATCCACATGGGAAGTGTATAATCATAAGTCTGCATTCCATCTACTACCGGTCCTTTGCAATACTCATTCAAGACAAAACCAATCAAAGCAGGTACACCCATCAACCCCCAGTTTTGTACCCAGAAGATCAAAGCGTAAGCTGTACCCAACTGCTTTTCCGGAATAATTTTAGGAACAGAGGGCCACATAGCCGATGGCACCAAAGAAAAGCCAATCCCCAATATAATCATAATGATAGTGGCAAACCACCATACATTCAAGACAGGTAACGCAAACATTGTATGAACAAAAATCAACAGCACAGAACCGATGATCATCAGCGTAGCTCCCTTGCCTATCCGATCGTACACATTACCGAAAAGCGGAGTAAGGAACAAAGTTCCCAATGGTAACAGGCTAGGAATAGTACCCGCCAATTCCGGATCTACATTATATTTCTGCACCATCAGGTCTGTAGCATATTTCAAGAAAGGGAATACGGCAGAATAAAACAACACACACAGCAACGCAATCAGCCAAAATCCTTTATTGGTTACAATCAACCAAATATCTTTCATACGGAAAGGCTCTTCAGGTTCCGCCCCTTCTTCTTCTAAAGAAGCATCCAGTTTCTTATCATAGAAAGTATAAATAAAAAATGCTACCGTACCAATACAAAGCATAGTAAGGCACAGCAACAATGGAGCAGGGATATTAGGATGGAACACACCCTCATCATCAGTAATGCCAAAGAAAGTAGCGATAGGAACCGTAACAGCCAAAGCCAGCATAGTGCCTAAACGGGCTGTCGCCATCTCCATACCCATGGCCAGAGCCATTTCTTTTCCTTTAAACCACTTCACAATAATTTTTGAGACCGTGATGCCTGCAATCTCTACACCGACACCAAATATAGCATATCCCAACGCAGCCAGTCCTACCTGGGTTTTCATTCCAAGCAAAGTGCTTCCCTCAGCAAATGTAGTAGAAATAGCATAATATTTTAACCCACAGCCCAACACCATCAAAAGGCATGCTCCCATACCAGTAAAGCGCACTCCCATCTTATCCAAAATGATACCACCGATAATAAGCATAAAGGCAAAGACATTGAACCAACCGTATGCACTGGTAAAAATACCATAATCCAGACTATCCCACAGCAGCTCCTTTTCAAGCATCGGTTTTAAGGGGGACATTACATCGGTCAAAAAATAACCGCATAGCATGGTGAAAGCCACCAACGCCAACACACTCCACCGAAGAACCTTGGAGTCATTGAGCTTTTTTGAATTTGTTCTTTCATTCTTTTATAAGATTTTGATTAATAGTTTTTCATGTTCAGCTTACAAAGATACAGTTTTTTAGGTAGAGAAGCCTCTTTCCATAAAAAAGTTCTATCTTTGCGTGACGATTAAATCGTTTTATTGTAGGAAATCGTCATAAAATTACTTTTTATAAACTTAACTTTATTGATCATGAAAAAAAGCAAAACATTTCTTGTTTGCGCCATGTTGAGTGGCAGCGTCTTATTTTCATCATGCATCGGTTCTTTCGGATTATGGAATAGTTTGAAAGACTGGAACCAGGGGGTAAGCAACAAGTTTGTCAACGAACTTATCTTTCTCGCTTTCCATATTGTCCCTGTTTATGAAATTGCTTATCTGGCAGACGCATTGGTTTTAAATTCCATCGAATTCTGGAGCGGTTCCAACCCTACAGCTTCTATCGGTGAAGTAAAAACAGTGCAAGGAGAAAATGGCGAATACTTGGTAAAAACCAACGAAAACGGTTATACCATTACCAAAAAAGGAGAAGACAAATCTGTAGATTTGGTCTATAACAAAGAAAACAATACATGGAATGCCGTAGCCGACGGACAGAGCTTCGAACTTGTGAAAATGAACGAAGACGGAACGGCTGTTTTGAGCCTGCAAAACGGAACCTCCATGACTGTCACTCCTGATGCACAAGGTATTGCTACCGCAAGAATAGCTACAGGAAACTCCTTGTTTTTTGCTGCAAGATAATAAACACAACATCATTTAAACACAAAGAAAAGAAGTTGCCCATGCAAACAACTTCTTTTCTTCCATAAAACAATACTACTATGAAGAAGCAAATCATGCTGGGCGGCCTACTCCTATTATTAGGCTCCTGTACTCCCCAAAAGAAAGCGAATGACCCGAATGCAATTGACATTGCCGTAAGTCTGGAACACCTCACAGAATTAAAGACCTCCCAATTGGGAAAACAAATCCGTTATATCCCTTTGGAAACAACAGACTCATCCCTGATTGGCAACTCCTATTCCATCAAGTTATCTAAAGACCATATCTTTGTTTCTACCAACGGACGATGCCTGTCATTCAACAAGCAAACCGGAAAATATCTTGGCAGCATCGGGCACAAAGGAGAAGATCCACAAGGCTACAGCAATGCCAACTGCTTTATTCACCCCCATACCAACAATCTCTACTTTTATCGCCAACCCGACAAGTTGGTAAAATACGATACAAAAGGTAACTATCTAGGGCAAGTACACCTACCACAAAAGATTTCCCCATCCCTTTACTTTACTTTTTCCGACTCCCTTATTCTTGCTCATTATGGAGAAGGAATAGGACAACCGCAAGCAAGTGCGTTACTTTACTTCAACGAACAGGGAGAAGTAAAAGACTCATTGCCGGAATTTGCCAATCCGGGTGATCCTATGGGCATGGACCAGATATCCAGCATCAACGTATTCAAGCAATTACCCGGTAACGCCAACATAGGAGGGTTAATATATATAAATTATCAGGATGGAACAATGACTGTTCTTCCTATAGACCAGCCTTCACTTTGGCTGAACAACGGCAGCATACGTTTCAGAAAAGCGTTCAATGACACAATCTACGACATTAAAGGACACGAAGCTACTGTCCATACCACTTTCCATACCGGGCAATGGCATTTCCCGGCTGAAAAAATGGGACAAAAAGAGGATACAGACAACTACATCGTTATAACCGGTATTCTGGAAACTCCCAAACATCTCTTCTTTATATCTCTACAGGGATTATACGACAAGAGAAAACCCTTCTACGGTATTTACGACAAAGAAAAACATATTACTTATATGAATGATGCCAATGTGGGGCTGACAGATGACCTGACGCATTTCATGCCTTTCTATCCCATCACTTGTACAGAAGAAGGAGAGTATGCCGCTTTATTGGAGATAGGGAAAATAGACGAATGGATGGATAAAAATCCGGGAATTGTCCAAGAAGGAAAGCTAAGCTTTTTACAAGAAATCAATGAAGAATCCAATCCGGTTTGTGTTATAGTGGAACCTTGACAACCATAAAAGAACGCTGCTTTCCTCACGGAGAGCAGCGTTCTCTTTCTTCAACACGTTGAAGATAACAGTATGCTAAATTAGTCACGACCTCCACCCAATGCCTGATAGAGATTGATTACGCCTTGCATTTCAGTAAAACGGTTAGCAACCTGAGTTAACTCCGCATTAAGCAAAGTCTGCTGAGCCGTCAAAACTTCCAGATAAGTCGTATTCCCATGTTGCATCAGCAAAGAGGTACTTTCCAAAGCTTTATTTAATGAATTTATTTGTTTATCATAATAAACTGATTTATCACGGGCCGTCTGATATTTCACCAAAGCCTCGTTCACTTCACTTCCTGCATTCAACAAAGCCTGTTGAAAACTCAGTTTGGCTTCTTCTTGCTGAGCTTTAGCTATCTTTAGCTGTGCTATGTTCGCACCTTTATTAAACAGTGGCTGGGTCAACGAAGCTACAGCCGTTGCAATGAACTTGCCCGGATTGACAATCATACTTCCTGCTGAATTAGTCCATCCCGCACTTCCACTTAAAACAATAGAAGGATAAAAGGCGGAACGAGCCTGATTTGTGGCATAGAAAGCTGCTTCCAACGAACGCTCCGCACTGCGTACATCGGGACGGTTGGCAAGCATTTGCACAGGGATGCCTACCGGGAAATGTTCCTTCAGCATATAAGAACTGTCCCATGTGCCCGTTCTCTCAATAGCATGAGGAGATTCAGCCAACAACAACGACAAACTGTTTTCTACCTGGTTAATTTGTTCTTTCAGATCAAGAACTGAAGTACATATAGTATAATATGTAGCTTCCATTTGTGAAACGGCAGCTTCATTTGCCAATCCGGCTTCCATCAGAGCACGGGTTGCATCTACGGTTTCTTTCCAGGACTTTTCAGTCCGGACAGAAATGGCCAGCTGATTGTCCAGCATCAGCAAGGTATAGTAAGTATTAGCTATACCGGCTATCAGCTGTGTCCGGACAGCCTGTTTATAGTCACGGCTCTGTTCCAGCAATGCTTTCGCCTGGCGTTTCGCATTACGGATGCGGCCGAAAATATCAATTTCCCAACTTGCCGCGACTGGTAAAGTATAAGTTTGTGCAGCTTTTCCTTTGTCAAAACTACTTGCTGTCCCCTGAGGTGACAGAGCGAAAGAAGGCAGATAAGCCAATTTGGCTGACAGCATAGCAGCTTCCGCCTCTTTCACACGCCATTGTGCTGACTGCAAATCCGTATTGTTCCGCAAGCCTTGCTCTATCAATTCCTGAAGCCGCGGATCTGTAAAAATCTCCTGCCAGCTCAGATTGCCGATATTATCCACGGTATCAGCAACTGCCACCTCTTCCCCATACAAGTTATCGGGCACTTCGGTTGCAGGTTTATATTGGGTATATATGCCGCAGCTACTCAGTGTGAGCGCTGCGACAGTCAGAGTGATGATCTGTTTTTTCATTTTTTCTCTTCGTTTTTGCTTTCGATGTGGTGTTGTCTCTCTTCTTTTGCTTCTACACATTCCTCTTGAATCTGCCAATCGGCCGCCGGCTGAAACTGAATAGGACGTACCTTTTCCTGTAAATATTGGAATACGATAAACAAAGAAGGTACAATAAACAGCAACGCCAGCGTACCGATCACCATTCCACCCACAGTACCTGTTCCCAGCGAACTGTTTCCATTAGCACCTACTCCACTGGCAACCATCAACGGGAACAGACCGAAAATCATAGTCAGTGCCGTCATCAGGATAGGACGCAAGCGGGCTTTGGCGGCAGAAAGTGCAGCGGAAGTCAGGCTCATACCTGCCTTACGACGCTCGGTAGCGTACTCGGTCAGCAAAATGGCAGTCTTAGCAAGCAAACCTATCAACATAATCAAACCGGTCTGCAAATAAATATTGTTCTCCAGTCCCATCATCTTCGCAAACAGGAAGCTACCCATCAGCCCAAACGGAACAGACAACAACACCGCAAACGGAATGAGGAAACTTTCATAAAGTGCACTTAAAATCAGATAAATCATCAAGAAACAGATAGCAAAGATGATAATGGTAGTACCTCCCTGGTCGGTTTCTTCACGGGTAATACCACCAAAGTCGTACCCAAAACCTTTGGGAAGTGCCTGTACGGCAGTTTCCTGAACGGCACGGATGGCATCACCGGTACTATACCCTTCGGCAGGCATTGCATTTACAGCAATAGAATTGAACATATTGAAACGGCTCAGCGATTCTGCCCCATAACTGCGGGTCAATGTCACAAACTGGCTGAGAGGAGCCATCTCGCCATTAGACATACGCACAAAGATATTATTCAACGAGCTTTCATCCACACGATACTTCGGATCTGCCTGAATCATAACCTTATATACTTTAGAGAAACGATTAAAATTTGAAACATACTGCCCACCATAATAGCCGGACAATGTGCTTAGCACAGCATCCGGAGTGATACCGGCACGCTTACATTTGGACGCATCCACTTCTACCGTCCATTGCGGATAACGGATATCAAAAGTAGAGTATGCCATCGCGATCTCGGGACGTTGGTTCAGAGCACCCAGATATTGTTGAGTGGTATTGAAGAAAGTGCCCACATCACCACCTTGTTTATCCTGCATATGGAGTTCCAACGCATTACCCATACCATACCCCGGAATCATACCCGGAGAAATAGCAAATATACTGGCATCCTTGATGTCTGCCGTACGGCCATATACCTGTCCGATTACTGCCTGAACATCATTTTCCTTTCCTTCACGCTCATCCCAAGGTTTCAGTTTCAGAATCAACATACCAAAAGAGTTACCCTGTCCGGCTAGCAGACCATAACCTGCCACACGCTGCACATGCAGCACCTGAGGAATATCCATCATGCGCTTTTCAATACGCATCATTACGTCATTAGTCGTTTTCAATGAACTACCTGCCGCCGTGCTGACATTCACAAATACAACCCCCTGGTCTTCATCAGGCACCAAACTGGTTTTAGTTGTATTCATCAAGAAAGCCAATAGTACTACCGAGGCCGCAAGAAGTGTCCATACCATCCATTTGCGTTTGATAAAGAACAATACCCCTTTCTTATATCGTTCAATCATTGCATCGAAAGCAGCATTGAACGCTTTACGGAAACGTGCTGCAAAATTGTTTTTTTCCGTTCCATCCTCATTGATATACGGTTTCAAGAACAAAGCACACAGCGCCGGACTCAAAGTCAGTGCATTGACGGCAGAGATACCTACGGCAACCGCCATAGTCAAACCAAACTGAGTATAGAAAGTACCCGAAGTTCCACTCATAAACGAAACCGGAATAAACACAGCCATAAATACCAACGAAGAAGAGATGACCGCATTGCTAATTCCCTTCATCGCATCAATACTAGCCATATAAGAAGAACGATATCCCACATCAAAACGCGCCTGCACCGCCTCGACGACAACAATGGCATCATCCACCACCGTACCGATCACCAACACCAAAGCAAACAGGGTAATCAGGTTGATACTGAATCCTGCTATGGACATAAAAGCAAATGTACCAATCAAGGACACGATGATCCCCACCAACGGAATAATAGTAGAACGGATATCCTGCAAAAATACATATACAATTAAGATTACCAAAAAAATGGCCTCGAACAAGGTTTTATCACCTCATGGATAGATGCATACAAAAAGTCATTGGAGCTCATAACCTGAACCATCTCCACCCCTTTGGGCAGATCCTTCCTTGCTTCTTCCAAAAAGGCATCAATATTATTGTTTACTTCTGTCGCATTCGATCCTGCCGTCTGAAAAATCATACAGGAAATACCAGGATGACCATTCATAGCCCCATGATAGGCATAGCTTTCCTCGCCCATCTCTATATCGGCAATTTCTTTCAGCTTCAACACTTCGCCATTATCCGAAGACCGGATCACAATTTCCCCCAAACTCTTCCGGAGTAATCAGACGCCCTTTATACTTCATTGTATATTGATAAGTTTCATCAGAGTTTTCTCCAAATGAACCGGTAGCCGATTCAATATTCTGTTCAGCCAACACTTGGGTCACATCCGATGGAATCAATTTATACTGGGCCATCACGTCAGGCTTCATCCAGATACGCATACTATAGTCACCCCCCATAATCATCATATCACCCACACCCTGGATACGAAGAATAGCAGGTTTCAAGTTAATACTGATATAGTTGGACAAGAATTTCTCATCATACGAATCATCCGGACTATATAGTGAGAACATCTGCAAAATACTGGTCTGCCGCTTTGAGGTAGTCACACCCACCTGCGTTACTTCCGCCGGCAACTGTCCGGTTGCCTTCGATACACGGTTCTGCACATTGACCGCTGCCATATCGGGATCTGTCCCCTGTTTGAAATACACTGTAATATCCACCACGCCGGCATTGGAAGCCGTAGAAGTCATATAAGTCATGTTTTCCACACCGTTAATCGCTTCCTCCAACGGAGCGATAACACTCTTCTGAAGAGTTTCCGCACTGGCACCAAAATAAGAGGTACTTACCTGAATGGTAGGCGGAGCAATATCAGGATATTGTTCGACGGGCAAAGTGAACAGCCCGATGATACCCACTACCACTATCGAAATAGAAATAACAGCCGACAGGATGGGCGTTCTATAAAGGTTCTTAAATTCATAGTCTTTCTTAATTCTGTTTTACTTTAATGGGAGTACCTTCACGCAGCAAACCTACGCCTTCCGCTACAATGACATCCCCCTCTTTCAATCCATCGTTCACGATATATTCCTGTCCTCCATTTACACGGGTCACACTGACAGGAGCTGATTGTGCCTTGCCGTCCACGACTTTATATACGTATGTAATATCCTGAATTTCAAAAGTGGTAGCCTGAGGAATAACCAAACTTCCTTTCATCGTAACCGGAAGAATCACATTTCCCGATGTTCCGCTATACAGCAACCCATTCTTATTCGGGAATACGGCACGCAGACTTGCGGTACCCGTATTACGGTCTACCACCCCACTGATGGTTTCAATGCGTCCCTTTTCGCCATACATAGACTTGTCATTCAATTGCAGTTCCACTTCCGGCATATTTTTCAACGCTTCTGCTTTGGAACCATATTGACGGGTCAGAGCCAACAATTGATTTTCAGTCATCGAAAAGTAGACATACATATCCGAATTATCAGAAACCGTAGTCAACGGTTGTGGCAAACTGGCACTAACCAATGCACCTACCCGATAAGGCAATGTACCAATCACCCCGTCCGAAGGACTTTTCACCTCGGTATATGAAAGGTTATTGCGAGCACTGACTTCCTGCGCTTTCGCCTGGGCCAACTGGGCCTTGGCAGTAAGCCATGAGTTTTCTGCCGTCTTCAAATCAAATTCAGAAACTACTTTCTTTGCAAACAATTCTTTCTTGCTATCGTATGTCAACTGTGCTGTTGCCAGTCCGGCTTTAGCCGATTCCACATTAGCGACAGCAGTTTCCAATGCCGCCTTATAAGGCACTTGGTCAATAATAAATAAGACTTGCCCTTTACGCACTGCCTGTCCTTCCTCCACACAAAGCCGGGTAAGGAAACCGGAAACTTGCGGATAAATATCAATATCCTGGCGGCCACGGATCGTAGCCGAATAAGTAGTAGACAAAACTTTGTCCGACGGTGATACCTTTAATACCGCATATTCCGCCTCCATTTGTGCAACAGGCGCCTGTTTACACGACGCTGTCAAAGCAGCACAACCAACCAATACCATTAGTCGCATCCAATTTTTTGTTCAATGTCATCATATTCCAATCTTTTAAATTCGGACGCAAAGGTAGATGGAATTTTTCAAGCCGACACATTCAATTATTAGCTACCATTGTTCAAATTCGGAATAGATTTCCTATTATAACAAAAATAATAGTTAATTTTGCATCAAAACAAGAATAAATATGGAAATATTGAGTTTACCAGAGAATGAACCGTTTATCACCGGAATAGAAGAAAGTATAGATATATGCTTCAATCAGATCATGAAGTTAGCAGACGCATCTATTTTTCATTGCCGTAGCGGAAAAGCCCACATAGAAATTGACTTGCAGGCATACGAAGTGACGGAAAACACCCAACTTCTGCTTCTCCCCGGCAGTATCTTCAATTGCACCTGCGCCAGCCATGATTTTACCGTTTCCTATATTGTTTTTTTCCGACACCCTTTTCAGGGAGATCACCTCACGTCTGGATCCCTCCTTCTTTCACTTTCTAAAAGAGCATCCATGCATTGTCATCCCTGAAGAACGTGTAAAACCATTCATCGGACTCAGCTTGGTCATGAAAGATCTTTATGAAGACAGGGATAATAGTTTCCGCATTCAGATCTTCAAAAATTTCATTCAAAACTTCATTCTGGACTTCTATGACAAGACCCAACACCTGTTCCTGCAAAAAAAGACCGAAGGAATAAATCGCCAGGAAGAGATATTCAAACGTTTCATCCAATTAATTCATAAACATTGCACCACCCAACGTGAGGTATCTTTCTATGCAGCCGAACTATTCATCACTCCCCGTTACCTTTCCACAATCGTACAAAACGTATCCGGCAACACAGCTAAAAGCATTATTGACCGACATGTAATTCTTGAGATTAAAGCATTACTACAATCCACATCTCTAAGTATTCAAGAGATCTCCAACCGATTATCTTTCCCTGACCAATCTTTTTTTGGCCGCTATTTCAAGAAACATACAGGCAAGTCCCCTCTTCAATACCGAAACCGGTCTTAAAACAAAAAAAGCTGCCTCCAATAAAGAAAGCAGCTTTTTTCCGTTTATATAGGATGAATCAATTATTCAGCCAATTTATTGTCTGAACCCAGCACGTTAATAATTTTGTGCTTGTACAGTTTTTCCATATTGTCACGAGCCGGACCTAAGTACTTACGCGGGTCGAATTCTGCCGGTTTTTCAGCAAAAGTCTGACGGATAGCAGCAGTCATAGCCAAACGAGAGTCTGAGTCAATGTTGATTTTGCAAACAGCAGACTTGGCAGCCTTGCGCAATTCTTCTTCAGGGATACCGATAGCAGCCTTCAATGCACCACCATACTTGTTGATTGTTTCAACTTCTTCCTGAGGAACTGATGAAGAACCATGAAGAACGATGGGGAATCCCGGAAGTTTTTCCATTACAGCATCCAATACTTCGAATGCCAAAGGAGGAGGAACCATACGACCTGTAGCAGGATCAATGTGGCACTGTTCCGGAGTAAATTTGTATGCACCGTGAGAAGTACCGATAGAGATAGCCAATGAGTCGCAACCTGTACGAGTAGCAAAATCAATTACTTCTTCAGGGTCAGTATAAGTATGATGATCAGAAGAAACTTCATCTTCCACACCGGCCAATACACCCAATTCACCTTCTACAGTTACATCAAACTGATGAGCGTAGTCAACCACCTTCTTAGTCAAAGCTACGTTTTCTTCGTAAGGCAGGTGAGAACCGTCGATCATTACAGAAGAGAAACCTGAGTCGATACAGCTCTTGCAAGTTTCGAAAGTATCTCCATGGTCAAGGTGAAGAACGATTTCAGGTTTTGCACAACCTAATTCTTTTGCATATTCTACAGCACCCTGAGCCATGTAACGCAACAAAGTAGCGTTAGCATACTGACGAGCACCTTTTGAAACCTGCAAAATAACCGGAGATTTTGTTTCTACTGCAGCTTTGATGATAGCCTGCATCTGTTCCATATTGTTGAAGTTGAATGCAGGAATTGCATATCCACCTTTGATAGCCTTAGCAAACATATCTCTAGTGTTTACCAGACCTAAATCTTTGTAATTAACCATTGTTCTAATATTTATAATTGTTAGTGAATTAAATTCCACTGCAAAAGTAATCATAAATGCGCTAACTATGGCAAGTTCACACCAAAAATATCTCATAAAAAATGATTTTATTAACTATTTTCTTCACTAAAACATACAAACTGATTATATTGTAATGTCTACCTTACAATACTATAAAAGAAGAAAATAAGGCTTTTAGAAGAAAAAACAGCCCGAAGTTTTTTCTATTTCAAAGAAAAGCAGTATCTTTGCGGTCCAAAATGGACCATTACACCCAATATTGTTTACCAGACAAGTGAAAAAAAATAATAACAATAAAATAATATACAGAAATGAAAAAAGGTATTCATCCTGAAAACTATCGTCCCGTAGTATTCAAAGACATGTCAAACGGTGATGTATTTTTGTCACGTTCAACTTGTAGCACAAAAGAAACCATCGAATTCGAAGGTGAAACTTATCCGTTGGTAAAACTGGAAATTTCTAATACATCACACCCGTTCTACACTGGTAAATCCAAGTTAGTAGATACAGCTGGTCGTGTAGACAAGTTCATGAGCCGCTACGGCAACCGTATGAAAAAGTAATTTGTAACTTATACATAAGTTCCAAAATAAAAGGCTGCAACCCGATAAGTTTGCAGCCTTTTATTTTATCATACGTATCCACCTTTATTTCAAAGATACATCATTATACTTTCCCCCCTTCCATTCATACACTACAGGTTCTTTCTTGATGTATACAACCAATTTTTCCCGTTCCGTCTTTGCCAGATAATCCGGAGTAGTATAAGTAAAAGAAATAATAGGTTTGTCTTCTGATAAAGTGGCTTTCACCAACTCCATATCCGCCTTCTCTCTAATCGCGGCATAAGCCTCATCGGTCAGCGTATCCACCGGCAGATAAAAAGCCCCGACGGAGGGAAGCTGAATAAAATCCTCCTTCGCCAGTTGCTGCCAGTCCGTATTATAAAAACGAACTTCACTATCACAAGCCGGACCGCAAACAGTATTCACTACACAAATCACCTTTACAGAATCATTCAAGGGTAACAGTTTCATTTCCATAGAACTACTTCCGGTGGTTTGCAGAAACAAATAATCATCCGTCAGTCTTTTCAGTTCAGATACTTTGCCAAAACGATTTTTCACTTCCGCTTTCATATTGCTTGCCAGAAAATCCACACAATCCTCACGATTTACCTTTGTCAATAAAGGAGCCACCGAATCGGGCATGGCAATAAAAAGAGTTTTCATATCCTGAGCGTACAATGAAAGCCCACATAACAGCATACCTATTACAAACAATGTCTTTTTCATCACATTTTCAAATTAAAATCCTCCAAAGATACATATTTTGTCAGCTTATTCCCAACCGCATTATATTTTTTTTCTATTTTTGTCGGACTGATAACCAACTAAACAGGAAATGCTATGTATTTACACAAAGAGTTAGAGACCCTGACACGACCCGAAATTGAGAAATTACAATTGGAACGACTGCAAAAGACTGTCCGCCATTGCATGAATTCCCCTTTCTATAAACAACGGTTTGCCGAAAATCATCTGAGTCCGGAAGATATCCGTTCATTGGATGATTTACAGAAAATCCCGTTTACCACCAAACAAGATCTACGTGACACTTATCCTTTCGGACTGGCGTCCGTACCTTTGGAAAAAACAGTCCGCCTTCACTCATCCAGTGGAACAACCGGAAATCCCACTGTCATTCTGCATACCCAAAAAGACCTTGACGAATGGGCTAATGCAGTGGCCCGCTGTCTTTATATGGTAGGATTACGTCCGGGAGATATTTTCCAGAACTCTTCCGGCTATGGAATGTTCACCGGCGGGCTGGGCTTTCAATATGGTGCTGAAAGGCTGGGAATGCTGACTGTACCTGCCGCTGCCGGAAACACCAAACGCCAGTTGAAATTCATCTCCGATTTCGGAACCACCGCCTTGCACGCCATTCCCAGTTACGCAGCCCGTATGTACGAGGTAATGCAGGAAATGGGGATTGATCCGCGTCGTGACACCAAATTGAGAACATTGATCATAGGAGCGGAACCTCATTCCGAAGAACAACGCCGCCGCATCGAAGATATGCTGGGTGTAAAAGCCTACAACTCTTTCGGCATGTCCGAAATGTGCGGTCCCGGTGTGGCTTTTGAATGCCAGGAACAAAACGGATTGCATATATGGGAAGACTATTATATCGTAGAAATCATCGACCCCGACACATTGGAACCTGTGCCCGAGGGTGAAGTGGGCGAACTGGTACTGACCACCATCAACCGCGAGGCGATGCCGTTATTGAGATACCGTACCCGTGATCTGACCCGCATTCTGCCGGGGGAATGCCCCTGCGGCCGCCATCACAAACGTCTGGACAGGATGAAAGGGCGCAGCGACGATATGATTATCCTGAAAGGGGTCAATATCTTCCCCATTCAGATTGAAACGATTTTATTGCAATTCAAAGAATTGGGCAGTGACTATCTGATCACACTCGAAACCGCCGAATCTAATGACGAAATGACTGTAGAAGTGGAATTGAGCCAACTGTTCACCGATGACTATGGACGCCTGCAAGCATTGACCCGGGAAATTACCCGCCAACTGAAAGATGAGATATTGGTTACCCCACGTGTGAAACTGGTACCCAAAGGAGCACTGCCTAAATCGGAAGGTAAAGCAGTCCGTGTGAAAGACTTACGTAAAACCTTTTAAAAAATAAGTTTATGACTATACAACAATTATCCGTCTTCATCGAAAACAAATCGGGGACACTACAGAAAGTATTGAACTTATTGAAAGAAGCAGGCATACAGCTGATTGCCTCTACCATTGCCGATACAGTAGAGTATGGCATTTACCGTATCATCTGCTCGGAACCCAAACGCGCATACGAGACGCTGAAAGAGGCAGGAATCTCCGTGGCACTCTCCGATGTGTTCGCCATCACACTAGACAATCAGCCGGGGCGGGCGGCAGACGCCATCACCATTTTTAGTGAAGCCCAAATAGGCATTACTTATCTGTATTCCTTCCTGTTAGGAAATAAAGGCATCTTGATTTTCCGGACAGACAATCCGGACAGAGCAAGGGAAGTGATTATTCTTAATAATCTCTCTTTTGTAGCCGAAAAAGATTTATCAACACTGATTTAAAGTATTCCTTGTAGGGGCGGAGCTGCGTGTCCGCCCCCAACAATTATCCTCTGCGTTTCAAGAAATCCGTAGGACTTTCTCCGAAATATTCCTTGTAACACTTGGTAAAATAAGAAGGAGATGTAAAACCTACCTCATACGTTATCTCGGATATGGTTTTCTCAGAAGAAGCCAACAAAGAAGCAGCTTTCTTTAATCTGGCAATACGCACCAGTTCATTGGGAGAATAATTGGTAAGTGCCTTAATCTTACGATAAAGCTGCACCCTGCTTAATCCCATCTTACTGCCTAATTCTTCCACACTTAACTCAGAATCTGTCAAATTTGCTTCTATCAGCTCTCTGAAGCGCTCCACAAATCCTTTATCCACCTCGCTTACAGACTCTTTAGACAAAGTAATCTTATCTCCGAAAAACTGTTTCAACCGCTTATGGTTATCAATCAGATTCCGAAGACGCACCAGTAACAATTTGGAATTAAAAGGTTTGGAAATATAAGAATCCGCTCCACATTCAAACCCCTGTATCCGCTGTTCATCCAAAGAACAGGCAGTAAGCAACATCACCGGAATATGAGAAGTCTGTAATTCCATTTTCAGCTTCCTGCAACATTCCAATCCGTCCATCACCGGCATCATCACATCACAGATAATGGCATCAGGCACATATTTCATAGCTTTCTTTAATCCGGCATGTCCGTCGGCAGCCTCTATCACCGTATATTCCTCTTTCAATAATGATTTCACATAGCCACGTACATCCGCGTTATCGTCAATTATCAAGATGCATTCCTTATTCTCATCCGGAAGCCTTTCTTCTGTTTCCGTTTCCTCCAATTCCTCCACCACCGTCGGCTGTGTAGTGTGCGGTTCCTGTATCCGATCTACAGACTGCCCCTCCACTATCTCCATAGGAATATCCACCGTAAACACTGTTCCTTTTCCTTCCACACTGTCCACCGTTATCACCCCGCCGTGCAACTCGACAAAAGCCTTTGCCAAAGCAAGACCAATACCTGAGCCCGCATGGTTCACATCCATCTGATAAAAGCGGTCGAAAATATGCCGGATGTGCCGGACAGAGATTCCCGAACCGGTATCAGCAACTACCAGACGGACATATCTTCTATTTTCCTCCTTTATTAAAGTAGAAAGTGTGACAGTGATAGTTCCATTCTCCGGGGTAAACTTAAACGCATTGGACAATAAATTAAAATAGACACGTTCCATCTTTTCGGCATCCAACGCCATCAGACAGTCTGTCCGGTCATCGTTCACGTCCAGAACAAAATGGATATGCTTTCTCAAAGCCAATGTTTGAAATGCATGGCTCCATTCCTGTAATTGCGCACGCAGGTCCATATTGGTTCTCACCAACTCCAGTTTACCATTTTCATACTTACGGAAATCAAGAATCTGGTTGACCAGCCTCAACAGAATATTCACATTCTTATGTACCACTTTCAATAAGGATCGTTGCTTAGAGGTCAAGTCTTTATCCTCTAAAAGCTGTTCCACCGGATCGGCAACCAAAGTAAGCGGAGTACGGAAATCATGAGAAACATTCGTAAAGAAGACCAGTTTGGCATGAGTCGCCTCTTCCAACTGCTTGGAGAGGCTGATCAGTTGGTCGCGTTGTTCCTCCAATTGTTTCTTTTGACGGGATAACTCCATGTTCATCCGGTTCTTTGTCCAATACGCACGGACGATGATCGCCAATAAGGCAGCAAACAATAACAGGATAATCAGACATGCATACAGAAACATGGTCTGGGCAGAGTATCTTGACCAATATTCGTCCACCTGATTATTCAGCCGTTCTATCTTTCCGTCCTGTTCGGCAATGTGGTCTGTCTGCAACTGCATGACACGGGCATTCGTTTTATCAACAAGGGCTGTTGATAACTTAGTATCCCGTTCATACGGACGCTTCTCCAAAATATCCATCGCCACCTGCATCACTTTATCTCCTCCGGTAGGGTAAAATAAAAGTGGCATCCAACACTCCTTCCAGTACCTGCTCCACTCCATACCCCTTGCCAGGCAACGCATCAATACCGACAAACAACATTTCCTTTTCCAACTGTCGCTGTCTGGCCGACAAATAAGCCCCGACAGCCATGCGGTCATTTTGGGCAAAAACCAGATTTATATCCTTATTGTCTTGAAGTATGGAATCCATTTTCTCCCCAGCCACACTTTGCAGCCAGGCTCCGTCCACGCTGGCGGCAATTTCTATTCCAGGCTCTGCCTTCAAGGCATCCGCCAATCCTCTATGACGCTCCATAGCCGGAGTGGAACCTTCCAGTCCCGTTATCTCCAAAATCTTCCCTTTTCCTCCCAAACGGTTCACAATATATTGTCCCACATCTTTGCCAATCTCACAATTATCAGCACCCACAAAAGCCGTATAACGGTCCGACAAAATCTTACGGTCAATTACCACAACAGGTATTCCCAGCCCGTATGCCTTCTCCACAACAGGAGTGACAGCCGCCGCCTCATTCGGAGCGACAATCAATAAATCAACTTTCCTGTCAATAAAATAGTTGATATCTTCTATCTGATTCCGGCTATTATCTTTCGCGGTACGGATCTCCACCTCCACCCCATCATAAAACAAGGCTTCACGTACAATTTCATGATTCATTTTATGCCGCCATTCGTCATCACTACATTGTGAAACACCAATGTAATAGCGCGTATGTTTCTGACTGCACGATGTCAGAATTCCCATAAGGCATAAAATCAAAAACAAAAGATGTTTTTTCATGTTCCTCAAGGTATTTATAGATAACAAAGATAAAAGGTAACCGCTAATAAAACAAACATCTGCAAGAGAAAGTAAAAAAAAGAACATCGCGAAGAACCTGATTACATCTACTTTGTATTTACAGGTTCTTCGCGATACAGCCTCAGACAATATGATTTCCAATCCAATTTGAATGAGTATCCGCAATCATTAAAATTTAAATCAACTCATTCTTTAAACGAGCCGGCAACTCAGGCATAGCCCCGTTTTGCGTACATACGTATGCAGAAACCTCAACAGCCAGTTTATGCGCCTCGGCAACCGGCTTTCCCTTCAAAATAGCAGCTACAAAAGTCGCCGTGAACGAATCGCCCGCACCTACCGTATCGGCCACCTCCACCTTCGGAGTCTCTACAAATGAAATCTCACCCGGAGTAAAGACATAACTGCCATTGACACCACACGTTAAAATCAACATCTTCAGATTATATTTCGCCAACAGAATCCAGCATTTATCCTGCAAGTCTATGCCGGGATAACCGAACATACGGCTCACTGTGACCAACTCCTCGTCATTAATCTTTAAAATATTACATTTTTTCATCGAGTTGCAAAGAATCTCCTTCGTATAGAAACCTTGGCGCAAATTCACATCGAAAATTTTACATTGTCCTTCTCCTTCGGGCATCACATCCAGAAAACGGTTGATTGTTTCCCTTGAAACCACACTACGCTGTGCCAACGAGCCGAAGCATACGGAACGGGTATTCTTTGCCAACTCCTCCAAAGCAGGTGTAAAAGGTATATTATCCCAAGCCACCCCTTCTTTTATATCATACATAGGTACCCCATTAGGGTCCAGTTCCACCTGTACGGTTCCTGTGGGATAAGGCACTTTCTCTATCTGATACTTCAAGTTCTTGCCATCAAAATTCTCAAGTATCTCATTACCCAGCTTGTCATCGCCAATCGCACTGACCACCCGGCTGTCAAAACCGAATTGTGACACATGATAAGCGAAGTTTGCCGGAGCACCACCAATTTTCTTTCCTTCGGGCAGCACATCCCATAGTGCCTCACCCATTCCTACGATGATTTGATTCATGATATTATTTACTGTTTACAATTAAAATCATTTCTTTATTTTCAAGGTATACATCAACAAATAGATAACTCCGACAGTCATCACCGCCACAGCGCCACTCTGCCCCATGGCATCACTGGCAACTCCCATGGCCAACGGAAATACCGTACCGCCGAACAGCCCCATAATCATCAATCCGGAAACTTCATTTTTCTTTTCGGGCATGGCAAACAATGCCTGCGAGAATATAATAGAGAACACATTGGAGTTACCGAAACCAATCATGGCAATGCAAATATAAATAATTGTTTCCGAATGGAATATAAATAATCCCACCATTGCCAGCAACATGAACACGACACTGAGAGCAAAGAAAGACTTTGCAGAAGCCTTTTGCAAGATAAAGGCTCCGAGGAAGCAACCCACCGTACGGAAAATAAAATAAAGACTTGTCGCAAAACCGGCCTCAGCCAATGTCATATCCAAACGCTCCATCAAGATTTTAGGAGCCGTTGTATTCGTACCGACATCAATACCGACATGGCACATGATCCCAATGAAAGACAAGAGAATAAACGGTTTTCCCAACAAGGAAAAGCACGCTTTGAAGCCGGACGCTTTATCGGGTTTCTCTTCCTCAATAGGGGTCAGCCCCAACAACACGATGGCAAAAACGGCTATCACCATATAAACAGGAAATAATACCCGCCAGCCAAGCCCGAAAGTAGGAATAGCCTGCATCGCTCCCCACATGGCAATGTAAGGGGCAAGAAAGGAAGCAATAGCTTTTACAAACTGACCGAAAGTCAATGTACTTGCCAACTTTTCCCCCGCAATAATATTACTCAGCAACGGATTCAAAGAGGTTTGCATCAACGCATTACCGATACCCAGTAAAGAGAAAGAAATCAACATAAGCGTATAGCCGTCGCCGAATATAGGGAGCAGCAAAGAGGCAAAAGTGACCATCAGACTCAGAAGAACTGTCTTCTTACGCCCTATCTTATTCATCAGAATACCTGTAGGTACGGAGAAAATCAGGAACCAGAAGAAGACCAAGGAAGGAAATATATTGGCTTGAGAGTCTGTCAGATCCAGATCCGCTTTTACATAATTCGATGCAATCCCCACCAGGTCTACAAATCCCATGGCGAAGAAACACAGCATCACCGGAATTAATTTGGCATACAGAATTTTTATTGCTATTCATGGCTTTATACTTAGTTTACAAACCTAACTTATATATTGTGAAATTTGAAATCTTCATCTCTCCTCCTTTACTATAAAAACGCAAAGAGTTATAAGGTTCATTCGGGAATACCAGATTAGTCATGGCAACGCGGCCACCGTCAACAAACAACTCCACACTTCCATTATCCACAAAAACTTGAATTTTATGTGCCTTCGCGGTGTTTATCGGAGCCCAAGTCCCCAAAGCAAAATCATTTTTATAATTCACCGTAACCTCTTTATAACGAGCATAACTTTCTTCGGTATCCAAATCATGCGGTTTTACCTTCTTGCCAAAATCTACAATACCACTTTCCGCACGGTCCATTACCACACGTCCCTCCGAAGCGTCCAAATAAATCTTCACCTTCTCACCCAAACTGTTCAGCAATTCAAAACCAGCCTCTTTACCAGCCGACACCAGTTGCAATTCCAGTTCAAAAGCGCCGTCGTTATTTTCAAAAAGTGTTTCTAAACGCTTCTCGCCATTTACTGTAAAATCATCCAGCTTTTTAGAATCTTTCCGCAAGTGCTCCGTTTCCTTTACCGGTGCGGCACTCAGATAAAGCTGTTTGTCTTCTCCCGTATACAGACTCAGCTCACGCGGCAAAGCATTGGCACTGCGGAACTGTTGTATAGGAGTATAGTTAGCATACTGCCAGTTGCTCATCCAAGGTACGGCAATGACACGGTCGCCGGTATTCGAGAAACAAACAGTGGCATAATGGTCTTTTCCCCAGTCGAGCCATTTCACCACCTCGGGTTTCGTATCACATACAAACTGATGCCCGTCAAAGTCGCCTGTAAAATACATCGTACCGCTGCCTCCATAGACAAATCCCGGATTGATATTGACAATCATCACCCATTTCATCCTGGTCCGGTCACCATCTACAGGCAGTTGGATGAAATCCGGACATTCGAACTGATTGGGCTGAGGACCAAATCCTTCTCCAAACTCACTCATGTATTCCCATTGCTTCAAGTTGGTAGACGAATAAAAACGCATATTCTTGTCCGCACTGACAATCATAATCCATTTCTGTTCGGGTTCATACCAAAAGACCTTCGGGTCACGGAAATTCTGTAGTCCGTCAAACGGAGTAAGAACCGGATTCTGTTCATACTTCGTATAAGTACGCCCGTTGTCCGTACTGTATGCCATACTTTGCACCTGGCTCTGCCCACCGGGTATATTACGGTGCGAAGTATAAAAAGCGACAATTGTATTTTCACCGTAGCCTGCGCTGTTATGTTTATCCACAATGGCACTTCCCGAAAAGATATGCCCCAATGTATCACGGGCAATCGCCGGGTCAAGATGCTCCCAATGAACCAAATCCTTGCTCACGGAATGTCCCCAGTGCATATTTCCCCATACGGAGCCGTATGGATTATATTGAAAATAAAGGTGATATTCACCGTCTTTATAAACCAGTCCGTTGGCATCATTCATCCAGCCATAAAGCGGAGTGTGATGATAAACCGGACGGAACTTATCCCTGTTTGCCGTATCAAATGTATCCGAAACCCGGATGCTGTCCCAACACAGCGCATCTGCCTCCACCTTCTTTATAATGACAGTAGCTTCCTCACTTCCCTGAGGCAAGGCAAACGGAACATAATATTCAACGCTGTCTGTAGCCAGACGCACATCCATATCGGTATCTGCGGGGCTCCCAGTATCCAGCCTTACCAGTCCTTCCTTGCTGCTCTCCTGAATCGGAAGCAACAAATAGTTAGCGGGACGGGCAATATGTACGATTGTCACCGTATCTCCCTGATGTTCGAAAACCAGGTCATTTTTTTGTGACTGACAAGAAACAGCGCCTCCTGTAAAGGCTAAACCTAATGCAAGGTTAACAAGATTTGTTTTCATGAAGTATAGGATATTAAAAGTTTTGTTTGATTGTTTTTCGTTATCGGCAAAGTTAACGGAAACCTGCCTTACCGGCTGAAACATTTGTTTCATTCTTATGTATAAATGTTACTTTTCCACCATAAAGAAGAATTAAATCCCTCTTGAATCAGAATGTTATTTTCGCCGCAAATTCTACGGTGAACGGACGGATATAGCTGCCTGCCATCCATGCGCCGTTATATGCCGCCGCATTCTCCTTATCTACCAGCTCGGCTCCCGAAATACTTCCTTTCGCCCCGGTCTGGTTCAAGAAGTTTATCACAGTTCCGCTTAAGGACAGATGTTTGTTCACATTCCAGTTTATTCCACCGAATGTTTCCCAACGGCCGTTGAAATAATAAGCATTTTTAATATTTGCATACGTCTTGCTGAAGTAACGGAAACTGGCCCATACCTTCAAGTCTTTGGTAATGTTGTAACTAGGGTCCAGCTCAATCAGCACCTTCGGAATTTCGGTAACGATATTGCCGGTGGCATTGATACCCGATGTTGTCCCGTCACTAAAAGTCACTCCCGTTTCATACTTCTTATACTTCGGGCTTTGGTAAGTGAACAGGAAGTGGAAATCAAATCCTTTGAAAGGTTTCACCACCGCATCCGTCGTCCACCCTATTGTTTCAATATCATAACTCAATGCAGCCGCCTTAATATCCTTATCATTATTCGGATTAATCAGATTCAAGGTAGAGTTGTTGTTAGTCTTGGCAATGTAACTGAACAGTGAGGTCAGACTAATCCAGTCATTATTGAAATAAATACCCGCACGCCCCAACGGAATCGTAATCTTATCTACATTCGGCATCTCGGCAGGAGCAAAGTTCGACATATTCGGCCGCTGGGTATTGTAGGTGAAATCGGCGGTAAAGCCAAACTGCTTTGTCATTTTATAAGTGGCGGCAGCCGTGAAAGCCATGTTCAGCCAGTTGTAACTGAAATAACGGGGAGCTATCTTCGTACCATCGGCTGCAACTGCCCCGATATGATAACCGGCAAAGCGGCCTACCGGATTGCCTTCGGCATTATATACCGCCAGGTTCTTTCCTGCCAGACGCTGGTACTCGAAGCGTGCGCCATAATACACATTCCATTTATCGGTGATGTCCCAGTCGTGAGTAGCATAAAGAGCCAGTTTGTTTTCATGTCCTTTGTAATATTCGGAAGCATTCTGGTTCAGATTATAATAAGGAGTGTTTCCGTAATGATGAATATCCTTCGTATCGGCGCTGTACAACATTTGGGGATATTCTTCCACCGTATGGTCATACATGGTAGTGTTCGAAGCATAGTCCACATCATAATACCATTCGTTCACCCCCACACGCCAAGTCATATCATCATACTTCCGCGACAACTCGGTGGTAAAGAAGAACTCATCTATATTCCCCCGGTTGAAACAGGACATGCGGCTCTGTACATATCCCTCATAAGGATTCAATGTTCCATCCAGTCCTTTGGTGCTATAGCCGTCGGCTCCTACTTTCTGCTCCATAGACATCGGAGTCTGGTACAGATAGGAACCCAAAGCATGGTCATACTTCATATTGATTTTCCACTCCAACCCGTTATCCCACCGGTAACGGTTCAGAACCGTCAACTGATTTCCTTTACTGGCCGTAGCATCATACAGACTGATCTTTTTCATCTCGCCGGTACGCATGTCCATATAAACCATATCCGATACATTGGGCAGATAAGAAGAAGTCCCCAGTCCGAAACCGGGAATTTCCTTCACACTCCCATCGCCTACATAAATAAATGGTGCACCGGTGGTAGCATTGGACAACCAATGGCTGTTGCTGTAATGGTAGATGGCAGAGAGCTGTCCACGTCCTTCATTGTAGAACTTGGTCAAGGCAAACTTATAGATCTGAGTCCGGTCCTGATATTGCGCAAAACGCAGTTTGAACGAACCCGGATCAAAATTCTGATAGATGCTGCCGCTGTAAAACCAATCTTTTCCGATGCTTCCATTCAGATTGAAGTCAAATTGCTGTTTACCGAAATGATTGGTGCCGTAGTTCAGCACACCATTCATTTTCTTCTCTTTATCCAAGCCGAGTTCCGTAAACGAATTGACAGCATAACCTATATTACCGGTAGTAATCGCTGTTTCGGAAATCTTCAGCAATCCGGTATGTCCCAAGCTGCTGTCTCCGCGCCAATGCGTGTTTACATTATGAGGATTCGAATTATATACCACAGGCAGACCATTTTCGAGTACATTCACATCACCACCGGGCAGACCGATAGAGATTTCACGAGGACCATTGGCACTAGCCGCATTCAACATGACATTGCGATTGCCTTCCTCTTTTGAATCAGAGGACACTTTGGTAGAATCTTGTTGTGCATAACCATTCAAGCAAGCGGCGGCAAGTAAAATAATGACCGCGCCCATCCGGTTCTTTTGCTGATTTTGTTCATAGCATTAAATGTTTTAGAAGTTTTTCTGAGGCAAAGGTAGGGGACAGCCGGCAACCTCTATAAAACATTTGTTACAGCTGCCGGCATTTTTGTTTCATTGCAACAAAAGTGACGGATTATGTAACATTTCTCGTGAACCATACGCCTTTTCACCTCTAAAAACAAATTCATGCCAATTTTCCTTCAGCCTTCAGTTTGGGCTGTTTTTCCCCATTCCATCGAAGAAAACACCTGAAGGATAATCCTTCAGCCTACTGTCAGCCCGCCTCCTCTTTTTTCTATCCGAAGCATGCCGGTAATCAGCATAAAACACTTACCTTTACAGCACACCAACTGAAAAGAAAGACACCACAATGAAAGGAAAATCCCTCAAACCTTCAAGGGAAACATCTAATTTGCCCGTACAAGCTCTTTTCTCCTATGAATTAATAGGTTTTTCCAGTATGATTAAGTACTTTTGTCCTGAATACTAAGACAGACTCCGATGGCAGACTGTACAATCCACTATAGCAGACCGTACAGTCCACTACAGTAAACCGTACGGTCCATTGCCTGCGTCTATAGAAGTTAATAGAAAGAATCCCCTTAGCGTTCAGCAAGAAACGACTTAATCTCCCTATTAAAAAGCATTAAACATGGCAGCAAAGTATGATTTCAAAACCTCCCCCGACATACAGGGAGAGAAGGAACAGCCCACCCTGTATCCGCAAATTGTAGTATCGGGCACAAAAAACCTGAAAGACCTGGCTAAAGACATCGCCCGGCGTTCCACCGTCCACGAAGGGACCGTCGTCGGTCTGTTATGTGACCTGGAAAGCATTATCGCCAATTACCTGGCAGACGGTTATAACGTAAAACTGGGAGAACTGGGTACATTCTCGGCCACACTGACTTGCCGCAAGGTAACGGACAAAAGCGAGATACGCGCCGCATCGGTACATTTTGACAACATAAAGTTCAAACCCACCCGGAAATTCCGTAAGGAGGTACGAAGCAAAGGAAAGCTGGAACGAGCGGAATATGGTTTCCGGACCTCCTCCACCCGATATTCAGCAGAAGAACGCTTTGTACGGCTGACAAATTATCTGAAAGAGCACTCCATTATCACTTGCAAGGAATATTGTGCCTTGACAGGGTTGCTGAAAACAAAAGCTGGCAGCGAACTACGCCAATGGAGCAGCGAAAAGAAAATAGAAAGAGACGGACGCGCCCCGCACGTGATATACAGGGCGATGCCGGAAGGCTGAAAAGGCGTCACGAGGTATTCCTTTCAATCATCTACATATGCATGAAAGAACAGCCTTTCACCTGCTTTTTATCAATAAGATGGAAGATCATCTCCATGATGAAAGGTGAAAGGCTGAACCATTCTTTTGAAAAAAAAACAACTCCCGATACCTTATTTATATTATTTAATCATACCAAACAGGTTCTTGCGTCATATCTTCCGCCCAATCCGTAAAATGGGGGTATTTATGGTCCACCCGCTGACGTTCACCGGGATAATCCCAGTCTTTAGGAACAACAATAGCATAAGGAATAGACGCGGTGGAATATCCAGGAAGATGAACATACATATTATTTTTTAAATCAAGAATTTTAAAGTCAGCATTACCCAGTGTGCCATCACCCGGCCAGGCTATGGAGTAATCCGTCACTATATTTCCTTTAACACCACCCGTATTAACCATCTGCCCCAGCTCGCACCCCATCGCCACATGAACTTCTTGACCGCCAAACAAAGGGGTGTTACCATAAAATACCTTCAAATCCTTTATCGCACCTGCGGCCACCAGTTTCACTTCCATTTGTCCATTGACCGGAACTGTGGACACTTTCAGCACCACATCATTAAAATCATAATCACCTGCCGCCGTGGTAATGTCCTCGAATGCATACGTATACACCAAAGGAGTATCAGTACCAGGGAGAGTTCCTCCATTATCAGTGGTATAGCTGTTGCCACAACCGTTGGCCGTTCCTAATTTCACTTGTTCCATACTGATTATCTCCGCCGCCCCTTCTAGTATATAATAAGTATCCCATTGAGTGTTTTCCGGAATATGACCTTGAACCGCTACTTTCAAATGACCACTGTATGTTATCGACCTCCAGGCGCACTGACAATTAGCATTTATCCACAACAGAGCGGCCTTATCTCCCACACCGGTTATCCTATTAGTTTCACCGGTATATTTCATGCCCGATTTTACATAAAACATGGACTCAGTGCCCAAATTGACACTCATTCCCCCCATTTCAACCTTATCAGCCTCAAAACAGGATTGCCCATCCTGCCAGACAGTTCCTCTTAACTTTGCCTCTCCTGTTACAACGAACCGACAGTTATTATAAAGCTGCATGCCACCAGACACATCAAGCGAAGCCGTTATAAACTCACCATTATTCTCTATGATATTGGTCATATTCGCCACAGATGTTACACCCTCGACAATCACCTTTGCCCCAGATTCATTAATCAGTCTGCCTGATGCAGAAAACGACATCCGTCCAGCATCAAGTTCTCCCAGGTTGATAAAAGTCGTCGAATTAGTAATATGGACAACAGCAGATGAAGCATTAAAATACCCTTCATTATAAATGATATTATCACCATCAGAGTTTTCCTCCACTATTCCCGATACAAGAACCGTTCCCCTATTATATAATTGGCTACAACTGCCGCCTGAAAGTTGTATGTTTGCCACTTCCAATGTTCCACCTTCGGAAATATACAATGCCGTTCCTCCCAACAAGTTCACCCCGCTCTTCATCGTCAACTTGCTGTCGGGAAGAATATGCACTTTCGTTCCAGCCGGCCAATTATCAGGACCTAAAGAGACACTCCCTTTTATAAATAAATGATAATTCCCCTTTGTACCTCCATGTAAATTACCAAACTCACAATCCTCAAGATAGTAATTTCCATTCAGTGTTTCAGTCCATGCCTTCGGATAAGGTTTTGCATCAGCAGGTATCTCATTAAAGAAATCGGCATCAGCGGGAACCGTGTATGAAACAATGCTGCGGGAGAATGCGTTTGCACTACGGACATTTCGTCCTGCTCCCCCCCATGACACTTGCGGAACAGCCACAGACATATCGGCCATCTTTACAGAACGGTTATAATTCTTATCTTCCAGCAGCACATACACATACGCTGTTGCTTTGGGCATATCGAATGTCAGTGACAACGAAGTGCCGTCCTTCACATTTTCTTGACCGGCCATCAGTCTTGCACCACTTTGCCCGTTCAATGGGTTGGCAGTATATACTTTCACTGTATAAAGCTCACCGGAACCTTGATTGATAGAAACCTTTAAAGTTCCCACCGCTGTCATATTCCAATCATGATTCGGATCAATATTTTGAGTCGGAAAGTTTTCCTTCGACTCCTCTTCTACCCTGGTCTTATCAAACAAATCTTCCCTCTTTGAGCACGACACGATACAGACCAGATACAACAATACTAAAAAACTCTTTTTCATTCCCCTTAATTTAAAACTTTAACATTAAATGATCTATGAACAAAAATAAGAATTAAACCTCTATCTGCCAACAATTCAAGTTATTATTTTCAATAAAATATGATATAAAGAAGAAGAAGTTAAGGTATCCCTCCACCAATCAGAAACCTTAACCTCCTCCCAACTTATCCGAGAACTTCCCACAATAAATGCCTATGTTCTCCGGATATTTCTTATCCTCCCGGAACCTTTATTCTTTCCGGGTGCGGCTGGTGGCTATGAGATACGCCCCCAGCAGAATCAGCGGCACACTGAGCCACTGCCCTATATTAAAAGTCATATCCGCCTCTTCGGCAACCTGCGGATTCTTCATAAACTCCAGAGCAAAGCGAGTGCCAAAGAATATAAGCAAGCTTACTCCGGTTATTAATCCCACCCTCTTTTGTAAATGGTATGTATGGTACATCACCCAGGCTGTTACACCGGCCACCAGGCAATACAGCATTTCATAAATCTGAGTAGGATGGCAAGGCAAACCTTCATACAGCTGATGCCACTCCCGGGAACGGACAAATTCAAATCCCCAAGGCAACGTGGTGGGATATCCGAATATCTCGGAATTCATTAAATTACCAAAACGGATACAGAAGCAGACAATCGCCACAGCAGGTATCATGCGGTCAAACAACCACCACACACTTTTCCGGGTTACTTTTTTCGAGTACCACATCAGAGCCAGAATGATGGCGAACACCCCTCCGTGACTTGCCAGCCCGCCTTTCCAAATCTTGAATATTTCAACAGGATGGGCGCCATAATAGTCCCATTCATAAAACAAACAATGCCCCAGACGGGCGCCAATGACCGTACTGACTATGCAATAGACAAAAAGCTTGTCCACCCACTCTTCCGGATACTTCTCTTTTTTGAATAAACGGCTTACCATTTCATAAGCCAATATGAAACCAAGGCCCCACATCAGCCCATACCAACGCACTTCCCAACTACCTACTTTAAATAAGATAGGATCCACATCCCATACAATACTTGCTATCATTGTTCTATTTCTTTGTTTATGAACACAAAGGAAATAAAAAAATCTCTTCTCCGGAATAAAACAGAGAAGAGATTTTCAGAATATCGTTCTTTTTGAGGAAACCTCTTTATACCAAATGGGCAATCAGTTCCTCACGGTCGCCGCACAGCAGATCAATTACAGGAACTTCGATCATGGTATAACATCCGGGCTGCTGTTTCATGGAGGCGCGTGCCACGCAAACCAGCACCTGCGCGGTAAGAGCCGGATTATTAATCTTCATGTCAAACTCGAACAACTGATTGTGAGTCTTGCCCGATACCCCTTTGCGAACCAGGTTAACGCCATGACCCACGTCGTTCAAATCGTCCACACATGGAACTTGTTTTACATGTGTCTCGTCATTTACAAAATAAGGATCCGACTTGATGGCGGCTTCCACAGTCTTGAAGTCCGCACCTTCCTCCAGTTCCACATACACCATACGGCGATGGATACCGGTTCCCACAGGAATAGTCATGGACAAAGCATCCTTCACTCCATCAATGGCACGGACTGCTACGGAATGCCCCATGCTGCGTCCCGGACCGAAATTGGTATAAGTAATACCCTTCGGAGCGATGGCTTCCAGCAGTGTACGGACTACAGAATCGCTTCCCGGATCCCATCCGGCAGAAATAATAGCGACAGCCTTACCGGCCTTTGCCGACTCATCCAATGAACGGCGGAGAGAAGTGATTTGCGTATGAATGTCGAAACTATCTACCGTATTGATACCCATTGCCAGAATCTCTTTCGCATATTCTTCCACGCTACGGGTCGGAGTAGCCAGCACAGCCACATCCACATCTTTCAATTCCTTTATATCTTTCACCACAGCGTATGCTTCCAACTCGGCAGGCTTGTTTTCCGCACCGCTACGACGGACGATACCTGCAATCTCAAAATCGGGAGCAGCTTCCAAAGCCTCCACTACATACTGACCAATGTTACCGTATCCAACCACGGCCGCTCTTATTTTTTTCATCTTTTATTGGGTTTAGTTTACTATTATCTGTTAATTCGCTGCAAAAATAAACATTTTGCCTCGTTTTTTTGTTCACTACGACCTAATAATTTAAAAATATTCTTGCCGAACTTATAATTTAAAAGATAGATGTCCTATTTTTGCAAAGAACTGTAAATTTTCAAATGAAACAACCATGATAGAATATATTAAAGGAGACATTGCGGAGATTACTCCGGCAACGGTGGTTTTAGATTGTAACGGGATGGGGTATGGCATCAATATCTCATTGAATACGTATTCGGCCATTCAGAATCAGAGCAATACGAAATTATATATTTATGAAGCGATCCGGGAAGACGCCTACGTACTCTACGGATTCTCGACCAAACAGGAACGGGAGTTGTTTTTGTTACTGATTTCCGTATCGGGCATCGGCGGCAACACGGCACGTATGATTCTGTCGGCCTTATCCCCTTCCGAACTGTGCGGAGTAATCAGTTCCGGCAATGACAAGTTATTGAAAACGGTAAAAGGCATCGGCCTGAAAACTGCCCAACGCATCATAGTGGACTTAAAGGACAAGATCGCCACTTCGGGCGTGGAAACGGTGAACAGTGAAATGTTTGCCAATCCGGGCAATACGGAAATTCATGACGAGGCTGTCGCCGCACTCACCATGCTGGGATTCGCACAAGCCGCATCACAAAAGGTAGTGGCTGCCATACTGAAAGAGGAGCCTGCCGCCCCGGTAGAGAAAGTGATCAAGCTGGCCTTGAAGCGATTGTAAGGGCTGTACATGAAACAAGGAACACGGACAATGCGGACTTTGGGGAGATTCTCTTCAGGATCCGCATTGTTTGTGTTCCCATCCACATCACTTCTCTTCCTCCTGTTCCTGCATTTTGCGGGTTACAAACTCTATTTTCAAGTTTGCTTCTTTCTTATCTTTACGGATTTGCTCCATGCCGGACAGGATGCGCGCCAACTCCGTCAATTCTGCAATCGCCTTACGGTCATTGGGTTGCATAGCCGTTTTATAAGTACGGTCTCCGATAAACTGAAGTTGGATATTCTTATCTTTGTTCGCTACAATAAAAGCGATAACGCCGCCGTCTTCCCCCATCTTGTAATCGGCCTTCTCGATTGCACGGCCCAAGTCAGTGGTTTCATAGCTGTCTTTCGAGGCGGGAGTTTCGGCAAAGGTATCCCCCACACTCACTTTCACCGCCGTATGATGCAACGTGCCGCCTGCACAATAAATAGAGGTAAGGGACATTTCCCCCTGCTCGTTCACTTGTCCGCGCAAGAATGAACGGCCTATATTCTTTTCTACCGTCTGGGTGGGATAAAAATAGTTACCCACCTCCTGATATGCAGTATCTTTCTCAAGAACAAAATTACCTTTGACGGAATCCAGCTGAGCTTGTTTCACCACCATCATGCTATCCAGGTAAATCAGACTTTTCCGCTGTTCTTTCAAATCCACCTGCTGCATCAGCTTGACTCCCTGTTTTCTGGCTTCAAACGCTTTCGGATAAAGGATGCGGATACTGTCTATCTGCAATTTGGCCTCATTAAAGTTCTCTTTTTCCAAAGCCGCTTCGGCCTTACGCAAATTTTCTTGCGCTTTCTTCTCGCCGCCATCATCACAACCGGCCAGCAACAAGGTAAATAATGCTACTAATCCTATCTTTTTCATGTACTTGATCGTTTTATATGCAGGCAAAAATACAATTTAATTGCGTGATTTCTCCTTATCCTGCGCAAAAAATCGTAAATTTGCCCCTCTTTAAGATGAATATGGAACTAAAAGAACACTTTAATAATAAGATATTCAAGTTAATCTCCGAAACGGCAGACGAACTGGGATTGGAATGTTACGTTGTAGGAGGTTATGTACGAGATATATTCCTGAAGCGTCCCTCGAAGGATATAGATGTAGTCGTAGTAGGGAGCGGAATTGAAATGGCACAGGCCTTCGGCAGGAAGCTGGGACGCGGAGCACACGTTTCTGTTTTTAAGAATTTCGGCACGGCACAAGTTAAATACCATGATACGGAAGTGGAGTTTGTCGGTGCCCGTAAAGAGTCGTACAGCCATGACAGCCGCAAGCCTGTAGTAGAGGACGGCACCCTGGAGGATGACCAAAACCGGCGCGATTTCACGATCAATGCCATGGCAGTGTGCCTGAACAAAGCACGTTTCGGTGAACTGGTAGATCCTTTTAACGGGCTGGACGATTTGAAAGAGAGAACTATCCGTACACCGCTGGACCCGGACATCACTTTCAGTGACGATCCGCTCCGCATGATGCGTTGTGTCCGGTTTGCCACACAACTGAACTTCTATATTGACGACACCACTTTCGAAGCACTGTCACGCAACAAGGAACGCATTCATATTATCTCCAAAGAGCGCATCGCCGACGAGTTGAACAAGATCCTGCTCGCCCCCATACCGTCCAAAGGCTTTATAGAACTGGACCGCTGCGGACTGCTGCCTTTGATTTTTCCCGAACTGGTGGCGCTGCAAGGAGTGGAAACCCGGAACGGGCGTGCCCATAAAGACAACTTCTATCATACCCTGGAAGTTGTGGACAATATTTCCAAACATACCGACAACCTATGGCTGCGTTGGGCTACGCTGTTGCATGATATAGGCAAGCCACGTACCAAACGCTGGGAGCCACGTATAGGATGGACTTTCCATAATCATAACTTTATCGGTGAGAAAATGGTTCCGGATCTCTTCCGCAAGATGAAACTGCCCATGAATGAGAAGATGAAATATGTCCAAAAGTTGGTCAGCCTGCACATGCGCCCCATTGTTATCGCAGATGATGTAGTAACCGACTCCGCCGTGCGACGTCTGCTTTTTGAAGCCGGAGATGATATTGACGACTTGATGATGCTGTGCGAAGCGGACATCACTTCAAAAAATGAAGCACGAAAACAAAAATTCCTGGATAACTTCAAACTGGTACGCCAGAAGCTGAAAGACCTGGAAGAAAAAGACCGGATACGCAATTTCCAACCTCCGGTAGACGGAGAAGAAATTATGCGGATATTCGACCTGCAGCCCTGCCGTGAAATAGGCAGTCTGAAAAGTTCTATCAAGGATGCCATACTGGATGGAATCATCCCTAATGAGCATGATGCTGCTTTAGAACACATGTTGAAGAAAGCAAAAAGCATGGGATTAACTCCAAAAAACTTATAAGAAATTGACCATACACTATACCAAAGGAGAAGAGTGGGCCAATACCCTGTCACATGGCGTTGGTATCCTGATAGGTATCGCCGGCGGCGGTTATCTGTTGCTTACTGCCATGAAAAGTGGCAATCCGTGGGCAACAGGCGGCATGTGGCTCTATCTATTCGGTATGCTGTCTTCCTATATCAGCTCCACCTGGTATCATGCCAGCAAACCATCTCCTCACCGCGAAGTGTTGCGCAAATTCGATCATGCTTCGATTTATCTGCATATCGCAGGCAGCTATTCCCCCATCATGCTGATAGCCTTGCGGGAAGCAGATTATTGGGGATGGGGAATTCTTAGTTTCGTATGGCTATGCGCCCTCGCCGGGATCATTCTATGTTTTTGTAACCTGAAAGAACATAGCAACCTGGAAACAATTTGCTATATAGCCATGGGATGCAGCATTTTTGTAGGTTTCAAACCGCTCTGCCAACATGTACCTCCCGCTTTTATTTATTGGTTAATCGGCGAAGGAGTGTCTTACATCACCGGAGCTGTCTTTTATTCCTTCCCCAAATTGCCCTATATGCACTCTGTTTTCCATCTGTTCGTATTAGGAGGAACGGTCTGCCACATGATGGCATTGTGGTACATTTTATAACCTTCCCATCTTCAATAAGTTATCCGTTTTGGGAAACTTTTATTCATTTTTTAAACAGAAAGTTTCCCAAAATGTTATACCTTTGCAGCTGTCCGACAAGGTGAAGTTAACCACTTCCAAGAGGGAATGCCGTGAAAATCAGCAACAGTACCCGCTGCTGTAATTCTCGTAGAGCTGAAACAATATGCCACTACAAAACCATTTGCGGGAAGGCGTTTTAAGGGAGAGATAAGTCAGAAAACCTGCCTGGAAGGACAGCCAAGTTTTTTAAATTAACAATTAATTTTTCAAACAATGAATTACGCTGAGATTTGTATTATTAAGCGTGATGGAAAGCGGGAAGACTTTTCCATCAGTAAAATTAAAAATGCAATCGGCAAGGCATTCCATGCCTCCGGAATTGACAATGAAGACAAACTGATTGCTGAAATTACCATGCGGGTTATCAGCAATTTCGTATCTCCAACCATCAGTGTGGAAGAGATTCAGGATCTGGTAGAAAAGGAACTGATGAAAGTACGTCCCGAAGTGGCCAAGAAATATATTATTTATCGCGAATGGCGGAATACGGAACGCGACCGTAAAACGCAAATGAAGCACATCATGGACGGCATTGTAGCCATCGACAAAAATGATGTCAACCTGAGTAATGCCAACATGTCCAGCCATACTCCCGCCGGACAGATGATGACTTTTGCCTCGGAAGTTACTAAAGACTATACCTATAAATACCTGTTGCCTAAAAAATATGCCGAAGCACATCAGTTGGGCGACATACATATACATGATTTGGATTACTATCCCACCAAGACTACCACTTGTATCCAATATGACCTGGATGACTTGTTCGAACGCGGCTTCCGCACTAAAAACGGAAGTATCCGTACTCCACAGTCCATTCAAAGTTATGCCACTCTGGCCACCATCATATTCCAGACAAACCAGAACGAACAACACGGCGGACAAGCTATTCCCGCCTTCGACTTCTTTATGGCGGAAGGGGTACGGAAGACATTTCGCAAACATCTGAAAACTTTAACCGAGTTTTATATAGAAGTAGAGGGAAAAGAACCCGGAACAGAGGCTCTCAAGAAAATTGAAGAGAAAGCATACGCCATGACGCGCAAAGATACACATCAGGCCATGGAAGGATTCATCCACAACCTGAACACCATGCATTCGCGAGGGGGAAACCAAGTCGTGTTCAGTTCCATCAATTATGGAACAGACACTTCTCCCGAAGGCCGCATGGTCATAGAGGAACTGCTGAAAGCTACCATCGAAGGCCTGGGTACCCGTGGCGAAGTACCGGTCTTCCCCATACAGATATTCAAGGTTAAAGACGGAGTATCTTATTCCGAAGAGGACTATAAGAAAGCCATGGAAAACTTCGAAGCGGCACTGGAAGGCAAAATGGAATTCCAGACTCCCAATTTCGACTTGTTTCTGAAAGCCTGCCGTACCACCGCAAAAGCCTTGTTCCCTAATTTTATGTTTTTGGATACTCCTTATAACAAAAATGAGAAATGGGATATCAAGGACCCTAAACGTTACCGCTATGAACTGGCAACTATGGGATGCCGTACCCGCGTATACGAAAATATAGCAGGTGAAAAAAGTTCATTAGGACGTGGCAACCTGTCATTCACCACCATGAATATGCCCCGGCTGGCCATCGAAGCACGCATCAAGGCAGAAAGTCTGGAAGAGTCAGGCAAGAAAGAGGCCATAGAAAGAAAAGCAAAAGAAATATTCATAGAAAGTGTACATGCTTCGTCCGAACTGATTGCCGAACAATTGTATGCACGCTACCAGTATCAACGTACAGCCTTGGCACGCCAGTTCCCTTTCATGATGGGGAATGATGTGTGGAAAGGCGGAGGAAAACTTTCGCCCAACGACCAGGTGGGGGATGTATTGCGTCAAGGCACATTAGGGATAGGCTTTATCGGCGGACACAATGCCATGATGGCTCTTTATGGAGAAGGTCACGCACATAGCCAGAAAGCATGGGATACATTATTCGAAGCCGTTACGGAAATGAATAAAGTGGCAGACGAATACAAACAGAAATATCAGTTGAATTTCTCCGTACTTGCCACTCCTGCCGAAGGACTTTCCGGACGCTTCACCCGTATGGACCGCCGCAAATACGGCATCATTCCCGGCGTGACGGACAATGACTATTATGTAAACTCTTTCCACGTAGATGTAAAAGAGCCCATCACCATCACCGAGAAGATAAAACGGGAAGCTCCTTTCCACGCCATTACCCGCGGAGGGCATATCACTTACGTGGAACTGGACGGAGAAGCTCAGAAAAATGTAAAAGCCATAGCCAAGATTGTAAAAGTAATGCATGACGAAGGCATTGGATACGGTTCCATCAACCATCCTGTTGATACTTGTCAGGCTTGCGGTTACAAAGGAGTCATTTACGACAAGTGCCCTGTTTGCCAGAGCGAGAATATAATGCGAATGCGTCGCATTACCGGGTATTTGACAGGCGACCTCAGCACTTGGAATTCAGCCAAGCGTGCTGAAGAACGTGACCGGGTAAAGCATGGATAATCAGCATGAACTTGTTATTTACCTATCCTGAAACAATAGTCGACGGTGAAGGCATCCGCTATTCCATCTATCTGGCCGGATGCCGTCACCATTGTCGCGGTTGCCAGAATCCCGAATCCTGGAATCCATCGGCAGGCACTCCGCTCACACCGGAAAAAATAGAAAAAATGATCTGCGAAATAAATGCCAATCCATTATTGGACGGAATCACCTTTTCCGGTGGAGATCCACTTTATCATCCCCAAGAATTCCTGACTCTGGTCAAACAGATCAAAGAAGCTACCGGACAAAACATCTGGTGTTATACTGGATATACATTTGAACAGATACAAAACGATGAAATGTTAAAACCGATACTGGATTATGTGGATGTTATAGTAGACGGACGATTTGAGCCGGATTTGTACTCTCCTTACTTGGAATTTCGGGGAAGCAGTAACCAACGCATCATCCGTGTGCGATAACGCTAAAAGAAATAAAAAGGGGTGTTTTCTTGATATATATCATGAATTCACCCTTTTTTGATGTTTTTCAGCATATATTTACTTGCTAATTTCAAGAAAAGCCGTACCTTTGCAATGTGGTTGTGAAACCAAATATTAAGTTAATAAAGAAAAGAACAAAATTAGGTATTAAGTTTAAGGTAAAGATTTTAATTTAAGGTATTAGATTTAGGTAAAGAAAGATTGATTTAGAAAGGTATTAGTAGTAAGATTTAAGGTAATTAGAAAAAGAAAGTTTTCAGGAGATTAGTTTTATAGGTATAAAAGAGTTGTTTTTTTAGGTACAAGAGAGAGAGGATAACACAACTGAGACGAGAAAGATGAAAAGAACCCCATAATGGAGGGGGGTTCTTCAGGATGTGAGCGGGTTTGATAAAAACTTTCGCTCTTTTTTTATGTCTTTTTTTCACCACGGGAGAGAAACAATATAAAAAACGCAGATTTCCGCAAAGACGATTGATTCAATCTTTGCGGAAATCCGTGCCTATCGGCATTGTTATAAAAATGCCGTGTCCTTTTCTGTCATGCAGACCTAGAACAAGAATCGCATGATATCATTAAAGTTCGCCCAAATGAGCAAGGCAAACAGTAAAAACATACCTACCATCTGCGCATATTCCATAAACTTGTCACTCGGCTTACGGCGGGCAATGATTTCATAAAGCAGGAATAATACATGTCCGCCATCCAATGCCGGAATAGGCAGAATATTCATAAACGCCAAGATGATTGACAGAAAAGCAGTCATTTCCCAAAAGCGATGCCAATCCCATACTTTCGGAAAAATACTTCCTATCGTTCCAAAACCACCTACGCTCTTGGCTCCTTCCTTAGTGAACACATATTTCATATCGTTCACATATCCCTTCAACGTATTTACTCCTAATTGCACCCCGGCAGGAAAAGATTCAAAGAAACCAAATTCACGGGTTGTTTCTTTATAATCAGCCAATGAAGAGAATGTTGCACCCACTCTAAACAAAGAGTCTGTACGCACCGTCACGGTGTCACGCAGTCCGTTACGCGAATATACCATTTGTAGAGAAGCATCTTTATCTCCTGTAGCTTCCGCATCAGCCTGCATATTATCCAGTTTTTCCACCAATGCATTCCATGAGTTCAACATTTCACCGTTGACCGCGACCAGACTATCTCCCTTCTGTATACCGGCCTTATCCAAGCCACCGCCCGGTATCACCGAGTCAACGACATTAGGAACTAACGCCGTAACAAACATCGGATCGTCCTTTGCTATATCCAACAAGCTGATCTCAGGCATATATACTTCGGCTTCCTTTCCGTCGCGCAATACAGTCACTGTACGTGCCTCAGCAATATCACGAAGCATATCCACCCCGAAACGCTCCAATGGTTTTTCATCTGCACGAAGAAGAATATCACCGTCACGGAAACCTATTTCCCGGGCACGCTCATTAAATTTCATACCATGAGTCATGTCTTGCAGCGATACAAAAGAATCTCCCCAATGGAATAAAATCATGGAATAGATGAAGATAGCCAGCAAGAAATTCATCAAGACACCACCCACCATGATAAGCAGACGCTGCCAAGCCGGTTTTGAACGAAATTCCCATGGCTTAGCAGGCTGTTTCATCTGCTCGGTATCCATAGACTCGTCTATCATACCCGAAATTTTCACATATCCCCCCAAAGGCACCCAGCCAATACCATATTCCGTATCACTGTTCTTCGGTTTGAATTTGAACAAAGAAAACCACGGATCAAAAAATATGTAGAACTTCTCTACTCTTACTTTAAAAAGACGTGAAAAAAGAAAATGTCCTCCCTCATGAATAATGACCAATAATGAAAGGCTCATTATCAATTGAAGAGCACGAATCAAAAATGTTTCCATCTAACTATTTACTATTTTATAATTTATAATTAACATAATTCTCTGCCAACTACCATTTAAGATGACAAAAGGGACAACGCTACCCGACGCGCCTCAGCATCAGTATCCACATAGTCTTCATAAGTCGGTTCCTTGATATAAGCAACTTTACCCATAGTCTGTTCTATGACATCACTCATACCCAGGAAAGATATTTTGTCTTTCAGGAAAGCATCCACCACCACTTCATTAGCTGCATTCACTATACAGGGCATATTTCCGGCCCGATACAAAGCCTCGTATGCCAATGCCAGATTACGAAAACGTTTGGTATCAGGCTGTTCAAAAGTCAGGTCTGTTATACGGGCAAAATCCAACCGTTCGAAAGAAGATTTCACGCGCTCCGGATACGAAAAAGCATATTGAATAGGCAAACGCATATCGGGCATGCCCAACTGTGCTTTCACGGCCCCATCCTCAAACTGCACCATAGAATGAATGACAGATTGTGGATGAACTACCACTTCAATTTGCTCCGGACGCATTCCGAATAACCATTTAGCCTCAATCACTTCAAACCCTTTGTTCATCATGGAAGCCGAATCAATGGTTATCTTCGCTCCCATCTCCCAATTGGGATGCTTCAAAGCTTGTGCTTTGGTCACTGTTTGCAACTGCTCCATGGTATAAGTACGGAACGGCCCTCCTGAAGCTGTCAAGATCACTTTCTCCAACCGGTTATTTATTTCCAGACACTGGAAGATAGCCGAATGCTCCGAATCCACGGGAAGTACAGGTGTATGGTACTGATTTGCCAGTGCATTAATCAACTCCCCGGCTACAACCAGTGTTTCTTTATTAGCCAAAGCAATAGCTTTACCTGCCTTTATCGCATTTATAGTAGGACGCAATCCGGCATAACCTACCATAGAAGCCAGTACAATGTCAATAGGTTGTGATTCCACAATTTGAGAGAGCGCATCCGCTCCTGCATATACTTTGACAGGCAGATCACTCAGCGCCTCTTTCAATTGAAGGTATTTTTCCTCATTGGCTATCACTACCGCCTCGGGCATGAACTTACGGGCTTGTTCTATCAATAAATCGACCCTGTTATTGGCTGTCAGCGCATAGGCCTCATATAAATCAGGATGTTCCTCTATTACCTGTAAAGCTTGTGTACCGATAGAGCCGGTAGAACCTAATATCGCTATTTGTTTTTTCATAATGTTGTTAAAATACAATGTATTTTGAGGGATCAATCGCACGTCCCTTGTGCCACAATTCGAAATGCAGATGCGGTCCGGTAGTTTTTTCACCGGTATTTCCTACCAATGCAATAGCTTCACCACCTTTCACCGGATCTCCTTCTTTCTTTAATAACGAACCACAATGTTTATATACCGACACAAAATCCTGCCCGTGCTGTATCTGAATAACATAACCGGTTTCCGCCGTATAAGTAGACAGAATCACTGTTCCATCCAATGTTGCCAATACACTTTCATTTGGATTAGCGGCAATGTCCACTCCGTAATGCCTGTTCTCCAAATCAAAATTAGAAGACATCATGCCACGTGTAGGACGATAGAATATCAATCCGGAAGCGGCATTATTATCATCAACAGCCGTCAGATTATATCGTTCCGATTCTTCATATTGCTTACGAAACTCTTCTTCCTGCCTGGTACGTTCCATCAAAGAATCAGAACGAAGAATGGTCAGAGAGTCGATAGATTGGACTGTATCAGCTTTTACTTTCCCGCTAAATATATCCTGAATGTTCATGATATACATATTCTGCCTCGTCACCACTTGTTGTAATGAATCGGCCCGCAAGGCATTGGTCACCACCTGCGCACGTACCTCACTGTTCATATATCCCGGCAAATAGTTACGTAAAGGAGTAAAAACAATGATAGTTGCCGAAATCAGGAAAATTACCGTTACGGCAGACAGCAATACAGACACACCATTGAGTTTAGAAACGTGCAGTCCCACAATCTCCTCCAACGTATTTTCATTGGTAATGGTCAGTTTATACTTAAACTTGAAATTATGCCAAAATGCTTTCCTTCCTTTTTTCTTCATCGTGCACACCTTCTATATTTATATCAAGCCATCAGGTACTTCGACCGTCAGCAAACGCTTTTTCTTATCCAATTTGATGATAAATTCCTCGTGGGCAGGCAGCAAAAGTTCCTCACCATCCTTCTCAATGGCAAAAAGGACATTCATCGTACTGTCATCCACCGCCACAATCTCGCCCAACTCACCATGATTCACATCTTCCACCTTAAAGCCAATAAAATAGTTCCAAGTAGGTATATCCTCCGAATCTTCCTCCTCACCGACATATTTCTTCGGGAAATAGACCTCTACATTCGTAAACATACGGGCCTTTTCCGAAGTATCCACTCCTTCCAGTTTGACTAAAGCAGTGGTATCTGAACGAAAACGATACTCTTCAATAAAGAAAGGCACGAATATACCGTCTAACAAACAGACCAGATACTCACATTCCACACGGTCAAAAATATCATCCGTAAAAGTGAATGAGATTTCTCCTTTTACTCCATGCGGTTTGTTGAATATACCAATCTTGAAAACTTCATCTTTCTTAATCATGATTGATTTCTCTAAATTCTAGTAATACGTGCGCCAAGCGCATTCAAACGCTGGTCTATATTCTGATATCCCCGGTCTATCTGCTCTATATTGTGTATGCGGCTTGTACCGTCGGCACTCATTGCCGCTATCAGCAAAGCGATACCGGCACGGATATCGGGTGAAGTCATATTTCCGGCGCGAAGCTGGAAATTACGGTCATGCCCTATCACAACGGCACGATGAGGGTCACATAATATAATCTGTGCTCCCATATCTATGAGCTTGTCCACAAAGAACAGGCGGCTTTCAAACATCTTCTGATGAATCAGTACACTGCCTTTCGCCTGTGTAGCCACCACCAGTACCACACTGAGCAAGTCGGGAGTCAGCCCCGGCCAGGGAGCATCTGCTATGGTCATAATAGAGCCATCAATAAACGATTCTATCTGATAATGTTCCTGCTCGGGGATAAACAGATCATCCCCCCGCTGTTCCACCCTAATACCTAAACGACGGAAACTTTCTGGAATAATGCCCAAATTTTCATGTGATACATTCTTAATGGTAAGCTCACTTCCTGTCATAGCTGCCATTCCGATAAAACTGCCTACTTCAATCATATCAGGCAACACCCGATGCGTACAGCCATGCAGACTTTCCACTCCTTCAATAGTCAGCAAATTAGATGCAATACCGGAAATCTTCGCCCCCATGCGGTTCAACATACGACAAAGTTGTTGCAGATAAGGTTCACAAGCTGCGTTGTAAATGGTCGTTTTGCCCTTCGCCAGGACAGAAGCCATCACAATATTAGCCGTACCGGTAACCGAAGCTTCATCCAGCAACATATAAGTACCTTCCAAATGCTCTGCGCAAATACTGAAAACACTTCGTTCCTCATCATAATTAAAACAGGCTCCCAGTTTCTGAATACCGATAAAGTGAGTGTCCAAACGCCGGCGGCCAATCTTGTCACCGCCCGGTTTTGAAATCAAAGCCTTTCCAAAACGGGCAACCAACGGACCAACCAACATGACTGATCCACGCAGACTGGAACATTTCTTTAAGAATTCATCACTCTCCAAGTAGTTCAAATCCACAGTGTCAGCCTTAAATGTATACGAATCAATTCCTGTTTTTGATACCTTGACACCCATATCACGTAACAACTGAATCAGGTTGTTCACATCCAGAATGTCCGGAATATTAGTTACGGTCACTTCTTCCGAGGTCAGCAGAGTGGCACAAAGAATCTGTAACACTTCATTTTTAGCACCTTGCGGGTGTATTTCGCCGTGCAATTTATGTCCTCCTTCAATTACAAACGAAGCCATGGTATCATTTTTTAGGAATTAATATTTCTTTCTTTGGTTGTTGTTTTGTTGCGGTCTGCGCTGATTGTTGTTCTGTTGCGGCCTGCGTGGAACATAAACACGTTGCTGTTCATTCAAATGCAGGTCTTCAGGGGTCAGATTAATCATTCCCTTAGAGTAATCGCGAAGATCATCCAAGATTTTCTGATCCTCCACCCCGTCTTTGTTCCAGTTCAGGAAACATTTCTTCATGTGGTTTGCAATCAGGCTGATCAGCTGCTTCTTCTCCTCACCTTCCGGATAGTCCACTGCCTTTTTAATCATGTTCTCCAAAATACGTCCATAATGACGGTAACGGATTCCATTATGCGGATAAGGCAACATATCGGGTTTCACCTCCAGGCTTTCTTTCTTCACAATTTCATACGGATAATCGATATCCAGCTTGAAATCGGCCATAATAGCCAAATGATCCCATAATTTATGTTTGAAATCGGGCACATCCCGCAAATGCGGAAACATACCGCCCATAATGTTGATAATCGTGTTCGCACAACGTTGGCGCTCAGCTCTGTCCTCGATGGTCAAGGCGTGGTCTACCATGTTCTGCACACTTCTGCCATATTCAGGAAGGGGTAAAGTTCGTTGTTGAGTATTATACTCCATATATATTTAAAATTTATGATTTATGCACTGATTTGTTCATCGGCTGTTACAAAAGCTTTTTGGGTTTGGAAGCTACAAACTCTTTCAAATAGAAAGGCTCAAAATAAGCCACATCCTTAAAGTTCTGCCTTACCATTTCCTTTTCTGCCAATGGAAACATCCATTTACCTAACGGACGGATGTCATCAATAAAATGAGCATTGGGATGAGTAATCTGCCCACGGCATTTGGCTGCACCGTTACCAAAAAAATAGACCGGATGTTCATTCAGGAACTCCAAATAGGAATGCTCATCAACAATATCGGCGGCTATTTCCCTTTTCACGCCCAATGCGCGGTCATAAACAGCTGCATAGACTTCCATGCGACGTGCGTCTATCATAGGACAGAGCAAGGCATCCTCAGGCAAATCATGATGTAACAACACCGGCACACACAACACCTCCAATGTCGGCAGACCGATAAGTGGCAAATTACGTCCATAGCAAATACCCTTCGCCATAGAAACACCAATACGCAGCCCTGTGTACGAGCCGGGCCCGCAACTCACAGCCACTGCATCCAACGGCATACCATGACTGTCGACAAACGATAAAGCCTCATCTACAAAAACGCCCAGCTGCACGGCGTGTGAAGGTCCTTTCAAATCCTCTTTGGAGAACACCGCCAATCCATCCTCACTGACGGCAACAGAGCAGGCCTCTGTTGAAGTTTCAATATGCAAAATACACGACATAATGCTCTACTTATATAATATAATCTGCAAATATACACTTTTATTTATACTTCATTTCCATAAAAAGATTACTTTTGCAAAAAAACATATTAGTTATGATACAGTCAATGACCGGATACGGTAAAGCAACCGCTATATTCGGAGAAAAAAAAATTAACGTAGAGATCAAATCTTTAAATAGTAAAGCAATGGACTTGTCTACACGGATTGCTCCTTTATACCGTGAAAAAGAAATGGAAATCCGCAATATGATTTCCAAATCATTGGAACGCGGTAAAGTTGATTTCAGCCTGTGGATAGAGAAAGACGTTTCGGATACAGCCACTCCCATTAACGCCGCCCTTGTAGAAAACTACTACAATCAGATAAAATCTATTTCCGAAATGACCCATATACCAATGCCCGAAGATTGGTTTGCAACCCTTCTACGAATGCCTGACGTACTGACCAAAGCCGATGTACAAGAACTTTCGGAAGAAGAATGGGAAGTAGTCCGCCGGGTAGTGGAAGAGGCTATCAACCATTTGGTAAATTTCCGCAAACAGGAAGGAACCGCTTTGGAAAAGAAATTCAACGAGAAGATTGACAACATCGAGCGTTTGTTAAAGTCCATCGAGCCCTACGAAACAGAACGTGTAGCCAAGATACGTGAACGCATTACAGATGCTTTGGAAAAGACCATCAGTGTGGATTATGATAAAAACCGCCTGGAACAAGAATTGATTTATTACATTGAAAAATTAGATATTAACGAAGAAAAACAACGACTGAGCAATCACTTGAGATATTTCCGTGAAACCATGGCAGGCGGTCACGGACAAGGGAAAAAACTTGGTTTCATAGCACAGGAAATGGGACGCGAAATCAATACGACCGGCAGCAAATCCAACCATGCCGAGATGCAAAACATCGTAGTGCAGATGAAGGATGAACTGGAACAAATCAAAGAACAGGTGTTAAATGTAATGTAACCGGTTCATATACCGGACACCATTCTCATAAGCAAAGAATCAAGATATGGCAACAGGAAAACTTATTATTTTTTCAGCCCCCTCGGGTTCGGGCAAATCAACCATTATCAACTATCTGTTGACACAAAAACTGAACCTGTCTTTTTCTATTTCTGCCACCAGCCGCCCTCCTCGCGGAAAAGAACGGCATGGTGTGGAATATTTCTTCCTATCTCCTGAGGAATTCAAACAACGCATTGCCAATGATGAGTTTCTGGAATACGAAGAAGTATACGAAAACCGTTTCTACGGAACCTTGAAAACACAAGTGGAAAAACAATTGGAAGCCGGACAAAATGTGATTTTTGACGTAGATGTGGTAGGCGGATGTAATATCAAAAAATATTATGGCAGCCGCGCATTGTCAGTTTTCATTCAACCACCCAGTGTAGAAGAACTCCGTAAACGCCTGCAAGGCCGTGGTACTGATGCCCCCGAAGTGATTGAAAGCCGAATCGCAAAAGCAGAATTCGAATTGGGGTTCGCCGATAAATTCGACACCGTGATAGTAAATGACGATTTGGAGAAAGCAAAGGCGGAAGCACTGAAAGTTATTAGAAACTTTATTGAACAATAAGACAATGATCAAAGATCCGAAAAAACTGGCTCAAAGAATGTCGATACTTTGTATCCTCATTGGTTTTATAGCTTTGGCTGTGGGTATCATTGCAATGGCAATGGAACAATACATTATTGCCATAGCAATGGGTATTGTCACTGTAGGACAAGTATGGAATTACAATAAATGGAAAAGAGTAAGATAAAGACCGGTATTTTCGGCGGCTCATTCAATCCTATCCACATAGGCCATCTGACACTTGCCAATTATTTATGTGAATATAATGGACTGGATGAAATATGGTTTCTCGTCTCTCCTCACAATCCATTAAAGCAACAAACGGATTTATGGGATGATAATCTGCGATTGGAACTGGTAAAACTGGCCATTGCGGATTATCCCAAATTCCGGGCTTCCGACTTCGAATTCCACCTGCCTCGTCCTTCCTATACTATACACACATTGGATGCTTTACACAAAGCCTATCCCAACCGGGAATTCACCCTTATCATCGGGGCGGACAACTGGCTTCTATTCCCCCCGTTGGTACAAAGCAGAGGAGATTTTAAAGAATCATCATGTAATGATCTATCCCCGTCCGAATTTCACTATTGATCCAACAACCCTTCCTCCTTCCGTGCAATTAGCCGATACTCCGTTATTGGAAGTCAGTTCTACTTTTATCAGACAGGCACTGGCGGAAGGACGAGATATACGATATTTCCTGCATCCGGCAGTATATGAACGACTGAAAAAATAAAAATCCCTGGGGAGGATACAATCCAAATTCCCCGGGGAAAAACACATCAATTATTTAATCTAAAATTCAAAGGACGCACTCCATTAACGCTTTGCCAGCAGTACCTTACTATTTATCAATCCGTCCAACTCCCAGCCTGTCGTATCCTTTTTATATGAGTGCCACGCCAAAAACTTCCCAGCTTCATCTAACGTATATACATATTTCTGCGTAGGGACAAACGCTTTTTTATTTTTATTCCACAAAGAATAATCAATATGCGCTTCTGTGTCTGTGTACGTAACTTCCATACAATAATAATTTATCCAATCCGTGCCATTCCATTTCATACTTTTCTTCTCTATGATTTGTCCCTTATCGTTGTATCTGAACTCAAAACGATACTCCGGAGTCAGGAAAGTACCTTCCTGTTCATAAACGACCTTAGCCGACACCCGACCATTTTCCACCTCTTCATTTGTAATCTTCACAGGCTTGGCCGCATTCAATGTTAATGCACTTGTCATTGCAAAAAGAACTGCCATCATGGCTTTAGTGAGCATTGTAGTTTTCATAATGTCTTATTTTTAATGTTTATAATTCGTGTTTATTTGTGTCTCTATTTATAAGACGCAAATGACTCTCAAAACGTTGCAACATGATCCGTTTTTTTTCTTGAGTCGCTTCACTTTATAAAGTGCAAAGTACATGCCATGGAATTAATCCACTAAGTATCAACAAGTAAACATAAAAAAGGGTGTCCGATTATGGACACCCTGTACATTATTAACGGACAAACAGTCTATTCTTTCTGCTTTTCAACACGATGCAAGACTACCAGAACAACTTCGCTGGGAGTAAATAAACGGACGTCAACGCGCGAAGTACCCAATCCATTGGTTATAATAATCGGAGTACCTTTGCTATTCTCTTTCCAACCAGTCAGAAAACGGTTTCCATAAATAGAGTGCTTTACCGGAGAATATTTTTTAAACAAGCTCACCTGCCCACCATGAGTATGCCCCGCTAACACCAAATTGGCATTCGACACATCGGTATCTTCTGCATAATCGGGAGTATGCGTGAGCAATATAATAAAATCATCCGCCGGAAAATGCTGGGATGGAGAGTCACCATTCTTTTTTAAATCAAACGGATTGCGTACACCGCTCACTATAATATACTGACCATCTTTCATCAGCTTATAGCTTTTATGTTCCATCAACCGCACATGATTCTTTTGCATGGCCTCCACCACTTCGGAATAACAATAGCCATAATCATGATTTCCCATCACAGCAAATGTTCCGTAAGGCGTATAAACTCTGCTCAAGGCGGTGAACAAAGTATCCAGATTTCCACCTTTCTTGCCACGATAATCTCCACCCAACAGCAAGACATCGGCATGCATGGACTTTAATGCCCGCACCGCGCTGTTCAATTCACTCCTCTTAAAGCGACTCTCATAATGAAAATCCGAAGCAAACCCTATCCGAAAACCGTCAAAAGCGGGTGGAATATCATAACTATAAAAATCATATTGCTTCACACGCCCTACCCCGGAAACTCGGACAAAGTAGCTGTGGCGCAAGAAGACAAAGAATAACCGCTAAAAGCAAAAAAAGAAACTGTTTCTTCATAATCCTTTCTATTTGGAGACAAAGATACAGAATTAATTGTTTTATCTTTGCACAACCTTAATTATAAATAGAAATGGAAATTGTTCAAGTTAACTCAATAAAAGCATGGCTTCTAGCCGCCCGCCCTAAAACATTGGCAGGAGCCGCCACTCCGGTTTTACTGGGATGTGCCTTGGCCTATGCAGACAGCTGCTTCCAAATGACACCAGCATTGCTTTGCTTTGCCTTCGCTTTTCTGATGCAGATAGACGCCAACTTCATTAATGATTACTTTGATTACCTGAAAGGCAGTGACCGTGAAGACCGTTTGGGTCCTGAACGTGCCTGCGCGCAAGGATGGATCACACTGAACGCCATGAGAAAGGGAATCGCCCTGACCACAGCAACAGCTTGTTTAGCAGGGTTATGCCTATTAGCTTATGGAGGGATTGAAATGATTCCAGTAGGAATTTTATGTGTTTTATTCGCTTTTCTTTATACAGCAGGACCTTATCCGCTAGCTTATCACGGATGGGGAGACATACTTGTCATTGTCTTTTTCGGATTTGTACCGGTAGGCTGCACTTACTATGTGATGTGCCGTGACTGGACTTGGAATGTGACACTCGCCTCTCTAGCTTGCGGACTGATTATAGATACCTTGTTGATGGTGAATAATTACCGTGACCGCGATCAGGATGCAAAAAGCGGAAAGAAAACAATCGTAGTACGCTGGGGAGCCAATGCAGGGCAACAATTATACTTATTTTTGGGATTGGCTGCCGCATGGCTTTGTTTATTGTTTATCCCGACCGGGCACATTTGGGCTGCATTATTACCCCAAATTTATCTGTTACCTCACTTCATGGCATGGCAAAGAATGGTAAAAATAAACAGGGGAAAAGAATTAAACAGCATATTGGGAGAAACCTCCCGCAATATGCTGCTATTCGGCGTATTACTAGCATTCGGCCTTATCCTATAATCTTCCGGCAAGATCTTGCCAGAAGATATTTCCCAATAAAGCGCAACAAATCATTCCGCTTTCTCTATCAATACAGTGGCATAAGCGGAAATGCCCTCCTCCCTGCCCGTGAATCCCAGCTTCTCTGTAGTGGTAGCCTTTACGGAAACATCATCCACATCAATCCCCATCAAATGAGCAAGTACCAACTGCATTTCCGGAATCCGCGCTTTCAATTTAGGACGTTCAGCACAAATCGTTGCGTCCACATTACCTACTTTATATCCTTTTGCAGCAATCAGGTCCACCGTTTCAGCCAATAAAATCTTGCTATCAATATTCTTGAATTCACCCGCAGTATCAGGAAAATGATAACCTATATCACGCATATTGGCAGCTCCCAGCAAAGCGTCACAAATGGCATGAATCAACACATCGGCATCCGAGTGTCCCAATAGCCCCAATTCATGTTCAAATTTTATTCCTCCAAGCCATAGTTCACGACCGGTTACCAGTTGGTGCACATCGAATCCAAATCCTACTCTTATTTTCATCTTACATAAAAATCTAATAATTTCTCACCTTCCAAATACCCCTGCAAATGCTGTCCTATGCCGACTGGCCCTACTCCCACAGGAGTCCCCGTATAGAGCAAATCTCCAATCTTTAATGTAAAAAACCGACTAACGTATGCAATTATCTCATCCACCTTAAACAACATATCCGCAGTGTTGCCTCTCTGCACTGTTTTCCATCTATATCCAAATGAAAGTTTAAATTCTGTATATCCTTAAATCTGTCTACCGGCACAAAATCACCTATGGCAGCCGAGCTATCAAACCCTTTACACAGCTCCCAAGGCTTGCCTTCCTCCCGGAACCGCCGCTGAAGGTCACGTGCCGTAAAATCTATTCCTACCGTCACCGCATCATAATACCGACTGGCAAAACGCGGAGCAATATTCTTTCCCAAACGATTAATACGTACTACCAATTCTGTCTCATAATCCACCTGCTGAGAAAAATCAGGAATAAAAAACGGCTTGCTGTCTTTCAGCAGAGCCGAATCCGGTTTCATAAAAATAACCGGTTCTTCCGGTAATTTTTCATCAGCATGTAACTCGTGGCAATGTGCAACGTAGTTCATTCCTACGGCTATAATCTTCATATTATTATTCTTGAATTACATTTAATCTGTTAAACATTACAGCCAGATGGGCATAAAGTGATGTATTCTGCACCACAATATTTTCCGGTACACGAATACGGAACGGTGTAAAGTTCCAAACAGCCTTAATGCCACCCGCTATCATTTTATCTGTTATCTCCTGTGCTATATTAATAGGCACAGTCAATACCCCGATATTCACATCACAGGATTTCATTTTTATCTCAAATTCATCCGAATGATAAATAGGAATTCCATTTATTTCCTTCCCGACCAATCCGGGATTAATATCAAACGCACCTACTATCTCTAATCCAAAATGATGCAGCCCCGAGTCGCGCAATAAAGCACCTCCCAAACTACCGACACCAAACAAAAAAGCTTTATGCATTTTGGTAAATCCCAAGAAACGCTCCAGCACCTCTATCAACGCATCAATCTCATACCCCACACGTGTACGGCCAGATATATTTACATAAGAAAGATCTTTCGCTATTTGGGAAGCATCTACATTGATTTGCTTGGATATTTGGGTAGAAGACACGTACGTTTCTCCCTGTTCTTTCATCAGTTTCACATTCGAAAGATACCACGGAAGCCTGCGCAAAGTCGGCTCAGGCACTTTATCCGAGAATTTATGCATACGTATATCCATCTTTTTCTTTAGGTATTATCATTAGGTAATTTGCAAAAGTACACTTTTATTTGTTACATTGACGGATAGAGTATAAAAAAAGTCTTATCTTTGAGTATTCATTTAAGCAAAATTCACATGAAAAATAACGATTGGAAAGAACGTCTGAATGTGGTTTATTCCACAAATCCTGATTTCAAGTATGAAAGCGTTGAAGAGGAAGCGGTTGAGACATTAGATAAAAAACAACAAAAACTCCGTGTCAATATAGAAAAAAAGGACGGGGTGGCAAAACCGTGACATTAATCAACGGGTTCATCGGAACAGAAAATGACCTGAAAGAGTTGGGTAAATTATTGAAAAGCAAATGTGGAGTAGGCGGTTCAGTAAAAGACGGGGAGATCCTTATCCAAGGAGAATTCAAGCAACGGATCATCGAGTTATTGAAAACTGAAGGATATACCCAGACCAAATAACCGGAAAAAAGAAAGGGACTGTTGTCACACAGTCCCCCATTCTATAATTGCGGAAATCTTATTCAGCACGTAAAGTGAAACGTTTGAAAGCAACGATCTGCAATTCAGGATCAGCTTCCTTCAACACTTCTCTTACAGTCTTCTTACCATCCATGATATCCTCCTGGTTCAGCAAGCAAACTTCCTTCAAGAACTTACCCAGACGACCTTTAGCAATGTTTTCAATCATCTGTTGCGGCAAGTTGGCAGCTTTTTCAGCAGAAACAGTAGCAATGATTTCCTTAGCTTTGGCAATATCTTCGTCAGTAATCCAGCCCTTAGCCTTGTTACTTTCCATATGCTCTTCGCTGTCTACATGTGCAGGGTTGATACCAGCCTTCTTCAAAGCAACTTCAACAGCCTTGTCTACTTGTTCTTTCTTAGTCTTATCAATAGCTACCTGTATTTCAGCTTCTTTTACAGATTCAGGAACACCGGCTTCATCAATTGCAATAGGATTCATAGCGGCAATCTGCATAGCAACTCCGTGAGCGGCAGCTTCAGCTTCCTTATTCATGGCAACAATAGTACAAAGCTGGTTATTTCCCTGGTGGTTATAAATAGAAGTATAAGCACCTTCAACCACATTGTAGCCATCCAATTCCATTTTTTCACCAGTGATACCGCTACGGTCTGTTACTGCATCCTGTACAGTACCGTTACCCATAGGCAAAGCCTTTACTTCTTCCAAAGTCTTGCATCTGTTGGCAACAGCAGCATCCAGAATAGCTTGAGTCAACGCTACGAAATCAGCATTTTTAGCAACGAAGTCGGTTTCGCATTTCAAAGCGATGATAGCAGCAAATTCGCCATCCTTTTTTGCCAGCACACAACCTTCAGATGCTTCACGGTCAGAACGTTTTGCAGCAACAGCCTGTCCTTTTTTACGGATAATTTCCATTGCTTTATCGATATCGCCGTTTGCTTCAGTCAAGGCGTTCTTGCAATCCATCATACCAGCTCCACTAATCTTACGAAGCTTGGTTATTTCAGCCATAGTTACAGCCATAATATTCCTTTATTTTTTAATTGTTAGTAATATCTTTAAAACAGAATTGAGAATTGAAAATTGAGAATTGAGAATCAACAGCATAATCTGCCCCTTCCCCAATTTTCAATTCTCAACTCTCAATTTATACTATTAAGCTTCTTCGTCTTCTTTCAAGAAAGCGGCAGCCTTAGCAGCATTGATAGCTTCTTCTTCGGCTTTATCCATACGAGCCTTGGTATTTTTCTTCTTACCAGCACCCTTAGGAGCATTTTCACCGGCAGCTTCCATATCTACTTTTTCAGCTTTTCTTTCTTCCAAGCCTTCAGCGATAGCGCCACAACAAGCATCCAAGATCACTTCTACAGACTTAGTAGCGTCATCGTTTGCAGGAATCACGAAGTCTACGTTTGAAGGATCTGAATTTGTATCAACGATAGCAAATACAGGGATACCCAGACGGTTAGCTTCACGAACTGCAATGTTTTCTTTCAACACATCGATAACGAACAGTGCTGACGGCAAACGAGTCAAATCAGCGATAGAGCCTAAGTTCTTCTCCAATTTAGCACGCTGACGAGAGATTTGCAGAACTTCTCTCTTAGAAAGGTTTGAATAAGTACCATCGTTGGTCAACTTATCGATAGTAGCCATTTTCTTCACAGCCTTACGGATAGTCGGGAAGTTAGTCAACATACCACCCGGCCAACGCTCGATTACATAAGGCATATTTACAGAAGCAGCTTTCTCAGCTACTACTTGTTTAGCTTGTTTCTTAGTAGCAACAAACAGGACTTTCTTACCTGATTTTGCGATTTGTTTCAGTGCATCAGCAGCTTCATCTACTTTAGCAACTGTTTTATGGAGGTCAATGATATGGATACCATTGCGTTCCATGAAAATATAAGGAGCCATTGAGGGATTCCACTTTCTCTTAAGGTGTCCGAAGTGGCAACCGGCTTCCAATAATGTATCGAAATTAGTTCTAGACATTTTGTTATTCTTTAAATCGTTTACTTTCTTTTTTGTTTATCTCAACCAACCATCGGGTAGTCCGCTACCAAGTAGAGTCCCGCTGGTTTAGATACTAAACGCTTCTTAACCAGTTCCAAGTAAAACCGGATATTAACGTTTACTGAACTGGAATCTACGACGTGCTTTGGGCTGACCCGGTTTCTTACGTTCTACAGAACGAGAATCACGTGTCATGAAGCCTTCTGAACGAAGAGCTGTTTTATCTTCAGGGTTGATTTTAACCAGCGCACGGGCGATAGCCAGACGCAAAGCCTGTGACTGACCTGTAAAACCACCACCGTAAAGATTTACTTTGATATCATATTTTTCAGCAGCCTCCAGCTTGTTCAAAGGCTGTTTTACTACATACTGAAGAATAGTTGATGGAAAGTACTGTGCAAGGTCTCTCTTGTTAATAGTAATCTTTCCTGTACCTTCGCTTACGAACACGCGTGCTACGGCGCGTTTACGTCTGCCTAATGCATTTACTACTTCCATTCTTTATTATTTAAGTGAGTTTATATCAATTGATTTCGGAGTCTGAGCTTCATGTTTATGTTCACTACCAGCGTAAACATACAAATTGCCCAGCAACTGTGCTCCCAGACGATTTTTAGGAAGCATACCCTTTACTACTCTCTTCAACAGTTTTTCTTCACCGTTAGGTTTCTTCATCAACTGGGCAGGAGTCATTTCTCTCTGACCACCGGGATAACCTGTATAGCGCAAGTAAACCTTGTCGTTCCACTTGTTTCCGGTAAATTTCACTTTGTCTGCATTAATGATAATAACATTATCACCGCAATCAGCATGAGGGGTAAAGTCTGGTTTGTACTTTCCTCTCAACAGTTTCGCAACTTTCGAACCGAGACGGCCTACGACCTGATCGGTTGCATCGACAACAACCCATTCTTTATGAGCTGTTTCTTTGTTTGCAGAAATGGTCTTGTAACTTAAAGTATCCACTCTTAAATTCTTTTTTAAATGTTAACTACTAAAAAACAATTCTTCCCAGCGTTTCTAACCGTTCCCGGACAAAGAACTATTAACACGCTAAGAATTAATTCTTTATAAACTTTTGATAATAATCGGCTTGCAAAGGTACGGCTTTTCTTTGAACTGACAAACAAATTAAGATATTTTTTCCTCCTGCTTTTTGCATACAAAAGGCTGATACAACCACATCTAGGCTTTGAATAACGGAGTAAAAACATAGGGAAGAAATTTTGATTCTTCCCTATACATATACAGTTATTCATATATTTTCAACGATTCCAGCCACTCTCCATCTCAGAGCAAGTACAAACAGCCACAGATGCCGCATTGTTTCCACCGGACTGACGAAGCTTTAAAAGTTCAGTTGCTGAGATCCGAACTACTTTTCCATCGGGACGCCCATAACACAGTGTCCCTTCGCGCCGTGCAGTTTCCTCTATCAACCGCTGTTCCGCTAGTTCTAAACCATAACGCAACTTCGCACTTAATTCCTTATATTCTTCTTCAGTTGACATAACTTCTGATTTTAGTAAAAAGTTCTTGATTATAGATATGGACCTCATCTCCCAAACGGAAGGCGTCCGCCACAATAACACGCGGTGTGCAGCTATTGTCCGCAAGCATCCAATAATCCACGCAAGGCATATAAATACGGAAAAAGTTTTCCAATCCCGAACGATAACGACGACGGATAATGGGAGCAGGTACATCATGCCCTCCGTTAGCAACACGCTGTTTCACTCGCTCTATAGCCAGTTCAGGCGAATTCAGCCAAAAATAAATAAGGCTGACACTATATCCTTGATTTTGTGCCTGCTGGATAAGATTGATATAAGAACGGGTGGACAATGTGGTTTCAACAGAAAAACTGACTCCGGCTGACAACAGTTCTCCGATGCGTTTCAGCATCAGTCGTCCCGCTTCGATTGCTACACTTGAGGGGTTAAAAGGAGAAAGTCCCTTGGCGATTTCATCGGCATTGACAAATTCACGGCACTCTAAAATTTCGGGTAATACCGTATACGAAGCAGTCGTTTTACCAGCTCCGTTACACCCCGCTATTATATAAAGTTTAGACATTAATCTCCTTTTCTATTTCTGTTATTGGCGACAAAGTTAACGATTATTTCCAATTTTTGTTCTCGAAAAGACATAAAAGTGATGAATAATAGCACATTTTTTGAAATTCTGTGCAAATCAAGAAGAGATTACAGGAATTTTACCGTATATTTAAGTGCAAACAGGTAGCAGTTACTCACTACATCATTTTATTGGAAACAATTAATACATAGACACCTTTCATTTAAGTATCCAAACAAGTAATCATATAAACAAGACACATATCCCACCATATAGATAGGGACCACGCTTTCAAAAAATGAAAGAGCAGCCCCTCCCCAATGACTATCCTTTGTTTATAAACAAAGATTCAAACTTATCTGACCAAATCCTTTGGATAAACAGGAGGCATTTTCACCCGTTTCCAAGTTTCATAATACCAGGAATTGATTTCATTTCCATCCTTATCCGTTTTCACAAAAAAACTTCAGTACCATGACATCGCCCCCCCTTCATCTCAAAATTTCCAAAATGTTATCCACACCTACCAATTGTGGAAGATGCAGATTTTTCTCCACATGCTCTGTATAAGCATTAGGAGCAGTCTGCCGATAGGTACCGGAACCAATAATAATGGCTCCATGATTAGGAATCATGGTCATATTGGTAAACTTGCCGTCATCAGACAAAATTTTAAAAGAATTACTTGGTTTCAACTCACCCGGCACCTGAGGAGTACCTGATACATAAAAGCACATCTGCCAAATCCCTTTCAAATTGACAGGGGCTGCATCCGATTTTTCCTGTCCCACTACACGCGAAGTACCGATTAGCAAGAATGCTATCATCAGTAGGAATAATTTTTTCCGTTTCATAGCTGTATATATTTAGTTAACAAATTGCGTTATGTGGATACAACAAAATTAGAAAAATTTTTCAAACTTTCTGCTTTTCAAATAACTTTTTACAGTTAAACACAAAAAAATCCTGCTCTATGTTATAGGGCAGGATTTTTTGAATTATTATTTCCTACAATTAGAATTCAGCATTGCGCGGAGTACGTGGGAAAGGTATCACATCACGAATGTTGGTCATACCGGTAACAAACAGCAACAACCGTTCAAAACCAAGTCCAAAACCAGAATGAGGACATGAACCAAACTTGCGGGTATCCAGATACCACCACATATCCTTCATCGGAATTCCCAGTTCCTGAATGCGAGTCATCAATTTGTCATAATCAGCCTCACGTTCAGAACCACCTATTATTTCGCCAATCTTCGGGAATAATACATCCATTGCACGCACCGTCTTGCCATCCTCATTCTGCTTCATATAGAATGCCTTGATTTCTTTCGGATAGTCTGTCAGGATTACAGGACGTTTAAAGTGCTCTTCCACCAAATAACGTTCATGTTCAGAGGCTAAGTCTACTCCCCAATATACCGGGAATTCAAATTTATGACCTTTTACTACAGCTTCCTCCAATATCTTGACACCTTCCGTATAAGGCAGACGGACAAATTCTTCCTTCAGCACGCCCTGCAAACGTTCTATCAATCCTTTATCGAACATATCGTTCAAGAACTTCACATCATCATAGCAGTTGTCAAGCGCCCACTGTACACAATATTTAATAAAGTCTTCGGCCAAATCCATATTATCAGTAATATCATTGAACGCAACCTCAGGTTCAATCATCCAGAACTCGGCCAAGTGACGCGGTGTATTGGAGTTCTCCGCACGGAATGTAGGTCCAAATGTATAAATAGCCCCCAAAGCAGTAGCAGCCAATTCACCTTCCAACTGTCCGGAAACCGTCAAACTGGCTTGTTTGCCAAAGAAATCATCATCATAAATAATCGCTCCGTTTTCATCTTTCTTCAAATCATAAAGATTCTTGGTAGTAACCTGGAACATCTGTCCCGCACCTTCACAATCGGATGCTGTGATAATAGGTGTATGAAAATAGAAGAAACCACGTTCATGGAAGAACTTATGGATAGCGATAGCCATGTTGTGGCGGATGCGGAATACAGCTCCAAATGTATTGGTACGAGGACGCAAATGAGCGATCTCACGAAGAAACTCCATCGTATGACCTTTCTTCTGTAACGGATAAGTATTATCACAAGTACCTAATACTTCGATTCCACGCGCTTGAACTTCGGCAGCCTGACCAGAGCCAATGGATTCGGTCAACTCACCGTTCACACTGATACATGCACCGGTGGTGATCTGCTTCAACATTTCTTCGTCAAAGTTTGCCAAATCAACAACAATCTGCACATTATTTATTGTAGAACCGTCATTCAGGGCGATAAAATTTACCTGTTTGCTACCGCGGCGGGTACGAACCCAACCTTTTACATTGACCATCGCACCAAAATCACGGCGCTTCAGCAAGTCAACAATCTTTGTTCTACTAATTTTTTCCATTGTTTTGTCTCTTTATTGTTTATTATTCAAATGAGCCCATGCGGAGCATGTTCACTTCTTGTTCCGTCAGGTAACGCCAGTCACCGCGACGCAAACCTTTTTTAGTCAGGCCAGCAAAATAAACGCGGTCCAGCTTGATTACCTTATATCCCAAGGATTCAAAAATACGACGCACAATACGGTTCTTTCCGGAATGGATTTCAATACCGACTTGTGACTTGTCTGTTTCCGATGCATAGCTGATGGCATCTGCATGGATCTCTCCATCATCCAATGTCACACCTGCTGCAATCTGGTCAAGATCTGCCTTGGTTACATTCTTATCACAATATACATGATAAATCTTCTTCTTCAAATACTTAGGATGAGTCAGCTTGGAAGCCAAATCACCATCGTTAGTTAACAGTAATACACCGGTAGTATTACGATCCAAACGCCCAACTGGATAAATACGCTCCTTACAAGCACCTTTCACAAAATCCATTACAGTCTTACGTTCCTGAGGATCATCAGAAGTAGTCACACAATCCTTCGGTTTATTCAACAAAATATAAGTTTTGCGTTCAATACTTACCGGTTCGTCATGGAACTTCACTTCGTCAGTACGCTTGATCTTAGTACCTAATTCGGTTACCACTTCACCATTTACACTGACTACACCTGCTGTAATAAACTCATCAGCCTCACGACGGGAACATATACCTGCATTAGCCAAGAACTTGTTCAGACGAATCGGCTCATTTGGATCGGTCAATATATCTTTATATTCAATCTGTTTCTTCAGACTATACTTTGCATTCGGGTTATAATCAGCCGTACGGGGGCGATAGGGACGATTGTATCCACCACCTTGATAACCACCGGTACGAGGACGATAAGGACGGTCGCCGCCTTGATTATAACCGCCGGTACGAGGACGCGGAGTGTAAGAACGCTGTTCACCACCTTCACCGCTGTTAAAACGGGGACGCGGAGTATATGGACGCTGCTCGCCACCTTCGCGATTATATCCTCCGGTGCGGGGACGCGGAGTATAAGGACGCTGCTCACCACCTTCGCGATTATAGTTTGTACGGGGACGGTATTGACGTTCACCACCTTCCTCACCATTATTGAAACGAGGGCGCGGAGTATATGGACGCTGCTCACCACCTTCACGATTATAATTTGTACGAGGACGGTATGAACGTTGTTCTCCTCCATCCTCACTGTTAGGATTAAAGCGGGGACGTTGCGGACGGTCACCATTATTATTATAGCGATTATAGGAAGGACGGTCACCGTTGTTATAAGAAGAACGGTAAGGACGGTCGCCACCTTCGCGATTATAGCTGTTCGTACGAGGACGGTAAGGACGCTGTTCGCCGTCGTTGTTGTATCTGTTGTAATTACTGTCTCTGTTATAAGACTTATAACCACCATCACGGCTTACATTCTGGTTTTCTTCGTTTGCAGCACCTTCTTGTCTGCTTTCATTTTCTGTACTCATGGTTTTCCTTTTGTTTATTAATTAATGTATAACGCCCTCTCGGGCTTTTTTGATTAAAATCTAACTAACTATTTTTTTAAATACCTGTATAATTATGCGGCGTAATCACTCGCAGTTCCTTTTTAATATCTTCGCTTACATTTAGTGTTTCTATGAATTCTTTAATAGCCCCTTCTGTGATAGTTTGGTTTGTACGGGTCAAAGCTTTCAAAGCCTCATACGGATGAGGATAGGCTTCGCGGCGCAAAATAGTCTGGATAGCTTCCGCCACCACACTCCAACAATTATCCAAGTCGGCATAGATTGCTTTCTCATTCAGCAACAGTTTACGCAGACCTTTCAACGAACTTTGGATAGCAATCACAATGTGACCGAAAGGTACACCGACGTTACGCAACACAGTAGAGTCTGTCAAGTCACGTTGCAAGCGGGAAACAGGCAACTTAGAAGAAAGGTGTTCCAAAATAGCGTTTGCCATACCTAGATTACCTTCAGCATTTTCGAAATCGATGGGGTTTACTTTGTGCGGCATAGCGCTGGAACCGACTTCGCCCGCTTTAATCTTCTGTTTGAAGTACTCCATAGAGATGTACTGCCAAAAGTCGCGGTTCATGTCAATCATAATGGTATTGATGCGCTTCATGGCATCAAAGATGGCTCCCAGATTATCATAATTGGAAATCTGAGTGGTATATTCCTCACGTTCCAATCCCAGCTTCTCTGCCACGAACTTATTTCCGAATGCTTTCCAGTCATATTCGGGATAAGCTACATGATGTGCATTGTAATTACCCGTCGCACCACCGAATTTAGCAGTAATAGGGCATGCTTTCAATACAGCCAGTTGACGATTCAGACGATAAACGAAAACCATGATTTCTTTTCCCAGGCGAGTCGGAGAAGCAGGCTGCCCATGTGTTTTTGCCAACATAGGGATATTTGCCCATTCTTCAGCGTATGTAGTCAACTGAGCAATCAGCTCTTCAATTTGCGGATAGTACACTTGTTCCAATGCCTCCTTTATAGACAAAGGTACAGAAGTATTGTTTATGTCCTGTGATGTCAATCCGAAATGAATGAATTCCTTGTATTCCTCCATTCCGCCCAACTTATCGAATTCTTCTTTGATGAAATATTCTACAGCCTTTACATCGTGGTTTGTTACACTTTCTATCTCTTTAATACGCTGTGCATCAGCCTCTGAAAAATTCTTATAAATAGCGCGCAATGCATCAAAACGTGCATGATCAAAGCTTTTCAGCTGTGGCAACGGTAGTTCACACAGAGTGATAAAGTATTCAATTTCTACCTGCACACGGTACTTGATGAGTGCAAATTCAGAAAAATAAGAGGCCAAAGCTCCCGCTTTTCCTCTGTATCGACCGTCAATAGGTGATATTGCCGTGAGTAAATCGAGCTCCATATTATATTCTTTGATAATTATCAGATTGCAAAATTAATTCTTTTTCTTGAGTTTAACGGCCTGAAGATGCATAAAGTTTGCGAAAATGAAGATTTATTTCACAAATCCCTTTTTAGTCCATTTCAGACTGTTCCAACGCTGTACAAAGATAATACCACGAAGATTTTCATCCAGCACAAACGCACACCACATACCTACCAATCCCCATCCCCAATGAATGCCGAACAAGAAACCACAACCTACGGCAACACTCCACTGAACAACAAATCCTACATAAAACGGATAATTTACATCACCCGTTGCACGTAAAGCATTCGTCGCATAAATATTAATAGCCCGTCCCACTTCCAAAATCACATCAATAAACAGGATAATAGTACCCAGACGGATAATTTCCGGATTATCTGTCAACCAGCTAAACAAGGTATGCCCCATCAAAGCCCAGATACAGGATAAAACCAAAGAAACCAAAATAGAAATACGCATCACATATTTGCCTAACAGATAGGCTGCATGAATTTTCCTTTCACCTACCAGATGTCCGATACAGATGGCTCCGCCTTGTGCCATGGCAATAGCAAACAAATAAACGAACATCACTATATTCACCACATAGGTACGGGTAGCCAGCGCTTCATTCCCCAACATATTAATAAAATAGGTCAATACTACCTGAGAGAAACTGTAGGACATATTTTCTCCGGCCGAGGGGACTCCGATTTTCAACAGGTTTTTCAGCTCGACAAACGGGAAGGGGCAAAAATAGGATAACGGAAATCTGGGAATATGCTTGCGGAAAAGAATTACAAAAAGTATCACCATAGATACCCCTCGGGCAAATGCTGTAGAGATAGCCGCACCTTCCACTCCCAAAGCCGGCATGCCGAACTTACCGAAAATCAGCGAATAGTTACCGATGATATTCAGAATATTCACAACTACCGTTACCATCATGGGATAAACCGCTTTGTTAGCACTACGCAAAGAGGCAGAAATAGTCAGAGATATGGCTTGAAAAAAAGCGAATGCCCCTACTATCTTCATGTAACTCACTCCATATTCCATCAGTTCGGGACGAAGTCCCATCATAGATAGCAGAGAAGTGGCTCCATAGTGCAAAATGGCACTGACAAACAGACCGAACGCCAAATTGAGTATCAATGATACTCCCACCACCTGCACCATATTCTTGTGCATTCTTGCTCCCAAATATTGCGAACAGAGTACGGAAGTTCCTATATTGATCACCTCGAATATCAGGAAAGCAAACATGATGAGCTGGTTGACCACCCCGACGGCAGCCACACTATTGTCTGAATACTGACTCAGCATCACGGTATCTACCGCGCCCAGCATCATAATCAGCAATGTTTCAATGAAAATAGGAACCGCCAGTCTGGCAAGGTTCTTTCGTACACTTCTCGGTTCTTGAATTACGTCCACTTGTTACCCTTGATTTTCGGGGTGCAAAGGTACGGACTTTTCACGATGTAACGGTTTGATTTATATCAAGAAATACGAACTTAAGATTTTTACAAGGAGATAAACAGGAATCTGATCTTTTCTTTTTATCTTTAGAACCGAATCTTAAATCAACATATTAACATGAAAAAAGGACTCCTCTTGTTATCTGCAATTCTTGCATTGGGCTCCCTGTCTTCATCCGCCCAAAGAAGAACGGCTACCATGACTGATGAAGAAATGTACCTTGATGCCATGCATCGTAACATCACTACCGAAAAGATTTTCGGTTATGTAAAGCAACTTTCAGACCCGGCCTTGGAGGGACGACTCGCAGGTTCGCCCGGAATGGCTAAAGCTGTAGATATCGTAAAAGGATATTTTAAAGAGTGGAAACTAATACCTCGTGGTGAGAATGGTTCCTACATACAGCTATTCCCCCACCCTTGTGTAGAGATACAACCGGGAAGCACTATGGATATCCTATTTCCTGTCACCCAAGACAAGAAAAAAACTGTATGGATCTCCAAGACATACCCTTGGGCAGATGGTTGGTTTGCCGGAGGAATGACCAGTAACGGAGAAGTGACAGCCGATGTGGTATATGCCGGATTTGGCGTTACAGCACCCGAATTAGGATATGATGATTACAAAGACATAGATGTAAAAGGCAAGATTGTGCTGGTAGAGGGAGAAACACCCAATATAAGCCGTAACCCCGATTCACTGGCCATGTGGTACAAACATACTTTGCACCAAACCAAGCTGAACAACGCTGCAGCCCATGGTGCGGCAGGCTTGTTATACAAATGGGTTCCCGGTCCGAATGCCCCCTATAATCCGGGATTTGTCTATTGTCATGTTACAGACACTGTGGTCAATGATATTTTCAGGGGAACAGGCAAGACCTATAAAGAAACCATCCGGCAGATTTATAAGACTCAGAAGCCTGCCTCTTTCCATACCGGAAAGAGAGCCCACATCAAAATGAATGCTACCTATAATCCCAATGCTACTGGAAAAAATATTTTGGGCATGATCAAAGGCAGTGATCCTATACTATGCAATGAATATGTAATCATTTCCGCCCATCTGGACCACTTAGGAATGATTCCTTTCCTAATTGAAGGAGCGAATGACAACAATTCTTCCTCCGCTGCCATGCTGGGAGTAGCCGAAGCACTGGCAAAATCAAAGATAAAACCGAAACGCAGCATCATCTTTATGAGTGTGGACGGCGAGGAAGCCGGACTCACCGGAAGTACCTACTACACCAACCATCCCCTTGTGCCCCAAAACAAAGTGGTAGCAATCCTGAATCTGGAACAAGTGGGTGTAGGTGAGATGCTAGGAGCGAATTATCACTATAAATACCCCGAACTGGCTGAGCTATCAGAGAAAGCCAATGATAGGTATGTACATCGACGTCTGTTCACTAGTGAGACTCATTTCCTGACCCGCCCTCGCACAGACGGTGCAGTCTTTATGAAAGCCGGTTATCCATGTATAGACTTATGGGCCTTGGGAGGCGGTTATTACCATCATCCCAAAGATAACACCCAATCTATCAATCCCGATATCCTCCGAGCTGCAACCGAATGGTTATACTGGACTACAATTTTTATAGCAGACAAGTAACCGGATATAAGAAATCCCGGCGAGTCATCGCTCTGCCGGGATTTCTTTATCTAACCGATGTTGTGTATGTGTTGTCGTAGATGTGCTTGGTGTTGTGTCATTGTTGAGTCAGATATTCCTTATACATTTTTTCTATCTCCTTCATGGGAATATCCAATGTCTTCACTTGTCTGAAAAACTCAGGCAGGTCTTCATGCAGGAATGTATTTTTCCGTAAAGCAATAATCCGGTCTTTAGCCCCTGCTGATACAAAATAACCAATGCCGCGTTTATTGTAAATAATCTCTTGTCCCTGAAGGTAATCATACGTGCGGACCACCGTATTTGCATTCACCTCCACTGTGGCGGCGTATTCTCTGACCGATGGAATACGCTCTTCTTCCATATATTGTCCTTGCAGGATTTCATCACATATCCGGTCAGCTATCTGCAAGTAAATGGATTTACTTTCTTTAAATTTCATAGCAAGCGGAATTTGGGTTTAATAACTTGTGAACGGGTAAAGAGCCGGTAACTCAGCCACCAGTTGAACATGGTGAATGCACTGAAGAACGCCACTCCTAAGGAAAGTAACTTGTTTAATGTCATCCACTGGGAATTAGCTTCCAGCCATTCGGCGAAACTACGCATACCGTCATTGCCTACCCATGATATGATATGTACTGACAAGACCGAACACAGAATAGAAATAAGCATCAATGTACCCAATGTCTTGAAAAAAGGTTTCTTGTACCAATAACTACCTCCTAGAATATAAAGTGAATGTGACCACACCAAGAAAGCCCATCCGCACAGCTCACCCAACCAATTCTGGTACGGCATATTCATAGCATAGCCTGATCCCCTATATATCTGCTCACCATCTACCGAAGCCATGGAAAGAAGGTTATATAAAACAGATTGATGGAATGTTTCAGGTACATTAAATAAAGGGAGTAACAGATAACGGGTAATTTCCGCCAATGACGCCGCAACAAAGACAGCCACCGCCAGTCCTACCGTAACAATTAAGAACCGTGCCACAAATTTCTCTATCATGGTTGCCGGAAGCATCAGAAAAGCGATGCGTTTTTCTTTGGTAATCATGTTCTCCATAATGTTGGCAGCATAGACAATGCCGAAAATACCGATGATAAGAACAAACGCCCCCAGCACATTAGAACAGTAATGCTGAAAAGCCACCTGAGGATCACTATACGACGACGCCTGTTTCGACATTGTGAACACCATCACCAATAAAAATCCGGCATAAATCCCGATCAGACGATAAAGATTTGTTTTCCAATTTTCCATAATTTCGCGTTTCATGACCATTGCAATACGCGGAAAGCTAAAGAATTTATTCGTATCCATAGTGTTTGTGTATGTTACTTGTTAAACATTGACTGCATTTTTTTCTCTCTCTGACAGCATAGCGTTAAACAGTACTTCCAGATTCAAATTCGTCTCCTCATTATGCGTGTTTGGGAAGATGACACTGTTTCCCTGGACGGACGGCTGGACATAGAGTGCTGTGTCTGTCGGTTCATTCATGCCTTGCTCTGCAAAATAGACTTTGTCACAGATGGTCTTTACCGATGCATTCAACAATACGAGGGTACCGTCAATAATAACCACATGATCCAGCAGGCTGTCAATATCTCTCACCTGGTGCGTAGAGATGATGACTGATTTTTCATCGGTCATGCCAGAAGCGATTACTTTACGAAACTGACTTTTAGAAGGAATATCCAATCCATTACTGGGCTCGTCCATTACCAACAAAGAGGTATTGGTAGCTAATGCAAAGCACATAAATGCTTTCTTCTTCTGTCCCATCGAAAGCTCGCCCAAATGAATATCTTCATTCATATCAAAATCACGAAGGCAAGTGCTCAAGAGTTCATTGCTGAAATTCGGATAAAACGGAGTATTCAGCTTCAAGTATTGTTTCAAACTGACTGATGGCAAAGCAAATTCTTCAGGCACTAGAAACATGTCCTGCAAAGTCAGGGGATAGCGCATGGAAACATCCACCCCTTTGTAAAGCACCCGTCCGGCCTGAGGACGAAGCAAACCTGTCATTAAATAAAGCAAAGTAGATTTACCTGTACCGTTCTTCCCTAAAAGGCCGTAAACTGAACCTTTGTCCAATGCTAGCGAGAAGTCATCAAAGACTTTCTGTTTTCTCGTTCCATAACTGAAAGACAAGTTCTTTACTTCAATCATCATTGTGTTTATGGTTTTATTAGTTATTTAGTGTATTAGTTGATTAGTACACTGTAAATGTATATAGTTTATTTGAATAAACAAGAAGAATGACTCATCTTTAATATTCATTAACCGTTAAACGAATTAAGCGGGCGGCAACCAAGTACTGTCCGCTCAACTCAAATGATAAATGAAAAAAAGAAGGACTATTTAATTCCTCCTAGTGCTTTAGTAGCAGTTTCGTTTCCAGGATCAATTTCCAATATCTTATTCCAATACAGTTTTGACTGGTTATAATCTTCTTTTACAAAATAATAATATCCCAAATAGCTGTTACATTCCACCAACACTGATTTAGTAGCATCAGGCTTCTGTTCCAGAATACTCAGTGCAGCCTCATAATAAGGCTTTGCCAATCCCTGAGTTGTTTCAGGATCACGCAAAGAATTAACACGGGCACGCCAGAAGTTTCCTAAATAGTTATCGGGAACTTTAGCAGCCACTTGTGCAAAAATAGTATCGGCTTCAGCTAGATAAAGTGGTTGCTTATCCTGATAAGCAGAATCAGTAGCCGCATAATAGTTCAAACGTCCATATAAAAACAGGTCACTAATATCCGGATCACTTTTCATTCCGCCCAAATAATTTTTGTAAGCCTCTATTGCCTTCGGAAAATCACGTTCCTTTTCGTATACATCAGAGATATCTTTATAGATTTCCGTATGCGATTTGTCCATGGACAGTGCTTTGTCAAACTGTGCCACCGCTTCATCATACTGCTTGTCAGCTTCCAGCAAACGGGCGAAATAAACGTAATCCAAATATACATAATCCGGATTACCGGGATTAGAAAAGAAAGTGGCAGCTGCTTCCAGTCCTTCTTTGTAATCCTTTAATTCCAGATTATCATACATCGCCAGACGTTTCAGCACATGATTTTCCGGAGCAAGTTCCAAACCTTTCTTTGCCATATCCGAAGACTGCGCATAGTCCTTATTCAGATATAGCAACATGGCATAGCGGGTATAGTCCTGTTCGGTAGGCATACCTACTTTCAGATAACTTTCATAAGCTTCTTTTGCTTTGCCATACTGCCCCATCGTATAATATACATCGGCCAATTCCTTACTGATACGGTTATCGTCCGGAGTCTTGGTCTGCAAACGCATCAGCATATCCAGTGACAGTTGGGGGTCTACCCCTTTATATACCTGTGCATATTTAAAATAAGCTTCGCTGCAATTTTCATCCAGATAAATAGCCTGGTTATAATCACTGCTGGCTTTGTTCACATCATTTAGTTTCAATGCCACATCACCACTCAGCAGATAGGCTACAGCACATTTACTGTTCACATCTTTAGCGCGCTGTGCATATTCGGCAGCCTCTGCTGTTTTTCCCTGGTCCAGATAAGCCCGGCCTATCTCTACCAACAAGGAAGTATTCTTCTTATTTTTACCTTTCAGCAGTTCATCAAAAGCCTCGGAGGCTTTTGCCGGATTCTCCTTTATCATCGTGGCAGCCTGTTTCACCTGGGGTGACCATTCGCTGCCTGCTGATGTCTGTCCCCACATAGTTACGGCCAGGCACAGGCTCATCACGGTTAATACTAATTTCTTCATGGTTCTTCTTTTTTGTTCATTTATTATTCCTCTTTTACATCTACAATCCTTACGGCAGCCGTAGCAGGTACCAATCCTGATTTCAAGATGATACGCTGTCCCCGGAAATCTGTCAGGAAAGAAGTCAGACCACTGGGCAGGCCACTTTTAGGATCATTGAGTAAAATGTACACATTGCGAGTTAGCGGATACTGGTTCAAAGCCAGATAAGCTTGATAAGGCTTGAAACTATTTCCCACTGTAGCCGAATCCGCACGGCTGACAGCCATTATCCGAATGGCGTCATTGAAAGAGAGTCGCGTACTATCCGCAGGATTTCCTATCCAGTTGACACCGATAACCCCTAAAGCTGCGGGATTCTTAGCCACATACGAAATCACCTCCGGATTTGTTTTCTGCGCCTTCAGGTCCTTCGACAAAGGCATACCGCCGCAGATCGAATCAAGTACATAATGTACGGTGCTCGAATTGGGATTATCAAATACCAGTTGGAGCTCACCCAAACGGGAAGCAGGATTCAACTGTTTCCAGTCAGTAACTTTCCCCGTCAGTATTTCTTTAAACTGGTCAACCGTAATTAATGAATCCGTATTTTGCTTGTTCACTATCAAGGCCAAACCATCTGTCGCCATCTTTACCGATACAGGAAAGAATTTCTTGTCATTAAGATAGGCTGTTTCCTGCGTGGTCAGTTGCCGGGTGGTTATAGCCAGACGTACACTATCCGCCAGCAAAAGTTTCATGGCTTCCACTTCGCTGCAATAAATGGGATGCACGGTGGCATCCGGTGTCAATGCATGAAACACCTGTAACTCTTCTTCTATAATGGGACGGAAAGTTTCGTCCACCGCTATCGTTATAGTGCCAGAGGTCAACGTATCGTCTTCCCCCGGTTTGGGTTTGTTGCCGCAGCCCGAAAGCAGCAGCAACAAAGCAGCCAACAATGCAATATACAGCTTCATCATCATATATAGATATTATTGTAGCTTAAAAGTTATAGGAACGGTATAGTACACGGGAACATTACGTCCGTTCTGTCTTCCCGGAATCCACTTCGGCAATGACTGGATCACCCGGATGGCTTCCTTGTCGCAATACGGGTCCAGAGAACGCATCACCTTCACATCCTTTACGTCACCTGTAGCCGAAACCACAAAGCGGACAAACACTTTACCCTGTATTCCATTTTCCTGCGCAATGGTAGGATAATGCAAATTCTTTGCTATAAAAGACAGCAATTCTCTATCACCACCCGGGAACTGAGGCATCTGTTCTACCATAGTATATGGTTTTTCTTCTGCTTCGGGGGCTTTGGTTATCACTTCTTTCAGTTCAGCAATATCTTTACCGTTCAGCTCATCATTACCTTTCACATCGGCAATAGAGATAGCCACTTTGGTCTGAGTCAATTCTTCCTGACTCTTTATCTCTTCATCATCACGCACTTCTTCATCTTTTTTGATGACAGGAGCTGTAAATTTGATAGAGCTTTTCAGAGCGGGAGGCGGAGCCACCGGTTCCACTTTCTTGAACTCTTCCTGTTTCACTTCGGGTTCTTCCAGTTGTGACAAGATAGTCACCTCCGTCATCACCTCTTTCTGCTTCGGGGTTGCCAGTTTTACCAATGTCGGTATACTGAAACCTATGGCAGCAATGATCACTACAATTACCATTGCCCACGTGTGGCGTTTAGGTGAATTGGCACGCATCTTATAGGCACCGTATGCCTTGTTCTTACCTTGGAATATCAGTTCACACCATTCAGGTGAGGTCAAATCTATTTTTGCCATTTTCTTTTCCTCCTTTTAAATGTGTGTTACTATTCCGCAATGTCTTTACTCAGATCGCCCTTCGTATCATAGTTCTTGATCAAGAACTGATCTGCATCAGCGATGTCTGTAATTACATACTTACCTATATTGCATATTTGCATTTCATCCAGAGCATCAATCAGATTCTTGTATGAAGAGTCATCCGTTGCTTTAATAATAACAGTCGGGGTATCCTTTCCGCTTTTTATTTCAGCCAGTTTTTTCGTATACTCCTCCTCTGATATCTTTAGATCAGCTTTCTGTTTTTTCAGATCGTTTACTTCACGAACTGCCGCCGAGTTCTTTTTAAGAAGAATGGAACGCAGACCATCTGCATTATAGGAAGTTTCCTTCAGCGATGTATAGTCTTTATAATTAGGTTCTCCTTCATAATAATACAATTTATCTCCTCCGGCCAGTAACAGGGTAATTGCTTGTGAAGCCTTCACCTTGCTCTGCTGCTCTTCAGTGATGTTCTTGTCATTGCTCGGCATACTTATTTCCATCGTCTGAGGTTTGCTCAGCGTGGTACACAGCATAAAGAAAGTAATCAGCAACATGTTCATATCCACCATAGGCGTAAAGTCTACGCGGACAGTCATCTTTTTTTGCTTCGAACCCTTTCCTTTTTTGCTGCTTTCTTGTACTTCAGCACTCATAATTATTCGGTTTTATTTATCAGAAGTAGTCTTCAGAGAAGTAATCAGATTGTACCGGTTCTCTCTGAGGTCCTGAAGTGAGTTCATTACGTTTTTAATCACAGCGTAGGGAGTTGACGCATCAGCTTTGATAGCAATACGTAAATCAGGATTCACCTGACGAGCACTGCGTACCCATGATTTAAACTGATTATCTGTACTGTCACAGGGGATACCTTCATTTTTCAACAGTTTATCCTGCTGGTCGGAAGGCAGATCCAGATATTTCTGCATGCTTCTCATTGGAACACCAAATGTAGAAGCTGTCACAAATTTCTTCTCCTGCTCAGGAGTAAAATCAACTCCGTACTCCTCACCCATTTTCTCCAATACGGCCTTCATGTCGGGCTGTTTGTCGAGGCTCATAAATATTTTCCCTTGCGGGTCCACCAGAATCTGAAGGATATTCGTTTCCGGAATCTTGATTTCAGAAACGGAGGCTGGAGTAAACACCTGTACCGGCTCCTTCTTTACGAATGTTGAAGTCAACATAAAGAAAGTAAGCAGCAACACAGTGACGTCACTCATGGCCGTCATATCTATGAACATACTTTTCCTTTTTAATCTTTGCTCTACCCATAGCAGTTTATTTTAAAGGGTTGGCACGATTATTTATGAGAAGCCGCAAAGGTCTGTACAATAGAGAAACCTACTTCATCAAGGCTGTAAGTCAATTTATCAATCTTATTAGTGTAGTAGTTATAAGAAATAACCGCCAATGCACCTGTCAAGATACCGAATGCCGTATTGATCAACGCCTCGGAAATACCTTGTGACAAAGCCATGGAGTCCGTACCACCACCGGCAGACAAAGCTGCAAATGAACGGATCATACCAATTACCGTACCGAGTAGTCCCATCAAGGTACCCAATGTGGTGATTGTACCGATAACAGGCAGATTCTGCTCCATCATAGGGAGCTCCAGTGCAGTTGCTTCTTCCAATTCTTTTTGAATGGCCAGTACTTTCTGGTCCTTGGAAAGTGTCGCATCGTTTTCCACGTCGGCATACTTTCTTAAAGTCGAAGTAACTACATTGGCTACAGAACCGCCTTGTTTATCACATAGCTCTTGTGCCTTTTTCATATCACCAGCGGCCAGGGTAGATTTAATATTAGCGACGAATTTCACCAGCGAACCTCTGCCAAAAGCAGACCGGATGGCTAAATAACGCTCAACGCTCAACGCTATGACGGTGAGCAACAGGGTCTGGATAATGGGCACCACTACACCACCTTTGTAAATTGTTCCCAGGAAACTGCCCGGCAACGGATGGTTATTAGGGTCATTATTCATAAAGTTGGATGGATTCCCCAATATGAAGTGATAGATACAAACTGCAATGATAAAGCAGCATATAATTACCCAACCCGCATTTTTAATACCTACAATCTTATTAGTAGTTTTATTTTGAATAGTTTCCATGATATATGTTTTAATTAATCGTTATAGTTAAAAAAATGACAATTCTATACCAACCCCGACACTCTGCAGGGCGCCGGAGAAGGTGAAACAACTAAATTTATAACGATTAATTAAATCAAAATGCGTCTCAGCGTGAACACGAAATAATGACATGCCGGAGACACACAATGAATGGGATTAGACGGAAAGATCTTAGCGCGGTCAGTTGCCAGTATTTCTTCCCGTAGTGAAAAACGACCTATGAGAATTTTTAAGAAGTTCTGTTGAAGTTCCTCTGCTCTGCGGATACGGAGATCATCGGGCATTAGTTTCGCTAATACCTGCTGTTGCCCTGTGAGTAAAGAGTGGGTGAAAGACATGGTATCCAATGTACCATGATCAGATGCCATATTATCTTGATGTTCTGTAGTAGTAGCATATCTGTCAATAGCGGAAGAAACAACATCTGCATCGACTCCCTGATAATTAAACATTAAAAGCAGGGCTATTAATCCTATTTTGACGATAAGCTTCATTTTGGCTACTAGTTTCGAAAGATTCTCGGTTTATATTATTGAAACAATTCTATTGTTTTTTTGTTCAAGCAGACCTAAAAATTATTCAAGTTCAAGTGGTAAATATATTCGATAATCATAAAGAAATTATGAAATACAATCTTTTTAACCCCTTTTCTAATTCTAAATAAAAACCTGCCCCTTCCGGACAGTTCCGTGGGAAACGTACCCACCCACTGGGGAAAAAACGGTAGAGGTCACATTTCACACGTGCGGATACGAAAAAAAGCCTCCGGAACTTCTTCAAGTCCGGAGGCTTCAATCAAAACGGCGGCTACCTACTCTCCCACTGTGACGCAGTACCATCGG
>ENA-OQBL01000053-OQBL01000053.1-human-gut-metagenome-genome-assembly--contig:-NODE-53-length-78115-cov-4.802829_pt1 | contig 78115 bp, 57 predicted proteins | sample MGYA00242747_ERZ504553 | MGnify/ENA primary metagenome ERZ504553 (study PRJEB26092, sample SAMD00036240) | human gut metagenome | host: Homo sapiens | study: EMG produced TPA metagenomics assembly of...
AATAGTTTTACAATTCAAGAAACGTGAAACTATAGTATTATTATCGTTTATCAACTCTTGTTTTTTCTTTGAATCTTTTTCTAACTCTATTAGCCTGTATAATGGATAAACTCTCGCTATTTTATCCTTACCTATTATTGATTTTACAATGGTAAATGTCTTTTTTTTGGCAGAAAGCTATTTGTGGCTACTTTATTCTCATCCAAATAGACATGAAAAAGCAATAGAATATTCCGGAAAGACATCAGGAGAAGCTAATTCCGCACTTGCACATTTAGGATAGGGACAAAAATTCTCCAAGAGAAAAAAAATTCCAACTTTATTTTTCTTCTTTACAATATGTTGTATGCAATGCGGATGATGCCCTATTACCATATCTAATGGAGTATTCAACAAGAAGCGCATTAAATTGCAAGTGTATCTATCGGGAAGAAGATTGTATTGTCCGCCCGCGTGCATACACATAAAGATGAAATCGGCTCCCTTTTCTTTACTTCTTACTATATCCTGAAGCACTTTCTTTTTATAGCTAATTGAATGAAAAGTATACAAGGTGATTCCATGAAAAATTCTAAATAAAACATTGATGAATCGATGAATTCTATCCTGTTTCGACAAGACCTCTTGAGGCTGAAACATATTTACATAATACTGTTCTTTTTCTAAATAATGTTTATTAAAAGCAGCATTCGTTCCATAGGTATAAGATAAAAAAGCTATTTTTAGATTTCCAAATCGCTTAATATATACCATATCCCTTTCTTCTTTGGTAGCATAAGTACCAATATGATCCAAGCCGTATCTATCTAAACAATGAATAGTGCGGACCAAGCCCTCTTTATCCCTATCCAAACAATGATTATTTGCTGTAGTAAGCATATTAAAACCAATCTCACGCAATGCATCAGCCAATTCATCTGGAGTGTTAAAAGACCATTTATGGTTAGTATATCCTAAAATTTTTTCCTCCTAAAGGAGTTTCAAGATTACCTACTACAAAATCAGATTCTTTAAGCAAAGATGCAATAGGTTCAAATATTGTTGAAAAATTACCATCTGCATTTTTTGTTATAGCTTGGAGTTGTTCAGGAGCAATAATAATATCTCCAGTAAATGTTATCTTTGTCATTTTATAACAGTATGTTTTATTTTACTTAGAAGGCTTCTTGTTTTTTGGTAATTAATCTTCAATTGCTTTGAAAAAGTCATATTAACATGATCAAAATTGTAATCATAAATCCAATCCATTTCTTGGGGAAGATGAATATTCCTTCTATTTTCAACACATCGCCTCTGTATATCTTTCCAGTATGGAATATGCATATCCATAAATATAAATCGTTTTAAAATATCATCTTTTATTCGCTCATATTTTGTACTAATACCTTTAAAACCGTATTTCTCTGGATCAACTCCTTCAGCTAATAATCCAGCTATAGTCCGATAACATTTTTCACATGCACAACAATTACGTCCCCCTCTAGAATCCCAACAAACCCTCAATGTTATTTCATATTTCGTAGACTGGATATACTGACAAATATGTTCTATTTTTTCCTGTCTGGAGTACTCATATTGATCATGGATTATATGGCAATTACAAAATTCTACACAATTGTCAATTGAGGGATGACTTGCACAAGTCACATTGTCCTTTGGGGTATAACTAGAAGCTATATAAATACACTTCAATCCTTTAAGATATGCAATAGGAGCTCCATGTCCTAATAAACCTATTCCATGTTGAAAACCATGCCACCAACCATCTCCTGAATTTTTCACCAAACAATTTAACTTTCTTTCATTTATAAAACTTCTAAAGTTTGTTTTTACAAATACACATTCTAAATCGAACATATCTGCTGTTTGTGTTACATGTCCGGACACATTTTTCCAACCATCCTCATCTTCAAGTTCAATATCTGAACCTTGTAATGTTATTAATAAAGGTCTTTCATGGATGTGTGCGAATAAAGTAGCGAAAGCATCAACCCCTCCACTAAAAAATGTACCCACCGTTTGATTCCCCTTATTTCTATTTACGTTAGTTTCTACTTTTGCAACATGAATTTCTCCCGTAAACTTCATTTGTGGATACATTGAAATGTATCCCTGTTTGAATTTCTCAATACTTTGATAAAAAGAACGATCTAGTCGTGGTACTTCCAAAATAGCATCTGTAAGCCATATTATAGGAAGAATATTCACAATAAAAGGAATTACCGCTACACTTTCAGGAAGGCCTTGTAACGGAATAGAATATTCTGTTCTAAAAACATTATTTTCTATATGGAAGTAGGATTGTAATCCACTAGTATACGTATATGTGACATCAATACATTGCTTCGTAACAGCCACATTTTGAATGCTGATTTTAGATTTCATATTATGATTTTAAATATCTTCTGATAATTGATTTCAATTTGTCTTTCTCATAGCTGTTCAATCCGATTAAATATATACTTGCAGATGTTGAAAGTACAGATAGTAATCCCACTAGTAAAAAACGAAAGAAGGATTCCTCCATATTCATATATAATATAAGAGGAAATATTATAGCTGCCAAGCTAACAACCAAATCCAAAAGCACTACGTTTTTTAAAATATTTTTTTAAAGAGAGACCTATCATATTATGGAGAAGAGATAAACGAAACAGAAGTGCAAACAAATAGAAAATAATATCTATAACATAAATAGATATTGGTTGTTGACCCATTTTAAAAAGAATATATACAACTATGGGATTTAGCAAAAAAAGTCCCGACATTACTAATTGATATTTTTTTATTTTACCAGTTGCCAAGGCTCCATAAACCATTGTACCCGAAAGTGTATCAACAAGTGCTGCAATAAGGGACATACGAGTGAACACTACCACATATTCAGGTAGAATATGCAACCACAACTTCAAAATATATTCCGATTCTAATAAAAAATGGAAGAACAAACAGATATAATAAAAAAGTAAGAATACTTCGAACTATACACTAACAGCTTCAGCATATCCTCAATTTCTTCTTGAGCATATTTTTTCACTATTTGTGGATTAACAGCTAATTGAAAGTTGGACACAAACGCTGTAATAGCTCCATTTCACTTGTACTGCAATTCCACGAGCTGCATTTAAAGACGGACCAAAAAAAAGGATTTAGCAAAATATTTACGCCTTGCGTACGAGCAATCCATGCTAGCTGAGCTGATAAATTCCAACCGGCAAAACCCAATATAGAATTCAACAAATAAGGAGTCCACACCCATCTGATTTTACAATGAAATTTTCTTATGCAATAAGTGCTATACATAAGCATTATCACCAAAGTACTTCCTAATGTAAGGAGTGAATATAACTTAAGTCTGTCAAAGAAAAGAATTGTTAATAAAAATGCTACTAACAATTTCAAAGTAGCCTCAGCAATACTAAAATAAGCATAAATTTTCATTTTTTCTTGTGCTATTATCATTGCGTTATATGGAACTTGAATCACATTAATAGCTATAGAAATAACTGAAAAATGTAAAACCCAATTTGCTGCATCTATGCGGTTAGGAGGAATATTCATTTTATAATTAAGAAACCAAACAGCAATGGTTTCCCCCAATATTAAAATAACCAAGGCTATACAGATGTGTATAAAAATAGTCATATTAAATATTTTCATCAATTGTTCATTATCACCTTTACCTATAGCATAAGATAAAAATCTTTGAGTAGCAGCAGACATAGTACCATTTAAAAAGAAAATATGGCAACCATACCACCTACTACATTATATACACCAAAGTCACTTACTCCCAATGCATTCAAAACGACTCTACTCGTATATAAACTTACAAACATTGTAAATAGCATACGAAAATAGAGAGCCAATGTATTCTTTGCCATATTTTTTTGCTATCAGGAACAACTGTAAACATAGAGAATCATATGTCAGCGTCCATGACATACTGTCAATGGGAAGCCACTGGAAAGTGGTTTTCTCATAAAATACGTCAAAACGCCCCTTTTTTATTATTTGTCAAGACTATGGTTAAAGACAAAAGATATTCGCAATCTCTGTCCCCTTTAATAATTTCACACAAAAGTTATCTGAAACAGTTCCATGGCTTCAAAACATGCCCCCTTGAACCATTATCATAACGATAGATAATACAATATAGGAAGTTACCACTGATGTCTATTGATTTAAGGATTCTGCCACACATTAAAAAAATATCCACTACTTAAACAATAACTATCCTTTTGTGAGTATCCTTGTAACATTTTACAAATAGATCACAAGGAACTTTTTACTGGACATACAGAATTTCTATCTGGAAATCTTGACTTAGAATTCTTCCTATTTGTAACGAACAAAAAGATGCTCAAAACCTTGGTTACTACATAAAATATTCTTTGGGTTTAACACTGACAAAAGTCTGAATGTATTCGTATTGTGAAAAACAGCATTTGGGAATGATAAATTCTCTTCCACTACTTTATTGCTTCCTTATTATTTATGGGCAAACTATGTTATCCGACAAAACAGATGAACAATCCACCCAACTATTCCACCTTCTCAAACGGAAAAGCCTGAAGATAACTAATAGCCACCGTCATATTACCAAAAGCAAACACCAGCTTTGTATTCCGATGCAGACGCATGATACACCCCTCCTTCCCTTGAAAAACACCACCCGTAATACGTATCTTCTGCTTTTTCTGAATATACTCTTCAAGAGGCTTATCCATCAGTTCAATGTTATAAGGCATGGATTCATACAGATAAATAAATTCTTCCATCTGTCTATGGGGAATAACAGCCACGCTATAGGAATTGCGGTCTTTTGCAAGATACTGCCGGGGGAACAGATGGGCAAGGATGAGATTCAATTCATCCAACGGGGCACATACAAACAGATAACCATCACCCGTGATTTCCTTTTCATCCGTCAAAGCGTTCAACTTCTGTACAGAGCCTGTCGCGAACGCCTCCTTTACGGCAAAGGCGGACTCCCGACGGGCCGCATATTCTTCCTTGCTATAAGGACACCGTTCAAAACGTCTTTTATGATCAGCAGAGGTATATGAAAACACTTTGAAGCAGAAATATCTTTCTTCCTTTATGCCAAACCGAGTATTAATCATCACAGCCCTCCTGCCGGTAAAGATTTCGATATAGCGTTTCAGCTCTCTGTTGCGCAGGAACATATAATACCACTTGTGGTCAGGATATTCTTTTTCTTCCCCCGTCTGTGACGTGGTTATCAGATCTGACCCCTGGTCTGGGCAGGAAGCGATTGAACTGCATGGCAGTAACCTAGGCGCTTTACCCGTTATGTTTTGATTCTGCGGAAAGGAGTATTCAGTACCCAAATCCGCATCATTACAGATTTGCATCAAAACATAAATTATTTATCATTTGTACTTCTAAAATGAAGGCTTGTTGAAGCTTCATTTTTGGGGTTCTCTTAGTAAGAGATCCCCATTTCTATTTAATCTATTGATAATGTGAAACATACATATCGTAATTCATAACCTTTTACGAACAATTCTCATACATTTCTTGTTAAAAGCATTTTAAAACAACAAAAGATTTCCATTTCTTGGGAATTATAGCTATTTTTGCAGTCAAATGGGGATCTCTTACTAAGAGAACCCCATTTTTTATAAAACGAATCATGCTATCAAACAGCTGATTTTCAGATTTATCACACTTGTTCATGATAAAAAAATTAAATTATCCTAAATTAGATATCACACTGAAGTCACACAGTATTTCTCTATTGTACAGCCAGCCCGCATGATATTCTACATCGCTGTTTCGCCAGCAATGTAGAATTATTTTTTCTTGAACAAAATATCCTGAGATACAAATAAAGTTACAACCCCTTTAAAATGATCTGATTGGCTCGGTCTATCTGTGAAGTGGAGATGGATGCCAGATAAATATGAGTGGTCTTTTCATTATCGTGCCCCAACCCTTCGCGGATGATGTCTGTAGACACCTTCCTGTCCTGCGCTATGCTGGCCCAGCTATGGCGCGCCACATAGAAAGTCAACGGCGCCTTTAATTCCAGCCGCAAGCCTATTTTATTCAAACCCCGTCCTATTTGCTTGGCCCTCAGTTTATATTGCTTGCGGTCATTTATGTCACAATACCGCAAAATAGGCAGCAGGTACTCGGAAGTGTCATCCTTGTATTTATCCACAATCTCCTGCATCAGCTCCTCCCACAGAATAGTCAGCCGTTGCCCAGTCTTTTTCCGGCTGTATGTCAGAATTCCATTCTGGAGGTTGCTCTTCTTCAAGTGTGCCATATCAATAAACGACATGCCCCGAGTATAGAAACTGAAAAGGAAAATATCCCTTGCCAACTCCAACTGGGGTTCGAATGACAAATCAAGCTCCTTGATCATTTTGATGATTTTAAAGGGAACAGCCCGTTTTACGGTCTTGTCTATGCCGGTATAGACATGTTTGAAAGGTTTCTTGTCGGTGGTATAGCCTTGCTCTACAGCCAGATTATACACACTCCGCCAGATTCTCATATAATAGGAAGTACTGTTCTTTACCAAGCCTTTCTCTTTCAGATAGGCTTCATACATCTCCATCAGCTCCGAATCAAAGGCTTCAAAACTCAGATCTTCATTCTTTCTGAATTGGATAAAGCTGTTCATTGCCGAGGTATAGCCTTCTGCCGTCCGTCCCCTTTTCTGCCGCTCCAGTTTATTGATACATCGTTGCATGAAGTTGAACACACTCTCTACAGAAGGGATTTTCCGGAAAGAAGCCACGATATCATCAATGGTGTATTCCACACCGGTCCGCTCCAGATCATTGATAATACCTTGTAACCGCGTCATCTCCCAATTCGTCTGGTCACGTATCAGCAGAAGACGCGCTTTACATTCAGACTGTGTTGAAATAAGCAGACTGCCGGTGGAGTCGTCCCACTCGGAAGGCATGATCCGATAAGAAGTCTTGATGAGCCGTGTCAGTCTGTAATGAATAATTTGATAACTTAATACGCCCTTTTTTCCTTTTACGCTCGATGGGCGGAATTTCAATTTAATGGATGCCATATTTCTTTTCTATATTATGGTTTTGTTATTCAAAACGAATATAGCAATATGGCATCAGGTACACTGTTGCACCTCCGGTTATTCTATCCTTCTATCTCGCTCAGTTCCAACCAGCGCATGGTCTTTTCATCAATCAAATCATTCAGTTCCGGCAATCGTTTGGATTTCTCCGTCAGTTCCTCCACTCCCAGCGTACCGCTGCAAAGGGCGGCTTCTATATCGGCCTTCTCCTGCTCCAGCCCGGCTATTTCTTGTTCCAGCTGCTCGAACTCTTTCTTTTCCTTGAAAGACATTTTCCGCTTGTCATTCAGGCGCACGCGGGCGGTCTTTTCCTCTTTTGGCTTTTCCGCCTCTTTGTCGCGCTGCTCTTTCGCCTCGCGCCAGTCACGATAATCGGAGTAGTTACCCGGAAAATCACGAATGTCTCCCTGTCCCTTGAATACCAGCAAGTGATCTACCACCTTGTCCATAAAATAGCGGTCGTGGCTTACTACGATTACACAGCCCTTGAAGTTCTGCAAATATTCTTCCAAAACCTGAAGGGTGATGATATCGAGATCGTTGGTAGGCTCATCCAGCACCAGGAAGTTGGGATTACGCATCAGCACCGTACATAGGTACAGGCGGCGGCGTTCTCCCCCACTCAGTTTATATACATAACTATGCTGTGTTTCGGGGGTAAACAGAAAATGTTGCAGAAACTGGGATGCAGTCAGCTTCTTTCCATTTCCCAATTCGATGACTTCGGCAATATCCTGCACCACGTCGATGACCTTCATTTGCTCATCAAACTTCAGACCGTCCTGAGAATAGTATCCGAAACGGACTGTCTCACCGATATCCAGTGTTCCACTGTCCGGCTTCTGTTCGCCCATCAGTATTTTAATGAACGTGGACTTTCCCGTACCATTGTTTCCCACGATGCCCATCTTCTCATAACGGGCAAAGATATACGAGAAATCTTCCAGAATCTTCAAATCACCGAAACGCTTGTACAGATGATCCGCCTCAAAAATCTTGGAGCCGATGTAAGAGGCTTTCATATCCAGTTTCACATTGCCGTCGTTGAAACGCTGCTTCGCCACTTTCTCCAGTTCGTAGAAAGCTTCTTCCCGATAACGCGCTTTATGTCCGCGTGCCTGGGGCATACGGCGCATCCACTCCAGCTCTGTGCGGTACAAGTTATTGGCGCGGGCTATTTCGGCATTGGTAGCCTCGATACGCTCCTGCCTCTTTTCCAAGTAATAGCTGTAGTTCCCTTTATATGAATAGACCTGCTGATTGTCTATCTCGATAATTTCAGAGCAGACGCGGTCCAGGAAATAACGGTCGTGCGTCACCATGAGCAGACTGATGTTTCCCCGGCCGAGATACCCCTCCAGCCACTCCGTCATATCCAGATCAAGATGGTTGGTAGGCTCGTCCAAAATCAGAAAATCGGGCTCGGTTATCAGCACATTCGCCAAAGCCACCCGTTTCAACTGACCTCCGGAAAGATGTTTGATCTGCTGGCTGAAGTCCCGGATTTTTAATTGAGAAAGGATTTGTTTCGCCTTCCGTTCATAATCCCATGCCTTTTCGTGCTCCATCCGTGCCAACAGCTCTTCCAGTCCCGGATTGCCTTCGGTTTCCATGCAGCTTTCATATTCTTTGATGAGTTCCACCGTGCTGTTTCCGTGATAGAAACAGGCTTCGAGCACGGTCAGGTCTTCGGGATAATGTGGGTCTTGCTCCAAATAGCCCACCCGCAAATCACGACGAAAGACGATGCTTCCTTCATCATATCCCTCCTTACCGGCTATTATATTAAGTAAGGTAGTCTTGCCTGTACCGTTCTTTGCTATCAGACCGATGCGTTGTCCTTCGGCCACTCCAAATGAAATCTTCCGGAACAATACCAAGTCACCGAATGACTTGGTAAGCCCGTCTACTTGCATATATGGGGTCATTATTTGTCTATTTATTTAAATCATCCAACACTGCCTCCGCCTCTCGCTTAATTTTCCTGAATTCGGATTTCAAGTCGCAGGGAAGTCCCTTTTTAGCTTGTCCCCACACCAGTGCGGCAGGGTCCAGCACCATATCCGAACACATAAACTGCAAGGCGGGATATTCTTTCTGTCCCTCAATGACAGTCACCCATTCCATACCTTCCATCTCATTCACCAGAATGGCTCCGAAGGCAATACCGAAATTCTCCCACGCCATACGCTGCTGGGTCTGGAAACGTCCGCTGTCCATTACCTGCTGTATACTGTCAATATCGCTCTCCGACGCAGTGAAATCCTTGGTGAGTTGCTTTTTAATCGTGGTAGAAGCCCACTCAAAGGCGGTGTTCACCTCCCCGATTTCCAAGACACGGATCGGAATGATCTCACGCGGGTGACTTACACCTTCTTTGCGGATCTGCAAAGACCGGATGATTTCTTCTGCCGGATGCTTGTCACCTCCTTTGGACACGGTAAAAGAACATTCGAAAGAAAGATCCCCCTCTCCTGTCACCCAGATATGAGTGGTGTACCAGGCGCCTTCTTCCTGAAAAGTTTCCGCGCTGTAAGCACAATCCCACTTGCCCACTTTCACCAGGGTGGAAGAAGTATTTTCTTTCAATTCGTATGCGATGCACTGCGGACCATAGTCAGCCGCTTCATCCTTATAGGCCGATATGCGGAAATTACCTGTCCACCGGTCAGGATTATAGAATAAAAAACCTCTCTTCTGTATCTTCAAACTCGTGCCAGCCCATCGGGTATTCCAATGAGAACCAGCCACCGGGAGAAATGTATTTCATAGTCTCTATCTTTTTAATTCATTACTAACGGAAACGATCGTCTTACTTTACCGGCAATATCTCAATCCAGTAATCATCAGGATCATTGATGAAATACAAGCCCATAGCGGTGTTCTCGAAGCAAACGCATCCCATTTCCTTATGGAATTTACGGACTTCGTCATAATCACCTTCCACACGCAGACACAGATGGCTTTCGTTCTCACCCAACTCGTATGGCTGGGTATGGTCACGCAACCAGGTCAGTTCCAACAAGAAATTGCTGTGGTCATCGGCCATATACACCAGCACGAAGGAACCGTCCGAAGCTTCCTTACGATGAGACTCATGCAAACCTAACGCTGTTTCATAAAACTTGATACTCTTGTCCAGATCAGTTACATTGATATTGAAATGATCAAATCTTCCTTTTACTTTCATATTGTGTTATTCTTTTGTTATTCAATCTCTATTTTTTTGTCCGCGATGTGTCAATGACACAAAACGCACTCCATGCGCTTCGGCAAAGTCGCGGAAAGCATTTGCCTTGGCATACTCCGGTGTGAAATGCATGGGTACAAAGATATGAGTTTTTATCTTTGTTACAAACTGTCCGGCACCCCGCATGTATTCTTTTCCCAAACGGGGGTCAACGGGAAACATCGCCACATCCACTTCGGGCGTATAGGCGTAAAGATCATCCAGCTCATGCAGGAAATTCTTCTCGGCTCCCTTCCACTCCGCCTCGGTACTCTCGTCCATCCAATGCCAGTTATTCAAATCACCGGCATGAAAAATCATTTTTTCCACCTGCCTGAAGCCAAAAACGATACTCCCACATCCGTGGAACCGAAAGCACGCACGCTCAATGTTTCATCCTTATATTCCTCTCCTTTTTTCAGCCAGACGGCATCTTCTTTCTGCGCCCTGCGATGACGCAAAATGTCTTTCGAGAAAATATAGATGATATCCGGCCGCTGTTCACGCCATTGCAATACCTCTTTATTAAAATGATCCGGATGAAAATGACTGGCCAGCACATACAGTTTTCCGGGTCTCCGCAATAATTCGCTGTGTACGGTTCCTTCCGGCATTCCCGCCTCTTGATTGCTGAAAGTCCCATCCATCAACCGGTTCAAATCCGCCTGCGCCTGTCCATCCTCCGAATCACGGTAATAATCCATGATTACAGTAAAGCCATCGCCTGACAAGGCGAATCCGCTATGATATATATAAGTAAGTTCCATATCCATACAACAAATTTATTTACCGATAGGTTGCACCTGCGCACGGGTCTTTTTATCAATCTCCAGAAACATATAATTCACTTTACCCGAATGTATCAGGGAGTCATTCTCCCGATATTTCCTCGTAGCATATTCCTTTGATTTCTCGTAGGTCAGTTTCGACATCTGGTTCTGGGATTTGCCCACCATGGTAGAATCCAGCTTCTCATCCGGAAAGAAATCATCCAGATTCACATCCCCTATCATCGTGGTTTCCAGAAAATTCATATTCTTATGTGATTTGTCTGTGTAATAACCCACAAACATATGTCCCGGAATACGCACCAGGATAGGATTGATATTGATGGCTTTCATCAGTGAGGCCAGCAACACGCTGCCATCCACACAGTTTATCTGCGAGGATTCCAGCGCATCGTCCAAGGTACGGACGCGCTGTGTATAAACCACATTGGACGAAAGACTGGTATTGGTGGTGGAGCTATACTTAAAGTTCCGCTTTTGCAACACATTCCACAATGCATAGACCTGTTTGTCCACATTCTCCGACTGGTGTGCATTACCTTGATACCCAAGAAAACGATTGACGATACGTGTATCCAAGGCTTCACGCAATAATTTGTCAATCTGAGGATGCTCCTCGTTGACGTAGGCCGCAAAAAACTCTCCCGTATCGTGAAACTTCATTTTATCGTCCACATATCCTAAAGGGCACTCATTGATACTGCGCATCGAGATGGTTTTCAAACGCTGTGGAAGTTCTTTCTTATTCAATTCCGCCTTGACGGAGATGCTAACGGGCACTGCCTGATTATTATCACGCAAAGCCTGATAGTTCCATATAATATCCGGGAAAACCAGATATTCTTTCCCCGCCTTGGGTAAAATAAACTCAGATACAGACTGAGAGAAAAAAGGAGTCTCGGCCACTTCTATACGCAATTTGCTATTGGCATAACTGTTCTTCAGCCGGATGGCGATACACGACTTGGGATTTCCGATATAATCGGAATCGGCAGGTACGATTAAACTGGCATCTGTGGTTGCGGTAGAAAGAATGGTTGCAGGGAAAATATTACCACCCAGCTGGTCGGTAATCTCGAACCCGGATTTAAAAGGCTCATACCGATAAATAAAGACTGAAAATGCCATTACCAGTATAGCAGATAATATTAATGTGGACCATTGCCACTTGTTCAGTTGTTTCATATTCCACTTTTCTACGCTATCTGTTAATCAGTTGTTTTTATGATTCCCCATCCACCATCATTCACTACAGACTACACTGATTGACACAGGTTCCATATCAAGCAATTGCTTTTCAATAGAAATAATCTGCATCAATCCGTGCAATCGGTGGCGAAAAGCTCGTTATCTCACTGCGATACTCTCTATCTCCACAAGCGCTCCTTTCGGCAAAGCCTTAACAGCTACAGCAGAACGGGCAGGGAAATCTCCTTCGAAATACTTGGCATAAACAGCGTTCATTTCAGCAAACAAAGACATATCTGCCAAAAATACGGTTGTTTTTACGATATTAGCGGTAGTCAGACCGGCTTCTGCCAATACATTCTTGATATTCTCAAAAACCTGGGTAGTCTGTTCAGTCACTCCTCCCGGAACAAATTCACCGGTAGCAGGATCAACGGGAATCTGACCTGACAGAAATACCATACCATTCACTTCAACAGCTTGACTGTAAGGACCTATAGCAGCAGGAGCCTTTTCTGTAAAAATCACTTTTTTCATCTTTTCTCTATTTATAATTAAGTAAAAATCAAATTTGACGGGCTAAATTAGTATTTTTTTCGCTATTTCATGCAGACTCTGCTGAACAATCTGACCTATTTTTACGTTCATTTAACATCAGGGTTTTCACAGACAGAAAGGATGTTTCCCCACGTCGTTTTTTTTATTAATTTCATTAAATTCGGCAAAAAATCTTCTGTAATATGCATGAGATTAAAAAAAAATATCTACTTTTGTCCTCGGTAAATACGTCAGTTCCCTATCCGGGAAAGTCTGTTTACTTCCTGATAACAATCAAAACAACATCAATCCCATAATCGTAATTATGAGTGCATTTCCCCCTTCTAACACATTTTTGTGTAGATTGCGCTCCTTAATTATACCATTAAAAGATTATAAAGAAATATATTACTAATAACTATACTCTATGTATAACATTATTCAATTAAACGACAAAGACTTGTCGGAATTACAATCGATTGCCAAAGAGTTGGGTATCAAGAAAACAGACTCTCTAAAAAAAGGAAGATCTGGTTTATAAAATTCTGGACGAGCAAGCCATAGTCGGAGCAACCCAAAAAGTAGCGGCAGAAAAAGCCAATGAAAGTCAACCCCGTAAAAGATCACGTATCAACGTTAAAAAAGACGGTGACAAGGTCTATACTGCAACCAAGGACAAGGCACAGAAACTGGAAGCCAATACCCCGCAGCCTGCCGCCGCAGCTGCCGAAACAGTAAAAGAGACTGCTCCTGTAGCGGTAACACCACAAACAGAAGCCGTGGCCGAAACAAGCGCGGAAGAAAAAACACCTAAAAAAAGAGGACGCAAACCGGGTAGTAAGAAAGTAACAGCCAAGACAGAAGAACAACCTGCAACGAAAACGAAAGAAACTGCAAAAGAGGAAGTGAAAGCTGAAGCACCGGCGAAACCGACACCCAAAAAAGCAAAAAAAGAAGAAACACCGGCTATTCCCGAAGAAAAAGAAGTGATTCTTCCCGAACTGGAATTCGGCAGTGAAACCGATGATTTTATTCCCATCGAGGATCTTCCTTCAGAAAAAATAGAACTTCCTACTGAGTTGTTCGGCAAATTTGAGGCTACCAAAGTAGAAACACCGGCTCCGGTACAGACACCTGCCCCCAAATTCCAACCACGCCAGCAGCGCGATCAAAATCAGAAGTACAACAATCCGCGCAACAATAATTACAACAATCCTCGTCAGGCAAACAATAATAACAATACGACGGCTGAGGGAGAAGCGTCTGCCAGCATTCCTCAACAACCGGAACGCAAACAGGTGGAAAAGCCTTACGAATTTGAAGGTATCCTGACCGGTACCGGGGTATTGGAAATCATGCCCGACGGATACGGTTTCCTCCGTTCATCCGATTACAACTATCTTTCCTCACCCGATGATATTTACGTTTCACAATCGCAAATAAAACTGTTCGGTTTGAAGACCGGTGATGTAGTGGAAGGCTCTATCCGTCCGCCCAAAGAAGGAGAAAAATATTTCCCGTTGGTAAAGGTGGAAAAGATAAACGGTCTGGATCCCGGATTGGTACGTGACCGCGTTCCGTTTGATCACCTGACCCCGCTGTTCCCCGATGAAAAGTTCAAACTTTGCAAAGGGGGATATAGTGATAACCTTTCAGCCCGTGTGGTAGATATGTTCTCACCTATCGGTAAAGGACAGCGTGCTTTGATTGTGGCGCAGCCCAAAACCGGTAAGACGATCCTGATGAAAGACATCGCTAACGCAATCGCAGCCAACCATCCGGAAACGTACATGATCATGCTGCTTATTGACGAACGTCCCGAAGAAGTGACAGATATGGCGCGCAGCGTAAATGCCGAAGTGATCGCTTCTACATTTGACGAACCGGCAGAACGTCACGTAAAGATTGCAGGTATCGTACTGGAAAAAGCGAAACGCATGGTAGAATGCGGTCACGATGTGGTAATCTTCCTCGACTCTATCACCCGACTGGCACGTGCATACAATACCGTCTCTCCCGCTTCCGGCAAAGTATTGTCCGGTGGTGTGGATGCAAATGCCCTGCATAAGCCCAAACGTTTCTTCGGTGCTGCCCGTAACATTGAAAACGGTGGCTCGCTGACCATTATCGCAACCGCACTGATTGACACCGGTTCCAAGATGGATGAAGTAATCTTCGAAGAATTCAAAGGTACAGGTAACATGGAACTCCAGCTGGACCGCAACTTGAGCAACAAACGTATCTTCCCGGCAGTAAACATCGTGGCATCAAGCACCCGCCGCGACGACTTGCTGCTCGACAAGACTACTTTGGACCGTATGTGGATTCTTCGCAAGTATCTGGCAGATATGAATCCTATCGAAGCCATGGATTTCGTAAAGAGTCGTTTGGAAAATACCAAAGACAACGAAGAATTCCTGATGAGCATGAACTCATAAAAAATAAATCTCTTTTATTAAATGATGCAGGCTGTACCTTTTCATTAAGGTATGGCCTGTTTTTTATTATACTTCAATTAATATATCAATGCATCAATTTGCTAATATGCCCATGACCACGCAGAGTAGAATGCAGCAAATTGACACATTGGCAAATTATCCAATGGGTACAAAACCAGATTCCTTCCGTCTGATTAAAAAGACCTTTAAATCCGGAGAACCCATGAAAACAAAAATAATCTGCTTTATCGCATTTGTCAGTTATACCTTTTATTTAACCGCAGGAGATATTTATGTTTCTCCCTACGGTAACGACAATGCTGCCGGTACACGCCAATCTCCCCTCCAGACTCTGGAACAAGCCATCAAGCAAGCACGCGAATGGAGAAGATTGCAATCACCCGAAACAACCGGAGGCATAAATATCCTATTGGAGGAAGGAATATACCCACAATATAAAAGCCTGTTCATCCGCCCCGAAGATAGCGGGACAACAGACTCTCCCACCCGTATCACCGCTGTTCCCAATGCCCGTGTAGTCTTAAGTGGCGGAGTTCCTGTGACAGGTTGGGAACAAGGATGCAAAGATACCAGAATACCAGAAACACTTAGAAATAAAATATGGGTAGCGGAAGCGCCCCGTATGGGAAACAGGATATTGGAAACCCGGCAAATGTGGGTCAACGGAACAAAAGCACAGCGGGCCGCACAGTTTCCCGACGGAGTAATGGAACGCATGATTGATTTTAACCCTGAGGAAGAGACGATCACCATTCCCACTTCACAAACAGCAGGGTTGAATGCCGCTTCACAAGTAGAGATGATCGTTCACCAACGTTGGGCCATCGCCATACTGAGAGTGAAGGAAATGATTACTGAAGGGGCAAATACAATCGTCCGTTTTCATGATCCCGAAAGCCGGTTGGAGTTTGCCCATCCCTGGCCTCAACCTGTCATTGACGGAGAAAAAGGAAACTCCTCCTTTTGTCTGGTCAATGCTCTGGAACTATTGGACCAGCCCGGAGAATGGTATCAGGATTACCCTTCCGGACGCATCTATTATTACCCGCGTCCTCACGAAGACATGACGAAGGCGCAAGTCATTATTCCGGCTTTAGAGACTTTACTGACTATAAGCGGAACTTTGGAACGCCCGGTAAGGAATATACATTTTCAAAATATATCTTTCGAACATACTTCATGGATGCGCCCCTCTTATCAAGGACACGTTACATTGCAAGGAGGCTTCCATCTGCTGGATGCTTACAGACTACCCATACCGGGGCTGCCCGAAAAAGCGGAACTGGAAAACCAGGCATGGATAGGCAGACCCGAAGCTGCAATACAGATAAAATGCGGCAATAACATAAACTTCAACCACTGCACATTCCAGCATTTAGCAGCCACCGGAGTAGATTATGAACGCGCCGTATCGACTTCCATTGTCGAGAATTGCCATTTCACCGATATTGGTGGCACAGCCTTACTGGTGGGCACCTTTCCTGATGAAGGATTTGAAACCCATGTGCCTTATACACCTTTTCATGAACAGGAATTATGTACGGGAATCACCATACGGAACAACCTGATTGAGGAAGTGACCAATGAAGATTGGGGAGGTGTAGGCATCGGAGCCGGATATGTAAAGAATATCCATATCGTACATAATGAAGTCTGCCACGTCAATTACTCAGGTATCTGTGTGGGCTGGGGATGGACCCTGCAGGAAAGCGGAATGAGCGGCAATCGGATTGAAGCCAATTACGTCCACCACTTTGCCCGGAGGCTGTATGATGCAGGAGGACTTTATACCCTCTCCAACCAACCCGGCTCCGTGATGCGCAATAACCGGATTGAACATTTAATTGACGCGCCCTACGCTACCAACGACCGTGCGTTTTACATCTACTTTGATGAAGCAACGGATGGCTATACCGTAGAAAACAACTGGTGTCCGTCCGAACGTTTCGACTCCAACCGTCCGGGACCTCATAATGTGTGGAAGAAGAATGGTCCGCAAGTAGATGAAAGTATAAAACAAAAGGCAGGCAGGGTCGCTGTAGGTGGGGTGTCACAACCAAGAATCATTATAAAAACAAAATAACAAAAAGAGAATGAAACCAACCAATTACCACTTATTCGATTTTCTGGACTTTGATCCCGATCTGTCAAGAGACGAATCATTATGGAAAGCATACAAGCCCACCTCTGTCTATGAAAAAGACGGGGATATCTGTATAAACGTCCCCTTTCAAAAGCAAGTGCTCTCTAACGATATGGCGCCCGATACGACATCGCCCCGTGAAGAGTATACGCTGGTCATCCGTCAGTACACCTCAGGTATCACCCGGCTCTTTATCGGATTCGGTGAAGAAAGCATGACGGATCAGTCGGAAATGCTCCAATTCAGTGACCGGGTAAAGAAACTCCCTTTGCAAGTGACACAAACAGAAGGGGAATGGTTGATCACTACCCAAGACGGAATCCAACGGGCACTTATCCATGTAAAGGCCCCCGGTACTGGACCGTTGGAGCGAACTGCTGCCCGATCCTCAAGAGACCTTGGATCTTCGCCTTTACCCCGACGGCAAACGTGAAATCCGACTGGCTGCCTACGACCACTTCTCCCCTCCCCGTTACGATGCGTTGCCACTGGCTTTCTGCAAACGAAACGGAGTGAAGGAACGTGCCACCCTTTCCTTTGAATCAAAACCCGATGAATGTTTTGCCGGAACAGGGGAACGCTTTGCCAAAATGGACTTAAGCGGACAAACGTTCTTCTTAAAGAACCAGGACGGACAAGGTGTGAACAACCGCCGTACCTATAAGAATATTCCTTTCTACCTCTCCAGCCGGATGTATGGAACATTCTATCACACCTGTGCCCACAGCAAACTGTCACTGGCCGGGCAATCCACCCGCTCGGTACAGTTCCTAAGCGACCAGGCCATGCTGGATGTCTTCGTCATAGCAGGCGACACGATGGAAGAAATCCTCCGGGGTTATCGGGATCTGACCGGATATCCTTCCATGCCTCCCCTCTGGAGTTTCGGCATCTGGATGAGCCGCATGACCTACTTCAGCGCTGATGAAGTAAATGAGATATGCGACCGGATGCGTGCCGAACATTACCCCTGCGATGTCATCCATCTGGATACCGGCTGGTTCAAGACCGACTGGCTGTGCGAATGGAAATTCAACGAAGAACGCTTTCCCGATCCCAAAGGGTTCATCCAAGGACTGAAGAAAAAAGGATATCGCGTGTCCTTATGGCAACTCCCCTACGTGGCGGAGAACGCCGAACAGATAGACGAAGCACGCAAAAACGATTATATAGCTCCGCTGACAAAGAAACAAGATTCGGAAGGTTCCAATTTCTCCGCTTTGGACTATGCCGGAACCATTGACTTCACTTATCCCCAAGCAACCGAATGGTATAAAGGACTGCTGAAGAATCTGCTGGATATGGGCGTGACCTGTATCAAAACCGATTTTGGAGAAAACATCCACATGGATGCTCTCTATAAAGGCATGAAACCCGAATTGCTGAACAACCTGTATGCATTGCTTTATCAGAAAGCCGCTTATGAAATCACAAAAGACGTAACCGGTGACGGCATCGTATGGGCACGCTCGGCATGGGCGGGATGCCAACGCTATCCCCTGCATTGGGGAGGCGACTCATGCAGTTCATGGGATGGATGGCAGGCTCACTGAAAGGCGGCTTGCATTTCGGGCTTTCCGGCTTCGCCTTCTGGAGTCATGATGTCCCCGGATTCCACACATTGCCCAACTTCATGAACTCTATAGTGGACGATGATGTATATATGCGCTGGACACAATTCGGTGTATTCTCCTCCCACATCCGTTATCACGGAACAAACAAACGCGAGCCGTGGCATTATCCCGCTATCGCACCCATGATAAAAAAGTGGTGGAAGTTGCGCTATACGCTTATACCTTATATTGTAGAACAAAGCCGGAAGGCCATCGCAAGCGGAGCACCTCTCTTGCAAGCTCTGATTTTTCATCACCCCGAAGACAAACTGTGCTGGCACATCGACGATGAATACTATTTTGGTAACGACTTCCTGGTAGCCCCGGTCATGAACAGCGAGAACCGCCGGGATGTCTATCTGCCCGAAGGAAAATGGGTGAATTTCTTCACAGGCGAACGCTTGGAAGGGGGACGCTGGCTGAAGAATCTGGATATCCCCTTGGACGAAATGCCCGTATATGTACGTCAAGGAGCGACCATCCCCGTTTATCCGGATGAAGTGGAATGCACGGACGATATGGATTTAAGCAAAAGCATCGGTCTGCACATAGACCCTCATTTTAAAGGAATATTTAAAAACTGACGAATATGGAAACTTGGAAAACGAATTTAGACGAGACAAAGAAACGATATATAGATTGGTGGAACCATAAAGGAATCATACTGAACATGTGGGAGCACTTTCAGGAAGATGTGAAACCTCATGCGGATATCCCTGCGCCCTCCCCGGCAAAAGACCTGAATCAGAAATGGTTCGATCCGCAATGGCGTGCAGAATACCTGGACTGGTACGTGGCACACAGCAGTCTGAAAGCAGATATCCTGCCAGTAGCCAATACCCAGTTAGGCCCCGGTTCATTGGCAGCCATCTTGGGCGGCGTGTTCGAAGGAGGGGAAGATACCATTTGGATTCATCCCGATCCCGATTTCAACGATGAGATTGTTTTCAATCCCGAGCATCCCAACTGGATCTTGCATAAAGAATTGCTGAAAGCATGCAAGGCGAAAGCAAACGGTCACTATTACGTAGGAATGCCCGACTTGATGGAAGGGCTGGACGTACTGGCCGCCTTGAAAGGTACAGACAAAGTTTTGCTGGATACCGTGATGCAGCCCGAAGTGCTGGAACAGCAAATGCAACAAATCAATGATATCTATTTCAAAGTCTTTGATGAACTTTACGACATCATCCGTGAAGGGGACGAAATGGCTTTCTGCTATTTTTCTTCATGGGCTCCCGGTAAAATGAGCAAATTACAAAGCGATATTTCTACCATGATCAGCGAAGATGATTATCGTCGTTTTGTACAACCCTTTATCCGCGAACAATGTCAAAAAATTAGACTATACCTTGTATCATCTGGACGGTGTGGGCGCCATGCACCATCTGCCCGCCCTTCTTGAAATTGAGGAACTGAATGCCATTCAATGGACTCCGGGCGTAGGTGAGCCACAAGGAGGATCACCCAAATGGTACGACCTTTACAAGAAGATCCTTGCCGGAGGCAAAAGCATCATGGCTTGTTGGGTAACCTTGGACGAACTGAAACCCTTGCTGGACAATATCGGTGCGGACGGTGTGCATCTGGAAATGGATTTCCATAACGAGAGAGAAGTGGAACAAGCGATGCGCATTGTCGAAGAATACTCCTCTTCCTCCTCTGACGTATCCAAAGAAGACCTTTCGAAAGAAGAAGCCGCTGCAACCAAACAAGAAACAATTGTCCTCAAAGACTCCGCGGCAGCCGGGAATGAAGCCTTGAAACCTTTGTTCAATGCCATTGTGGACGGAAAGCTGGAACCGGCCGTAGAAGTAACCAAGAAAGCCATCGCCGAAGGAGTACAGCCCCAGGAAATTATCAACAACTACATGATAAAGGCTATGGGCGAAGTGGGACAACGCTTCCAGGACGGAAAAGCGTTCGTGCCCCAACTGCTGATGGCAGGACGCGCCATGAAGGGAGCTTTGGAACTTCTGAAGCCTTTATTGCAAGGGAGTGCCTCGACCACCATAGGCAAGGTGGTCATCGGGACCGTGAAAGGCGACTTGCATGATATCGGCAAGAACCTGGTGGCTTCCATGCTGGAAGGCTGCGGCTTTGAGGTGATCAACATAGGCATAGATGTATCTTGCGACAAATTTGTGGAAGAGGTCAAGAAAAACAAGGCAGACATCCTGTGCATGAGCGCCTTGCTGACAACAACCATGACTTATATGCAGGAGGTGATCAACGCTTTGGAAGCAGCCGGTATCCGTCATCAGGTAAAAGTGATGATAGGCGGCGCTCCGGTAAGCCAGGGATTTGCCGATGAAATAGGTGCAGACGGGTATAGCGACAATGCCAATACGGCCGTAGCGGTAGCCAAGGAACTGATGGGGCTTCATAAATAAACGGAATATTCATCTTAATCTGATACATGAATTATGCACGCTAATTATTTAGATACGTTAGATTGGGGCATTCTTATTGCCTACTTTCTGATTCTTATAGGCATCGGCATATGGGCCAGTCTGAACGCAAAAAGGCAGCAGCCTTTTTCTCGCCGAGCGTTTCCCTGAAGTGGCATCACATCGGTTTCTCCATGTGGGGAACCAATGTGGGCCCCTCCATGCTGATAGCCTCAGCCAGTGCCGGATTCACCACCGGCATCGTTTCGGGCAATTATGCCTGGTATGCGTTTGTTTTCATCTGCTTGCTGGCTTTTGTCTTTGCCCCCCGTTATTTGGGAGCGCGTATCACCACCTTGCCGGAGTTCATGGGGCGGCGTTTCGGACAGTCCACCCGCAACATTCTTGCCTGGTACACCATTGTGACGATCCTTATCTCGTGGCTTGCCCTGACCTTATTCGCCGGAGGTATCCTTATCCGTCAGGTTTTCGATATTCCCATGTGGCAATCGGCATTGATCCTGCTCGTTATCTCCGCATTCTTCACCATGGCCGGAGGGCTGAAAGCGGTAGCCTATACCAATGTATTCCAGATGCTTCTGCTTATTTTCGTATCGGCCACGCTTACTATAGCAGGGCTTTACAAGGTGGGTGGAGTCAGCGCATTGGCCGAAGCGGTTCCGGCCGATTACTGGAACCTGTTCCGCCCGAATGACGATCCTGCCTTCCCGTGGCTGCCCATCATTCTGGGTTATCCCATCATGGGAGTCTGGTTCTGGTGCACAGACCAATCCATGGTACAGCCTGTATTGGCTGCCAAGAATCTGAAAGAAGGCCAAATGGGTGCCAACTTCACCGGCTGGTTGAAGATACTGGATGTTCCTCTCTATATCCTTCCGGGTATCATCTGTCTGGCACTCTACCCGGGCTTGAAGAACCCCGATGAGGCCTACATGACTATGGTCACGAACTTATTTCCTGTAGGCATGGTGGGGTTGGTACTGGCCGTATTGACCGCCGCACTGATCAGCACTGTCAGCTCTGCCCTGAATGCGCTGAGTACCGTCTTCACGATGGATATTTATGTCAAGAAATTCAGGCCACTTGCCAGCCAGAAAGAGATCATCCGTACGGGACACGTGGTTACAGTGGCGGGAGCACTGATTTCGGTGATCATCACCATTGCCATAGACAGTATCAAAGGATTGAATCTGTTCAATGTATTCCAATCGGTACTGGGATTTATCGCACCGCCTATGGCGGCTGTTTTCCTGTTCGGCATCTTCTGGAAACGAACTACCACGATGGCTGCCAACATGGCATTGACGCTTGGCACGGCGTTCAGCATGGGAGTGGGCATTCTCTATTTATGGGTATTTCCTGCGGAAGAATATACGACATGGCCTCACTTCATGATGCTGTCTTTCTACCTGTTCGTTATCATCAGCGCAGGCATGATCTTGGTATCCTTATTGGATAAACATCGACAAGAATGTACATTAAATATGAAGAAAGTCATGGAGAAGCCGGCTAAATCCGTTATCCTTGCATGGGCGTTACTGGCTATTGTCATGGTCGGGCTTTATCTATTCTTCAATGGGCATTAAAAGAAGGTGCAGAAGGCTGAAAAGATTGTATTTTTATATGCCTGCATTTGGTATTCCACTTGGGTGGTGAGGCAGTCCCACCCCGGTGAGATTGCAGCTTCACCCCGGTGGAACTGGAGTCTCACCGGGGTGGAATATCAGATGAAAGTGGTTGTTATAACAGATGGGAACGGCTGTTATACCCTGTCTGATAGAACAGGAGATTCATTAAGGTTGCAACAAATTGCAAAATCAGTGAGGTTAATAACAACATCTAGCCATTTTTGGACTCTGATTTTTGTAGTCATCCTATTATCCTCGCTGCTTCCGCCTGTAACATTTATCGTACGTACAGAGACCGCAAGTATATTCCAGTTTACGGACACCATCCCCCAGGCCTATTACTCCACTGACCGATTTTATAGGAAGCATCAAACTGGAATCTGTCAACCGGATGCCGCAAGGTTCCGCTGAAGGAAATAAAGGGAATAATTTCTTTTGCTCCGACACATGCCAGCCGCAATATCCGGGACTGAAACGGTTGGTATGCCTCCACCCTCTGTCGCGGATGTATTCATCCAACGCAATTTCCATACAATCCGCAGTCTTCTCGGCTATGACACTTCCTATGGCATCCGCTATATAAACCTTTACCATATCCCCCTCTTGCTGCAACGTATGCTGGAACCTTTCAAAACCGGTTCCGGCAGTCGCGGCAAAGAAAGCGAAGGATTCCGAACCACGCAGCTGCCGGGTGATTATTTTACCTATACTGAAACACGTATCGCCGACAGAAAGCGAGTCTTTCGATTCATCCAACTCTCCACCGGATATGAAAAAAGCAAAAATCGGGGAGAAGTTACTGCCTCCACCCGTCCAAGCACCCCACGGACTTCTTTTTCTACCGCTTCGTCGGGCACAGCATCTGCATACCCCATTGCCTCATAGAGTTCGGACAATGAGATAGACAGATCAGCAAAAGAAAGTTCTTTTTCAAGCATTATTGAATTCATTTAATGCGGCAAAGAATGCATCAATATTTTCAGATGGCGTATGAGGCGGTGTATCACATCCGCTGGAGAGCACGAAGTTGGGATAGGACCGGGTAGCTTCCAACAAATCGAGTGTGGCTTTCTTCATCACCTCCGGAGTAGCCGCCTTGAACAAGCTCACCGGATCAAGATTTCCCATTGCAAGAGCATCGGCAGGTACTTCTTTCAGAGCTTCGACCATATCTATTTTATTTCCAAAATGATAAGCGGCAGCTCCTGTAGCTACCATTGCCTTGGTACAATGACCGGTATTTCCACAATTATGCAGAATGACTGTGAAGTGATCGTCCTGCACTTTCTCTACTATCTCCTTAATGAAAACAGACGAGTATTGCGTGCAGTCCTCATCAGACAAGAGTCCGGCAGCCGGTTCGGCCATCACTACCCCATTCACTCCTGTGGCCTTCAATGCCATGCAGTAACGGAGAATGAAATCCGAACATTTCTTCAACAGCGAATTGGCCGCTTCCGGATTGATATAAATAAGCATCATGATTTCAGACATGTCATACAAACGTCCTGCCAATGAGTAAGGACCGATGCAACCGGCAAAGACAGGTCTGTCTGTAATGGTCTTGGCTGCCAGCATATTCGCTTTCAAGTACTGGGGAACTCTTCCTTTATTCAAGGCAGGAATTTCCAGTTTGTCAATAGCTTCCTCATCATTGAGAAGACGCCCCACCACACTGGGAACCTCATTTTCGGGGAAGACAATCTCCGCTCCGAAAGCCTCGGCTTCTACCGTCAAATCCATAATCACGGTTGCGGCGGCTGTAGGATATTTCTCACTCAATGCCTTGATGGCGTTGTAATGCACTTGTCCGTCAGTAACCGCATCGCGCACCGTTTTCCCTATCATCTCTATGCCCGGATGGGTCATGATGGGCATAGCCACCACCTCTTTCTTTTGGATAATTTCGTTTATCCACTCTTTCATATTCAGTTTACTCATGGTCTTTTATTCTTTATTTATTCTGTTATTGCAAAAGTAAGTCTTTTCTTTGATAATCTGCTGTTCCCTTTGCTCTTTCTCATTCAAAAAAAATCGGTATAAATCCCGTTACAATACTACAGGGATTTACACCGTTTTTCATCTTATAGACTTATGGCAATTTATGCAAAAGATGACGATAGTATGTTTCAACATCTTTCCAATGGTAGAAAGGAGCAATATCCGTTTCTACAGGGATGGTAACTTCTTTCTCGCAATGCATGAACTTCACCAGTATATCGTCAGAAGCTTTTTTTCTGAAGAAAACCAACTGGACGTTTGCCGCCATCGGAGTGACCTTGAAATTACACCATGCCTGATAGAATTTATCGGGATCCGTTTCGGCTTTCCACATATCGCCCAATTGAAGCAACGCTACCAAGGGAATGATATTTCCATCGTGCCCAAAACGTAATGTCGCCGCATGGGTCCCGGATCTGATCGCCTCATCGGCCGAATCCAATATATTTTCAAGCAATGACCGGGCACTGGCCGTCATTATTCCACCATTGGCAGGCGCAGGTCCGTCACATACATAATTATGATAATTGCAAACTTGCCAAAGATCAAATAATTCATCTTTCTGAAATACATCATAAAGACTCACCTCTATCTCTACATTCTGCAAATCTGAAGCAATCCAATAAAGTCCCCACATCAATTCGCCGGGATTCACATTCTTACGGATATAGTCAGGACTATTAAATAAGGAAGTAACCAGACGATCGGGACGGGTATGACTTTCTTTGAACTTTCTATATTCCTCATACCAAGGTCCCTGATGAGAAACAAACTTCACGGCTTCCGGCGTATGATAATTCATATATTTCATATACCTGGCACAAGCTTCGCGCCGGATCTGCAATGCCGGATTGAGTTCTTTCAACCGTTCACAAAAGGCATCCATACTCAATACACATCGCAACACCACGGTAGAGCGTGCAGACAGAGCAGGAGATCCCTTGAATACCTCGGGATAGTTCCGAAACATTCTTTCGGCTATTCCCCGGTGTTGCCTCACACCCAAAGGAGTCAAATCTCCCCCATGTCCCTCGGCATCTTCCCACACCAACGCCATTCTTTTGCGGACATCTTCTCCCAAAGCGGTCAAAGCTCCGGCTTGATGCGCTTTCTCGAAAATATCAACCACTGTCTTATAATCCTGTTCCGATTGAATCCATCTGGAACCGTGTCGTGCATAATGACTGATATAGAACGGTTTATACCCTTTAGGCGGAGGAGTCGCGATAGCTTCCTTTACAGGATAAGCATAGTACACTCCTCCCGTCCGGGCTATATCTTCCAATATAGCCTCACGGGTGGACTGGGCAAAACCATTCAGGTGAACGCCACACAGACAGAGGAACAGGACACTATATTTAAAAAGCACCAGTGTTTCATATTCATTAATTATATCCCTCATTCTGACCAAATTCATCCGGGTTCAAGATGGAGTCCAGGAACATCTGAGGAATAGGACGCCATGCGTGATGCGGTTGGATCAAAGGAATATCCGGATTATGAGCTTTCACATATTCTACCAATTTTCCGGTTCTTTTCAAATCAAACCAGCGCATGAATTCGCCGCAATACTCACGTGCTCTTTCTTCCAAAATAAAGTCGATCGTCATCTTGTCCACTCCTACCTCCATTTCAGCTTCCTTGCCCGGTACAGCCGCACGTCTGCGTATGTCATTGATACGTGCTTTAGCTATCTCCTTATTTCCTCCGGACTTCATGATCTCACATTCGGCAACAATGAAATACATTTCGGGCAAACGCATGGTAATCACATCATTTGCACCTACCTGCGAATTGGTAGGCAATCCTTTGTTTTCAAAATTCGCATCTTCGTACTTCAGCAAGGTCGGGAAGTGAATGTTAAAGTTGGCACTCTTGCTGACACTTCCATCGGCTGCATAGGTATCATCGATATCGACGACAGCGTATGGCAAGTTACGTTTGTCGGCAATCTTCTTCTTGGTGAAAAGCAGCGCTGTTTCTCCCGGCTGAATAACCTGACCAATCATAGATGACGGTTTTTCAAAATAGTCCAACTGATCCTTAGTCCAGGCATAAGCTTTGGGTGTATTCAGTTTATACTCTTCACGGAACCAGGCATTGTAACGGGCATCTATATTCTCATTATACAATTCCAACAAATAACGGGTAGGCATCATCGCCATACTGCCCGACTTGGCATTCTTATCATTTCCATATTCGTAATCCTGCACCATACCTGCTCTTGCCGAATAACTGGCATGGAAATACATATGCATACGGTTCGGGTTTTTAGCTTGCATATTCAATGAGGACTCGGTAGAGTGGGTCACAACGAACATAGCCTCTTTATTCGTTTATTATTATCCGGATCAAAGACTTCGGCAGGTGTATTATACAAAGACACCTTCAATGCGCTCTGGTTATCAATCACATATTGAGCCGCATCCTCAGCGATTTTATAATATTTGTCTTTGTCTGCCTGACTGTCACAATAGGAAACCCGTGTTAGTGCGATGCGCGCTAATAAACCATAAGCCGCTTTTGAGGTCGCACGACCTACATCTTTAACAGGATAAGGATCAACGGGCAGATTATCCACCGCATTTTGCGCATCAGTCAGCATTAAATCATACAAATCTTCATAGCTGCTGCGATAACAATTCATTGAAAGACTTTCGGCAGAAGTTTCTTTGGTCCTAAGATCCACGTTACCGTAAATTTCAACCAAATGCCAATAAGCGTAAGCACGCATGAAACTTAATTCACCAAAACGGATATCTCTCAGTTTCTTGTCTTTGAATTCCACTTGGTCAATCCGTTCCAAACCGGCATTACAGTCGTTTATAATTTCATACAGACGATTCCACGTGTTCTTAATCTGACCAACCGAAGCCGTCAATTCTTCATATTTAGACATCTGACGACCATAACCGCAATTGGCAATATTGATCCAAAGATCGCCACCACCGTTCAGCAATAACACAAAATCTTCACGTCCATAAAACTGACCGCCCCAAAAAGCATAAGCCGAATTGACAAGGGCCTCAAAACCCGCCTGTTCTTTGTACACGTTATTCGGGGTACTTCCGGCAGGATTGTATTCCTCCAAATCACATGATTGCATGCCCAATAACAGAGCAGCACATGCTACAAACATATATTTTTTACCGTATTTCATAATAGTTATTTCTTTTTTATCTGTTAGAAATCAAGATTCAAACCAAATATAAACTGACGCTGCAACGGAGCTTTAGCTGATCCTCCGCGTTCTGCATCGTAATCCTGAATCAGATGATTCTTGGCAAAAGAGAAGAGATTATTGGCGGTGACATATGCACGAAGTTTGGACACGCCCAATTTTGAAGTCAACGATTTGGGGAACGTGTAACCCAGTGATACAGTCTTGATCTTCCAATAAGAACCGTCAATGTAATTCAAAGTCTGATAACCCAGATAGTTGTAGAAATTGGTCTGAGCAGGTCGCGGAAAATCATTGGACGGATTCTCCGGCGTCCAATAGTTCAAGTAAGCAGGAAAGTTACCTTTTCCCTGAGGATCATAAGAACCGGTCAGTTCATAGTTAATCATCTGTCCCCAACGAGCGATAATATATACATTCAAATCAAAGTTCTTATAACTAAAGTTGTTGTTGAATCCACCTGTCCATTTCGGTGACTGGCTACCCAGGTAAGTTTCATCCTTATCATCAATAATATAGTCGCCATTCAAGTCTCTCAGTTTGATATCACCCGGTTTAAAGGGTTGTGTCTTCTTTGAATCTTTAAAATATTTAGCTGCTTCTTCAGCCTCATTTTCCTGCCAGATTCCCTCATTAATAAAATGATAGAATGATTTCAAAGGACGTCCAATCAACAAACTAGTCGTAATATGCGAATCTGATCCAATGATGTCTTTGCCATCAATCAGATCGGTAATCTCTTCATGATTGGCAGCAAAGGTAAGAGTGGAGTTCCACTTAAAGTTTTTGTTATCCACATTGACGGTATTTACCGATACTTCAATACCACGGTTCATGGTTGCACCGATATTTTGATACATCTTGAACGGAGTTGCGTTACTACCACCCATAGAAGTAGGCAAAGTACGGGGCAACAGGATATCAGTAGTCTTTGTCTGGTATAAATCGACAACAGCCGAAATACGGTTATTGAACAAACCGATATCAAAACCCAGATCCCAAGTATTGGACATCTCCCAGCCTACATTCTCATTACCTACATATTCATTGTATATATAATAGGTATAGCCATTATCCTGGAAAGCAGAGTTTGTTTTCGGAGACAAGCCTGATTGAGTTCCGTAAGCCATGATACCTGAGTTACCCGTCTTACCCCAACTTAAGCGCAACTTCAAGTTGCTCAGTGCTTCCACATTCTTCATGAACGCTTCATCACTAACGCGCCATGCAGCAGCTACAGAAGGGAAACTTGCCCATTTATTGCCTTTAGACAAACGTGAGTCACCATCCCAACGATTGGAAACTGTCAACATATAACGGCCTTTATAACTATAGTTGAAGCGCAAAGCATACGAGAAAGTCTGATGCTGTATATAATCCGATCCGATGACATAAGAGCTTTTATCATTGGCTCCCAGATTATGCCATAAGTAAGAATCAACCAACTGGCCTTCACCTTGCGCATTCACTGATGTATATTTGGATTGTGTCCACGAAGTCAATGCAGTGGCACCAAAAGTATGATCTTTGACGGTTTTGTTATAACTGATAATATTATCCCAATTCACAAAACTCTTTTCGGAAGATTTGATTTTGGACAGTGACGTTGAATTCTGTCCCAAACGGTCAATAGAACCGGCCCCTTCAAAATCCTGCTTACGATAAAAAGCATAATTGGTTCCTAAATTAGAACGGAAAGTCAATCCTTCAATAGGGGTAAAATCCAGATACCCATTGGCTATCAAATTGGTTTTCAGCACATGATGTCTTGCAGCCACTTCAGATGCCTCATCCACCAACGGACTCACCTGTCCATTCTTTCCTAATGGATATTCCACCACTTTACCGTCTTCATCGTATGCTTTACCAAGAGGTGCATTAGTAGCAGCACGCCATAACACATTCTCGGCACGCTCATCCTGTGCATAATGAGTGATCTGTGTGGTCGCTCCTACTTTCACGGTCTTGCCCAACTTGTGCTCAATGTTCATACGCAAGTTGTACTTATCCATTTTATCATTTTTGAAAGAACCCTTTTCCTGATAATATCCGGCAGACAACATCGCGGTTGTCTTTTCCGTACCGCCCGAAGCTGTAACCTGATGGCTTTGAACAAGCCCTGTATGAAGCACCTCATCTATCCAGTCAGTCCACTCACCGTTCTGAATGGCCTGCCATTCCTCCACAGTGAAAAGCTTCTGGTCATCAGCGGTAGAATTCCACTGACCGCCGGTACGAGCTGCTTCACGACGCACCTGCATATAGTCTTCACCACTCAGCATATCAGGATATTGCGCCCAACCGTTGACACCGAAATAACCGTTGTAAGAGAATTTGGTCTTACCTTGCGCACCTTTCTTGGTGGTGATAATGATTACCCCATTAGCACCTTGCGAACCATAAATTGCCGTAGAAGAAGCATCTTTCAGCACTTCGATAGATTCAATATCAGCCGGAGCAATATCCGAGAAATCACCTCCCTGCATACCATCAATGATAAACAGCGGAGCATTGGCAACATTGTTACCAAACTCATCTTTCACATCGGACAGTGAACGCTGTCCACGGATATTAATGGTTACACCCGAAGTAGCCTTACCTGAATTACGTACAATATCCAAACCCGGAACCTGCCCCTGCAATGCTTCCATGGCATTAGATGCCGGTGATTTTACAATATCAGCCGCCTTCACTGAAGCAATAGAACCTGTAAGGTCACGTTTCTTCATCACGCCATAACCCACAACGACCACTTCATCCAAAGCCTGCGTATCGGCCTCCATTTTAATGTTCAGCTGATTGCTTTTTCCTACCGTTATATCCTGCGTTTTATATCCTATATAAGATATGACGAGAATATGCTTACCTGAAGGAACTTCCAAAGAATAATTACCGTCAAAGTCGGTAATCGTACCCACCGTTGTACCTTTCACCAGTACGGATACACCAATTAACGGCTCCCCTGTGTCATCTATGATTTTACCTGTAACGGTACGTCCTTGCTGGACAGACTGAACCAATTCACCGGCAACAGGGTCACTTGCATTTGCATAAGAAAATGCAGACGGCATACATAATGCTGCCGATAACCCTAAAATAATGGGAGTACGTCTGATATTACTTTCCCAATTTTGTTTCGGACTTTTTTTCATGCTTTTCATTTCTGTTATAATAGTCAACAAAAGTTTATTTTATTATATCTATTTAAATGACGCATGTAAAAAGCCCCTGTACCCAAGCTTAATCACAAAAATACGTTAAAACAAAAGTATATTTTCTTTCATTTAGTATTTATTTTTAACTGGATCACAAATCTAAATTTATAAATACCTGATTTTAGCCGATAAGATTCTAATACAGGTAGCCCCACGAATTATCTCCCTCCAAACTCCCATTCGTGCACAATTTATACTTACTGTAGTATTACTGTGAGGCTTCAATTCAAAGCCATGCTCCGATTATTTATAAGAACATAAAAGGATTACATAGAAACCACCTCCAATCTTTATATACGAAAAGACAGAACATCCCGATAATCAAAAGACCAAAGACCTCATCATATTAACAAATAAAAAAGGAGGATTTTCCGAAATGGAAATATCCCCCTTTTATGTCACTATCAAAAAATTATATTAATAACCATTAGTACCGTATTCAGCAGAGTTCTCTATCTGATTTAAGAATGTATATGAGATAGGACGTAAATAATTCTTCTGGCTAAAATTTACGGCAGCACGAGGATTATATTTAGGCAATCGAGTTTCAAAAGCTTTATGTCGTTTCAGTAAAGCCCAACGGGTAAACTCACCACACAATTCACGAGCATATTCATCCAACACATCATCCTCTGTAGCAGTAGTCAATTTCATATTAGCTTCGAAATCAGCTTCATTACGACAAGCACGCTTACGAAGAACATTCAAATACTCAGCTGCTTTTGCACCATTTCCCAAACGTTCTTCCGCTTCAGCCGCAATCAGATACACTTCAGCCATACGCATAATAAACATGTCACCAGTTTTGCATTGCAAATTACTTCCATAAAAACCTCCCTCGAAATTAAAATTAAACTTATTCAATGAAGGAAATAAAGTATAGGTATTTGTCTGCTGGGCATCAATAAATGTTTCCTTGTATTTACCATCTGCTGCAAACAAATCATCAATGTTCACACAAATATATCCTCGCTTTGCTTTTTCAGCATCACTCAAATACTCTTTTGATAAATAAACGATAAAACGATCTTCATCCTCTGCTAATGGATAAGGATTCACATAAGGATTCTTCACTTTAACCAACTTATTGACATCACCAGAATATTCTCCTTTAGGCCATACACTGGCAACATATTGATTACCACCATTAGAACCTAGATTAATAGCATTAACATCAACATATGGATATATCTTCTTTCCTACAAATTTAGAATCAATGCCATACTTAGTGCACAAATCTTCAGTTAATGTAATTGTTGCATTCTTATCATCGTATGTGCGCCATCCAGCCTGTACCATGGAGAACAGAGAAAAAGCTGTTGTAAATGAGTTTTCCCAACGTTTATCATAACGTGCATCAAAACAGTCCACTAAATATTTAGAAGGCGCATAATAATTATTATTCACACGACCATAGAAGTAATTTTGCTTACTGCCCACAGGATAAATATCACTCAATTTATTAGGATCACAGAATGTGAAAGTAAATAATTTATTCGCTCCATACGAACCATATGTAAAAGCATCAGTTCCTGCCTGGGGTCCCGAAGCTATAAACAAAGCTTCTTTATTGTTACGATTATTACTTTGTGCCCATACATCTTCAACATCATCATACAAATATGCATTATAAGAAGCCATATTGGCAATCAAGTCTTCTGCAACTTCTTTCGCACGCTGCCAATAAGAAACACCATTTTCGCTTAAACCTTCACCTGCTCCCTGCGCATAAGCTCTGGCCAACAAACCTAAAGCAGCTTTCTTTGTTACCCGGGCATAATTACCATCCATAGGAGTTGTATTCAAGTCAGCAGCAGCTTCTTGCAAATCAGTTATAATAAGATTGTAAATTTCCTCCTGTGACGAGCGAGTGGGATTCATTATTTTGGTATCTGTTGACTCTGTAGTTACTAACGTCACATTGCCATAATTGGTCACAAGTACCAAATAATAATAAGCACGCAAACACTTTGCTTCAGCTACTACAACTTTCAGTACATTCTTATCTCCCTCAGTTACATCTGCTGCACGATTTATCACTGCATTACAAGTATTAATACAAGCATAAGCTTGAGAAAACAGTTTGTCTGTAGCATTAGTACTAGTAGTCAACCCTTCATAATAGAACAATTGCTGCAATGTTGTTTTATTATTTTGGGTAAGCCATAAATCTGTACCGGTTTCCGCTACAGCCAAATAATCGGAAGCAGAAAACATTTGGTCATAAAGTGGAGAATAGCAATAAGTACCCAAATTTTTCAAGCCTTCTACAGTTTTCAACTCTCCTTCTCCAGATGTATCGCTAGGATTATATTCATCCAAAGAACATGAGTACATAGCTGCTGCTGTGCAAATGGCTAAAGCCATGTTATATAATGATCTTTTCATTGTCTTTTGTCTTTAATGTTTTTGTTAGAATGAAACATTCACACCAAATACCAGTTGCTTGGATAATGGATACTTCAAAGCACCATTCATTTCAGGATCATAATCTTTCAACAAATGACTTTTAGCAACGGTCAATGGGTTAGTAATAGTAGCATATAAACGGCATTTGCTGATGCCGGCATTTTTCAACAAACGTTCCGGGAAGGTATATCCTAAAGTAATATTCTTTATTTTAAAGAATGAACCATCTACATAATTCAAACTACCATATCCTATATAACTTTTCGTTTCACGATTAGCATTTAATGCCGGGAAATCATTTGAAGGATTAGATTCCGTCCAATAGTTAAAATAAGTAGGGAAATTACCCTTACCTGTTGAATCATACCAACCTAACATTTCATAATTAATCATCTGTCCCCAACGGAAATAGGCATAAATAGTCAAATCAAAATTCTTGTATGTGAATGAATTTTGGAAACCCATCGTCCATTTGGGAGCATTGTGACCTAATACTTGCGAATCAGCGTCACTATAAGTATATTTATTATCTTTAGTATAATAGATAATATCTCCATTCTTGTCAGTCAAAGGCTGACCATCATCCCCTACTTTATAGAACTTACCATCGGCTTCCTTAATCATTCCTGGCACATTGATTTTAATATCACCAGGAGCACAGCCAAATGCTGCTGCATCTGTTTCTTCACCCAACTGCCACATACCATCAATTTTTGGAGCATAGAATGAATTTACAGGATAACCTATAGACAAGTAATAGTCTTCATTCTTAACATGGTCTGCCGTACCGCCTATCAATGATTTTACTTTTTCATTATTCAAAGTGAAAGTCAAAGCAGAAGTCCATGTAAATTCTTTATTAACAATATTACGTGTATTCAATGTTAATTCCAAACCATGATTCTGTGTCTTTGCAATGTTCTTGCTCATATAATATAACTTAGAAGCATTGTACGCACCATTGACAACCGGCAAATTCTGCTTCCAAATTACACCATCCGTATTTGTTATATAATAATCGGCACTTAAATCAATACGGTTATTGAAGAAAGATGCATCCAAACCAATATTCCAGTTATGAGATCTTTCCCAAGTCAAATCAGCATTCGCTACATTCTCTGAAAATTTATAGCTGTTTGTTTTTTGACCGCCCAAACTATAATATCCATCCAATTCTACAGTCGCAACAGAAGAATAGGGATCAATAGATGCTGCACCAGTCACACCATAACCCAAACGCAGTTTCAAATTATTCATCCAGTTACTGGTCCCTTGCATAAATTTCTCGTCCGATATTCTCCATCCTAAAGACACGGCTGGGAAAGTACTCCATTTATTACCTTTTGCCAGTCTTGAAGATCCATCTTGACGAACCGATGCAGAGAATAAATACTTACCTAAATACGAATAATTGATACGTCCTACCAAACCTAGCCCTTTAGACATAGTATAATTGGAATAAACAATTCCCGTACCATCCATGTTATGCCATAAGTACGAATTATTCTTTATATTATCCTGCTTTTGCCAAGACTTATCCGTTTGATTATGATTCCATGAGGTAACTGCTGTTACAGTAAATTCATGGTCTTTCTTGATATTAAAATTATAAGTGAAAAATGTTTTCCCATTTATAAATTATAGCTTCTGTTCTGATCAATCTGGGCATAAACACTAGCAGAAGTACCAGAAGCATTAGGACCATCTGATGCATAATATTGATAGGAACCATACCTTGGAAATAATTCTTTTTTATCGTACCCCCAGACTAGCGTTCAACCGTGACTGGATAGTCATTCCTTTAAAGGGACGAATCTCAATATAAGGATTTAAAACAACTTGAAATTTGATTGTTATCACGGTATACACTTTATCTTGATTCAATAATAAATTAATAGTATTTCCATCACCCGGAACCGGAGTTACATTGATACTTCCATCTTCATTGTAAACGGTTTCCCAAAGGAACAGACACTAATGAATTAATAAATCTGGAATATGCTTTATTTCTATAGACATAAGATCCTTGCATATTCACACCAACACTTAACCATTTTTTTATTTCATGGTCAATACGCATATTGGTAGAATATACTTTATAATCATCACCTGTAAATTGTCCCTGCTCATCTGAGAAGTTTAAAGAGAAATATGCTTTTGTTTTTTCCGTACCTCCTGAAACCGACAAGCTATAATTTTGTGTAACGCCAGTCTGCAACAGTTCATCAGCCCAGTCTATATATTGTCCGTTCAAATGTGCCTTATAAGCTTCGGGGGAAGAAAATAATGCCTCATCCGTAGAATATGTTCCGGCAATTTGGTTTGCTTCACGAAGTACATTGATATAACTGTCACCACTACGCATCTCAGGAACCGTGGCCCATCCGTTGAAACCGACATAGGCATTCAAATTGATATTAATTTTTCCTGCTTTACCACTTTTAGTAGTAATTATAATAACACCATTGGCACCTGCCGCACCATAAACAGCTGTCGAAGAAGCATCTTTCAAAACTTCAATAGACTCAATATCATTAGGATTCAATGTAGAATAATCACCCGGCATACCATCAATAATAAACATAGGATCACCGCTAGCTGTAAATGAACGAGTTCCACGCAATTGCAATTTAGGCCCTTCACCCGGTTGCCCTGAGGCCTGAGTTATATCCAACCCTGCAACACGTCCTTGAAGTGCTTGCATAGGATTAGTAGCAGGTGTCAAAGTTATATCCTCATTTTTAACGGAAGAAACAGCGCCAGTCAAATCCCGTTTCTTAACAGCACCATAACCAATAACTACCACTTCTTCCAAAGCCTGAGTATCCGGTTCCATCTTAATAGTGATCTGGGTGTTCTTACCTATGGTCACAGTCTGAGTTTTATAACCGATATACGATACCTCAAGCATCCCCTTACCTGTAGGAATATCTAAAACGAAATTTCCATCGAAATCAGTAATCGTTCCAACAGTAGCTTGTCCTTTCACTATCACGGACACACCAATCAACGGTTCTCCTGTTTCATCCACTATTGTACCTTTAACTGTATGCGTTTGCAAAACAGACTGCACCGACTCACTATCCATTCTACCACCCACATTTGCATACGAAAAAGCAGCCGGCATACATAATGCAGCTGATAATCCTAACACAACAGGTGTTCGTCTGATTCCGTAACCCAACGGCTTAGGACATTTCTTCATGTCTTTTCTCATTTTTCTATGGTTAACAAATTAATTAATAATCCATATGATTTATCTCTAATGTAGTAAAAATACGATGTTTTAGTTTTCTCTCTTCAGATAAAGTCATTACTTCCATCGCTTCATCAGAAACCAATAATACATTCTTGGCCTCTTCAAAGACTTTCAGCAGTTCTGCATGCTCCTTTAAAAGCTTATCCCAATGAAAAGCCATTTCAGGAGCATCATCCAGAACATACTTGATAAAGTCGTCATCCTTCAAAAAGTCTTCTACCTTGCTATACACCTTTTTTGTATCCACGTTACAATCATTTTTCATTATGACGGATAGTGGTTCAAAGTTGTACTCACCTGAAAACTTAAAATATTATCCTACCAATTCCCTTAATCTTGTAATACCTCTATGCATCAAATTTCGTACCGACTGGTAATTCATATCCATAATGGTACAAATATCTTCATATTTCTTCTCTTCTATATAATATAAGGTAAGTGCCTCACGTTGGCGCGGAGATAATTGAGCCAACAAATGTTTTACTTTTATATTTTCAAAACAACTTTTTTCCTTTTCCAAATATTGATGTTCTACATCATCACCTGCTGCAACGGGATTCAGTTCCTCAACAGCGGTTTCCGACATGAACATCCGTCTGCGAAGTTCATCACATAACTTGTTTTTCAAGGAAATGAGGAGGTATGATTTGAAGTTGTCAATGATACCCAATTCAGCCTTCTTTGTATACAATTTTACAAAGACATCATGAATGCAGTCCTTCAACAATTCTTTGTCAGTAGTTAACTTACATCCATAATTAAATAGAAGATTAATATGCATATCATATAATGTAGAGAATGCACTTACATCTCCAGATTGGAAAGCGGTTACCAAGCAAGCTGTCTTATCATTTAAGTTTTGTTCCATCACAGTATACTAATTATAGGTTGTTTTGATGATGATGCAAAACTAGGGAGGATACGCTACTTTTTTAGGTAATATTTGATTATTGGACCGAAAAAACAGATAACCTGCTGAAAAACATATATGCTAAATAATACAGATTTTCATTAAAAAGGAGAACCAAAATAAGTCCGGTTCTCCTTCCATGTACTAAATTCTATGAAACCAATAAATACAATCTTTGTTCCCCTCTGCTTTAAGCATATATACATCTTTAATATTCAACCGTTTAGCAATCACCGTTATTGCTCCGGTCTTCGGATCAACAGACTTCAATATGTATTTTCCAGGTGATAAATGAACAGGAATATCTGTTGCAGAATGGGAATAAATGATACTTCCAATACCAGATTTTACCAGTTTCTGATACTTATTTGTACCAGTATCCTCCATATCCATAGCAGCCGCATCAGTTAAAAAGCTTTCATCGGCAACCGGAACAACCGGGCAAGAGCCACTTGCCATGAAGACAGCCCAAGCCATATCCGGATAATTCTGCGCATAGTAAGTAACCGCTTTTTCCGGGAACTTCTTACGATATTCACTCACCGCCCGATAAGCTTCATCAAAAGGTAACCTTACCTACTTTCATTTTTACGGGCATGCTGACGGGGAGCCAGGTTCTTTCCACCTTCGGGAGCATAAAGACCATCCACTTTATAGTGCCAGTAACGAATATCAATAATGTCAACTAATTTCGCACGCCGCGTATCATTCAGAATGGCATCTTGAACATCCTTTGTCGCACTTAACGCCACGGTCGCTTTCTTACCGATTTCTTTCTCCCACTCTCCTATCACATCCAGCCAGAATTGTACAAAATGCAACGGACCGGTAAACTCCGCACTGATCAGTTGTACCACATTTGCATCATCGGCAAAATTATCCAAGCATTGGCGAATATACTTTCTATGAAACTCACGACGTACCGGATGACTGATATCATAAAACATATCCGCTACAAAGATACGTTTGTCACCGGCAAAAGGAACAGGTTCAGGCATATCGGTCTGATTGATATTATTGGCCGACCGCCAAGGACAGTCTACCCAATGTGCTCCCGCCTCCAAGATATTATGCTGGAAGTAATTCTCATGGAAAAGCAAAAGACCTTTCTCCGCCCCTTTTTCGGCAAACTGCTTCAACCGGTTCCAATACCATGCATTGGGACGGTTCAAATCATACTTGCTCAATCCTTCCCAAGCAGTACCTTCTCCACTGCGGGCAAACGGTTGTTCGTAGAATGGCCCCCACACATCTCCATCACGGCGACGGACACGCTCATGATCGTCACGACGACGCTCATACCACAAACCGTAATTATGATCTAAAACCAAAATCTGATTCTTCACCATATAATTCACCGTAGAATCAATTCTATCCGTCAGCCCAAGTCCTTCGCGTCCCGGCACGAAACGGGTAACATGTGGCTTGGCTTTAGACAAGAAGCTGGTCCTCAGTTTCCCATTCCACCAAGGAACCTCCTGTCTGCCGCCTACCAGTAACCGGCCATCCACCTGCATACGTCCATTAATAATGGCAAACAGATGATCCTCTTTTTCCTTATATATAGGTGTCTTGAACTTCAAATCTTCTAAAGATTTCAGTTTTCCGGAAGACACACTGGCTGTATAAGGTGCTTCCTCAATCCATTTTTGCATAGTAAGACGGGGAGTATAAGCTTCCTTTGCCATCTCCATTGCCGCTTCTACGGTAGGACTGCTGGTTGCGTTGGTAGCCCTGGGAAGAATACGTGCCTGGTCAGAACAATCTTTATTCAAACGTGCCGCCAACTGTGCATAAAACAAGCTGCGGGGATGTACGTGATTATTTGATTCCGCCCATTGGCCGTCACCCGAGAATTGCGCCCAACAACCGTATGCACGGTTTACCGCATCTCTTGCCGGTGAATAACACTCTATCCCGGCAGCTGTACATTGCCAGAAAAGACTGTTGCCTGTATTCCAACCGGCACCATTTTTATCCTGTCCCAAATTCTTAAACACCAAATCATGGCCATCAATGTTTACCACATCAAATAATAACCCGCAAGCCCAGGAATCAATAGAACCGCTGAATCCTAACGACTCTTCCGAATCACACTGTACAAAAGCATTCGGACCTGCCGCACAAAATCCGGCTGAGAAATCATGAATACCCTGTTTAGAATAACAACGCTGAAAAAGTGTCTGCTGCCCCATAGTATAAAATGTACTGCGACGCATTCCACCTATCTCTGAAACAGGTTCTGTGGATACACAATCTTCTACAGTTGTTTTAGAGCCGGTACGCTGTACAATCACAGCACTTCCTGCAAAGTGCTTAAAATTTACCCTGCGCACCCAACAGTTTTCGGCATTTTCTATAGATACCCCCGTCCAGCAATGATCCTCATCTTTAGGATACTTCTTATCATAGTCAGAAGCCAATGTCAGATTCTCCAAACCTGCTTCTGCGATTCTGCCCGGCCAATTATAACGTAACACTTTGACAGTTCCCCATTTATTATCCAAAGCCATTGTCAAAGGAGCATCCAAAGTCAATTGGTTTCCATCCGCCTTACTTACCGACCTATCCCAAACCAAATCCATCTCTCCTTCTTTCCAGCCCAAAGCGGAAATACCTCCGCCAAAAATATCACAACCGACAGAAGCAATCCATTCTTTCGTAGAGGGGCGGACAATCCGGACCCGCTCTCCGGAAACCAGCTGTACATTATTGGTTACCTGAAAAGTACAAGTATTTACAGGAACGTATGATGTCAACACATCCAAGGTATCCGTAACAGCCAAATCATTCCGCCCTTCAATATAAAGCAAAGCTCCTCTGTCCACTCCCTTTTTCAACAATACGGTCTGTTCCCTGTCACTGCCGCGCAGCACGACTCCCGACACAGAAATACGCAAGCTCTCATTCAATTCAAAAGTTCCTTTATCCAGCAAAAACAGGACCCCACGAAAACCATTTTTTATCCAAAGCCAATGAAGATACATAGTCAATGGCACGCTGAATACGAGAGGAATTATCTCCAGGCTTCCATGAAACAAAAACGGCATTCGCCACATCAGGTATAGGGTGTTCCGAGTTACGGTAACCGCAAGAAGAATAATCTAGAATACGGTTTCCGCGTTCATCAGCCACATAAGTCAGTTTTTCTTCCTTCACCTGTAAAGGAAAGGTTTGCGCAGAAATCCGCGCAAACCCCAAACTTAAAAATCCAAATAATAATAACTTATAATTCATTTTACATCAAACTTTTACGTTTTGCCAAAGTATCATGATTGTTCTTTATATCCGTCCAATCCACTTTCTTTGCAGGATCTATGCCATTAATGTATTTTTCAATATTGGTATACCCGTCACCATTACAATCTTTTACCGCATCACCCGGATCATTAGGATTGAGTCCGTATCTCACCTCCCAGGCATCCGGCATACCATCACCATCCGTATCAACCACAGGAGTACCTTTATATTCGGGCAAACCACCTACCTGACGGGGATCTGTAATGATACCTTGTTTATAAGAGTCAACAGGAAGACGTCTTTTTACATAAGTACTAACGAATTCAGGAGCGTCTTTCACGTAAATAGCTTTCCCTGTCTTCACCGTCTTCATCACACGGGCATCCACCGCATCCCTTTTAGGGAAAGTAGCCCCGGCATTTTCCAATACATAATTATAGGCAGTTTTGGCATCCATAATAGTCACATGGGGCATTGAGAAAGGCTCGTTTACACGAATTTGATCTGTAAACTTCCCTGCGTCCGGCATATCGTACACCTGCACGCCGCCATCCCAATTATTCTTTGTCACACGCGCATTACCTTCCACTACATTTCCGGCTACATATGCTTTACCAAATGTATCCGGTTTCTTCTTGTCACGACTTGATTCGGGTTTCACAATCCGGTGGGCAATCGGCTTATCTTTCGGAGTGATAGGCCCCGGTTTAAAATAATTATTAATAATATTCAAACGGCTGGTTTCATCTCCCCCGTCAACAGAACGGTTCCACCAATTAAAAGTCACATTGTTTACCAGATTAAAATCCTCATTCATGCCAATGGAACAGTTACGGCTGATATTGGATGCGAACAAGTTACGGCAAAACATACTGTTATGCCCACCTATAGTCGCCCCGAAAGCATGATTGTAACAATCCAAAGCTTCCGAAAAAATAGAGTTCTGAATAGTTATGTTGACAGTAGGAAGCTTCAGACCATGCCCTGTGGAATCGCGATTGTATACATGGCGGTAAACAGACATGTTTTCATCCAGTCCCCAACTGGCAGAGCAGTGATCGATAATAACATTACCCACACAGTTACCTCCCAAAGCATCATCCCGGAAGAACACATCCTGCGCCCCCCGACGGAAACGCATATGGCGGATAATAATATCATGCGTATCAAGCAGGAAAGAGGCTCCTGTTACACAAACCCCATCCCCCGGAGCTGTCTGACCTGCAATAGTGATATACGGAGCACGGACGTTTATAGGAGTTTTCAGCCGGATAACGCCCGAAACATTGAACACAACAATACGCGCGCCACCGGTCTCACATGCCTCACGCAATGTTCCGGGCCCACTGTCGGCCAGCGAATTGACCACAATTACTTTTCCTCCACGTCCACCGGGAGTATAGGCCCCTCCCCCTTCTGCCCCGGGAAAGGCAGGTATGTTGCTCTTTATTAAATCCTCCGGTTTGGATGCCCATGGTTTATAAGGACGTCCTTGAGCAGCCTCGGACATTACTACAGGTAATGCTTTCGCCCATGCCTCATCCGATTTCCGGTCTATTTCCTTTTGTTGTTCTTCTCCTCTGATTTTTACCGAATCAGGAATTACAGGATACTGTGCCGCCACAGGCAACACACATGCAGTCAATGCTGCCACTGCAAATAGTTTCTTTAGTTGATTCATTTGGTCGCTAAATTATTATTTTTTCTATAACTTCGTAACATAACACCCTGCTTTTAACATGATTCAAACACACATTGCGAGTATTTCTATATCAAAGACGGAACAGAAGCCTGTTGTACTCTCTATCCGCACATGAAAAAAGAGCTTGACACCGTTTCACCGGGCAAGCTCCTTTTCCGCTTTTCAATAAACATTAATTTATATCTTTCCTCCACGTGCCTTGATACGTTCATACCAAGCCTTACGTTCTTTCACTAAATCATATCCCCGCTTAGAGAGGTAATTATTAATCCGGCCTTTGTATTTGCCGAAAGCAGCATGTTTCTTATTTGAATTTTCAGCATCCATGGCAAATTCACGGGCTTCAACAAGCCATGCCATAATCTGCGCTTTCTCTTCTTCTTTCAAGGTAGGAATCATGTCAACCGTAGCTTTATAAGTTACCATTACCACACCATAAGTCATGCCATCTTTCACTGCATCTATCTGCTTGGCATCCAAATAGAGCGAAAGATCGGCCGGGAAAGCGAAATGAGTACGGTAAAGCGCCGCATCCTTTTCAGCTTCGGCAGCTTTAACGGCTTCTTGTTTCGCATCGCCCGTCAGGGTTTCTTTTGCCAGCTTCACTTTGGCATCGCGCGTTTCGTATATGTCATTCAGTTTAAAATAACGGTTGGCTATGATAGTTGTCACTTCACGGGCGGCAACGGTATCTGTCAACTCCAGTTTATCTACAATCTTCTGCGAACGTTTCACAATAGATTCCACGTAAGCCGGATCGCGGCCTTCACGGTCCAAATCCACTGCTCCGGCGGTAATGACTACCGCCATGAGCAACAGAAACATTATACCTGACTTTTGTATCATATCCTGTCTTCTTTCCTCCGTTTATTACATCAACTTTCCTTTAGAAGCCAATGTATCATAATTGTTTCTCAAATCAGACCAGTCAATACAATTTCTAGTGCTGATACCATTAATATATTTCTCAATATTTGTATAGCCGTCACCGGTACAGTCCTTTATTAGCATCCGAAGGATCATTAGGATTCAAGCCATTTGCCTTTTCCCATTCATCGGGCATACCGTCACCATCCGTATCCACATACGGAGTGCCTTTGTATTCCGGATATCCCCCATCTGGCGGATATCGGTGATGATACCCTGTTTATAAGAATCTTTTCGGCAAGCGGCGATATTTAAACTGTCCGTCTTCTCCCATTGATTTAGGAGCCAGCCCGGTCAAATCACCGTTAGCATCCTTGGCCATCTTCTTATCATAATAAGGAACGCCTGTTCTCACTTCCTCTACAATACGTTCATCCACAATATCACGGCAAGGAATGTTGGCACCTGCATTTTTTCAGTACAAAATCGTATGCATCATGTGCGGAAGTAATGCGGATGTACGGCATTTCAAAAGGACGGTTGCTACGCATATTCTCCGTATATCCATCTGTATTCGGCTGAGTTTCAATCTGGATACCACCTGCCCAGTTGTCCTCTGTAATGGCAGGATAGCCTTCCATAATATTACCATCAGCATAAACACGGCCATACACTTTATGATCCAATTTGCTTCGTCCCGCTTCGGGTTTCAGGATGCGATGCCCCACAGGAGTATCTTTCGGAGTGGCCGGTCCCGGTTTATAATAGTTGTTTATCATATTGAACATAGCGGTATAATCGCCACCGTCCGAAGAGCGATGTACCCAGTTGAACACCACATTGTTTACAAAATTGAAAACACCATTCCAACCGACGGAAGGATTACGTCCCGAATTACTTGCCCACAGGTTACGCATAAATGCACAATTCTCACCACCTAAAGTGCTGCCGAATGCATGATTGTAAGTATCCAGCGCTTTTGCCGAGATAGTATTCTGTATGGTAACATTTACGGTAGGCAGTTTCAGATCTTTTGATTCATATTGTCCTTCGCTGGGGTCGTACATATGGCGATAGAAAGAAATGTTCTCATCCAATCCCCAAGTACAAGAGCAATGGTCAATCATGATATTTCCAATCGGGTTGCCTCCGAAAGAATCGTCACGATGCCATACTTTTGTTTCGCCACGGCGGAAACGCATATGGCGTACCACTACATCATGCGTATTTACCCAAAAAGACTCTCCGGCAATACATACCCCGTCACCCGGAGCTGTCTGTCCTGCAATAGTGACATATGGAGCCCGGACGATAATGGGAGATTCCAATTTAATAATACCTGAAACATTGAAGACAATGATACGTGCTCCACCTGTTTCACAAGCCTCACGGAAAGAACCGGGACCACGGTCATTCAAATTAGTCACGGTAATCACCTTACCGCCACGACCGCCGAAACTGTACATACCTCCTCCTTCAGCACCGGGGAAAGCAGGAATTCGTGCCTGCGGCAAATCGTATGGACGGGAAGCCCACGAAATATACGGACGACCTTCTCTCGCTTCTTTCTGTACAACAGGCAATGCTTTTGCCCAGGCTTCGTCAGAGCGGCGACGTTCTTCACTCATCATTTTCTGGTAGGCTTGCTTCGCTTCCTCAGTCAACTGGGGATACTGGGCCATTGCCACTGGAGCAATAAAAGTAGCCATACACAGTCCTAAAAACATTTTTCTTTTCATACTTTATTCTTAAAAAATTATATCTGTGCTATAAGTAAGTTGGAATTTATATTCCGTTCTCTTTTTCTTAACAATTATCTTTTTCAAGACGCACTTTTCGGGGATATGTACTCAAAAATGCTTGTATCTGTCATAATAAACTAGCAGATATAAAACTATCGTATTAAATTATTTCCTAGCATCCAATGTGCCTTCTGATTCATAATAATCCAACCATCCTTTTGATTGTTCCAACCACGGATTCATATTCAATACATTAGAGGGCAGACCGGACAGATAATAGTTTTCCTGCCATGAAATTACTGCTTCCTGACCATTCACATTATCTACCGGAGTTTCTCTATCCTGTAAAACAAAGTGCTGGCTCCAGAACTCTCCCAACCTATTCATTTCGGCTTGTAAGTCTGCCGCATTATCCACATCTACAGGCTCAAAATCAGCAATGACAGAAACAAGAGGATCTGCCTTTCCATCATAATCCTTCACTTGTAAATATTTACCCACACGGGCAGTACCATTTAACGGCTCAATACCCAAGGTAGTACAGGTGGTATTGTTATCACTTGCATCATCATTATACAGCATCCAACGCCATAAATCCCAATAACGCTTACCCTCATAAGCTAATTCCACCTGACGCTCACGCAGACAAGCCTTAATAGCTTCATTCTTATCGGTAATCGTTCCCAAGCCATAATTATTGGATGCAGGAATACCTACACGGGCACGAATTTCACCAATTGTTTTCACTGAATTACTTATATCCCCCGTAGCTGCATAACATTCTGCAAGGTTCAACAACAATTCAGCATAACGATATTCGTATACATCAGTGCCATCCCATTGATATGTGTTTGCACTATTTTCAGCCGGATCGGACATTTTACGTACTATCGCCGGACTGCTGCCTTCATTTTCCGTGTAATAATGCAACTGAGAACCATCTTCTTTCGTTTCACTCCAACGATAATTCCAAACTACGGCATCTGCATCCTGATCATATCCCCATTTCGCTCCGGAGAAAGTAAACGTGTAATAGAAACGCGGATCACGATTCTTGAAGAATAAAGAACGGTCGTACCCGTTTATCGCCTCACCGTCATCATTTACAGCTTTGGAACCATCCGCCATCGGGAAAATATCCAACATACCCATAGGAACATGATAACCGGAACCACTGCCACCCATTGTTTTCAAGCGGATTGTTTTCTGCCATCCACTATGTTCATCATTTTTAGAGGTAGAGCTAGCCAACAGTTTGACCATAATCACCTCCTTACATTCCTGATTATCAAACTTGTAGAACATTTCATTCCAGTCTTTGGCGGAATTGCCATACAAACCATAACCTTCGCTGCTCAAGAAAGCCTGTGCTTCTAGAGTAATATCCAACGCATCTTTCCAGCGTTTACTGCCTGTATTATTCCAATCTGCATTAAAGATAGGGCTTGCAAATACCAGCGCCACGCGGCTTCTGTATGCCAATGCAGCTTCCTTGGTCAACCGTCCATACTGGTCACTTCCCCATTCTTTACGAGTGGGAAGCAGATTCGCAGCCTCTTTTAAATCACTCAAGATCTGGTTGACACATGTTTCCACACTTTCACGATTATAATCTTTAGCTCCCTCACGGTCGGCCGCCATAAGCACTTTATTTACCACAGGAACAGCTCCGTATACACGTACCAGATCAAACAACTGCATGGCACGGAAGAAATAAGCCTGTCCTTTCGCATTTTTTTATGGCAGCTTCCGACAAGTCCTGACCATATTTATCAACTCCTTCCAGAATTTCATTGCAACTGCGGATACGGCTATATGGATCATTCTTTATATTCGTAGCCAGATTACTGCCAAAATAAGTTTCACAGTCCGTAGCTTTTTTCAAACTTCTGGAAGCGTCAAATTTCTTCTCGATACCCCATTTCTCCTCCGTATAAGTTGAATAGTCATTCCAGTTACCGGACAAGCCGTATGACTGTGGAGGGGTCATACCCGACTTATAAAAATAGTTATAATACACATTCTGAATATATAAGTCCAAATTAGATTCGATGCCGAAAGTCTTTTCCGGTGAATAACTGTCATACGGATTCATATCCTGCAAGAACTGGTCACTGCAACTGCTAAATGCCAATCCGGCTGCCAATAACACAGTATATAATATGCGCTTTTTCATATCAATGATTCTTTTTAATTTTAGAATGATACATTTACTCCCAACGACCACGTTCTCAATGTAGGATACAATGAAGTTGTTCCACAATACATATTACGATAATGATCGGGATACGGGTTATAGAAATCCCATAGATTATTACCTGTCAGACTTAATTTAGCCGACTGGATCTTTAAAGGTGACAACCATGCCTTAGGCAGCGTATAACCGATACTTAAGTTACGGATATAGCAACGGAACGTACTGATAGACCAAAAATCAGACGGTGCAATCACTGATCCTGATATTCTGTTGTCTAAACCTAAATTAGGATATTTCCCCGTCGTATTATTTCTTTCATCAAACATATCTTCCCAAAATGAGTCCGGTGTCCAAAGCATATCCCCACTGGATGTTGTGATTTTATTGACGTCAATCTGGCGATAACCACCCCATGAAGTGGCAATCATCATATTAAAGCTGATACCTTTCCATTCCGCCCCCAGTTTGGTGGTAAAACCATATGTCTTTCCACTCTTATTCAGTTTGGCATAATCCTGGGTCTTGGCAATACGTCCGTCGGGCCCCGACTGCGTACCATCCTCATTCAATACGCCACCCAAATCCTGATAAGCCAACATACCCGGTTTTAACTGACTGGCATCTTTTACGCCCAAATATTCCGGAGAAGTGCCTGCGGCTTCTGCATTGGCCGATAAATAGTTCCAATAATTCTCAATATCATCACTGTTCCGTAAAATACCATCTCCGGAACTTGTACCTCTCCATACTTTATACCCGTATGTAGGGAATATAGTAGAAGCACCCTCTCTTACAGAATTTTCCTGTATATAACTCGGAGCAGACTGGGGCCATTCTCTTACCCTGTTGCCATTAAATCCAAAATTCACTCCGATATTATATTTCACCTGATCTATTTTATCGCGCCAATTCAAAGAGAATTCACTACCAAAAGCATCAATACGCCCAAAGTTCACTTCTGTCAAAGCACCTCCTGCAAAAATAGGAGTACCTATGATACCACCGATATTCTGATTCAAGATGTCAGAGTTTATATCATAGTACACATCCACAGTCGCACTTAAACGGTTATTGAGGAAACGCAAATCAAAACCAAGATTAAATTTATCGGTATTATCCCAATGCGCATCAGGATTAGGAGTCGCTCCCGGCTTGATACCCGTTTGCAGGATACCACCGTTAGAACCGAATCCATATCCTCTACTAGGATCCAATGAATAGAGTTGCTTCCATCCCCATGCTTTGATATTATCTTTACCGGTACGTCCCCATGAGAAACGTACTTTCATGTATTCAAACCATGACGGCAGCAACTTCTTCATAAATTCTTCTTCCGAAGCTACCCACCCCACGGAAACGCCCGGGAAGAAGCCCCAATAATTGGCCGGAGCAAATTTAGTGGAAGCATCGCTACGGAATAGGAATTGGAACAAATACTTATCGGCATAATTATAGCTTACACGACCTAAATAAGACAAAGATCCCTGTTTGTATTTATATGTAATAGAATTACCTGTATCCATCGCTCCCGCACTTGGCGAAGTACCCAAATAACCATCCGGGTCAGGGTTATTAAACAACATCCGCTTGGAATGCATATAAGCCTGCATTTTTTCCACTGCAGCCATGGCGGCAATGCTATGCTTGCCAAACTTTCCTTCATAATTCACATAGAAGTTCAATTGCTCGTTTTTAGCCATCTGGTCTGAATATACCACACGAGTGCTTCCCGTAAATTCTTTTAATTGATAATCGGAAACAGACGGATGATCGCTATAAAAACGATTTCCGGGTGTCAATGCATCGCTTGCTTTCAGATAAGCCAACGTAAATGGCATAAATGCCTGCTCACTATCACTGGCACTACGCTTCAACGCATAGCTTCCCTTGAATGAAAGACCTTTGATAAACGGAACGGCATAAGTGACGGAGAAGTTGGCATCATAACTGAAATTATCATTCGTGGAATAAGAACCGTCATTATTCTCCATAGCAAAATAATTCCATGTACTCATTTTATTGCCCGATGTTGCATTACCCGCACTCGAGTAACTATTCAACAAAGGAGATGTATAATAGGTATTACCATCATCCAATGTTATCTCCCATGGCAAATAATTCGGCATATGAGCAAGAACCAAATAATCACCGGATTCACCGGGCTTAGTTCCCCCATAACCGTTCAAATTGCTTAAACCTTTGGTAAAACTCGATGTGGTTTCCTGCTGGTTACCCGCTATGGTTGCAGAAAATTTCAAATCGGAAGTCAATTTGATATCCACACCTGCACGGAAGTTCCATCTATTATAATCCTGTTTTCCAAGATTCGCCCCCTGAGTATAGTAAGAAGCACCCGCAAAATAAGTAGCTTTCTCGCTACCGCCACTTACATTGACCGAATGGTTCATTGTAAAAGCGCCGGACCAGGCTTCATCCAGCCAATTGTAATTCAAGCCATCCATCTCGGCCAGTTCCGCTTCATTATAAATTTTATTCATCCAGTTTCCATCCGGATCCATACTTATCTTATTATTGGCCAAATTAAAGGAATTGGCAAAACGTCCATAAGCTGCTCCTTTTAAGGTTTTAGGATGTCCCACTGCATCATTAAATCCGAATTTACCTGAATAATTGATTTTGGGAGCTCCTGATTTACCTCGTTTGGTCTTTACAATAATAGCACCTTGCGAAGCACGGGAACCGTAAATGGCAGCACTGGCATCACGAAGGACTGAAATACTTTCAATTTCAGAAGGATCAAGGGCATTGAAAGTTTCTAATGTCGGAAGACCGCTGTTGGCATCTATCTGAATCACATCATCGATTATGACCATCGGATTAGTACTACCACCATCTTTAGAATACGAGAAAGATTGACGAATAGACATAGTTGCCCCTTCACCCGGACGGCTGTCACCACCACTGATACTCAAACCAGGTATCTGTCCCGCTAGCGCAGCACCCAAATTCGACACCGGCAAATCTGAAATTTCCGAAGGAGTAATAACCCCGATAGATCCTGTCACATCTTTTGCTTTCTGAGTACCGTAACCGACTACAACCACTTCGTCCAGCATTTTGGAATCTTCCTTCAGCACCACTCTAAAGTCTTTTCCTTGTTTCGGAGCAATCGTTTGCGGCACATACCCCACAAATGAAATGACAACCTTCTTGCCCGAAGGGACTTGCAAAGCAAATCTTCCGTCAAAATCAGTAATGGTACCGTTTGTAGTTCCTTCCACCACCACACTGGCACCAATCACCGGTTCACCAGTTTCATCAACCACCTGTCCGGTGACAGTTTTAGTCTGTTGCACCGACTGGGATATAGGGAATCCTGTCTCAGCGGATACTCCCTGAACAGAAACTCCTGTCAGAAACAGACTGAGACAGACCACTTGTGTCAAGTTGCCAATCTTGTCCAGCTTCTGAAGAAATGCATTTTCATTCTCCATAGAATCTTTTTTAAAATTAAAATATTATCTTATTTTTCTTGTTGAAATACCTGTTTCAGATAAGCGACATTCGTCCCGAAGTTTTTCTTTACATTCCGGACTTCATCCTTATTCCGTGACCGTTCAATGACCAGCCATCCGCTCCACCCCATCTTATCAAGGATATGCTTTACGGCATTCATATCCAGACGAGTATTATAAGGAAGAGTAACCCCGTCTGTATCCGTACAATGTATCTGACAAATCCGATCCTTTCCTAATTTTTTCAACTCTTTACAGAGGTCGCGTCCATTTTCCAACGCATTTTGAAAACTATAATAAATCTTTATACCTTTCGAATTAATTTCTTTCAACAGTTTTATATCCCCTCCGGCATCCAAAGGAGTACGGATACCTATCACTACTCCATCTTTCACTGCCATTTCTCCCACTTCGTGCAAACGGCTTACCAACTCCTGACGTGCATCACCCGCTACTGTCCAGTCCTCTTTTATGCCGCCTAATGGAAGGAAAGCTACTTGGGCCCCCATCACCTTCATCGTATTCAAACAATCCTGCACTAAAGCTTTATAATTATGATGAGTCAAGAAAGATTGTCCAAAGAATCCGGACATCGCCACAGAAGGAACTTCAATATGCTGCTCCTGTGCTGTTTCTTTAAATAATTTACAGAAATGGGGCTGGTGGAACTTATTATCAAAAGTATCCCGTTTTCCCAAGCCTCCCATGTCCATTTCTATGCCATCACCTCCTAGTTCCTTCATCAATTGAAAAGAACCGATCTTCTGACGCTTTAGCATCATCCAGTCACACGCAGCTATTTTATAGCGTTGTTTTCCCTCTGAATTCTGTGCTCCCAAAGGCAGTAACATGAACAGGAGCATGATTAAACTGATAATTTTTTTCACATTCATCGTAATCTAGTTATTGTTTAGAATTAAGACGCATCACAAAAAAGTATGTAATCACTAAATCTTAATAAAAACACAAAATAACTTAGAAAACAAATAAGACAATCCCGCAAACACAATGCTCGCTTGCATCTGTTTACGGGACTCCTGCTTTATAAGATCAAGAAATCAACCTTTACGCCATTCATTCATATATTCCCTCGGAGTCTGATCATATTTCTTACGAAAACATTTACTGAAATAACCGGAATCCTTGAAGCCTACGGCAAAAGCTATTTCTGAAATACTCATATCCGAGTTTTTAATCAACTCTATTGATTTATTCAGACGAATCTCTTTCACTAAATCCACCGGAGCAAACCCGGTCAGGCTCTTTAACTTCTTAAAGAAAGCCGAGCGGCTCAGCCCGATAGTCGATGCTATAGTATCTATATTAAAATCACTATTATCCAGATTCTCTTCTATAACCTGATGAATCTTTTCAATGAACTGCACATCTTTCTTCACCAGGAACTGTTCGTATGTATCCTGTTCCTCCTTATGTTCTTCGGGCTGCTGCCATACACGTTCACGGAACAATTTACGTTCATTCAGCAACTGTTCGATACGTGCTACCAGATAGTCTTTGCTGAAAGGTTTGATGATATAGGCATTCGCTCCCATGCTTATCGCTTTGGTCTTCGCTTCATCATTACCTTTCGCCGTCAGGATAATCACCGGAATATGACTGATTTGGAAATCTTTACGGATGCGTTGCAACATCTCTATTCCATCCATATTCGGCATCATCTGGTCGGTGACTACCATGTCGGGATGATAAAGATGTACTTTCTTCAGCCCCTCCACACCATCATTGGCCATATAAATATTGAATTTATCTTCCAATTGCAGCTTCAACATATTGCATAAATCCTTATTATCTTCTACAATCAGCACGGTAGGCAAAGACGAATCGACAGGCTGTTCTTTCTCCTCCTCGCTTTCCTTGCCGGCAGAGGCAGAAACAGATTCAGCCTCAGGAACACTCACCGTTTCCCCGCCCATATAGAAATCGACTTCCGACGGTTTGTAATGCTCCTTACCCAGTTGCAATTCAATGGTAAAGACCGCTCCCTTCCCTTCAGGACTCTCTGCATAGATTTCCCCATGATGCAGACTGATAATTTCCTTAGACAAAGCCAATCCGATGCCCGTTCCCTGATAATAAGCGCCACGTGCATTGTCAGCCTGCGAGAAACGCTCGAAGATTTCGGAAAGCTTGCTTTGGGGAATCCCCACACCGCTATCTTCCACCCGTACATAACAATGCCTGTCATCATCCGACACTCCCATCGTGACATAAATATTCCCCCCGGCAGGAGTGAACTTGAACGCATTGGAGATGATGTTGCGGATCACGATGGCCACTTTCTCCTTATCCGCCCATACCATGATATCCTCACCGGCCAGCTGGAACGTGAAGCTGACTTCATTTTCTTCGGCCATCACCCTGAATTCTTTCTCAAAAGAGTCTACCATCTCATTCAGGTTGAACAACGACACATGCAGACGCATCTTGCCGTTCTGTATTTTACGGAAATCCAATATCTGATTGACCAGTTGCAGCATCTGTTTGGTATTCTTTTCCATCAGATCCACATATTGCATTCCTTTCTGAGATAGTTTTTCTTTCTCTTTCAACTCCTGAATAGGCCCTTGAATCAGAGTCAGCGGAGTACGCAACTCATGCGAGATATTGGTAAAGAACTTGATTTTCAATTCGGACAATTTTTGTTCGATATACACATCATTCTTCACCTTAATCATGAAAAGAGATAATTTTATAGCCACCAGCAATAAGGCTACGGCTATAATCATATAGATAACATACGCCCACCAACTGGCCCACCAAGGCGGCAGAATGACAACGGTCAACTCACGGAAAGACTCCAACCCGGGATTTGCCTCATCCAGTGTCTGTACTCTGAAAAGATACTTGCCGGGAGGAACATTGGTATAGGATGCTATACGGTTCTTCCCGTTATAGTGCCATTCTTTTTCATATCCTTCCAAAATATATTTGTAAGACACACGGTTCTGATTATTATAGTTCAACGCCGCAAACTCTAAAGTAAACATGGACTGGTTATGATTCAATGTAATCTTGTCTGTATAGGTAATGGACCGGTCAATAATGGGATGGTCCGTATAGCTGCGTATATCCCGGTTTGATATCTGACATCCTACAATAAATGTATTATAATCAAATCTTTGCGTTTCCAGCTTATCGGGAGAAAAGGTCAAGATACCCTCTTTACACCCTACCCAGAGTTCTCCGTCCAGCGTTTTCAATGTGGTGCTTTCTTCCATCACAACCGGGGGAAAGCCATCGTATTTGTCATAGTTACGCACCTGGCTTGTCGCCCTGTCAAAACAAGAGAGTCCTTTTTCCGTAACAAGCCAAAGGAAACCGTTATCATCTTCTATAATAGACATCACCACATCATTATTCAATCCATCTTCCCAGCCATACGATTTAAATGAAAGCTTATGCGTTTCCTCATCGTATCCCGACAATTTGCTCAATCCTCCACCAAACACGCATACCCATATCTGAGAGAACTCGTCTTTATAAAGCGCGTACACATCGCTATCGGCATAATTTACCCGGTTGGAACCACGATAGGTTTCAAAATCAATCTGCTCCACTGAGGCAAAGTTGTTTTTAAAAGACATCAGCCCGTCCATCGTACCTACCCACATACGCCCGTCATTATCCTCTATCATATTTCTCACTTCCATATAAAGGCCATACGTAGGATAGTTCTTGAATCCGTTATATTTATTCTTAAAAGTGACTTCCCCATTTTCCTCACAAAGCAGATTCAATCCTCCGTCCAAAGTACCCACCCAGATACGTTTCTTTTCATCCTGATAAGTGAAATACACATCATTCCCGCTGATCGACGACAAATCAGACAAATTATGCAGATAGCGTTTAAAACGGAAACCACCTGCAGCTTTCTCATCAGGAACAGCTTTCACCAATCCGTCGCCTTTGGTAGAGAACCAAAGGTTTCCCTTGTCATCTTCCATGATGTGATATACATTACCTATATGCTCGTCACCTGTCGAAAAAACATGTTTGGTTACACCGTTCCGGTCCATCCGATAAACACTCTGCCAACGGGTGCCCACCCAGATATCGCCACTTTTTGATTGGAAAAGGGCTCTTACCCCTGTCGCATAATTTTCCCGACCGGCTGATTGCGGAGACAACGAAAGCAGATTGAATTGCTTCTTGGGGAAATTCATACAATACACCCCTTCATCGGCAGAGGAAAGCCACAATACCCCGTCATTATCCAACATCAGATGATAAAACTGCTGATTTGCCCTATCATTAGAAAGTTGTTTCAATTTATTAATATAAACCATCTCCGCATGTTCCCTGTCGAACAACCAGGCCTCTCCTGCCGGAGACAGGAAAAAGAGCCCTCTTTCGCCGGCATCTTCCGAATACTGGGTGGTTATCTTGCCGAACATGGTAAACGGAAACCGTTTTGCAGTATGGTTCAACGGATCATAATAAATCAGCGCCTTCTCATTTTCGTGAAACCATATTTTATCATACTGGTCTATGAATGCATGAGTTACCATAGCGTCATTCATTTCAGTATTTATCTTTTGCAACCTGCGCTCGGCCAAATCATATTCGTATGTACCTTGTCCGGCCACACTGAGATAGACATAACCTGCCGGAGTAACCAGCAAATTGCTGATCGCACCTTTTATTTCGGAAAGTACATACCGGTTTACCAAACCGGTCCTTACATCGATACTGTAAAAAATACCCGCACGATCTCCGACCCATACCTTCCTGCCATCCTCAAAGAAACTGGTAAAACTATCCTTGTCGCCGGAATTAATCTTACTGGTTATGAAATCGGCAGGCCGGGATGCCAATTCCGCTCCTTTATGCACGGCAGACACCTTATAATCAGTTCCTATCCAACTGATATATTCCTCCGTCTCGCACAGGACATGGTGTTTCAGTGTATAATCATGCTTGTTTATCTCATCCCGAGAATCGAACAGAATCTTGATAGTTACCTGCCCCTTTTCATCTACCCCGGCCAATAACAGATTTTTATCTTTGGTCAGCAACAACACATCCCCCCTCGGCCGTATTTTGTAATTTTATCACCTGAATATTCTCCGAATAGTTCTTCATGTCATCATAAACAGCATGAAAACATTCGGTCACTTTATTGAAGACATATAACTTACGGTCAATGGTCTTTACCCATATATACCCGTTTTTATCCTCGACTATGCGCTGGATCTTACGTGGCGGCACATCCGAGTCGTGCTCCTGTTTATTGAATGTTTTAAACTTCACTCCACGAAACAACATAAGCCATACCAGGTTCCGAACCAGATAAAGCCATCTCTGTCTTTCAAGGTACAGTTTACCGTATTATTAGGAAGCCCTTGATCTACAGAATAATGTTCCACAATCATATTCACATTATATGACCACAGAGGAAAGCTTGTCAGGCAACAAAGTATAATAAGTATATATTTCTTCATAAGTATTTAGTTTTCTTCAAACCGAGGTCAAAGATAAGAAAAATCCGTTGGTACTTAAATTGAAATTAGTTAAATACCAATTATTGGTTAGATTGGAACGAGATAAATCCGCGTTCCATCTATATTACTTCTCCGTACCGAATTCAGTTTGCTGTCTCTCCACCTCCATCAATACTTTTTGCCTTTCCTCTTCTGTCAGCACAACTTTCCCCGCCATTCTTTCTGTTCTAACAGAGCTTCCGGCCAGTCCTGCTCCGGCTGATTGGGCATCCGTCTCCTCCTCCGTATAACAGAAAGGCAGTTCTGACGGAATACTTCCTAATTCTATTTCCGTAGCAACCGGCGCATTCGTTCCTTCAAACTGCACATGGGCCTTCACCTTTATTTTGCCGGGCTTGCGGGTAGAACGGATCAATACGGGAGCAGAGCCAAACTCCACCGTGCGCGGATTGGCATTGATAGAGGCATCCCCTATAATTCGTCCTTCACCTTCTACAGTAAAGACGATATTTTCTTTTGCCAGACGACGCACATTACCGCTATCATCCATCACTTCGGCCACCACTACGATAAAATCCGAACCGTCTGCCACCAATTGCTTTCCTTCCGTATCCACATACATACGCAACTTCGTGCTGCGGCGTGACGGCATCCGCTTATAGGTGCAAACCACTTTACCGTCTATAATTCCTTCTGCCACCATATTTACTTTCTGCCAGTTTTTTTGCTTATAACTATACTCGCGTGCTTCCCAGAAATCCCATACATCCTTGAATATCACCGGGGCATTAGGCATGTGTCCCTGCGCATGAACAACCGGAAGCGTCCGGCTCTCAGTACCGTCATAGACAGAGAGACGAACCGAGTCACAATTACTGAACACCACCACATCGGCATCCGAGAAAGGAGACATCTCATGGGCGATAAACACCATAGGGCCACATTCCGCCACAGGATGCTTCAATGTCGCGGCAGACTGGCTGCGAAAAGCATAATAAGCGTATTTAGGCTGACGGAACGCATCATAAATGCCCCCGAAATACGGATCGGGATGATACCCCCGCTGATGGTCAAAAGGATGCCATTGCGCCCCACCGACAAACTGCCCTGTAGTGCGGTACATTTCATCATAACTCTTTGATAATGACAACGCCTGCACCAGCAACGGGCGTTCCCCCCAGCTACGGCTGGCACGGTTATTATTATTATGTGCATACCAGTCATCCACATTCTCGCCAAACTCACGAGTAAAAATACATTGTTCCGGACGGTCTGCCTTCTCATCATCTCCCGGCCATCCGTACACCACATCATAGTTTTCCGCCACTCCTTTCGAATGAACATCGGCTGCCGCTACAGGGCGTCCGGGATAAGGAAACTCCTCCCGTGTAATCCGTAACGCCTCCAGTGCGAAATCGCGCGGATAAGGCGTTTCATTCAAAATAGGCTCCCACATCAGCACACTGGGATGATTGCGGTCCCGGCGTATCATCTCACGTGTATTCCGATGTACCAGCTTTGCGAACTCCGGATTTTTATTCCAATATTGCCATCCCGGAGTAGCCACAATAACAAACAGCCCCATTTCGTCGCAAGCATCCATGAATGCCGGATCTTGCGGATAATGAGCTACACGGATAATGGTACATCCTGCATCACGCAAGCGTTTGGCATCCCTCCATTGCTGGCTGTTGGGCAGCGCATTACCCACGTATGCAAAATCCTGATGACGGTTCGCGCCGACCAATTGACCAAAAGGCTTGCCATTCAACCAAAAGCCATCCTTACCTTTGAAAATTCCGCTTTGCGGATCCCCACACGTGTCACTTCCCCCATCCAACACTTCATGTCCGGCTTTGACACGAGATTGTATCCTATACAAATAAGGCGAGTCAGGAGACCATAACTTAGGATTGCGAACTGCAAACTGTTGCCGCACCGTCTTCGATTCCCCTGCTTGCAGCTTCACCTGTTGCGAAACCCGTTTTACGGGAACATCGCCGGCATCCGCCAAAACCGTCTCCACGGCTACGGTACGCGTCTGCTTTCCACTGTTATGCACTTCCGTATCCACATACACTTCCGCTTTTTTCCCGCTTATATTGTCAAAATGCACAAAAACTCCACCTCCGGCCACCTTATCGGCCTCCAAGGCATCTGTAATAGCTACACTTGATTTTCCTATCATCCACACATCCCGGTAAATTCCTCCATGATAAGCGAAATCCAAGGTATATTGACGTTTTTCCCGGAGGAAAATTCTTATCATCACTATTATCCGTCATCACTGCCAGCAAGCAACTGTCTCCGGGCTGTACCCCCTGTTCCGTCAGTTGCACAGTGAAAGGAAGGTATCCTCCCAAGTGCTCTTGCACCCTCTTGCCATTTAAATAAATCACCTGTTTTCCCATAGCTCCCTCAAAATGAAGCGACACCTCTTTTCCTTTCATATCTTGAGGAATCACAAAATGTTTCCGGTACCATGCCACACCCTGATAGTTACGGCAACCGCTTGCCTCGGCAGGCATCAGTTCCACAGTATGCGGAACAGACACTACCTGCCAGGATGTATCATCAAAACGTACGGCTTCCGCGCCTTTTATGTCTCCACGATGAAAGCGCCATCCGGGATTGAAATTATATACTATTCTTCCGCTACCGGATAAAGGGATGAATCCGGCTACAGAGGTTTCCATTTGAGCTTGTGCCAACACAGGCAACAGGCACACAAGTAAAATAAACAGTTTCTTCATAATTATTACACTATCTGGGAAAAGAGACGGACCGGCCGTCCGTTTGTACCCGTTCCTTTTGAAAAAAGGTCTTGTTGTTTTTGAAAAAGATCCAGACATTTAAAAAAATGGTCCTGATGTTTGGCGTCAAAGACAAGGTTCTTTTAAAAAAACCGTCAAGGTCTTTTTATACAAAGAACAGGTCTTTTGAAAGGAATTACAAGGTCTTTTCACCAAGCTTTCCAAAGGCTCAGGGCTCAAAAGGCTCACTTAGGCGGTATTTAAGCCCAAAACAAGCTTCAAGAAACCTAATAATGCGCTGATTTTTAATTAATTACAATAAAAAGAAGGGGACAAGACTATATTCTGAAAAATAAAATGAATAATATAATGAGCCCCAGACATACACGAACGCATCCGACATTTACCGGAAAGAAAAATGTATAAATAAAAGAAACTTCTATTGACATCATCACTTGGTCATTCCGGGCATCGTGAAAAATCCGAATGTGCCCCATATCCATTGATCCGGCCATTATGAATAAAACCCGGCCAAAAAACAAGCCTGGTCAAAGCAAACACAAATTCTATAAAACGACAGACAAAGTCAAGACAATCCTGAACTTTCCAAAGACCAAAGAATAATATTCAACCCGCACGTTTTGTCCCACCAAACAGACTGTAAAGCAAACACTTACACATCTACCAAGGTTTAAAATACCGCATAAGTGAGCCTTGAGCCTTGTGAGCCCTGGAAACGCATCGGAACGACTCTTTTTCTTTGCAGAAAGACACCCGATTTATTTATTCCAAATTTTAATCCCATTTATGTACTGTGAGTCAACACCAGAATAGGATACTAAATGTTCTTTTGAGGCCGATCCATATCTAGACACAACTTCGTTAGCTGCCCCGGATTGAGCTGCTAGATCTATTGACTTTTTTCTTTTGTCGTAACACTTTCTCCTAAAAAAGAAGTGTGACACTGCCAATAACCACATTTTAAAGTGCAGGTCCTGAGAAAACCTAAATCAACAGATATGGTAAAGCAGCCCACGCTATAACGTGGGAACTACCATGCCTATTCTTGTTGATTTTGTGTTTAGTTTCTCAAGCTTCGCACTTACAAGAGTAGCATAACGCTTCTTTATTTTCAAATGCATGGAAATGGTTACCCAAATCCGAGTACAGAATTACGGAAAAACATTTGAAAAAGAAGCGGTAAGATAAAAATATCTGTTTGATATTTGCTCTATTGTTTGGTAGGTTAGAAATAATTAATTACCTTTGCACCAACAAATCCCGCTCGCTTCCCGTAAGATTAGCGTACCCAGCGGGACATTTTTATTTATGGGAGTCAGGTATACAAATCGAGCCATAACCACGGAACAACAAATTGATATTCTCAAAGAAAGAGGTTTGCTTATTGATGATGTTGAGCGAGCTGTTAAAGCCCTTGACATCATAAGCTATGTTCGTCTTGCTGGTTATTGGCGACATTTTGAAGCTGACCACACTACGCATCAATTTAGAGAAGGTTGTCGTTTTGCAGATATTATCGACCTGTATTCCTTTGATAAGCAACTTAGGGCTTTGCTCTTTACTGCCATTCAAACGATTGAAGTTGCTGTTCGCACAAAAATAATCAAGCACTTTGCTCTTGAATTTGGAGCATTTTGGTTTATGGACGAAAACTTTGCCACCAATGAGGCTCGTTTTGCTACCAATTTAGCTGTTATCCGTAAAGAGGTGGAACGCTCACACGATGATTTTATTACTGAGCATTTCCGCAAATACAACGAACCAGAGCTGCCTCCTGTATGGAAAACATTGGAGGTTATCTCAATGGGAACACTCTCTAAGCTCTATTCCAATTTTTCAAATGCCACGGCAAAACATGCTGTCGCAAGAGAGTTCGGTTTGAATCATCACAAATTTTTTGAGAAGCTGGTTAGAGTGTCTTGCGGTGCTTCGTAATTGTTGTGCTCATCATTCACGACTGTCCAACCGTGTCTTTCCAGTAAAACCAAAGATGCCAGAACGTATGCCAAATACATGGATTGCTGATTTCTCATTCCGAGAACAAACTCTTTATCCACAATTATGCTGTGTTGTGTATTGGCTCAACTCCATTGTTCTTGAAAATACATTCATTACCGATTTCAAGCAACTCTTGATAAGCCATCCATCAGTGAAAACTCGCTTGTTGGGCTTCCCTCGTAATTGGGAACAAGAGCCTTTGTGGAGGTAATAATATCTACAATAAAATTATTACCAAAAAACAATAAGTAACAGACAATATCGGATAAAATATTGTACCTTTGTATTGGCTTAGACATTGAGCCCAAATAGAAGTGAAATATCGGAAACGAATTGCACCGAAAAAAAGAATAAATCGCTCGTATTGACACCGTAGATGAGTTAATAATAACTAAAATGGTTAAATATTCACCACTTAGAATATACCCTTAAAGGCTACGACCATATTTCCGACTTATCACCAGTAAACTATTGATTAATAAACTATTGAGAGCATAAACCATTATCAGTAAGCATCTAACACAAATTACGTTGCACTATTTGTTTTCATTTTTTAGTGTCCAAATCGTGATATATCCACTCCTTTTACTTTCTGTTTTTTATAACCACCGAAACGGTATGTGAAATTCAGAGATACAGTACGGGTATAGTATCCGCTATCCATATCCAAATATTGTTCCTTGAAGCGAACCTTCATATCCGGCATACTGGAGTTGGATATATCACTGCAACGTGCCGTAAGCGAACATCTGTCTTTGGCAAAATTCCATTTCATTCCGGCTGTGAGATTAAATGAACTGGCGAGATCCAACGTTCCCTGAATGAAAGGTGTCTGTATGTTTCCTATCAATTCAAAGGATAGGTTCTTGCCTACTTTGAAGCTGTTGTCAAGTGTGCCGATAAACAGCCATTTTTTGCGGTCAAATGGTACATCAAAAAATCGGTCGCATTTTTGCCGTGCCTGCATGCCTACAAGCGTGAGTCTTGCATCATACCAGTTTCCCATGCTGAGCGGCAGAATGACATTCGCACCTATCATACGCATATAATTCCAGTTGGTATTTTTCGTATATCAATGCCAGTCGGCCTGTTGCCTGATAAGGTGTTTGGGCAAAGTAATCGGATGTATGCGTGTAGAACAGACCGAAAATATACTTCTGTTTCAGTATGTACGTACCATTCAGGTTATAGTTTGTCATAGGGCGCAATCCCGGTGTTCCCTGAAGTTCGGAATATCCGTTCAGATATGTAACGGATGATTGCATATCCCAGTAGCCCGGATAGCTCTTGTCTGTTGATAGGGATAGCTGGAAGATGTGTTGCGGACCTTTCAAATAGGTCAGTGAGGCTTGCGGATATACAGCCCATTTATGATAATTCCCGATGGTATAATATTCTCCTGTGGCAGAGATGGAGAATGAGGTTCCGGTTGCCCAGTTTTTATTCAATGAAAAATAAAAACCAGTTGTCTGTTCATTAAGTCCGGCTTCTGTATTTTCAGGTTTTATATTACCAGACACATTATCATAAGTTTGAAAATCATAATCTTTTGCATAACGGTAGGATATTCCGTAACCGATACCCCAGTTATTTGTCAGATTATGTTTCTGGTCTGCATAAATCGAATAACGGTCTATACGCTGACCGCCAGTCAGGGTATATGAGTTTTTACTCTTATCAGATAATTGTGTGAACATGGTCTGGCTATTGTCTGAGGTGTAACGTGTATAATCACCGCCTACTTCCAGACCGATACCCGAACTATATTGTACTGTTATATTGTTCATCTTATTATCTGTAAACTTATCAAGATTGGACTGCTGAAAACTTCCATCAGCTATACTGCGGTTATGCCCGTCAGGGGTAAAACTTCCCGTGTAGGCTACATTCGATGATTCTTTTCGTTGAAGTTATATTCCAGAGCGGTTCTCACATTGTGCATCCAACTTTTGGAACTCAGTTTCTCGTTCTGCATTATTTCATATACATTATTATTCAAAGTGTGTCTGGAGAGCAAGTCTGTGTATTCCATAGTTTTGATATTGTCAGCTCCATACATTACATCTAAAGTGATTTTTGGTGTGGAAAAGCGAAAATTTCCGTTTGCACCGCCACTGCTGAAATATCTGTTCTGGTAATTGGTACTTAATTCACCCTGAAAGGAATAGTCGTGTGAGCGTTTTATTACCACATTGATAACTGCTCCGCGTACATGAAGTTCCGGAGGGGCACTGTACATTACTTCCGCTTTTTCCACACGATTTACAGGAGTATTGCGTAATAATGTTTCCAGCTGTTCAGAGGTCATAGTGGTAGGCTTGCCGTTCATCACTATTGTGAGAGAATTTGCTCCGGCAAGAGAAAGAATTCCATTTTTTTCCTGTACTCCCGGCAGTTTGATTATGGCTTCGTAAGCATTATTTACGGACTGCTTTTCTGATAGTGCGGAAAGGTCATAGCCAAGCCGTCCGTTTTCTACCTTAACCAATGGTCTTTCTCCCTTTATTACCACTTCGTCCAGATTATAGTCTTTCTGCTCCAGCGTAATGATGCCTGCATCTGCTGTCTGCCCCTTTACCTGTTTGGTTTGGTAAAGCAGGTGTTGAACTATGAGCAAATAACCATCCGGCTCCTGCTCCAACGTAAATGTACCGTCAGCCGCAGATATGGCTGCTCCTAAATAGGTAGAATCCGGCAACTGCATGACAATCGTAGCACCTTCTATCGGTTGCTGTTTTGTATCTATTATTTTCCCTGTTGTCTGACTAAAGGCAGATATTGAAAGACCTGTACAAATCAAGAAACCTGTCATGACCCTTTTACATTCCATAAATATGTGTTTATTTACTGACAATCTTTCTATTAAATTCAAGATAATTCTTAGAAACTGTTTTGAATTAATCAAAGAATAATGTTATAGGCATTTCCGAAATTCAAAATCAGCAAGTCAATCGGAAAAATATTATATCTTTAAAAGTAACAAGCAATACAGTTATGACACAGTATCCAACCGATCTGACTGAAAAACAATGGCAAGTTTATCAAAAAAAGATTTAGAACTGCAAGAAAGGAAACGGAAACATCCGCTCAAAGAGATAATATTTCCACACATGTGGAAACCATTGAACAGTTACAGGATAAAATTCAGACCATGCAGAGTGACCACCATAGGGAACTAATGAAGCTGGAGGCAAAGCACCAATCCGAACTTAACCGCAAGGAAGCTGTGCATACGGAGGAAACAACGAGGCTCAAAACAAGCGATATCTTCCGTAAGGCAGTAAACAACATCATTCGTTTGGCAAGGAACTATTACAAGCCCTGTTTTGACGCGGAGCATGTATCAGACATTAAGAGTGTCCTCAACCTGTTCGGTGACAACAAACAACCACATCGTACAACCAGAGATTTCCTGTATATCACTGCCAAGCAAAAAGGGAATTTGGATAACCGAGAACGAATCAAAGCTAAACGGGAAGCCGATAACGTGGTGGAGGGAGATTATGACCAGCAACAAAAGAGGAGCTTTTCTATGCGAAGATAATAATTGATAGGATGTAATCAGCAATAATCGTAAGTTTTTGATGCACAACCGAATAATAATAGTAACTTTGTAAACGAATTAAAGAAAAATATGCCTAAGAACACAAATATACAAATGATTGACAACTTGGCGAATAACTTTCATGGTTACGCGGTATTGCTTCGCAAAATCAAGCAAAGGGTGCTGATTGCCCAGCAACGGGCAATTTATGCCGCCAACGAAGAAATGCTCAGAATGTATTGGGACGTGGGCGAGATGTTACAAAAAAGCCAAGACGCTGACGGTTGGGGCAAGAAAACTTTGCAACGCTTATCCGTGGATTTGAAGAACGAGTATTCCGAAATAAAGGGCTTCTCTGTACGCAATATGCAGTATATGATACAATTTTTCAATGAATATAATCAGGAGCACCACCTTTCACTTCCTATCAAACATTTGGGATGGGTTCACAATCTCATACTCTTGCAGCAAGTCAAGGACATTCGGGCACGCTATTGGTACATGGTACAGAGCATCACCTCCCATTGGTCAAAACGTTATCTGCAAGAAGCTATCAAACTGGATGATTACGGCAAACATGGAGCGTTGGCAAACAATTTCAGTGAAACCCTGCCTATACCAGAGGCAAACGATGTGAAATCCATGCTCAAAGATCCGTATATATTCGATATGCTGACTTTCACAAAAGAATACAATGAGCGTGATGTGGAAATAGGATTGGTCAAGCATGTAGAAAAATTCCTTGTGGAAATGGGAGCCGGCTTTGCTTTCATGGGGCGGCAGTATCACATAGAGGTGTCGGGCGATGATTACTATATCGACATATTAATGTATAACGCATTTTTGCATAGATATTTAGTGATTGAGTTGAAAGACACGGAGTTCATACCGGAATATATCGGTAAACTCAACTTCTACTGTTCTGCTGTGGATGACATCCTTTGCCGAGAGGGAGATAACCGAACGATTGGATTGTTGCTTTGCAAAAGCAAAGACCGTATCAAGGCTGAATATGCCTTGCGTGATCTTCAGAAGCCAATCGGCATATCCGACTACGAATTGGGGCAAGGCCCTGCCGAAAGACTTCCATGGCAGTCTGCCTACGATTGAAGAAATTGAGAAAGAATTAGCGTCTGACAGTCGATGAAATGAACTTATCAATCTCTTACATACATCAGGATTAAACAGTTCTACCCCTAACTATGAATCGCCAGGCTTGATATCCAATATAAAATCATTCCAAGAACCGCTATTTTCTTTTATCCCGATGAAGCTATTGTCCAACTCTTTTTTTAAAATCATCATCTATATAAACAAGTGTTTCATCATTCAATATTTTAGACAGTTTAATAGAATCCTCCTTTGTCCATACCTCTTGCGCACAAAGAATATCCGCAATAAATCAATATACTGAGTACCTATACCTACATTCATTTTCAATTTGTTTGTTAACTGAAAAAGAGAATTTGAATATATGTATAATACATTATTCTGTCCTTCCCCATAAGCATAGCATTCCATTGGATAGGATAATCCGATATTGGGACTTATATTAAAATTCAAATCATAGAATATTCCTGTATAGCTTATTCCAGTTCGATTTGTATGGAAAGCATTAAAGCGTTTATTGATAAATGTATTGATTTGAAGATTGGTCTCATGCTTTGTTGCAAATGCGACAGGTATTCTGTTTAATTCATTATCATAAATATGATTCTCTGCTTTGGTTCCAGAAAAGGTTATGCCTATATTGCTTCTCAGATATGTATTATCATTCCAAGATAAAGTATGTGCCATTCCAATTGCTCCTTTTTGGAAGTCAGCCTTCTGTTCTTGTCTTTCCATAGATGTTTCCCATTGTTTAGGGTCATCTTCCGGTCTTTGAATTATTTTATCCAAGAGTCCGATACCCCAAAATGTGAAAGTTCCCATTTTTTTTGTTGGCAAGTTTATCTTAAAAGCCAAATCCTGATAATTAAGCCCCTCGTCAGAACCACTAATCTTATCTGCCAAACCAGAATATGAGTAACGGTAATTAAAGAGGTACGAACTTCCACTTTTCTTATTTATTGGTCTTTCTGATGATAAATCAAATCCCCAAATGCCTAATTGAACAGCATGTGCAAAATCCGTAGTATTGCCATTTCGCATTTTCATATCAAAAATTCCAGACAACGAATTAGAATACTCTGCTGGATAAGCACCATAATAGAAATCCGAATTTGCCATTGTCTGTAAACTTAATTATTTATCCTGTATTTTTCTTTTCCCATGATAAGTTGTCATCCAATAAACACAATGTTTCCATGACTTCCTGGATCGATGCAGTCATTTCAAAATCAAGAGAATACCGAGCGAACGGATAAGATACATTGTTTTCAACCTCAAATTATACGGAAAAACCCATACCTTTTTTATACCTTTGCCCCCAAAAGAAAACAACAGACATGGAACTATTCAATAAAATGATTGCCGCAGCCCTGAAGGTTTCCGTACATCAAGTAGACAATACATTATCTCTACTGGGCGGGGGAGCTACCATCCCTTTCATAAGCCGATACCGGAAAGAGGCAACCGGAGGACTGGACGAAGTACAAATAGGCGAAATTAAAGACAGAAATGACAAGTTGTGTGAACTGGCCAAGCGAAAAGAAACCATTCTTTCTACCATAGAAGAACAGGGCAAACTGACAGAAGAATTGCGCAAACGCATTGAACAGAGTTGGGATGCCACCGAAGTGGAAGACATATATCTGCCCTATAAGCCGAAACGTAAGACCCGCGCCGAAGCGGCACGGCAAAAAGGACTGGAACCGCTTGCCACCTTACTGTTATTGCAACGCGAAAACCATCTAGACAGCCGTCTCCCCGCTTTTGTGAAAGGAGATGTGAAAGACGAAGAGGATGCGCTGAAAGGCGCGCGCGACATCATAGCCGAACAAGTGAGCGAGGACGAGCGCGCCCGCAACCAACTGCGCAACCAATTTTCCCGACAAGCCGTCATCACCTCCAAAGTGGTGAAAGGCAAAGAGGAAGAAGCCGCCAAATACCGCGATTATTTCGACTTCAGCGAACCTTTGAAACGCTGTTCCTCCCACCGTCTGCTGGCTATCCGCCGGGGAGAGTCGGAAGGCCTGTTGAAAGTAAGTATAAGTCCTGATAACGAAGAGTGCGCCGGACGGCTGGAACAAATGTATGTCCGTGGCAACAATGAATGCAGCCGCCAGGTAGGCGAGGCAGTGCGTGATGCGTACAAGCGGCTTCTGAAGCCTTCCATCGAAACCGAATTTTCAGCCTTGAGCAAGGAGAAAGCCGACGAGGAGGCAATCCGCGTCTTCGCCGGAAACCTGAGACAGCTTCTGCTGGCTCCTCCTTTGGGACAGAAACGGGTCATGGGAGTTGATCCCGGCTACCGTACCGGATGTAAAATAGTCTGTCTGGACGCCCAAGGCTCTTTGCTACACAATGAAACCATTTATCCGCATCCGCCCAAGAATGAATACTCACAGGCAGCCCGCAGCATCGTGAAATTGGTAGAACAATATCAGATAGAGGCAATCGCCATAGGCAATGGCACCGCCAGCCGTGAGACAGAACAATTCATCACTTCACAACGCTATGACCGTGAATTGCAAGTATTTGTAGTAAGCGAGGACGGAGCATCCATTTACTCGGCCTCGAAAACCGCCCGAGACGAGTTCCCTGAATACGACGTGACCGTGCGTGGAGCCGTATCCATAGGCCGCCGGTTGATGGACCCGCTGGCCGAACTGGTGAAAATAGATGCCAAATCTATCGGAGTGGGACAATACCAGCATGATGTGGACCAGACTTTATTGAAGAAATCATTGGACCAGACAGTGGAAAGTTGTGTGAACCTGGTAGGTGTGAACCTCAATACCGCCAGCCGCCATCTGCTGACTTATATATCGGGGCTAGGTCCTGCCTTGGCTCAAAACATTGTGGATTACCGCACCGAGAACGGGCCTTTCAGTTCACGCAAGGAGTTATTGAAAGTACCCCGGATGGGAGCGAAAGCGTTTGAGCAATGCGCAGGGTTCCTGCGTATCCCACAAGCGAAGAATCCGCTGGACAACTCGGCCGTGCATCCCGAAAGCTATCCCATAGTGGAGCAGATAGCCAAAGACCTGAACTGCACCGTAGACGAACTGATAAAAAGCAAAGAACTGCGCAGCCGGATTGATATCAAGAAGTATGTCACCCCGACAGTGGGGCTTCCCACCCTGACAGACATCATGCAGGAATTGGACAAGCCGGGACGCGACCCACGGCAACAAATCCAAGTTTTTGAATTTGACAAGAATGTAAAGACCATAGAGGATTTGACTGAAGGAATGGAACTGCCCGGCATTGTGAACAATATTACCAACTTCGGTTGCTTTGTAGATATAGGAATCAAAGAGAAGGGTCTGGTGCACGTATCACAACTGGCCGACAAATTTGTGAGCGACCCCACCACCGTAGTCAGCATCCATCAGCATGTACGGGTGAAAGTGATGAGCATAGACCTAGAGCGCAAGCGCATCCAGCTCACTATGAAAGGATTGAATCAATAATTGCAACAAGGTAAAAAAGAATATGGAAGAAGATATAGAAACCTGCGGCTGGTTCGTTTTTTATAAGGATCAGCTGCTGATAGAGAAAAAGAACGGAATGTACACCATACCTTTCGGAACAGAGCCTCCCATGCCTGTTCCGGTGGGAAGCACTATCCACACCATCGGAGAGATAGAGGGACGCACTGCCAAGACTTTCTCCGTACATGCCCCGGTGCCCGGCAGCGAAAATGACCGCCACCTGATGATGGATCTCCGGAGTTCATACGACGTATTGCCTTGGGAAGAGTACAATGTGGGTGGAAAAGCCTTCCAGATACTGAATTGGGACAAGAACAGCCGCTATTGCCCCATGTGCGGCGTACCTACCGTACAGATTTCTCCTATTGCTAAAAAATGCCCCCAATGTCGTCAGGAAATTTATCCGCGCATCTCTCCTGCCATCATTGTATTGATACGCCGGGAAGACAGCATACTGCTGGTCCACGCCCGCAACTTCCGGGGAACCTTCAACGGTTTGGTAGCCGGTTTTCTTGAACCGGGCGAAACTTTGGAGGAATGTGTGCACCGCGAGGTACTGGAAGAAACAGGACTCCATATCAAAAACCTGAAATATTTCGGCAGCCAGCCGTGGCCTTATCCCAGCGGAATCATGATAGGCTTCACCGCCGATTATGAAAGCGGAAACATCAAACTACAACAAGAAGAACTGAATGCCGGCGCTTTCTATACCAAAGACAACTTGCCGGAGATACCCAAAAAGCTGAGCCTGGCAAGAAAACTGATTGATGCGTGGCTGGAGGAAAAGGATCATTTATAGAACGAGATGAGTCATGTTCCATCCATAAATACCTATTTATCGCTTGCAGAACTTAAAAATGTACTATCTTTGCAATATGGAATGGTTAAATAGCTTATTTTTGAACACACGCCTTTACAGGCGGTTGTAATCCTCTCGATTATCATTGCCGTGGGGCTCGGTTTAGGTAAAATCCACCTGTTTGGCATTTCATTGGGAGTTACCTTCGTCTTTTTGCCGGTATTCTGGCCGGACACCTGGGATTCTCAATCGACCCGAATATGCTGAATTACGCCGAGAGTTTCGGTCTTGTGCTTTTTGTATACGAACTGGGCTTGCAGGTAGGTCCCGGCTTTTTCAGTTCATTCCGTAAAGGCGGCGTACAGCTCAATATGCTGGGCATAGGCGTTATTCTGGCAGGTACGGTCATGACGGTGCTTTTCAGCAAACTGGGAGGCATACCGATGAGCGATATGGTAGGCATCCTTTGTGGAGCCACCACCAATACTCCCGCTTTGGGGGCCGCCCAACAGACATTGAAACAAATGGGGGAACCCGCCAGTGGCGCTGCGTTAAGTTGCGCCGTAACCTATCCGCTGGGAGTGGTAGGTGTTATTCTGGCCATGCTGCTGGTACGCAAATTATTTGTCCGTCCCTCAGATATCAACATTCACGAGCACGAGGACACCAATCAAACGTTCATTGCCACCTTCAAAGTGCACAATCCCGCCATTTTCAATAAAAGCATAAAAGAAGTAGCTTTATTAAGCTATCCTAAATTTGTTATCTCCCGTTTATGGCGGGAAGGTACGGTAAGCATCCCCACTTCCGAAAAAAATACTGAAAGAGAATGACCGCCTGCTGGTTATCACCACCGAAAAAGGACGCTCCCTCGCTCACGATTCTTTTCGGCGAACAGGAAAACCAGGATTGGAATAAAGAAGACATCGACTGGAATGCCATAGACAGCCAATTGATTTCCAAACATATCGTTATCAGCCGCCCCGAAATAAACGGGAAAAAAACTAGGCTCTTTACGTCTGCGCAACAGCTATGGCATCAACATCAGCCGTGTGATGCGCAGCGGGGTACAACTGCTTGCCACACCGGGGCTGATCCTCCAACTGGGCGACCGGCTGACCGTAGTGGGAGAAGCCAAAGCCATAGAGAATGTGGAAAAAGTATTGGGCAATGCGGTTAAAACGTTGAAGGACCCTAATCTTGCCGCCATTTTTATAGGTATTGTACTGGGATTGATACTAGGCTCCATCCCTATCGCCATCCCCGGCATCAGCACTCCCGTTAAATTAGGCCTGGCAGGCGGACCTATCGTAGTAGGAATTCTTATCGGATGCTTTGGCCCCCGTTTCCACCTCATCACTTATACCACCCGGAGTGCCAACCTGATGCTGCGCGGTATCGGGTTATCCCTCTATCTGGCTTGCCTGGGACTGGATGCAGGCGCACATTTCTTCGAGACAGTGATGCGCCCCGAAGGAGCCATCTGGATAGCTGTAGGCTTCGCCATCACCTTTATTCCGGTAGTCATTATGGCATTAGTGGCCCTCCGCATAAGCCACCTCGACTTCGGAAGCACCTGTGGCATGCTGTGTGGAAGCATGGCAAACCCTATGGCATTGAACTATGCCAATGACACGTTACCCGGTGATAATCCGGCAGTGAGTTATGCCACCGTATATCCGCTGTCCATGTTCAGCCGGGTCATTATAGCCCAATTAATACTTATGTTTTTTATATAATTTCCAGCTATGAACGCTTATAATTCTATCACCCCGGAAACCATACAGGAAGATATGCGATACCTGCAACTGCTGTCGCATAGTTTCCCCACTATAGCCGATGCCAGTACGGAAATAATCAACCTGGAAGCTATTCTGAACCTGCCTAAAGGTACAGAACATTTCCTTGCCGACCTGCACGGAGAGTACGAGGCATTCCAGCATGTATTGCGGAATGCTTCCGGGGCCATCAAAAGAAAAGTAAATGAAATATTCGGCAATACCCTGCGCGAGAATGAAAAAAAATGAACTATGTACGCTGATTTATTATCCGGAACAAAAACTGGATCTGGTAAAAGCAGTGGAAACAGACCTGGACGACTGGTATGTCATCACGTTGAACCAGTTGGTACGTGTATGCCAAAATGTATCCTCCAAATATACCCGTTCCAAAGTGCGGAAGTCGCTTCCCAAAGAATTCTCGTATATCATTCAGGAGTTGTTGCACGAAAACTCAATGGTTCCCAACAAACAGGCGTATATTAATGTCATCATCAGCACCATCATTTCTACCCGCCGCGCCGATGACTTTATCATTGCCCTATGCAACCTCATCCAACGGCTCACCATAGACACACTGCATGTGCTGGGTGATATATTCGACCGTGGCCCTGCCCCCCACCGCATTATGGACATATTATGCGATTATCATAATTTCGACGTACAATGGGGAAACCATGACATTTTATGGATGGGAGCCGCAGCCGGCAACGACTGCTGTATGGCAAACGTGCTACGCCTGGCCATGCGTTATGGCAACCTTGCCGCTCTGGAGGACGGATATGGCATCAACCTTCTGCCCCTGGCCACCTTTGTCATGGAAACATACGCTGATGATCCCTGCACCCTGTTCGGACCGAAAGTAGAGAAAGAAGACTGTACGTACAATGCCAAGACGCTGCGCATGATAGGCCAGATGCACAAAGCAATCAGTGTTATCCAGTTCAAGCTGGAAGCGGAGATTATCAGGCGCCGCCCCGATTTCGAGATGGACGACCGTATGCTGCTACACCGTATAGACTTCGAGCGTAAGACCATCACAATGCCCAATGGAAAAGAATATGAGCTGAAAGACAGTTTTCTTCCTACGGTAGATCCTGCCGATCCTTATAAGCTGACAGACGAAGAACGGGAAATTATGAACAAACTCCATCGTTCATTTGTCAGCAGTGAGAAATTGAAAAAACATATCCGCTGCCTGTTCCGTTACGGATGCATGTACACGGTGAGCAACTCAAATCTGCTGTTCCACGCCTCCATTCCCTTGAATGCCGACGGTACGCTGAAAGATGTGTCCATAGCCGGAAAAACGTACAAGGGAAAAGCCTTGCTGGAAAAAGTAGGGCATTTGATCCGTACCGCCTTCTTCGCTGAGGAAGACAACGAGGACAGACCCTTTGCTGTAGACTATGTATGGTACTTGTGGTGTGGCAAAGACTCCCCTGCTTTCGACAAAGACAAAATGGCTACTTTTGAACGTTACTTCTTAAAAGAGAAAGAGTTGCACAAGGAAGTGAAAGGTCACTATTACAGCCTGCGCAATGAAGAAAAAGTATGTGACATGCTGCTGGACGAGTTCGGCGTGATAGGAACACACCGCCATATCATCAACGGGCATGTACCCGTAAAAACCATCCAAGGTGAGAATCCGATAAAAGCAAACGGCAAGATGATGGTCATAGACGGAGGATTCTCTAAAGCGTATCATTCGGAAACCGGAATTGCCGGATATACACTGGTATACCATTCGCGCGGATTCCAACTGGTACAGCACGAACCGTTCACCTCAATGCAAAAAGCCATTGAAGAAGGGCAGGATATCAAATCGAGCACTCAGATAGTAGAAATGAGCACCCAACGCATGATGGTAAAGGACACTGACAAAGGACGGGAACTGGTGACACAGATCAACGATTTAAAGAAATTGCTGATGGCCTACCGGACAGGACTTATCAAGGAGAAATCCATATAAACAGATTATCCGCAATCATACTACCGGATAATAAATGAAAGTTTATTGCCCTATGATTGCGGATAAAAAAATAAAGCCCGTATCAGACTCACGTCTACCGGGCTTTTGGATTACCGAACAAAAATATCGTTATACAATCTTGTTCATCGCCGAATCGGGGAAAACCACCGTCGGCTTGAACGATTTAGCTTCCTCAAAATCCATCATGGCGTATGACATGATAATCACAATGTCACCCACCTGTACTTTCCGGGCAGCAGCCCCATTCAGACAAATACATCCCGAACCGCGCTCACCCTTAATAATATAAGTTTCAAACCTCTCGCCGTTATTATTATCCACAATGTGCACTTTCTCGCCGGCAATCATGTTGGCGGCATCCATCAAGTCCTCGTCAATCGTAATACTACCCATGTAATTCAAATTGGCTTCCGTTACACGGACACAATGCAGTTTCGACTTTAATACCTCAATCATCATAATTCTAATGGTTAACGATCACTATCCCTTATATTTTATATTATCTATCAAACGTACCTCTCCGCAAAATACCGTAATGCAACCTACTGCATAATCCGTATCTTCCCAATCCGTTATTTTCTGAAGCGTAGTGCCGTCTACTATTTCAAAATATTCCAGACGCAAACCCGGAGCGGCAGCAATCGCATCTTCTACAAACTTCTGAGTCTCAGCGACCGGATGAGATTTTGCAAAAGTACAACTCTTAAATAAAGTCTGCGAAATATTCAGCGCATACTCTCTCTCCACCGCAGAAAGCCGTGCATTGCGGCTGCTCAATGCCAGCCCGTCTTCCTCACGCACAATAGGACAACCTACAATTTCCAGTCCGTTGAACCCTATCTGTTTCACCATTTCACGAATAATAGCCAACTGCTGGAAATCTTTCTCGCCGAAATAAGCACGGGTAGGATTTACAATCATAAACAGCTTGCTCACTATCTGGCATACTCCATTGAAATGTCCCGGACGGAAACGGCCTTCCATCACTGTGTCCAACGGCGCATAGCTGAACTGCCGGGTATCAGGCTCAGGATAAATCTCTTCTACAGACGGAGCAAAAACAAAAGCCGCCCCTACTTTTTCCAACAATTCACAATCGGCATCCAATGTACGCGGATATTTTGCCAAGTCATTTTTGTCGTTAAACTGGGTAGGATTCACAAAATCACTTACCACCACTACATCATTTTCTGCAACAGCACGTTTCACCAACGAAGCGTGTCCGGCATGGAGTGCACCCATCGTAGGTACCAGACCTATTGTCTTTCCCTCACTGCGCAGGGCATCCAGCTCTGACTGAAGCTCTTTGATTGTTTGAACTAACTTCATCTTTTTATCTCTTTTGTTTGAGTAGTTTCATTTAAAACGGCTGCAAAGTAAACCATTATTTGGGAGATAACGAAGAAAAAAAGAGTTTTAATTAATGATGAGTAGTTAGTAATAAGCGGTTAATACCTTGCAGATATGGCGCAATAAGCCCTCTTCAGCCACCGGCCGGCCACTTGTTCTTTCCCGTTTTTCACCTAATTCCGCAAGACATCGGCCATTAACCTCAAATTGCTAATGACTAATTACCAGCCACTTAACATATCATAAGGAATTATTATTCCTCGTTTCTTGCCACTCTCATCTATTTTTTTTATATCTTTGCAAAATGATTATGAGCAACAAAAAGTTAAGATGAAGGCAAATAAAGTTTTATTTATTACACAAGAGATTACCCCTTACGTTCCCGAATCCGAAATGGCAAACATGGGAAGATTTCTTCCTCAGGCTATTCAGGAAAAAGGCAGAGAAATCAGAACTTTTATGCCAAAATGGGGCAATGTCAATGAACGCAGAAACCAATTACACGAAGTCATCCGCCTGTCCGGCATGAATTTAATCATAGACGATACGGACCATCCGCTGATTATCAAGGTAGCATCTATCCAAGCTGCACGTATGCAGGTTTACTTCATTGACAATGACGACTATTTCCAGCACCGCCAAATGGTAGCTGACGAAAACGGTGTAGAATACAAAGACAATGACGAACGTGCTATTTTTTATGCACGCGGCGTATTGGAAACGGTAAAGAAATTACGCTGGTGTCCGGACATTATCCATTGCCAAGGGTGGATGAGTGCATTTGTACCTCTTTATATCAAGAAGGCTTATCAGGATGAACCGTCATTCAGAGACTCAAAAGTAGTATTTTCGGTATTTGAAGATGATTTCAAATCGGACTGCGAAGGTAATCTGACTGAAAAACTCATGCTGAAAGGCATTGAAAAGAATGATGTGGAAAGCATCGTCAAATCTCCGGCAAATTACGAGGAGCTGTGCAAACTGGCCATTGCCTACTCCGACGGTGTGATACAAAACAGCGAAAAAGTGAACGAGAATGTCATGAAGTTCGCCCGTGAATCGGGTGTGCCCGTGCTCGACTATCAGCCTGCCGATACCTATGTAGATGCTTTCAATGAGTTCTATGACAAAGTATGGGAGTTTGAAAAGAAATAACTCACTAAGAATAATAAAGATGAAAATCAAATACTTATGCGCATTGTTGTTGGCTGCACTTATTTATAGTTGCGATGATTCAACAACCGGCATCGGGACTGATCTTATCCCCGGTGGAGATAAGATTCCGGCAAATACAGACAGTTATGAGTTTACCACCAAATCTCTGTTGGCCGACTCCGTTTATGCACGTACCAGTACTGCATATTTAGGACGATATACCGATGAGCAATTTGGAGAATTTACTGCCGACTTTATAGCACAGTTCACCTGTATGGACAACTTCAAATTTGAAGAAGATATAACAGATATCACAGGTCTTAGTCTATTTTTACAATATTCTACTTTTTTCGGTGATTCTTTAAACGGTATGCGTTTACAAGTTGATACGCTAAACAAGGTTATTGCAGAAAAAAACATAACACTTTTTATACAAGTGTAAATCCGTCGGATTATTATAATAAACAAGCTAAACCTATCGCCTTAAAAGCATATTCTGCCGTTGGTCCTTCTGCAATGGACGACACTTACTCTGGCACTAGGGTAATAACCCAAGCCGTCAAATTACCTAAAGAATTAGGAGAATTCATGTATAACAAGTACAAAGAAGACAAAAATTATTATAAAGACGCTAGTGCTTTTATCAAAAATGTATTAAAAGGTATTTACGTACAATCCACTCATGGAGATGGTACTATTTTGTATATAAACAATATAACGCTTCGCCTCTATTATGACCTCATGCTGGAAAGTTCTTCAGGAAAAAAAAGACTCCCTATCCTCTAGATTTTATGATTTTGCCGCAACCAAGGAAGTAATACAAGCTAACCACTTTAAGAATGATAACAGACTTAATGACTTAGTTGAAAATCCCAATCGTACTTATATAAAAAGCCCTGCAGGTATTTTCACCGAAGCAATCTTCCCCATTACAGAAATTTACAGCGAGCACAAAAATGACACTCTAAACGGTGTGAATGTATCATTTACCCGTTATAACGAAGAGGAGTCCAAATATCCAATGAATATACCTCAATATGTATTGATGGTTAGAAAGCAGGATATGTTCTCCTTTTTTTGAGGAAAACAAGATCACTAATAACAAAACATCTTTTTTAAGTCAATATAGCAGTAGTAATAATACATACACTTTTACTAACATTGCCCCTTTAATTACTTATTGTATTGAAGAGCGGAAGAGAGAGATAATAGCATCAGGAGGAAATCCTAATAAAGAGGAAGACTGGAAGAAATGGGAGTCCGAGAATCCAGATTGGAATAAAGTTGTATTAATTCCTGTTAAAGTAGAAAGTAACTCAAACAATGAAGTGGTTGCTATATCCAATAGTTTAGACATGGAAAGTGCTGCACTAAAAGGAGGCACA
>ENA-OQBL01000055-OQBL01000055.1-human-gut-metagenome-genome-assembly--contig:-NODE-55-length-75359-cov-5.324184_pt1 | contig 75359 bp, 75 predicted proteins | sample MGYA00242747_ERZ504553 | MGnify/ENA primary metagenome ERZ504553 (study PRJEB26092, sample SAMD00036240) | human gut metagenome | host: Homo sapiens | study: EMG produced TPA metagenomics assembly of...
AAGGCTTTGGAGCGCCGCTACGGCCCCAATGTTCCGCAGGCCAACAAAGACCGTCTGGAATACGAGATCGGCGTGGTCCAAAAAGATTGGGCTACACGAACTACTATCTTATCGTGTGGGACTACATGAACTACGCCAAGAGTCAGGTATCCCGGTAGGCCCGGGCCGTGGCTCCGGCGCAGGCAGCATTGCGGCTTACAGTGTGGGCATCACGGATATCGACCCCATCCGTTATAACCTGATCTTTGAGCGCTTCCTGAACCCGGAGCGCGTCAGTATGCCAGATTTTGATGTGGACTTCTGCTACGAGCGCCGTCAGGAAGTGATCGATTACGTCAACCGGAAATATGGTGCCGACCATGTGGCTCAAATCGTTACCTTTGGCACCATGGCCGCCCGCAACGCCATCCGCGATGTGGGCCGCGTGATGGGCATTCCGTATCAGCAGGTAGATGTTGTGGCAAAGCAGGTGCCCATGGAGCTGAAAATGACGCTGAAGCGTGCGTTGGAGGTATCGCCGGAACTTAAGCGGATGTACGATACCGACCCGCAGGTCACAGAGCTGATCGACACGGCCTTGAAGGTGGAGGGCATGCCCCGCCATGCTTCCACCCATGCGGCGGGTGTCGTCATTACCCCGGAGCCTACGGACTACTATCTGCCGCTGGCCACCAACGACGGCCTGCCTGTGACCCAGTTCAACATGACCGAGATCGAAGAACTTGGCCTTTTGAAGATGGACTTTCTGGGCCTGCGCACGCTGACCGTCATTCATGACGCGGAAACTGCTGTGCAGAAGCACCACCCGGAGTTCTCCATCCAGAAGCTGGATTACGACGACCCGGACACCTACAGGATGCTGGGGCAGGGAGACACCGAGGGTGTGTTCCAGCTGGAATCTTCCGGCATGAAGCAGGTGCTTGTGGGCCTGCAGCCGCAGAACCTAGAAGACATTATCGCTCTGATCAGCCTGTACCGTCCCGGCCCCATGGATTCGATCCCCACCTACCTGCGCAACCGCCACGAGCCGGACAAAATCAGCTATAAGACCCCACAGCTGGCCCACATTCTGGATGTGACCAATGGCTGCATCGTCTATCAGGAGCAGGTCATGCAGATCTTCCGGGAGCTGGCAGGTTTTTCTTTTGGTCAGGCAGACAATGTCCGCCGTGCCATGAGCAAAAAGAAACATGCCGTCATGGAGGCCGAGCGGGAGCACTTTGTGTACGGCTGCACCGATCCCGGCAACGAATGTCCCGGCTGTGTGGCAAACGGCATCTCTGAGAAAGTGGCCAATGAGATCTACGATGAAATGTCCAGTTTCGCTTCATATGCGTTCAATAAGAGCCATGCGGCCTGCTATGCCTATGTGGCATTCCAGACGGCCTACCTCAAGTGCCATTATCCCAGTGAGTTCATGGCGGCTTTGCTGACCAGTGTGCTGGATAACACGGATAAGGTCATTGAATATTCCGGCGAGTGTGCCCGCCTTGGCATCAAGGTGCTGCCGCCGGATGTGAATGTTTCCAACGGCGGCTTCACGGCGGATGGAAGCGGTCAGATCCGCTTTGGCCTGAATGCGGTCAAAAATGTGGGCCGCAACCTGATCGAGAATGTGGTGAAGGGGCGGCAGAAGAAGCCTTACACCAGCCTGTACGATTTCTGCAAGCGGATGCATGGCAATGAACTGAACCGCCGGGCAGTGGAGTGCCTCATCAAGGCCGGCGCATTCGATCATCTGGGCAACAACCGCCACAGCCATGTGGAGGCCGTAGAGGGCATTCTGAAGAGCATTGAGACCGACTCTCGGCGCAATCTGGATGGACAGCTGGATCTGTTCTCGGTGATGAGCGGGGAAGCACAGAGCGGTGCTTCCGAGGATAACTATGAAATAAAGCAGCTGCCGGAATACAGCCATAAGGAACTGCTCCAGCAGGAAAAGGAAGTCAGCGGCCTGTATCTGTCCGGTCATCCGCTGGATGCTTACCGGGAACAATCGGCACGCATTGCATCCCACACCATCAAGGATCTTACAGGGGAAGATGCCCATGTGAAGGATGGAGAAAAAGTGCGCATTGTGTGCGCGGTGGTAAAAAGCCGCATGATGACCACAAAGTCCAACAGCATGATGGCTTTTACCAGCGTAGAAGATCTGACCGGCACCATGGAAGTGATCGTATTCCCAAAGGTGCTGGATGCTTTCCGGGATTCACTGCACGAAAATGCAGTCGTCGTGATCGATGGCAGACTGTCGGTACGGGAGGATGAAGCTTCCAAGCTGCTGGCAGAGAGCATCGTCCCGATCGAAAATTACGATCCGGCCCGACTGGATAACGGCAGGCCGGACCCGATGAAACGGCAGCAAAGAAGCTGTATATCCGTGTGCCTTCCCGCAGCAGCAGGGAATATGCAAAGGTGGTCAATCTGCTTGGCATTTTTGATGGGGACATGCCGGTGCTCCTGTATCTGACCGATACCAAGCAGTATCTGCGTGTGCCGCGCCATCTGTACGCATCCGGCCATCCGCTGCTGTTCAAAGAGCTGGAAAGGCTGGTCGGAACGGACAACATTGCAACAAAATGACATTTCCGTGCACGAATCTTAACGCAAATCCGGCAGGGGATGGCTGTTTCCAAAATAAGGCGTTTGTGTTATAATGATTCAAGGCAAATGAAGTGCTTTGGACAGCGTTAAAACGGAGAGCGCTGTGATACCATGTAGGTAATGAAGATAAGCAATGGAGGAACTCTCGTATGGAAAAGCAGATCAAAACGATTGGCGTATTGACGAGCGGTGGTGATGCTCCTGGCATGAACGCTGCCGTGCGCGCCGTAGTCCGTACCGGCCTGCATAAGGGTTACCGCATGATCGGCATTCAGCGTGGCTACAATGGCCTGCTGAACGGCGAATGCTTTGAGATGAACCTGCGCAGTGTGTCGAACATCATCTCTGCAGGCGGTACCATTCTGTATACCGCCCGCTGTCTGGAATTCAAGACCAAGGAAGGTCAGGACAAGGGTGCAGAGAAGTGCCGCGAACTGGGCATTGATGCGCTGGTGGTCATTGGCGGCGACGGTTCTTACCGCGGCGCTCGTGAGCTGGCCCACCGCGGCATTCCGATGATCGGTCTGCCCGGCACTATTGACAACGATATTTCCTGCACCGATTACACCATTGGCTACGATACCGCCATGAATACCGCGCTGGAGATGATCGACAAGCTGCGCGATACCACCCAGAGCCACGACCGCTGCAGTGTGGTCGAGGTCATGGGCCGCAACGCCGGTTATATTGCTCTGAATGTTGCAATTGCTTCCGGCGCTATGGCTGTTCTACTGCCGGAGAAGGAATTTGACATGCAGCGTGATATTCTGGATAAGATCGCTGAGACTCAGAAGACCGGCAAGCGTCACTTCATTATTATTGTTGCCGAGGGTGTCGGCCATGCACAGGAGATCGCAAACGAGATTCAGGCACGCACCGGCATCGACTCCCGCGCCACCATTCTGGGCCATGTCCAGCGCGGTGGTTCTCCCACTCTGCGTGACCGTGTGAACGCTTCTGCAATGGGCTACCATGCCGTGTGCCTGCTGGAGCAGGGCAAGTATAACCGCATCGTCGGCATGAAGGGCGAAAAGCTGGTGGATTACCCTGTGGATGAAGCTCTTGAAATGACTAAGACGCTTGACCCGGTGCTGATCGACGTGTGTAACACCATTTCTATCTGATATTTATAAAGCCAATACTATGGAGCTGTTCTCTCGAAGAATCGGGAGGATGGCTCTTTTTTTGCGTTTTAACGCAAAAAATATATGAACTGACTGGAGCTTTCTGCATTTTTAAAAAAGAAAAATCGTGAATGAAAAGTGCATAGCTTAAAATTGAAATTTGTGGAAGGTGGTTTACGGGAAATTGTGGAGGAATACGCAGGGCGTGTTTTACTACTTTGGCAGGAAAATAACGATGATGCGTGAGGCAAAAATTGTAGCACAAAAAGCCAATTTTGTCTTGAACTTTTTGCCGTATGTGCTAGAATAAAAGAGAAAGGCATCCTTGTGTCCAACAGATATCTGGATGTGAATATTGGAAAGTAAATTCGGAGGTAATCACAATGGCTGATATGTTTGCACCGCTGGTAGCACAGCTGAAGGCAAATCCCAAGACGATCGTTTTCACCGAGGGCAATGATCCCCGCATTCTGGAGGCCGCTGCAAAGCTGCTGGCCGAGGGCGTGCTGAAGGTCGTCATGGTGGGCAACGAGGCTGAGTGCAAGGCTGCTGCTGCCGCCGGTAACTTTGATATTTCCGCTGCCGAGATCATCGACCCCGAGAACTATGCCGGTTTCGATGAGATGGTCAACACCATGGTGGAGCTGCGCAAGGGCAAGCAGACCGCTGAGGAGTGCACCGCTCTGCTGAAGAAGTCCAACTACTTCGGCACCATGCTGGTCAAGATGGGCAAGGCTGACTGCCTGCTGGGCGGCGCTACCTACTCCACCGCCGACACCATCCGTCCCGCTCTGCAGCTGGTCAAGACCAAGAAGGGCGCACATCTGGTGAGCTCCTGCTTCATTCTGGACCGTGACTGCGGCGAAGAGGGCCTGAAGCGCATTGCCATGGGCGACTGCGCTGTTAACATCGACTATACCGATACCATTGATAAGGCTACCGGCGAGGTCAAGATCGCCGCTTCTGCAAAGCTTGCTGAGGTTGCTATTGAGACCGCTAAGACCGCAAAGTTGTTCGGCATCGATCCGAAGGTTGCTGTGCTGAGCTTCTCCACCAAGGGCTCCGGCAAGGGCGGCACCGTTGCTTTGAGCCATGACGCTGTGATCAAGGCTCAGGAAATGGATCCCGAGTTGGCTGTGGACGGTGAGCTGCAGTTTGACGCTGCCGTTGCTCCCGAAGTTGCACAGGTCAAGTGCAAGGGCAGCAAGGTGGCTGGTCAGGCCAATACCTTCATCTTCCCCTGCATCGAGGCCGGCAACATCGGCTATAAGATTGCTCAGCGTCTGGGTGGTTATGCAGCTTACGGCCCCATCCTGCAGGGTCTGAACGCTCCCATCAACGACCTGTCCCGTGGCTGCAACGCCGACGAGGTCTACAAGATGAGCCTGATCACTGCCTGCCAGTCTTGAGCTGACTGATTGAAAATAGCCGCCGCATTCACCGTACAAAACGGGCAGAATGTTGAGGCCTCAAAGGCAGATTTCAAAAAATGAGTATAGAAAAGCTGAGCATCTGTGAAAAAGCAGGTGCTCAGCTTTTGCATTTTCAATTCCGAAAAATTCTTCTCTTTTTGAGGGAAAAAGATGAGATTTTTGCTTTCCGCTTTTCGTTGGCGCTATTTTGCAACAGCCCCTTTACAGGTTTGCTCAGTTCTTTTCGATATACACGCTGGTGGAGGGGAACGCAAAATCCACACCGTCGGCCTGCATGATGTCCATAATGTTCAGGTTCAGGTCGTTCTGCATCTGCAAAAATTCCGCGTAGGCGTTGGTCAGCAGGTAGGCAGAGACCAGAATGTTGATGCTGGAATCGCCAAAGTTTGCAAGCTGTACGATGTTGGTACCCTTGTTGGTGCAAGGGCTTGCGTCCAGCATGGTCTGCAAGTCTTTCATTAGCTGCTCCAGCTTCGGGCGGGTGGTGCCATAGGTGACACCCAGATTGAACTTGTAGGGCCGCATGGTGCGCAGGGCGGCGTTCTGCACGGTGGAAGAGCAGATCTTACTGTTCGTCACCACATTGATGGTTTTATCCAGCGAGCGGATGCGGGTGGAACGGAAGTTGATGTCGATCACTTCGCCTTCCACATCGCCCACAGTGATCCAGTCGCCCACCGAGAAGGGCTTGTCCAGCAGAATCACGATGCCGGAAAACAGGTTGCTGGCGCTTTCCTGTGCGGCCAGCGAGATAGTCAGACCAACCAGACCGGCACCGGCGACAATGCTGCCGATGGGAAAGCCCACTTCTTGTGCCAACGCTGCCACGCACAGCACGATCACCAGCACCTTGTAGGCGGTGTCCAGCAAAGAGCAGAGTGTTTTGTTGGAGCGGATCTCCGGGCTGCAGGAAGCCAGCAGCAGGTCGGCCAGATCCGATGCCGCATACAGGCCTTCGCAGACCAGCAGGGTCATGACAAGGCGGAAGCAGACCAACAGCAGCTTGGCAATGCCGGGAATGGCCCAGGGCAGGGAAGCTGCCGCCAGATATACGCCAACCGCAGTGCACATGCGCTGGATGGGTACCGCAAAGCTGCGCAGCAGGATGGGAGTGCCGTTAAAGTGCCACTTGCGGGCCAGCAATGCCGGAATGCCCCTTTTGCTCAGCCAGCGGCGTACCAGCCATGCGGCAAGCAGAATGAGCAGTGCGCACCCTGCGCGCGCAGCCAGTGCAAACCAGCCCTCCAGCAGCACAGAGCCAAACTCAAACGAAAGATCACGAATAGAAAAGATCATGATAACCTCCTGAATTTTATACGACCCATCTATGATACCATACCGCACCCACCCGGGCAAGAGCTTACAGAGAAGGGAGCTTGAAAGAATTACTTTGACATTTTTTGCACAAATTTTAAGATGCCCCCTTGACAAGCTGGGCCTGCCACGCTATACTTTGTGCCAGAAAGTTCGTTTCAGGGCGGGGTGAGATTCCCCACTGGCGGTAAAGTCCGCGACCACCCGCAAGGGTGCTGACCCGGTGCAACTCCGGGACCAACGGTATAGTCCGGATGCAAGAAACGGCAGGCAAATCGTTGTCTACGCGCCCTGTTGCAGTGTTTTTGTTGCAGCAGGGCGCTTTTCTATTTGTCCTTCCCGTTCCAAAAAACAAGATACGAAAAGAGCTTTCGGAACAATTTTTGTAAGGGGCATCTTACCCCGGGAAGGATCATTACCATGAAAAAAAGCACGACTCACAATCTTACTGTTGCCGCCATGCTCAGCGCGGTGGCCTTTATCCTGATGTTCATTGAGTTTCCCATTCCGATGCTCATTCCGTCCTTCGTCAAGATGGACTTTTCTGACCTGCCGGCTCTGCTGGGTGCCTTTGCTCTCGGCCCGGTGTACGGTGTGGTCATCAGCTTTATGAAGAACCTGCTGCACATCGTTATCAAGGGCACTTCCACTGCATGCGTGGGCGAGCTGTGCAACTTCATGCTGGGTGCGGTTTTCTCCGCTGTGGCAGGCGTTATCTATAAGCACCACAAGAGCCGCAAGACCGCCATCATTGGTGCTATTGCAGGCGCTGCAGCCATGGCTGTGTTCAGCGTACCGTCCAACTACTTCATCACCTATCCGGCCTATGTGCAGTTCTACCACATGCCGCTGGAAGCCATCCTCGGCATGTATCAGGCCATCCTGCCTTCTGCAGACAGCCTCATCAAGTGCCTTGTCATCTTCAATATGCCCTTCACGCTGGTCAAAGGCCTGCTGGATGCAGTGCTGTGCATGCTGATCTACAAGCCGCTGTCTCCCATCCTGCACGGCAGAAAGTAACTTGTTCTCCATCTTTTCTTCTTCTCAAATCATATAACCACAGCAAAACTCCCCGGTCAGGTCCCGCAGTGCGGTTCCCGGCCGGGGAGCTGTTATTTAGAGGAAAATATATCCGCCAGCGGTCGATCAGGCTAATGCTCCTTTGTCCAGCCACCTGCCGCGTACCAGCCGCACAAGGAACAGCACACCGCGCATGGTCAGCTCAAAGCTCATGGCCATCCATACGCCCACCAGCCCAAAATGCGGAGCCAGCAGGGAAGCCAGCGTGAGCCGGATGCCCCACATGCTGACAAGGTTCAGCACAAAGCATCCCGTGCTGTCTCCGGCACCCTGCATGGCACCGCTGGCAACGATACTGGCACCGAACATCGGTTCGGCCAGTGCTTCAATGCGCAGCACCTGTGCGCCCAGCGCAATAACTGCCGCATCTGCGGTGAAAATACCCATCAGGTTTGGCGCAAAAATGTACATGCCAACACCGGTCAGCGCCATGATGCCTATGCCCATGCCGGTGCATAGCCAGGCAAAGTTTTTTGCCATATCCCGACGGTTTGCGCCCACGGCCTGCCCCACCAGTGCAAGGGATGCATCCTGAATGCCATAGCCTGCCATGTAGCACAGGCTTTCGGCGCTCACACCCAGACTGTTGGCAGCAATGGCGGTGGTGCCAAGGCCGGATACGATGCGGATGAGCAGCACCTGCGCCGAGGAAAGAACTGCACGCTCTGCGGCCAGCGGTGCGCCTACCTTCCACAGGTTCTGCAGGCAGGCTTTGGTAATGTGCCAGGAGCCGGGCTTGCGGATGCACAGCGGGCCGTCCCGCAGCAGCAGGATGGCAAGGGTCAGCACACCGCTGATAGCGGTAGCAAGGGCGGTGCCCAGTGCTGCGCCCGGTACCCCCCAGCCAAGGCCCCAGACGGTCATTGTGCGGCCAAACACCACCATCTCACGGGTGGGATTGATAAGGCAGAAGTTAAAGATCACATCCAGCACGCAGGTCAGCACGCTGATAAGGCCCGGTGTCAGGGCATCGCCGGAGGAACGCAGCATGGAAGAGTAGGTTCCCATGATCATCAAAAAGGGCAGGGAAGCCGACCAGATGGCAAAGTAGGCCGAAGCATCCGCCTGCAGGGAAGGGTCGGCGCCCAGCCATCCGGGCAGAAAACGGCTGATGCCAATGCCGAAGGCCGCAGCTGCAAGGCCCACCACAAGGTTGAAGATCATAGATTGGCGCAATACACCGCGTGCATCGTCCTGCCGGTCTGCACCCAGATACTGTGCCACCTGAATGGCAAAGGACATATATAGACCGGCCAGCATTCCATGCATGAGCCACGTGCTGGAACTGACGATGCCAATGGATGCCGTAGCAGATGCACCGATATGCCCCACCATGGCTGCGTCGATGTACTCCACCGCAGTTACCACGATCTGCTGCAGGATGGATGGGATGCTCAGTGTGAGCACCACCTGCATGGTGTGCCGCAGCGGCACCTGTTCACCCCGGCGCATCTGCGCCGAAAGCTGCTCAAGAGAGATGGACATGAGTTCTCCTTTTATAGAAACAATAACTTTTTCGACAGACTGATATACTATTATAAGTGCGGTGTTGCAGAAAGTCAATCAAACATGGATTTTTCTCCGGGAATGATTGATTTTTTATGGATAGCGTGATACACTTCTCTCACAAACATAAAAGAAAGAGGAACTTTGAATATGATCGAATCACTGCTTTCGGTCGTAGGACAGCGCGGTGTCGATGCTCTGGCATTCCTGCTGGCGTTTGCCCTTACGGCTTTGATGGACTCCGTTTTTCACGATAAGCTTCCGCACGACCATGGCCGCGAGTTTGCGGTGAACGGTGCGCTTTCCAGGGGTAAGGCCCGTGGTTCCGGCCTGATCTTCGTGCTGTGCATCGCACTGGTATCGCTGGCATTCCTGCCGTTCAAGGTGGAATACGTCATCTACAACATCCTGCTCATTGCATCCATGCTGTCCGGCTACTTTGACGATGCTGCTGAAACTGCATGGAATGAGTATAAAAAGGGTATCATTGATTTTGCCATTGCCATTGTTGCAGGTGTGACCTACCTCAACTTCAACGGCTGCGGTGTGAATTTCCTGCAGTGGAGCTTCACTCTGCCGTATGCTGTGTACCTGCTGCTGATCGTTATTCTGATCTGGACCAGCATCAATGTGGTCAACTGCACCGACGGCGTGGACGGCCTTTCGGCAAGTGTTGCAGTGGTGACCATCGGCACCTACCTGCTGGCCTATAAAACAGAGCTGGCCGAGTACGGCACCGCAGGCGTTGTGTTCATGGGTGCGCTGCTGGCCTATCTGTGGTCCAACGCAAAGCCGTCCAGCCTGCTGATGGGCGATGCCGGCAGCCGCGCAATGGGCTTCTTTATCGCAATGCTGTCCCTCAAATGCGGCCATCCGTTTGCCTTCCTGCTGGCAGCCATCGTGTTCATCGTGGATGGCAGTCTGGGCATCCTGAAGATCAGCCTGAAGCGCTTTTTGCACATTTCCATCCTCAAGAACACCCGCACCCCTTTGCACGACCACGCCCGCAAGAATAAGGGCTGGAGCGACGAGCAGGTGGTGGCCCGCTGGCTGATCATGCAGTGTGTGGCTTCGGCTTTGCTGCTGCTCATTGTCCGCGGCTAAAATATTGCAATCAAAAAAGACGCTTGGTCTTGTCTGAATATGTTTTCCCGGCAGGGGAGCATACAGCAGTGTATCAAGCGTCTTTTATTTTATAGTTCTATCATTCGTTACAGCCCGGCCTTTTTGGCTGCAGCCTGCACGACATGGCCCACCAGCACCGAGGTGGTCACAGTGCCCACACCGCCGGGTACCGGCGTGATGGCATCCACTACCGGCTCTGCTTCGCCGAACTTTACGTCACCGCACAGCTTGCCCTTTTCGTTCACATGGATGCCCACGTCTACCACGATCTGGCCCTCACGCAGGCAGTCGGCACCCACGGCACCCATCTTGCCCATGGCCACTACTACCACATCCGCTTCCTTGCAGATGGCGGGCAGGTTCTGCGTGCGGGAATTGCAGATGGTCACGGTGGCGTTCTCGCGGTCCAGCATCATGGCTGCGGGCTTGCCTACCACAAGGCTGCGGCCCACTACGACAGCGCGCCTGCCGGAAAGCGGAATGTTGTAATACTTCAGGATTTCAAGGCAGGCCTGCGCGGTGCAGGGAGCATAGCCGAGATCGGTATTAGTGAACACACCGGCCAGAGAATCGTCCGTGATGCCGTCAATGTCCTTTTCCGGAGCCAGCGCCGCACGCACAGTGCGGTCATTGAACTGCTTGGGCAGCGGACGGAACAGCAGGCATCCGTGGATGGTATCCTCTGCGTTCACCTCGGCGATCACCTTCAGCAGATCGTCCTGCGAAGCATCGGCGGGCAGAAGAAACTGCTTTACCTCCACACCCACCTTGCCGCAGCGGGCGATCACGCCGCGCTCGTAGGAGAGGTCGTCCTCCCGCTCACCCACACGCACCACGGCCAGCGTGGGAGTGATGCCTTTTGCCTTGAGCTGCTCACACAGCGCCGCATTGCGTTCGTTCATAGCGGCTACAACGGGTGCGCCCTTCAAAATCGTTGCCATAATATTTTTCCTCACTTATTCCGCAATTTGTTCGTCACGGATGCAAAAACAGCGTCTGCCCGCGACACAAATTCATCCAGCAGTTTGTCTGTTTTTGCGTCCAACGCAGCAGCGCGCTCACGGTCTGCCATCAGCTTTGTGTTTATGAACACATTCAGGCTTGCGGCCTGCAAGGCTGCCTTGCACAGAGCGGCTGCACAGCCTGCGTCCGAGACGGCCATCACGCTGCCCTTGGCGGCGTATTCTTCCACCAGAGCAATGCCCTCGGCGCACTTTTCCATGACCTCAAGTGGCACGGCACAGGCGGCATCCAGCGCCTTTTCCAGCACGGCGGCTTTGTGTGCAGCCTGCTCTGGTGTGTCCTTGGGCAGGCCGTAGGCCGCAGCCAGCGGCGCAAAGGCATCGGCATCGGCCTGCACCAGCGCCTCCAGCTCTTTGCGCAGGGCATCGGCCCTTGTGTTCAGGGCCTGAATGTCTGCTTCCACGGCGGCATATTTCTTTTTGCCGGTGGTCAGGTTGCCCACCATATTGCCCAGCGCTACACCGGCAGCACCCACCAGCGCCGCCGTTCCGCCGCCGCCCGGCGTGGGGGCTTTGCTGGCCAGCTCTGCGAGAAATTTCTCACAGCTCAGCTTAGTCATTTCCATTTGTAAATACCCCTCTCTGTTACATAGGCATCCAGCCGCTGGTCGTGCTCGTCTACGGCAGCATGTTCCACCCGCTGTGCCTCAAATGCAATGCCGATCTTCACCGCGTTTTTGCAGCGGGGAAGATACCGGTCGTAATAGCCCTTGCCCATGCCGACCCGGAAGCAGTCTGCATCAAAAAGCCGTGCAGGGTACAAGGACCAGATCCAGTGCTTCCGGCAGCAGAATCTCCGACCGGCTCAGGATGGGGGTGCGGATGCCGTACTGTCCCATCTCCCAGCCGTCCGGGCCGGGCACAGCGGCTGTAAGGGAATACGCCTCGCCGCACACCGGATAGGCCAGCGTTTTGCCTTGCGCCTGCGCCTTTTCCACAAGGGCAGAAAGGTCGGCTTCGGAACCAAACGCTGCGTACAGCAGGATGGTCTGCGCATTCTGCACGGCAGCCAGCTGCCAGAGGAATGCGCACAAAGCGGCATTTGCAGCCTTGCGTTCTTCCGGGCCGAGAGCCTTGCGTGCGGCACGGCCCGCTTTGCGCTGGGTCTGCTTTGCTTCACTGACCGTCATCAGAGAACACCTCGCTTCATCTGAAGGTTGACTGACTTGAAAAATATACAAAAACGACACTGCATTTTTATACAAGTATAATAAACACTTCAGACGAAAAAAGCAAGCCTTTTGGCAAAATGGAAGTTGAAGATTCTGCAGCTTTCTGCTATGATAAAAGAAAGCAATTCGGTTCGTGCGCGGAGCAGGGTGGCTTGAAGAGATCCAGAGATCCGGGGCTTTCTCCGGAAATTGAGAGGGGTAGAATATTATGTACAATGAAATGATGGACACCATCGGTCTGGTCAATACCGTTGATCCGGAGTTGGCCGCAGCCATGGATCGCGAGCTGAACCGTCAGCGCCAGAACATTGAACTGATCGCCAGTGAGAACATCGTCTCTCCCGCCGTCATGGCCGCAATGGGCAGTATCCTGACCAACAAGTACGCCGAGGGCCTGCCCGGCAAGCGCTACTATGGCGGCTGTGTCTATGTGGACGAGGTGGAGAACATTGCCATCGAGCGTGCCTGCAAGCTGTTCGGCGCAAAATATGCCAATGTTCAGCCCCACTCCGGTGCACAGGCCAATCTGGCAGTTTATTTTGCTCTGCTGGATCTGGGCGATACTGTCATGGGCATGGACCTGTCTCAGGGCGGCCATCTGACCCACGGTTCTCCGGTAAACATGTCCGGCAAGAACTATAACTTTGTCTCTTACGGTGTCAATGCCGACGGCGTGATCGACTATGCTGAGCTGGAAAAGCAGGTTAAAAAGGTGCGCCCCAAGCTGATCGTGGCCGGTGCGTCTGCATATCCCCGTGCCATCGATTTTTGAGAAGATCGCTGAGATCGCCCACGGCTATGGTGCATATCTGATGGTGGATATGGCCCACATTGCCGGTCTGGTGGCAGGCGGCTATCACCAGAGCCCTGTGCCGTATGCTGATGTTGTTACCACCACCACCCACAAGACCCTGCGCGGCCCCCGCGGCGGTCTGATTCTGACCAACAATCCCATTCTTGCAAAGCGCATCAATTCTGCCGTGTTCCCCGGCACCCAGGGCGGCCCGCTGGAGCATGTGATCGCCGCAAAAGCTGTCTGCTTTGGTGAAGCACTGAAGCCGGAGTTCAAGGAATATGCCCGCAAGATCGTGGAGAATGCACAGGCTCTGGCAGCAGAGCTGCAGGCACGCGGTGTCAAGCTGGTGTCCGGCGGTACGGATAACCACCTCATGCTGATAGATCTGCGTGACGAGGAGTGCACCGGCAAGGAGCTGGAAGCACGTTTGGACAGCGTGCACATCACCGCCAATAAGAACACTGTCCCCGGCGAGACCCGCAGCCCGTTCGTGACTTCTGGCGTGCGTCTGGGCACCCCGGCTGTTACCACCCGCGGCATGGGCGTGGCCGAGATGAAGGTGATCGCCGACTGCATCGCCGATTGCATCTGGCACTACGACGAGAAGAAGGACGAGATCAGTGACCGTGTGCTGAAGCTGACCCGGGATTTCCCTCTGTATCAGTAAATATCGCATTGTTTGAAAGAGGAAGCGCCTTCGGGTGCTTCCTCTTTCTTTTTTGCTGGGTTTGTGTTACCATAAACGCAAAGACAAAAGGAGAAATGACCATGAAGCGTACAGGGCTGTTACATCTATATTACGGTGATGGCAAGGGCAAGACCACCGCTGCCATGGGCCTTGCTTTGCGGGCCATGGGCAGCGGAAAGCGGGTGGTGATCCTGCAGTTCCTCAAAGGCGGCAAAAGCGGCGAGGTGCCGCTTCTGGAACAGCTGGGTGCAAAGGTGTACCGCGGCAAGACGGGGCAGAAATTCGTGTTCCAGATGAACGAAGCGGAAAAGGAAGCCACCCGCCAGCTGCAGAATGCGAACCTCACAGCTGCCATGGCCGACCCTGCCGACCTGCTGATTTTGGACGAAGCGGGCAGCGCATGGGAACTGGATATGGTGGATAAAGCCCTGTTGCAAAAGGCTGTGCTGGAACGCCCGGCAGAGCAGGAATGCGTGCTTACTGCCCATGCTGCGCCGCAGTGGATGCTGGATGCCGCCGACTATGCCACGGAGATGAAGTGCCACCGCCACCCTTACCAGAGGGGAATTTCCGCCCGGCAGGGCATTGAATACTGACCACGGCAGCAGGATACCGGGTGCATGAGTGAAAAGCGCAAAAACCGGGATGGGGTATTTTTCGTCTTGCATTTAGCCCACTGGTGTGATATGATGAAGACAAGAAATCATGCGTGCATTTTCTGAGCAGACCCACCACAGAACAGGGAATCGCTCCGCACCGCTGCCGGGCAGTTCCCGACGGCGTTTTGTTTGAAACTGCGGTTAGCGCTTCCTAACAGATTCTGCGTCAACGGGCCGATGCGCGCAGAAGATCTGGAGGGGAATAAAATGGTTGAAACGATCGTAAAAGTAGATGGTATGATGTGCGGCATGTGCGAGAGCCATGTCAACGAAGCCGTGCGCAAGGCCTTCCCGGAGGTAAAAAAGGTGTCGTCCTCGCAGGCAAAAGCCCAGACGGTGATCCACTCGGAACAGCCGCTGGACGAGCAGAAGCTGCGGGATGCCATCAATGCAACCGGCTATGAGGTCAAGGGCGTAAGCAGTGCACCTTACGAGAAAAAGGCTTTTTCTCGTTTTTGAAAAAGTAAGCAAACCTTAACACACATAAGGGAGGCGTATCTGGATGAGGATTCTGGTTTACGGTGCAGGCGTTTTGGGCTGCGAGCTGGCCCATGTGCTGATGCAGAACAAAAAGAACGTTGTCACGCTGCTTGCACGCGGAGAGTGGAAGGAAATGATCGACCAGAAGGGTTTGGTCATCCGCCACTGGGTGCAGCGCAAGACCACAACGGAACGGATCAAAACCGTGGACACTCTTGCCCCGGATGATTATTATGATCTCGTCTTTGTGGTCGTGCAGGCGGGCCAGCTGCCGGATGTGCTTCCTGTGCTCAAGGCCAACAAGAGCCAGTATTTTGTGTTTGTGGGCAACAACCCGCAGGCAAAGCAGGTGCTGGAATTCATGCAGCGCCCGGCGGATAAGATCGCATTCGGCTTTCAGGGCACGGCAGGCCGCCGTGAACACGACCATGTGGTCAGTGTGTACGCCAGTGCTGGCATGACGGTGGGCGGTGCCACAACTCCGCTTTCTGGCACCTTCCGAACCCGGCTCAAGACCGCCTTTGACGGTGCAAAATACAAGCTGACCTTCTATGGCGATATGGATGAATGGCTCAAGTGCCACATTGCATTCGTTCTGCCGGCGTGCTATGTGTGCTATGCCTGCAACGGCGATCTGCACCGGGCCACCAAGCAGCAGCGCGGCGCCATTCTGGATGCCGCCTATGAAGCCTGCCTGATGCTCAAGGATGCGGGCATCCCGGTGAACGATGCCAACAACACCGATAATTTCCAGCCCGGCACATCGGCCCGCCGTAAGATGGAAGCGATGGTGTTTACCATGACAAAAACATCGCTGGGCAGATTGTGCGTTTCGGATCACGCCATGCACGCAGTGTCCGAAATGAAGTATCTGGACGAAGCGTTCGATGCTCTGCGCAGGCAGACCGGCACGGCAATGCCCATGTGGGAAAAGCTGCGCAATGAAATGCCCTCGTGGGATAGCCTGCAGAACCGGAAAGCAGCAAAATAAACAAAAAAGAATCAAAGGCACTGCCGCTCCTGTTTTGGGTGCGGCAGTGCCTTTTTGTTTGGGTCTCATTTATTCCAGAAGTCCTGCAGGGCAGCGGCCAGTTCTTCGCAGCTGCGCAGATAGCGGATATGCCGCCAGTGAGGAGGGAACAGCCGGATGTATTCCTGCTGGGCAAACCGGTCGTCCAGCAAAAGCACCGCACCTCTGTCTTCCGGCGTGCGGATCACGCGCCCTGCGGCCTGCAGTACCTTGTTCATGCCGGGATAGCGGTAGGCATAATCAAATCCAAAGCCGTTCTGTGCGTCATAATAACGGCGCAGCATTTCCTGCTGCGGATTTACCTGCGGCAGGCCCACACCCACAATGGCGCACCCGATCAGGCGGCTGCCTGCAAGATCAACTCCCTCACCAAAGATACCGCCCATCACGCCAAAACCCAGAAGTGTTTCGGCCGGGTCCGGCACAAACTGAGCCAGAAATTCAGCCCGAGCGGCATCATCCAGACGGCTTTCCTGCACAAGGGTGCGAATGCCCGGGTAACGTGCTGCAAAATCTTCGTGTACCTGCCGCAGATATGCGTAGCTTGGGAAAAAGGCAAAGTAGTTTCCGGTTCTGGCCTGCACCAGCCGGGCCAGTGCATCCGAAACTGCCTGCACGCTGGCTTCGCGGTCGCGGTAGCGGGTAGAGATATTCGGCAGGCAATACAGCCCCAGATTTTCAGCCGGGAAGGGACTGTCCAGTGCGACGGCACGTGCATCGCTGCAGCCCAGAACACTGCGGTAGAACGAGGGCGGAGCCAGTGTTGCACTGAACAGCGCTGCGCTGCGCCCTGCGGCAAGGCTGGCATCCACAAAAGGTGCCGGGTCCAGACACAGCAGCTGCAATTCAAGCTCTCTGCCGCGCGCGGTAAGCTGAGTGACAAAGTGGCTGTCGTATCGTTCGGCGGCACGGGCGATGTCCTGTACAGCAAAATAAAGCTCCAGCAACTGTGCATGTGCTTCGGCATCCTGGTTCGCTTCCAGCCAGTCCTGCAAAGGTGCCTGTACGGCCCGCAGCGGACTGAGCAGGGCAGAGGGCGGCTCCTGCAAAAACACAGTACTGTCCTGTACATACAGCGGTTCGGGCAGTTCCAGTGCGGGGACAGTGTTTTCAGGCAAAAGACTGGTCTGTGCCGGGTCTGCGGCATCGGTCTGGCTGCTGTGCCGGGGTGCAAGCTGTATGCAGGCTTTCCGGGCTTCCAGCAGGGCTTTGTCTGCTTTGGTCAGAGCGGTCTTTAAAGCACTTTTGCCCTTGCCCAATGCGCGTTTTGCCTCGGTCAGGCTGCTTTTACAAAAGCGTGCAGAATACATTGCTCTGGCTCTGTCGGGCAGGTTATGTGCTTCATCGACCAAAAATCAACCAGTCGCCGGAAGAATCAAAGAACCGCTTCAGGTGCACCACCGGATCGAACAGGTAATTGTAATCCCCAATGACCACATCGCACCACTCGCTCAGGTCTAGCCCCAGTTCAAAGGGACACACCGAAAAACGCTTTGCCGCCCCCGGCCAGCGCTGCGCGGTCAAAGCTGCCGGTACCGTCCAGCAGAGCTGTCAGTGCATCCTTGATGCGGTCGTAGTAGCCGTTGGCGTAGGGACAAAGCTCCGGCAGGCAGGCGGGATGTCCCTCTGCGTCCGGATGCAGGCAGACCTTTTCCTTGGCGGTCAGCGTCACACTGCGCAGGGCAAGCTTTGGCTGGGCCGTATGCAGCCGGTTCAAGGCATCCTCGGCGGCAGTCTGGGTCGTGTTGCGGGCCGTGAGATAGAACAGCTTTTCTCCGTTGCCTTCGCCCATGGCTTTCAGCGCGGGGAAAAGCGCGCTCATGGTCTTGCCAATGCCGGTAGGAGCCTGACAGAACAGCCGCGTACCGCCCTTGCAGTCGGCGGTCTTGCCAGCGCGGCAGGCGCGGTAGATCTCGCCCGCCATAGCCCGCTGTCCGGGCCGGTACTGCGCAAACGGGAACTGCAGTGCCGAAAGGCTCTGAGTACGCTTTACATCCCACTCTATCCGGCGCTGCGCCCACGGAGCATACTGGCACAATAATTTGTCAAGAAATTCATCCAGCTTCTGCTGCGTAAAGCGGCGGATAAAGCGGATGATCTGATCGGTGTCTATCTGATAATAAGTCAGCCGGACGTTCAGTTCCGGCAGGCTTTGCTGTGCGGCATAAATGGCACCGTACACCATGCCCTGTGCCCAGTGGCAGGGGTTCATATCCTCAGTGATCTCTTCCGGCGGCACAGCGGTGGTCTTGATCTCGTCAATGACTACCGTGCCAGTCTCATCGGTAAAAATGCCGTCAGCCCGGCCCTCAAGGGTAAAAGTGATGCCCTCTGCCTGCCGCTCTACGGAGAGAAATACCTCAGCCTGATAGCCGTCTCCGGCAGCTTTTTGCAATTTGCGGTGGATGTGGGCACCTTCCAGTGCACGGTCAAACCCCGTAAACCGGCTGTCAATGCTGCCGGTCCGCAGCAGAAATTCCACCAGCTGCCGGATGGGCAGATGAGCCGTTGCCAAAGCATTTCACCTCCGCTTTTGGGATACACTGACGAACCGGTAATTCCTCTTCAGACACGATTCGGGCCATTCCATCGCCCGCCCGATTGCCTCACAGCAACAGGGTCCCACCCAAGCGGACGGTCTTCAGAGAAACTCCCGGTTCGTCGACGTAAACTGATTATTTCAGGCCGAACATCTCCATGCATTCTGCTGCCGCTTCATCCACTTTGCCAAAATCCACCGCTGCACGGTAATAGGTCTCCAACTCATCGTGGCAGCTCTTGGCCTGTGCCATCAGGGCACTGGCCTGTTCCAGCAGTTCGGCGGCAGCACGCTCGTTAAAGCGCAGCCGTGCCCGGTACGCTGCCAGATTTTCCCTGTCAAGGAAGCGGGTGCACCGCACAGCCTGCACACTGGGCAGATGCACCGGATGCCAGCGATTATCCGTCAGGAAGGCAAGCTTCAGCTCCGGGATCAGGATATGGTCGATCTTATCCTCCGGGTGCATGGCACATGGACAGGTAATAATGTGGTAGCCCCGCGTCAGGGCTTCGGCGCGAATCAGCTCCAGCAGCAGGCGGGACACCGCGCCGTAGTCATCCCGGAACACGATGAACTTATCCGCCAATGCCTGTGCAGTGCCCTGATAAAACATTTCACCCTTGGGGGTGACGGCGGAAAGCAGGCGCAGCTCTTCGCTGCCAATGCCTTCCGTGCGCGGCATCACCCGGGTGCACAGCCGTTTGACATAACGGCGCACCTTGTCGAAATTGGCGCTGCAGGCTTCGGCGCGGCGGCTGTCCAGCAAAAGGCTGCCTGCCGATGCAATATATCGTGCAGCGCGGCTGCGCAGCAGGGCGTTGCGGGCAAACAGCGCCTTGACCTCATCGGTGCACTGGTGCAGCTTTTCTGCATCGATGGTGTGGTACAAACTCACCACCACTTCGTCCGCACCGGGAGCATCCGGCTCCACCACATGGGGCGCAGTGGCATCCACGATAGCCTTGTGCTGCCCGGGCAGGATCACGCCGTCCAGACTGTCTGGGTCGCTGGCACAGTGGATGCGCTGCGTCAGTTCGCCGCGCTGTTCGGCAGCACGGGCAAGCCGCTTCATCAGGGTGGATTTGCCGCAGCCCGGCCCGCTTTTGATCAGGTACATCTGCATACCGGGTTCGTGGCGCAGCGGTTCAAAATAGCCCTTGAAACCGGCAGGCGTTGTAGCACCCAGAAAGAAATCAATGGAATCATGTCGTGCAGTTTCCATAATCGAACACCTCTCTTTTTGTTTTAGAGTATGCAAAAGGAAGGTGTTTGGTTCTTGCAGCGGGAATGATTCAGTCTTTATGATAGGTATGTTTGCACACCGTTTCAATGTTGTCCCGCAGGGCAGTAAAATCAGCAAAGGCTGCAGGCTTGTTCTGCGGGCTGCGCAGCAGAGCGGCGGGGTGGAAGGTACCCATAAACAGGATGCCGCCCTTTTCGTACAGCTGGCCATGCTCCTTGGTCACGGAGAAATCCTTTCGGATCATCCGCTGGGCGGCAATGCGGCCAAGGCAGACCACGATCTTTGGCTTCAGCAGGCGGAACTGCTCCCGCAGCCAGGGCATACAGGCTTCGCTCTCAGCAGGCTGGGGGTCACGGTTCTGCGGCGGGCGGCACTTGACGATGTTTGCAATATAGCAGTTCTTCGTGCGGTCAAGGTCGATGGCAAACAGATATTTGTCCAGCAGCTGGCCGCTGCGCCCCACAAAGGGCAGACCCTGCTCATCCTCATTCTGGCCGGGGCCTTCGCCCACAAACAGAACTTCGGCATCTTCCACACCCTGACCGAACACCACATTGGTGCGGGTCTTGCACAGCTCGCAGCGGGTGCAGGCAAGACAGCTTGATCTTAATGTTTCCCAATCCATGGCAGCTTGATCTCCTCTTGAAACGGTATGATACTTAATTCACAAATCGGAATAGCTTTTCTCCTAAAATAATAGTACAAAATCTAGGATGGTACAATGCATTGCATGAAGTGACGAATCCACTCAATGCCTCTTTTAGTATACGACTTTTCGGCAACATCATCAATACAGTGGCCGACAATCTTTTTAATGACATGCTCATCCATACCGGCTTTCTTTGCCGTGGTGACGAACTGAACACGACCATCATGAGGACGATGCCGGGGGGGACAAGGCCTAAAGCATTCACGACGAATGCGTTGCCCTTTCTGTGTGTTTTGGCTGGCGACTTAACGATACCATAGGACGATTCACTCGTCATGAATGCGTAGAAATCACACGATAATACGTTGTTTTATCAAAAGAATAAACAAAGAGTATCTCCACATGTTGATTTTAAATCAATCTGCAGCGATGACTGAAAACGATTACACATGCGGATTTCAAAGCACTTATACAAATTGTATCCGCTTTCTCTTTGCAGAGCGCGGCTGGATGTGTTATAATCAAAATAGTTTTCTGCGATGCATTTTCAGGCGGTAGTGCCGGACGGCAGCGCGGGAGAAACCGGATAGCGGGAGAGTGGAACGTTTGGAGTTGGAACAGGCAAAAAAGCGCGTGGAAGAATTGCGCGCTGTGATCGAGAAAAACAATCGGCTTTACTATGACCAGGATGCCCCGGAGCTTGAAGATTTTGAGTATGATGCTCTGACCCGGGAACTGAAAGAATTGGAAGCGCAGTTTCCGCAGCTGGTCACGGCATCATCGCCTACCCAGAAGGTAGGCGGCACGGCCAGCAGCAAGCTGCCCAAGGTGACCCATGCGGTAAAAATGGAAAGCCTGCTGGATGCATTTTCGTATGATGAGCTGCGGGATTTTGACCGCCGCGTGCGGGAAGCCGGCATAGAGCCGGAGTATGTGGTGGAGATCAAGATCGATGGCCTTTCCTGCAGTCTGGAATACGAAAACGGTGAGCTGGTTCGTGCCTCTACCCGCGGCGATGGCGTGGTGGGCGAGGACGTGACCGCCAATGTCCGCGCCATCCGCAGCATTCCCAAAAAGTTGAAGGATGCACCGGAATTTCTGGAAGTGCGCGGTGAGGTATATATGCCGCATGGCGCGTTCCAGAAGCTGTGTGCGGAGCAGGAGCTGCAGGGTGCAGCGCCCTTTAAAAATCCGCGCAATGCGGCTGCCGGTTCGCTGCGCCAGAAGGATGCAAAGATCACCGGAAGCCGGGGCCTTTCTATCTTTGTTTTCAATGTGCAGCAGATCCGCGGCAAAACGCTTACCAAGCATGCTGAAAGTCTGGATTACCTCAAGAGCCTTGGCCTGCCGGTCTCGCCGCGCTATCATATCGTGCATGACATTGAGCAGGCCATTGCCGAGATCGAGCAGATCGGTCAGCACCGTGCCAAACTGGATTTTGATATGGATGGTGCAGTAATCAAGGTGAACGATTTTGCACAGCGCGATTTGATGGGTTCCACCAACAAATTCCCACGCTGGGCAATTGCGTTTAAGTATCCGCCAGAGGTAAAGGAGACAACGCTGCGCAGCATTGAGGTCGCAGTTGGCCGCACCGGTGTTCTTACCCCGACGGCCTGCTTTGACCCTGTCTTTCTGGCGGGTACTACCGTTGCCCGCGCGACCCTGCACAATGAGGATTTTATCCATCAGTTCGGCCTTTGCATCGGCGATACCATTCAGGTGCGCAAGGCGGGTGATATCATCCCGGAAGTGATCGGTGTTACCCATCACGCAGAGGATGCACAGCCCTATGAGATGCCCACGGTCTGCCCCTCCTGCGGTGCACCAGTCGTTCATCTGGAGGATGAAGCAGCTCTGCGCTGTGTTAACCCCGAGTGCCCGGCACAGGCACTGCGCAATATCATCCATTTTGCTTCCCGCGATGCAATGGATATCGAGGGCCTTGGCACAGCAGTTGCCACCCAGCTGGTGGAGAAGGACATGGTGCACTCCGCAGCGGATATCTACACGCTGACGCGGGAACAGCTGCTGACGCTGGATAAGTTCAAGGAAAAGAGCGCCGATAACCTGCTGAACGCCATCGAGGCTTCCAAGCAGAACAATCTGGATAAGCTCCTGTTCGGCTTTGGCATCCGCAACATTGGCGATAAAGCTGCGGCCCTGCTGGCAGAGCATTTCGGTACGCTGCAGGCTGTCCGGGAAGCAAGTGCAGAGCAAATCAGCGAGATCGATGGGTTTGGCGGCGTAATGGCGCAGAGCGTCGTGGAATTCTTTGCAAAAGAGGGAACGACCGACCTTGTCCATCGTCTGGCCGATGCCGGATTGAATATGCAGTGGAAGGGCGAACCGAAGGGCGATAAGCTGGCAGGGAAAACGCTGGTGGTCACCGGCACGCTGGAAACTCTTTCCCGCAATGAGGCGGAAGCACTGATCGTGAAAAACGGTGGTAAGGCCAGCGGATCTGTTTCAAAGAAAACGGCCTATGTTGTGGCAGGCACGGCAGCAGGCTCCAAACTGACCAAGGCGCAGGCGCTTGGCATCCCGGTGCTGACCGAGGCAGAATTTCTGGCAATGATCAGCGACGAAAACACCTGATAAAACCGCTCCAATGGATATCCTCGCAGTTTTGTGCTGCGGGGATATTTTTATGTCCGCAGGTTCTATCCGGCAGGGACAGGCATATACTCATAGCAGGCAATGAGCCTGAAAAAGGAGAGGACAGTGTGGATGAGTATTATCGGGCGATACGCCTGCTTCCCTCATGGCTGGCCGGGCCATTGGGACAGCTGCCAGCACAGACGGCAGCGCAGATCCATGAACTTCGGTTCCGGACAGGCTGTGGTGTTTTTGTTACACTGTCGGGTCGGCAGCTCCCGCTGCAGGACCTGCCGGAGTGCCCGCTGCAGCTGAGGGAGTGTGTATTGGATCAGTTTCAGATCGAAGAGATCTTTCACACCCTGTGCGGCGGCGCGGTACATGCACACCAGACGGAGCTTGCGCATGGATTTCTGACCACACCCTCCGGCTGCCGGGTGGGTGTGGCAGGACGCTATGTGGATCGCGACGGCCAGACGGTTCTGCAGCAGGTGCAGGGGTTGAACCTGCGCATTGCAAGGGCGGTTCCGGTACAGCTGCCGGACGAACTTCTGGTGCAACTGAAAAAGCATTTTATTGGGATGCTTTTGGTCGGCGAGCCGGACAGCGGCAAGACGACGCTGCTTCGTCAGATCGCACGAGAACTGGCCGGGATGCAGCGGCGAGCCTGCGTGGTGGACGAGCGCTGCGAGATCTTTCCGCCGGGTGATTCCGAGAAGATGCCGCCGCTGGATCTGCTGTCCGGCATCCCTAAGGAACGGGCTGTGCAGATGGCACTGCGCACGCTTTCGCCGCAGGTTATTTTGCTGGACGAGCTTGGCACGCTTGCCGAAACTGCAGCGCTGGAACAGGGCTTTTACAGCGGGGTGGACTTTGTTGCAAGCGTCCATGCCGCAAGCGTAGAAGAAGCCGCCCGGCGGCCGCAGGTGCAGGCACTGCAGCGGCATGGAATGCTGCGTGTATTTGTACTGCTGCACGGCTGCACAGCGCCGGGAAAAGTCCGGCAGGTCTGCACGGTATGATGCGGCTTTTTCATTGGGCAGCGGCTGCACTGCTCCTGCTGTGCGGGTGGCTGACCGGTTCGGCATTTCAGGTCAGAACAGAGCAGCATATCCTGCAGCTGCAGCGCACCGTGGAGCTGCTGCAGCGCATCCGGCAGGAGATCGCTTACCGCAGGCTGGATCTGGAACAACTGCAGCGGTGTCTCGTGCAGGAAAAGCTGCTGGAAAGCGATGCAGCGCCAAAACTGCAGGAAATTCCGGCACCGGAAAGATTTGATGATGCGGAACGCCTTTGCTTTGAGCAGTGCTTTGCCGGCCTTGGCCAAAGCGAAGCGGCACAGGAATGCGAACGACTGGATTATTACTCTGCCCGTTTTGAAGCATTCCTGCACCAGTCGCAGCAGAAAGCGGCATCCGGGCAAGGCTTACCGTGCAGGCTTGGCCTTGCAGCCGGCGCGGTGGCAGCACTGATTCTTTTGTAGTGGCAGGAGGACGAAAACTTGGAGATCGACCTTGTGTTCAAAATTGCAGCGATCGGTATTATCGTGGCAGTCCTGAACCAGCTGCTGATCCGTTCCGGCCGGGAGGATCAGGCCATGATGACGACCCTTGCGGGTCTTGTGGTAGTGCTTTCCATCCTTGTCAAGCAGATCAGCGCACTGTTCGTTACCATCAAGTCGCTGTTTGCACTATGAGTACATCTTTTTCCATTCTGGGGGCAGTGGTCGTCTTTGCAGCAGCGCAGCTTCTGCTGCGGAAGGATGCACCGGCCTATGCGTTTCTGCTGTCCGTTGGCGCAGCATTGTTTGTGCTGCTGCAGCTTGGAGTGGCGGTGCAGGAGCTGCTTCGGAATATATTGGCTTTCAGCCGCCGGGTGGACGGGCCTGCATTTGCCTGCCTGCTGCGCTGTGCCGGAATTTTGCTGTTGACCGATTACGCGCGGACCCTGTGCGAAGAAGCTGGTGCGGATACTCTGGCATGGTGCGCCGGGTTTGCGGGCCGATGTTTGGTTCTGGCGGCAGCATTTCCTCTGCTGGAAGAGATCTGCCAGAAGATCTGGGGGCTTGCCGCATGATAAAAAATTCCTGCAAAAAGCGGCAGCGTTTGTATTGTGCACCGTATGCTTTCTGGCTTTTGCACCTGATGCCGCTGCGGCACAGCTGCAGGGCCTGCCCGGACAGGAGCTTTGGCAGCCTTATCTGGAAAAAGCTCCGCAAAGCGCAGAGTCCTTTGTCAAAGATCCGCTCAAATCTCTGCTCGCGCTCCTGCCGGGATCACCGGCAGAGATGATCCGGCAGATGGCACACTGCTATGCGGATGTTCTGCTGTTTTTACTGTTGCTGATCGTGCTTTCATTTCTGGTGGGAGGAGCAGCCGACAGCGCCTTGTTGGAGCTGGCTGCGGCTGTGGGCTGCGGCACTCTTTTGTGGGGAGATCTGATCAGCCTTGCACAGCTGACCTGTGAGCGGATGGAGGAGTGGAAAAACTACCTTCTGGGTTTTCTTCCGGTGTACAGCGGTGTGCTCGCTGCCGGTGGAGAGGTGAATGCCAGCACAGCGGCAAGCGGTCTGCTGCTGACCGGGCTGTGCTTTCTGGCACAGGGTACGGTGCTTGTGGTCAGTCCGCTGCTGCAGAGCTACCTTGCGGTAAGCATGGCGTGCTGCATCAGCACTCAGCAGGGGCTTTCGGAAACGTGCCGTGTCATGGGCGCGTTGCTGCGCAGGGGGCTTGTCTGGGCTGGGCGGATTTTTGCAGTGCTGTTAGGGCTGCAAAGAGCGGTAACGGTTCAGCTGGACCGTTCTGCACTGCGGTTGGGCCAGCTGCTTACCGGCGGCGTGCCGGTGATCGGGCAGGCTCTGAGCGATACGGCAGAAGTATTTCTTGCCGGGATGCAGCTGCTCAAAAGCAGTCTGGGGTTTGCGGCACTTGCCGTGATCGGGGCCGAATTTCTGCCACTGTATCTGCAGCTTCTGCTCCATTTGCTATTCCTTGCAGGATGCAGGCTTCTGTGCGGCCTTGCGGAGAACCGGCGCTGTCAGGCGCTGTTTGACTGCATGGCCGAAGCGGTAAAATGCATGGCAGCAGTAACGGCACTGTTTTTTGAACTGCTGACGGTAGGCGTGGGGCTTCTGATGATGACGGGAGGCGGATAGGAAATGCACGCATTTCAGACGGCGGCATCAGCGTTCTGCATTGCCTGTATCTGTGCGGAGATCACGACGCTGCTGGCGGGCGCAGGCTGGGCGGGCAGATGCATAAAAGCCGTTGCCGGGCTATATATTCTAGTGATCCTGTTCCGGCTGGCCCCACAGATGAAGCTGGAACTGAAAAGTACAGCGGCGGCGGCTCCGGCAGCGGTCAGCATCCAGAGTACGGAGACATCGCTCTTGCAGGGAACGCAGGAACGGCTGGAAGCGGATCTTTGCGCAGAGTGTGAGCGGCGCTTTGGTACAAAGGTGAAACTTGAGATCACACTGACCCGGACAGAACAGACCGTTCGGGCAGAAAAGGTGCTTGTGATCCTCCCGGCGGCGTGCACATCCGCAGAGCAGAGCCGGATCGCGGCATATCTGCAGCAGGAGCTTGGCATGGCACCGATACTGGAAGTGCAGGAGGACACCGAATGAAAGAAGCAGGGGGCATTTCGTTCGGAGATTCCGTGAAAGATTTTGCCCGGAAATGCAAAGGAAAACAGGGCAGAGCAAGGCTTGCTGCGGCAGTAGGCGTTCTGGCAATGCTGCTGATCCTGCTGTCGGAACTTTTTCCGCAGAACACGGCAGCGGGCAGCACAAAAAACACAAAGCCTGTCCAGAGCAGCACGGAATATCAGGCACAGCTGGAGAACCGGCTGGAACATCTGATCTCACAGATGAGCGGTGCGGGCAAAACGACCGTGATGGTCACGCTGGAGACTGGGGAAGAAGCCATTTATGCGCTGGATACACAGTCCGGAGAAATGCAGTCCCAGCAGACCCATGTCCTGCTGGAAGATGGTTCAGCCCTGACCGAAACGGTATGTCTGCCGCAGGTGTGCGGTGTGGCCGTGCTGTGCGAGGGCGGCGGAGACATCCGCGTTGCTGCCCGGATCACCGAACTGGTAAGCGCACTGCTGAATCTGCCATCCAACCGCATTTGTGTGGAACAGCGCAAGGGCTGAGACCCTGCAGCTTTTATAAGGAGGAACGATTTATGAGAGCACTTTCCAGAAATACCCGCAGGGCCACAGCTGTTACATTGGCTGCCGCACTGGTGATCGCCGTATACTTGAACTGGCAGTACGCCCGCAGCGATGTGCCCACGGAGCTGCCGGACAATGCTGCAATGGTCGCGGCTGAGGCTGAGGATGTCCCGGTACAGGCGCAGACGGTTCTGGATGAGCTGCCCACAGAGGCCGAAGCGGTGTCCAGCGCCAACAAAAACTATGGTGAAGCGCAGCTTGTAAGCGTTGCCAGTGACAGCGGTGCAAAGTTTTTTGAGCAGGCTCGGCTTAAGCGACAGAAGGCCCACGATGAGGCGATGGATTCCATCAAGAAAATGATGAAATCCTCGTCGCTTTCCGCAGAGGAAAAGAAGGAATATACCGCCCAGATGACCGCAAATCTGGAAGATCTGAATGCGGAGAATGAGATCGAAACGCTGATCAAAGCCAAAGGTTTTGCAGACTGCCTGTGCTTTTTGCAGTCCGGCCGGGCAGACCTTACCGTGATGACCTCCGGTGAACCGCTCACAGCGGCACAGGTGGCACAGATCCGGGATGTGGTGCTGAACAAAAGCACTGTGACTGCCCAGAACATCACGGTGGTGGAGGTCAAATAAGAAGGTGCGGCAGAGTTTTCCGAAACAAGTATTGAAATCGCACCCGCTTTGATGGTATAATAACTCTATCAATAAAGAATGATGTTGTCCTGCGTATGGCATTGATCGTTTCAGGCAGGACCATTTCAAACAAGAAAAAGCAGGCTGTGCCCGCTTTTGAATGGAGGACAACACAATGGATTTTCAGAATACAGATCTTCGGGGCGGCAGCCTTCAGATCTCCACCGAAGTCATTGGCAAGATCGCACGCTGCGCAGCATTGGAAATTGACGGCGTTGCCGAGGTTTCCTGCGGCAGACAAAATAAAAAGCTCAAGGATCTGCTGGAAGCATCCAGCATCCAGTCTCCGGTCGTGGTGGAAATGCGGGATGGTACCGCAAACATCACTCTGAACCTGATGATGAGCTTTGGCGCACGCATTCCTGCTGTGGCCGAAAAGGTGCAGGAAAACGTGAAGAACGCTGTGCAGAACATGACCAATGTCACTGTGAGCCGCGTCAATCTGGTGATTGCCGGCCTTGCAGAAACCACTGCAGCAGAGCAGTAAAATAAAATTCAGAATTGGAAGCCGATCCTCTCTGTGCTCTGGCCGGAGAGGCTTCGTGCTGCGAGAGGAACATTATGGAAAATATTTTGCCCCGTAGAGAAGCACGCGAGAATGCATTTTTGCTGGCATTTTCGCAGACCTTTGGTGATATCCCGCTGGCAGAGGCCATTACCAGCCATGAAGAAAACGATGAAGAGCACCCTGTGGATGGTTTCAGCAAGCATCTGCTGAACGCATACTACGATCATTCTGCCGAGGTGGATGATGAGATCCGTGCACATCTGCGCAACTGGACCATGGAGCGCCTGCCTCGTGTCAGCCTGACCATCCTGCGTCTGGCAGTTGCCGAGATGCTGTTTGGCGGCGAGAATAAGCCCGGTGTTGCCATCAACGAGGCGGTGGAACTGACGAAAAAGTATGGTGCGGACGAAGACTACCAGTTCGTGAACGGTCTGCTTGGCGCAGTGGCCCGGGATCACGGTCTGGATGCGGAGCAGGCCGAACAGTGAGCCGTTATACGCTTGGCATTGATACAAGCAACTATGCAACCTCTCTGGCAGTGTTTGATACAGCTGGAGAGGTTGTTTGCGCAAAGAAGCGCTTTTTGCCGGTAAAAGCGGGCCAGCTGGGCCTGCGGCAAAGCGATGCACTGTTTCATCATACGGTCGCGCTGCCGGAGATGATGCAGGAACTGGCGCAGGAATTTGATCTGACGCAGATCGATGCTGTGGGCGTATCGCAAAAGCCCCGCCCGGTAGAAGGCAGCTATATGCCTTGCTTTCTTGCAGGTGTCAATGCTGCAACGGCCTTTGCACATGCAAAAGGGATCCCACTTGTGCTGACGACCCATCAGCAGGGTCACGCTGCCGCAGCGCTGTTTGCAGCTAAGGGGGAACAGCTGTTTGCTGAAAAAGTTCTGCTGTTCCATATTTCCGGCGGCACCACGGACCTGCTGCTCTGCGATCAGGTGCGCCGGATCACAACGCTTGGCACCAGCACAGACCTTTATGCCGGACAGGCTGTGGACCGTGTGGGGGTCAGGCTTGGCTTTGGCTTCCCGGCGGGTGCCGAGGTTTCCCGTCTGGCTGCACAGTGCACTGAGGAGATCAAGCCAAAATCCAGCGTGAAGGGGATGCAATGCAGCCTTTCCGGGCTGGAAAACCAGTGCAATGCCCTGCTTGCCGCAGGCAAAACGCCGGAATATGTGTGCAAGTACTGCCTGCTCTGTGTGGCGGATACAGTGGTAAAAATGACCAAAGCTGCACAGAAGGAATACCCCGGCCTGCCGGTGGTATGTGCTGGCGGAGTGATGAGCAGCGATATCATCCGTGCATGGGTGCAGAAACGTCTGCCGCAGGTCTACTTTGTGCCGGGACAGTATTCCAGCGATAATGCCATCGGTGTTTCGATCCTGGCAGCGCGGGAGGCCGGATTATGGCTGAAGTGATTACCGTTTCAGCACTCAACCGTTATGTAAAAACGCTGCTGGATGCCAACGATGCTTTGTTTGACCTTGCCCTGCGCGGCGAGATCGCAAATTTTGTACAGAATGCGCGCAGCGGGCACTGCTATTTTTCTCTGCGGGATGATGTCTGCAGCGTCAAAGCGGTAATGTTCCGCACTGATGCACGCCGCCTTGCTTTCCGCCCGGAAGAGGGAATGCGTGTAGTCGTGCGCTGCCGCGCTACCCTTTATGAGCGCGATGGCGCATTTCAGCTGTACGTGAACGATATGTTCCCGGATGGCATTGGTGCCGCACAGCTGGCGTTGGAACAGCTCAAGGCGAAACTGGAGCAGGAGGGCCTGTTTGCACCGGAGCACAAAAAGCCGCTGCCGGAATTTCCTAAATGCATCGGTGTTGTTACCAGCAAGACGGGAGCTGCCCTGCAGGACATCCGCAATGTGCTCACACGGCGCTGGCCATCGGTACGGCTGCTGCTGTGTCCGGTGACAGTGCAGGGGTTTGAAGCCGCGCAGCAGGTGGCCGATGCCATCAAAAAGCTGGATCAGCGCAAAGAGGTGGACGAGATCATCGTTGCACGCGGAGGCGGCAGCCGGGAAGACCTGTGGGTCTTTAACGCAGAGATGATCGCCCGGGCTGCATACCGCTGCAAAAAACCACTGATCAGCGCAATCGGCCACGAGATCGACTATACCATTCTGGATTTTGTGGCAGACTGCCGTGCCCCAACACCTTCGGCTGCAGCAGAGCTGGCTGTACCGGATCGGGCAGAGCAGGAACGGATATTACTGGATTTGCAGCAAAATATTCGCAAAAATATGCAAAAACGTTTTGATTTATGCTATAATGGTCTAGAACAATACAACTTTGTGTTGGAGCAGGGCCTTGCACGCCGAAACTGGCAAAAAAGTCAGGGTCAGCTGCAGCAGGTGCAGGATGCCATCCGTCAGCAGATGCAGAAACGCTTGCATTCTGCAGAATTGCAGCTGGGTCATGCGGCAGCACTTACTGGTTCGCTGGATCCATACAAGGTGCTGGCGCGCGGCTACACGATGGTCACAGCAGCCAACGGCACTATTTTAAATGCAGATGATCTGCAGCCGGAAAAAACAATCTATGTTCGCAGCGCTTCCCGCCGTGCAAAGTGCAGGGTGGAAGCGGTGGAGGAGATCAATGAGAACACCCAAAAGTTTTGAGGAAGGCATGGAACGGCTGAATACGCTCCTTGCACAGATGCAGAGCGAGGATACGACCCTTGCAGATTCGGTCAAACTGTATGCAGAGGCCGCTTCTCTGATGGAGTACTGCCATGCTGCACTGGAAAAAACATCGCTGCAGATCGACGAGATCGACGCAAAGCTTGCGGGCACAGTGCAGGAGGAAAGCTAATGGACTATCAGGAGCAGTATCAGAATTATCTGGCGCAGGCAATGGCCGCGCTGGAAAAGGCTTGCGGCCGTTTTCTGCCGGAAGAATCCGAGGTGTGCCGTGCGGCACGCTACAGCCTGATGGGCGGCGGCAAACGGATCCGTGCAGTTCTTGTTCTCAGCGTCTGCGATATGCTGGGCGGCAGTATGCAGGCGGCACAGCAGTTTGCAGCTGCTGTAGAAATGCTGCACTGCTATTCGCTCATTCACGATGACCTGCCCTGCATGGACAATGATGATCTGCGCCGCGGCCGTCCTTCCTGCCACAAGGCGTTTAGCGAAGCAACTGCCATGCTGGCCGGTGATGTGCTGCTGACAGAAGCATTTGAGACAGTCGCCAATGCCCCGGCAGATGCGTCTGTCTGTGTACAGGCAGCGCGGGCACTGGGTGCAGGCGCTGGCAGCCGCGGCATGGTCTATGGGCAGGAACTGGATCTGAAATACGAAGCGTTGGCCGCAACAGAAGACCAGCTTCGGCTGATCCACCGCAATAAAACGGGTGCGCTGATCAATGCAGCCATCCAGATGGGTGCGGCTGCGGCCAAAGCAGATGAAGCACAGTGCAGAGCGCTGGAACAGTATGCTTATGGTCTGGGTCTTGTTTTTCAGATCGTGGACGATGTGCTGGATGTTACCAGCACACCGGAACAGCTGGGCAAGCCCATTGGCAGCGACAGCGAAAATGGAAAGACTACCTTTGTGACCCTTTATGGTGCGGAAGGTGCCATGAAGCTTGCACATGACCTGAATCAGGAGACCTGCACGGAACTGCACCGGAATTTTGGCGAAAAAGCTGCGTTTCTGGAACAGCTTGCGCAGCAGCTTCTTGTGCGTAAAACTAAAAATAATCCATACAGAATAAGGAAAAAGATTATGCAGCTTATTCAAAACATCCTGTCTTTCAATCAGATCCTTACGGTTTCACTGCTCGGCTGGCTTGTGGCGCAGGTGCTTAAAACCATCATCAATTTTATCCTGCTGGGCAAGTTCCAGTTGGAACGCATGTGGGGTGATGGCGGTATGCCCAGTGCCCACAGCGCAACGGTCTGTGCCATGGTCATTGCAACCGGACGCTGTGTGGGTGTTGACTCTGCCATTTTTGCAGTGGCAAGCGTGGTGGCAATCATTACCATGCACGATGCCATGGGCGTGCGGCATGAGACTGGCGAGCAGGCCAAGGTCCTGAACCAGATGATCGATCAGTGGATCGAAGTGAGCGAGAAGAATGCTCCTTTCCTGCAGAACATGCATCTGAAGGAGATGGTCGGCCATACGCCGCTGCAGGTCGTGGCAGGCGTACTGGTCGGTGCAGCCGTCGGCTTCCTGTATCCGCTGGCTTGAGGCATTCTTTTTCACGCAGGAATGCACTGCAGCAACAGAAAATCTTCATTTGAAGGACGTGTGATTTATGGGAGCATTGCTGCTGGACAGCATCAATCAGCCCAGAGATTTAAAGCAACTGAATGAACAGCAGGTGAAACAGCTGTGCGCGGAGATCCGCCAGTTTCTGCTGGAGAATATTTCCAAGACGGGCGGCCACCTTGCCTCAAACCTTGGCGTGGTAGAGCTTACCGTTGCACTGCACCGTGTTCTGGATACACCACAGGACAAAATCGTGTTTGATGTCGGTCACCAGTGCTACACACACAAGATCCTTACGGGTCGGCGCGGACAGTTTGATAAGCTGCGCCAGCTCGACGGGATCTCCGGTTTCCCGGACCCGAACGAGAGTGAACACGATGCATTCATTGCCGGGCACGGAAACACGGCGCTTTCGCTTGCGATCGGCATGGCGTGGGCCAAAAAGCTGCATCATGAAGCAGGGCTTGTGGTCGCGGTGATCGGCGATGGTGCCTTTACCGGCGGCATGGTCTACGAGGGCATGAACAACATTGAACAGCTGGACAACCTTCTTGTGATCCTGAACGACAACAAGATGTCCATTTCTAAAAATGTCGGTGCACTTGCCCGCTATCTGACTCATTTGCGCACGACCACGGCCTATTTTGATGCCAAGGATAATGTGCGCAGTTTTTTTGGATGGAGTACCGCTGGTGGGCGCTCCACTGGAAAAAAAACATCACCGAGTGCAAGACGCTTTTGCGTCGGGCAATGTACCACTCTACCATGTTCGAGGATATGGGCTTCCAGTACATCGGGCCGGTGGATGGCCACAACGTGGAAGAGCTGGAACGCACACTGCGCACCATCCGCAACCGGCAAGGGCCACATTTTCTGCACGTGATCACAAAAAAGGGCAAGGGCTATCAGCCGGCCGAGGTAAACCCCGGCAACTATCACGGCGTGTCGGCATTTGATCCGGATGGAATGCCCGACCCGGAGGTGGCACCAAAGGAATCGTTCTCGACGGTATTTGGCAATGCTCTTGTGACGGAAGGCAACCGGAACCCGAATATCTGCGCCATCACTGCAGCAATGAAGTATGGCACCGGCCTGCAGTTTTTTGCGCACAGCCACCCGGAGCGTTTTTTTGATGTCGGTATGGCAGAACAGCACGCTGTGACCTTTGCTGCCGGGCTTGCAAGTCAGGGCATGCTGCCGGTGGTATGCATTTATTCCACCTTTCTGCAGCGTTCCTATGATCAGATCATCCACGACGTAAATCTGCTGCGGGAGAATGTAGTTTTTGCCATCGACCGCGCCGGTTTTGTCCCAGCGGATGGCGAAACGCATCAGGGCATTTACGATCCCGCTTTCCTGAGCCAGCTTGGAATGCCGCTGTATGCGCCTTCCAATTATCAGGAACTGAATTACTGGCTGCAGAAGCTGTTGAGTGACCGCTTCCATGGCCCACGGGCAATTCGTTATCCCCGCGGTGGGCAAGATGCAGCTCTGGCGGAATTTGGCTGCACCGGCGAAGATTATGATTTCCTGCGCAAGGCGGATGATGCAACAATCGTTCTGGTGAGTTACGCCGACGAACTGGCCGACCTTTTGCAGGCAGAACGTGAATTACAGCAAAAAATGCATTGCGTGTGATGTGATAAAGGCTGTAAAGCTGTATCCCTTTACAGGTAAAATGATCGCTGATCTGTCGAAATATAAAACAATCCTGTTTGCGGAAGAATGCATTGCAAACGGAAGCATTGGTGAACATCTGGAATATGCTTTGCAGCAAAACGGATGGAATGGGCGCTTTATCCATTGCGCGGTGCGGAACGCGTGTCTTCCGCATGCCAGTGTGGCGCAGATCAAACAGGCAACCGGTCTGGATGCAGCGCATCTTGTACAGGCCGTGCAGATGGCCGTGACGAAAGGAGAAAATTTACTGTGAAGATTCGATTGGACCAATATCTTGTTCAGCATGGTCTGACACAGAGCCGTGAGCGCGCAAAGGCGCTGATCATGTCCGGCATCGTTTTTGTCAATGAGCAAAAGGTGGACAAGGCCGGAGAGATGATTAAGGAAGATGCCAAGGTGGAAGTGCGCGGGCACGACATTGGCTATGTCAGCCGCGGCGGCCTGAAGCTGGAAAAAGCTATGAAGTGTTTCCCGCTTACACCCAATGGCAAGGTCTGCATGGACATTGGAGCATCTACCGGCGGCTTTACGGATTGTATGCTGCAGAACGGTGCCGTCAAGGTCTATGCGGTGGATGTCGGCTATGGACAGCTTGCATGGAGTCTGCGCACAGACGAGCGCGTAGTGAACATGGAGCGCACGAACATCCGCAATGTCAAACCGGAGGATCTTGCCGAACAGATCGAGTTTTTCAGTGTGGATGTCTCGTTTATCTCGCTGCACCATATTTTCCCGGTGGCACAGGCAATCACAACGCCGGATGCCATGGGCGTTTGTCTGGTCAAGCCGCAGTTTGAAGCTGGACGCGAAAAGGTTGGCAAGAACGGTGTGGTGCGCGACCCTGCTACCCACCGTGAAGTGCTGCACAATGCCATGGGCTATGCTGCTGCAAACGGTTTTGCTGTACGCGGATTGGATTTCAGCCCGGTAAAGGGACCTGAGGGCAACATTGAATACCTGATGTTCGTGCAGAAGAGCGGTGAACCTTCCGTGCTGGACGACAGCGTTGCAGAGCAGGTGGTGGCGGCAAGCCACAGCACGCTGGACCGCTGAGCGGCTCCGCCATCAGACCAGAAAAAGGAGCTTCCCGCATGACGATCTATATTTCGCCGAATCCCGGCAAGACCTCTGCCAACGAGATCGCACTGCGCGCGGCGCAGATTCTAATGAACCATGGTGCAGCTGTTCTGATGTGTGAACAGCCACGCACAAGCTGCAGCACGGCCGGAGTGGTTTATCTGCCGCTGGAGGAATGCCTTGAGCAGGCAGATGTGATCCTGACCATTGGCGGCGACGGCACCATTCTGCATGAGGCAAATCTTTCGCTTCGGTACGCAAAGCCGATCTTGGGCATCAATCTGGGACGCTGTGGTTTTCTGGCTACCTGCGAAGTCAGCGAGATGGAAGCCAAGCTCTCCGCTGTTGCACGGGGAGAGTTCAGCGTAGACAACCGGATGCTGCTGTATGTCCGCGTTCTTGGCCACGATGGCTGGGAGGGCCACGCCCTGAATGACGTGGTGGTCACAAAGGGCCGCCTGCAGCAGGCGATCGATTTCAGCATTTACTGCGATGATATTTTAGTGGAGCACTACCGTGGGGACGGTGTGATCGTTGCAACGCCCACCGGCTCCACAGCGTATTCGCTGGCGGCGGGCGGGCCGATCCTGGATTCCCAGACGAAGGGCGTTGTTGTAACGCCTATCTGCCCGCACAGTCTGGCCAGCCCGGCCATGGTGTTTGCGCAGGAGCGCAAGCTGAATATCTGTGTGGGACAGGTGGCCGATGATGAAGTGTTTATCAGCTGCGATGGCAGAGCTGGCTGTCCGCTCAAGGCCGGCGCAACGGCTGAAGTAAGGCTCTCCGATCAGGTGGTAAAGCTGATCACCTTCGGAAAAGCAGATCAGTTCCAGGCCATTGACCAGAAGCTTCGCAGCAGACGATAAAGGGGAGGCGAGTTTACGATGGCGCGCAGCCGTAAGGAAGATGTAAAAAGCAAGGGAGAACGTCAGCAGGTGATTCTCCGGCTTGTGCAGGAACACCCGATCAGCCGGCAGGAAGTTCTGCTGGATCACCTTTCCAAAGAGGGGTTCGAGGTAACACAAGCCACCGTTTCCCGCGATATCCGGGAGCTGTGTTTGGTAAAAGCTGCCACGGCAGAGGGGTATCGCTATGTCTCCAGCCGGAACGAAAGCTTCAACCCCAAAACGCAGGGAAGGTTTGAAACGATCTTTCATGAATCCGTGCTGGGGGTAGATTACGCCGGACATGTTGTGCTGGTAAAGTGCTATTCTGGCATGGCCAACGCCGCATGCGAGGTTTTTGACGCATTGCAGTGGAAAAATGTGGTCGGCACGCTTTCGGGCGACGACACGTTCCTGATCGTTGCACGGTCGGAGCGTGATGCAAAAACGATCTGCTCGGAACTGACGAGACACATTGGATAAAATAACGCGGGAGAAAAGATATGCTGAGCAGCCTGCAAATTGAAAATGTTGCTGTGATCCAGAAGGCTGAAGTACATTTCAAGCCGGGCCTGAATGTTCTTACCGGTGAGACTGGTGCCGGCAAGTCGATCCTGATCGATTCCATCAATGCGATCCTGGGAAACCGCACTTCAAAGGATCTTGTGCGCACAGGGGCCTCCAAGGCGGTGATCCGTGCAGCCTTTGAAGAGGTGCCCGGTACGGTGCTGGACAGCCTTGAGAAGGCGGGCTACGAGCGCTCGGATGCACTGATGCTCAGCCGCGAGATCACAGCCGAGGGCAAAAGCACCTGCCGCATCAACGGAATGCCTGCAACGGCTGCGGTTCTGCGGGAGCTGTGCGGAGGACTTATCAATATCAACGGTCAGCACGACTCTGTGGGCCTTCTGAACCCGGCAAGACATCTGGGCATTCTGGATGATTATGCGCAGAACAGCGCGGAGTTTCAGGACTATTATGTCCTGTACCGGGAGCTTGTGCGCATCAAGCGGGAGCTGGATGCCATGATCACCGACGAAGCTGAAAAGCAGCGCAGGATCGATCTGTTGAGCTATCAGGTGCAGGAGATCGAGGATGCCGGACTGACCGCCGGAGAGGAACAGACTCTGGAAAGCCGCCGCAAGATCCTTGCCAATGCATCTGCCATCCGGGATAAGATCGCACAGAGCTATGCATTGCTTTCGGGCGATGACGAGGCCTCCGGCGCAGTCGATCTGCTGGGCGAGGCATCCAATGCAGTGGATGCTGCCGCGCAGCTGGATGATGCACTTGCCGGTGCATCCAGTCAGCTGCTGGATCTGTATTACAATGCAAAGGATGTTGCCGCAGATTTGATCGGTCGGCTGGATTCCTATGATACCAACGATGCGGAGCTGGACGAGATTGAGCAGCGTCTGGATCTGATCTACAAGCTCAAGCGCAAATATGGTGATACGGTAGAAGACGTGATCGCTTTTGGACAGAATGCAAGGGAAGAACTGGAGCGCATCCAGTCCTCGCAGGAGCGGCATGACCACCTGCAGGCAGAAAAGCTCCGCCTTTATGCGCTGGCCCGTGAAAAGGCAGAAGCACTGACCCAGACGCGCCTGCGCGCTTTTGAAGAGCTGAACAAGCGTATTTCCGGCACGCTGGATTTTCTGAACATGCCGGGCGTGCGCATGACACTGCGCCATACCCGCGGCCCGCTGGCAAGCCATGGGCAGGACAGCATCGAGTTCTACATTTCCACAAACCCCGGTGAGGCGCCCAAACCCCTTGCAAAAATTGCTTCCGGCGGCGAGCTGAGCCGCATCACGCTGGCCATCAAAAATGCAATGGCTGATAAGGATGCCGTGCCTACCGTGATCTATGATGAGATCGACAGCGGTGTTTCTGGCAAAGCCGCCGGGCGTATTGGTGAGGTACTGCGCCAGAGCGCACAGGGCCACCAGATCTTGTGCATCACCCATACAGCCCAGATCGCTGCACTGGCGGACTGCCATCTGCTGATTCAGAAAAATGTAGCCAATGACCGCACCTATACCGAGATCCATCCGCTGGATGAGGAGGGCAGGGTGGAAGCACTGGCCCGGCTGATCTCCGGCGACCACGTTACCGAGCTTTCGCGTGCCAATGCCCGCGAAATGCTGGGTCTTGGCGCAAAATAAGCCAAAATAAGCCGCTGCAGATAAGGGGTTGACAAGCCCGAAGCATTGTGATAAAGTAGTCCTTGTTAATGGCGATGAAGGGAACAAGTACCTTGAAGTGTTCTGCCCAGAGAAACCCCGGTTGGTGTAAGGGGCCGCAGAGCAGCAGGGGAAATACCTCCCGGAGCTGCAGGCTGAATGCCGTTCAGGTTAATAGGCTGTGCCGCGTGCGAGCGTTACAAACGCAGGAGTGTCTCTCTACTCTGGGGTGTGCACTCGTGAGGTCGTTTCTGTGAGGAAGCGGCAAACAGAGGTGGTACCGCGAATTTTTTCGCCCTCTGCCAAATTCATTTTTGGCAGGGGGTGTTTTATTTTTCCCTCTGCCCACAAACAGGAGGAAAAAATCATGACTCTGTACGAAGAACTCAAGGCCCGCGGCCTGGTGGCCCAGATCACCGATGAAGAGATCATCGACCTGATCAACAACGGCAAAGCAACCTTTTACATCGGCTTTGACTGCACTGCCGACAGCCTGACCGCAGGCCACTTTATGGCCCTGACCCTGATGAAGCGCCTGCAGATGGCAGGCAACAAGCCTATTGCCCTGATCGGCGGCGGCACTACCATGATCGGCGACCCTTCTGGCCGTACCGACATGCGCAAGATGCTGACCAAAGAGGATATCGCCCACAATGCCGCTTGCTTCAAAAAGCAGATGGAAAGTTCATCGACTTCTCTGAGGGTAAGGCACTGATGCTGAACAATGCAGACTGGCTGCTGAACCTGAACTACGTGGAACTGCTGCGTGATGTGGGTGCCTGCTTCTCCGTGAACAACATGCTGCGCGCCAAGTGCTACGAGCAGCGCATGGAGAAGGGCCTGTCCTTCCTCGAGTTCAACTACATGATCATGCAGAGCTACGACTTCTACTACATGTTCCAGCACTACGGCTGCAACATGCAGTTCGGCGGCGACGACCAGTGGAGCAACATGCTGGGCGGCACCGAGCTGATCCGCCGTAAGCTGGGCAAGGACGCTTATGCTATGACCATCACCCTGCTGACCGACTCTCAGGGCAAGAAGATGGGCAAGACCGCCGGCAATGCCGTCTGGCTGGATCCCAACAAGACCAGTCCATTCGAGTTCTACCAGTACTGGCGCAATGTGGGCGATGCCGATGTGATGAAGTGCATCCGTATGCTCACCTTCCTGCCGCTGGAGCAGATCGACGAGATGAGCACATGGAAGGATCAGCGCCTGAACGAAGCTAAGGAAATTCTGGCTTACGAGCTGACCAGCATGGTCCATGGCAAAGAAGAGGCCGAGAAGGCCCAGAATGCTGCCCGCGCACTGTTCAGCGGCAGCGCAATGGATACCGAGCACATGCCTTCTACTCAGCTGACTGAGGCCGACCTGACCAATGGCTCCATCGGTATCCTGACCCTGATGGTCAAGGCTGGTCTGGCAGCATCCAACGGCGAGGCACGCCGTCTGGTCGTGCAGGGCGGTGTTCTGGTGGATGGCGAGAAGGTAGCCGCTCCCACCGTTGGCTTCACTGCTGAGCAGCTGGCAAAGGGTATTGTGATCAAGAAGGGCAAGAAGATTTACCACAAAGTCACTCTGTAAAAATATTGAACATGAAAATGCCGGTGTACTCTGTTTTGGAGTGCACCGGCATTTTTTCACTTGATGGAGGATTGCTCGCTTGCTTGCAGAATTTACAGCTCGTAAGCCTTCTTCAATGCTTCGTAAGCTGCATCCTCATTCTCTGCGTGGACCAGCAGGGAAATATCCAGATCGCTGGTGGTGATAAGCAGTACTTCAATGCCGGCCATTGCCAGAGAATTCAGTGCACGGGCAGCTACGCCGCAGCTGGTGACCATTTCTTCACCAAACAGGTTCAGCTTGGAATAACCCACGCTGATCAGCGGGGAAGCCTTAGCATCCTTGTCCAGATTTGCAACGGAAATAGCCTTCATCACCAGCGGAAGATCACTGCTGGAAGCGGTAAAGCTGAAATCAATGGTGGTGCCATGGGGTGCACTCTGGCTGATCATATCTACGACCACACCGTTATCTGCAAAGATCTGCAGGTAACGTGCGAGACTGTTGCCCTTGAACTCTACATCCTGCACACTGATCATCATGAGGCTCGGCTCAATATTGATCTTCGATACTCCGTACATAAGGATCCTCCGTTCTGCCCGAAAGGCGGGCTTCAACAATACAAAAACATTCAGGTAAGCTGTAAAAACTCCGGGTCGATATTTTCCCGGGCAATGGACTGAATCATTTCCAGGCTGAAATCTGGATACGCCTGCCGTACTCCGTGGGCCTTTGTAAGGGCTTCGGTATAATCGCGGAACAGGTAGGTACGCACATTGGATTTGCCTGCATCATAGTGGGTCACCGTCGGCAGAAGTCTGGGAGAGAGCACGCTGCAACGGACAGTGCCGTCCGGTTCGGTCGTTTTTTCAAGCTGAACCGATAAAATTGCGCCGACCAGCTGATCGGGCTTTTCCTGCGTGCTGATAAAATTGCCCAGAGAATAGGCCGTGAACACCTGCCTGCCGTCTGCTGCAGTCAGCCACTGTGCATTTTGCAGCACATGCGGGTGGGTGCCAATGATCAAGTCTGCACCCCAGTCTGCAAGGTTCTGCGCCAGAGTTCGCTGCGGATCTGCGATGGCATGGCTGTTTTCTACGCCCCAGTGCACACCCACCACCACAAAATCTGCAAGCTGACGTGCCGCTTTTACTTGCTGCTCGATCACATCGGTCTGGCTGGTATAGATCACATTGGCCTGCATGGAGCTGTTCTGCGGGATGCCATTGGTATGCTCTGTGTAGGAAAGATACGCGATCGTTACACCATTGACAGTCTGGAGCGGGATATGACCGTAGTCGCTTTCTCCCTTCCACAAACCGGTGGTCACTACATCCTCCGGCATACTGCCCCAGAAGCGCAGGGTAGCGGCAATGCCGGAAGCGCCTTTATCGTAGGTGTGGTTATTGGACAGGCTGAACACCCGCACACCCGCCCGGTAAAGCGCACGGGCGCAATCGCCCGGCGTAGAAAAGCATGGGTAGGAGGATGGCTCCAATTCATCCGTGCAGAGCGTTTCCTGATTGATCCAGTTCACATCATGCTGTGCATAAAAAGGCGCAATATGTTCGTAACAGTAATCGAAACTGTAAGTTTCCTCTCCGGAAGCGCGGCGCTGCGCCTGCTTATAAATGGGTGCGTGGATCAGATTATCTCCTGTTGCAGAAAAGCGGACAGTCTGAACCAGCGGCTGCGGTTCCGGCTCTGGCGCAGGCTCTGCTTCTTCCGGCTGTGATACAGTGGCAGAACCTGCAGAAGAGCTTTCCGTGCTCACCGGTTCTGCCGTCGGTATGCTTTCCTGCAGAAAGAACTTTGGCAGCAAAGGCAGGCAGAACAGAAATACGATCAGCATCGCTCCGGCTGTCCAGAAAGCCTGCCTTCTGGCGCGGCGTTTTGCAGTCGGTCTGCGCCGGTGCTGTTGCGGGGATTGTTTGCTCATCCGCGTCCACATCCTTCCACCATGTTTCTGCCAAAAGCAGAGCAATCAGGCTTTTTAAAGTGCAGCGATCATATCACCCATATTGTACAGGCCCGGCTCCTTTTTTGCAAGGTAAACTGCTGCATTCACAGCGCCGTTTGCAAAAATATTGCGGGAATAAGCGGTGTGCTTGAGAGTGATCACCTCGTCCGGGCCGCAGAACAGCACTTCGTGATCACCCACGATGCTGCCGCCGCGCACGGAACTGATACCAATTTCCTTCGGGTCGCGCTTCTGGCGGACAGAAGAACGGTCGTAAACATAATGATATTCGCCATTGTTTTGCTCATTGATGGCATCGGCCAGCATCAGAGCGGTACCGCTGGGTGCATCCAGCTTGTTGTGGTGGTGCTGCTCCACGATCTCAACATCGTAGTTCACACCCAGAATAGCCGAAGCGCGCTTGCACAGCTCCGACAGCACATTGATGCCCATGGACATATTAGCGCTCTTGAACACCGGCACCGTGCGGGATAGCTGCACCACCTTGAGCTGCAGCTCTTCCGAAAGGCCGGTGGTGCACACCACGATGGGCAGCTTGTGAGCTTCACAGTAGGGCAGAGCCTTTTCCACAGCGGCCGGAGAGCTGAAATCGATGATCACATCGCCCTTGCCGTCCAGCTTTTCCAGGCTGTCATACACAGGGATGCCGTTCTGTTCGCCATCCTTCAGGTCGATGCCTGCGATCACGCGGCAGTCCTCGCGCTGTGCGATCATATCACACAGCACATGGCCCATGCGGCCGCCGATGCCCTGAATCACAATATCCGTCATAATTTTTATCCTTTCCTGCCCGTTTTGCATATCGGCATATCGCAAAATGCCCGGACAGAGCGCTCCGCCGGGCATTTTGCAGCCAAAAAAACTTATTCCTTAATAAGACCCTCTGCACGCAGAGCCTTTTCAATATACTCCTTGTGTGCCTCGCTCGGCTCTACCAGAGGCAGACGGCACTCGCCAGCTTCCCAGCCCAGCACATTCATGGCGTACTTCACCGGAATGGGGTTCACTTCACAGAACAAAGCATCTGCCAGCGGCAGCATTTCCAGCTGCAGTTCACGGGCCTTTGCGGTATCGCCGTCAAAGAATGCCTTGCAGCAGTTGTGCACCAGCTCCGGCTTGACATTGGACACGACGCTGATCACGCCCTTGCCGCCCAGAGCCAGCAGGGGAACCACCTGATCGTCGTTGCCAGAATAAATGTTCAGCTCGTCGCCGCACAGCTGTGCGATCTTGGCTACCTGAGAGATGCTGCCGGAAGCTTCCTTGATGCCGTTGATCAGAGGATGCTTGCTCAGTTCCAGAGCAGTCTCCGGGGCAATGTTCAGGCCGGTGCGGGAAGGCACGTTGTACATGATCACCGGGATGCCTCCGGCCTCAGCCATGGCGGTAAAGTGAGCAACCAGACCAGCCTGAGAGGTCTTGTTGTAATAGGGAGTCACCATCAGCAGAGCGTCTGCGCCGCATTCGGCAGACTTTGCGGCCAGTGCGCAGCCGTGGTCGGTATCGTTGGAGCCAGCGCCTGCAATGACGGGCACGCGGTGGTTGACAACATCCACCGTATACTTGATGGCGGCAAGCTGCTCCTCATCGGTCATAGTAGAGCACTCGCCGGTGGTGCCGCAGATGATGATGGCATCCGTATGGTGTGCGATCTGATCCTCAATAATGTGGCCCAGCTCGTCAAAGTTGATGCTTCCGTCCTCGTACATCGGGGTGATAATGGCAACACCCGCGCCGGTAAAGACAGGATTCTTCATAGCCTAAAACTCCTTTGTATGCGCTTTTGCGCAAAATATACTTAGTCGAAATAGCCCTTTGCGGCCAGCAGCTCGGCCAGCAGAACACCGCCGCCGGCGGCACCGCGCAGAGTATTGTGGCTCATGCAGGCGAACTTGTAATCAAACAGGGTGTCCTCGCGCAGACGGCCGATGCACACAGCCATGCCGTTCTCGGTGTTGCGGTCCAGCTTGGGCTGCGGACGATCCGGCTCGGTGAAGTAATGCAGGAACTGCTTGGGTGCGCTGGGCAGGTCAAGCTCCTGTGCGGGGCCGCGGAAGTTTGCCCATGCCTCCAAAATCTGCTCCTTGGTGGGCTTCTTCTCAAAGCTTACAAACACGGCAGCGGTGTGGCCGTCGGAGACAGGCACGCGGAAGCACTGTGCAGTGATCACCGGCTTTTCGGCGTTCACGATATGGTCGCCCTCAATATGGCCCCACAGCTTGAGCGGCTCGCGCTCGCTCTTTTCTTCCTCGCCGCCGATGTAGGGGATCACGTTGTCCACGATCTCGGGCATACGGTCAAAGGTCTTACCTGCACCGGAAATGGCCTGATAGGTGCACACCAGAGCCTTGCTGACACCAAAATCCTTCATCAACGGGTGCAGGGCGGGAACGTAGCTCTGCAGGCTGCAGTTGGACTTAACGGCAATAAAGCCGCGCTTGGTGCCCAGACGCTTGCGCTGTGCGGGGATGATCTCGATGTGGTCGGCGTTGATCTCGGGCACCACCATGGGCACATCCGGGGTAAAGCGGTTTGCACTGTTGTTGGACACCACCGGGCACTCAGCCTTTGCATAGGCCTCTTCCAGAGCCTTGATCTCATCCTTGGGCATGTTGACTGCACAGAAGATAAAATCCACCTGAGAAGCAACCTCTTCCACCTTGGATGCATCCAAAACTACCATCTTCTTGACACTTTCCGGCATGGGGGAGGTCATGGCCCAGCGGGGACCGACAGCTTCCTCATAGGTCTTGCCAGCGCTGCGGCCGGATGCGGCCAGAACGGTCAGCTTGAACCAGGGGTGATTTTCCAGCAGCGTCACAAAACGCTGACCGACCATACCAGTCGCACCTACGATACCCACTTTATACTGTTTTTCCATTTCCAGCACCTTTCCTTTCGTGAAAGCGAACTCAATAAATATTTCTATTACATAGATTCACGGCTTGCAAACCGGACAGCGATGCAATATAATAGATACTGTTTATACAGATTTTATGATATCATTGATACGGTGTCCGTGTCAATCATCGGAAAGGCAAATTGAACGCTATGTTAAAAAAAGATTTTTTGGTATGATTTACCCAAAGAGCTCATTGCACAGGAGCCGGCTGACCCCAGAGACTCTGCACGGCTGATGGTGCTGAGCCAGAAAGACGACAGCATCCAGCACAAGATCTTCCACGATCTACCGGAATTTTTAGAGCCGGGCGACCTGCTGGTGGTAAACAATTCCAAGGTCCTGCCTGCCCGCATCGTGGGTGTCAAGCAGCCCACCGGTGCTGTGTGTGAGCTGCTTTTGCTGCGTCAGGTCAAAGGTGACCAGTGGGAATGCCTTGCAAAGCCCGGCAAGCGGATGCAGCCCGGCACGAAGGTGAGCTTTGGTGACGGCAGCCTGACCGCCGTGGTAGACGAGACCATGGAGGACGGCAACAAGTACGTTACATTCTATTACGATACCGAGACCCTTTATGAAAAGCTGGACGAATTTGGCAAAATGCCTCTGCCGCCCTATATCACCAAGCAGCTGGAGGATCAGAGCCAGTACCAGACCGTCTATGCCAAGGAGCTTGGCAGCGCCGCAGCGCCCACGGCTGGCCTGCACTTCACCCCGGAACTGATGGATACCATCCGCGCCAAGGGCGTGAACATTGCTGAAGTGACCCTGCATGTGGGTCTGGGCACCTTCCGCCCTGTACAGGAGGACGAGATCGCGGATCACAAAATGCACAGCGAATGGTACTGCATCGACGAAAAAACGGCGCAGATGATCCGCGATACCAAGGCTGCCGGTCACCGTGTGATCGCAGTGGGCACTACCAGCTGCCGCACGCTGGAAGCCGTTGCCGCAAAGTACGGCGAAATCCGCGCCTGCAGCGGCAACACTTCTATCTTCCTGTATCCAGGCGTGAAGTTCAACTGCATCGACGGCCTGATCACCAACTTCCACCTGCCGGAGAGCACCCTTATCATGCTGGTGTCGGCCCTGTATGGCTACGAGAAGACCATGGCAGCCTATAAGGTGGCTGTGGAGGAACGTTATAGATTCTTCTCTTTTGGCGATGCGATGCTGATTCTTTGATTATTTTTCCCGCTATTCTGTTGTTGATGAGCCTGATCCCGGGCTTTTTCATGAAGATCGCACGGCTGTTTTCCGTGCACAGAAAGGAACAAAAACTATGCCTTCTTTGACGACCTACAAGCTGCTCAAGCAGGAACACGACGCCCGGCGGGGCGAGTTCAAGACCGTGCACGGCACGGTGCAGACGCCCGCTTTTCAGAACGTGGCTACCGCCGGTGCCATCAAGGGTGGGTTGTCTGCTCAGGACCTGAAAGACATTGGCGCACAGGTCATGCTGTGCAACACCTACCACCTGCATCTGCGCCCCGGCGACAAGCTGGTAGCCGATATGGGCGGTCTGCACAAATTTACCCGCTGGAACGGCCCCATTCTGACCGACAGCGGTGGATTTCAGGTATTCAGTCTGGCAAAGCTGCGCAAGATCACCGAAGAGGGCGTGACCTTTGCCTCCCATCTGGACGGCCACCGCATCTTTATGGGCCCGGAAGAGAGTATGCAGATCCAGGCAAACCTTGGCTCTACCATCGCCATGGCCTTTGATGAATGTGTGGAGAACCCCGCCCAGCACGATTACTCCAAAGCCAGCTGTGAACGAACGACCCGTTGGCTGAAACGCTGTAAGATTGAAATGGCCCGCCTGAAGCACGAGGGCATTTCCGTGAATCCCGATCAGCTGCTGTTTGGCATCAATCAGGGCTGCACCTTTGCGGATCTGCGTGTGGAGCACATGAAGCAGATCGCAGACCTTGATCTGGACGGTTACGCCATCGGCGGTCTGGCTGTGGGCGAGCCCACCGAGGTGATGTATGAAATGATCAGTCAGGTGGAGCCCCACATGCCCAAGGATAAGATCCGCTACCTGATGGGCGTTGGCACCCCCGGCAATATCATTGAGGCAGTTTCCCGCGGCGTGGATCTGTTTGACTGCGTGATGCCCAGCCGTAATGCACGCCACGGCCACTTGAACACCTGGGGCGGTATCATCAACATCAAGAATGCAAAGTATGAGCGCGATGAACGCCCTATTGATCCTGCCTGTGGCTGTCCGGTCTGCCGCAGCTATTCCCGTGCCTATATCCGCCACCTGTTCAAAGCGGAGGAGATTTTGGGAATGCGCCTTGCCGTCATGCACAACCTGTGGTTCTATAACCATCTGATGGAGCGCATCCGGGATGAGCTGGATGCAGGCACCTTCACGGCTTTCCACGATAAATATGTAAATCTTCTGGATACCCGAATTTGAGAATAAGCCTTGCAACAGGTCGTTTAAAAAGGTATAATAAGCTTATCTGAATTTTGAGAGGAGATTTTGCCCCATGCAATTTCTGACTACCACTTCCGAAGGCTACATCAGCCTGTTCTTCACACTGGCTCTGATGCTGGTTCTGCTGTACTTCATGATCTATCGTCCCCAGAAGAAGCAGGAGAAGAAGGATGCCGCAATGCGCAGCAGCCTGGAGATCGGCGATCAGGTCACCACCATTGGCGGTGTCATTGGCCGTGTTGTTGCAATCAAGGACGATACCTTTGTTCTGGAGACCGGTGCTGACCGTGTGAAGATCCGTTTCACCAAGACTGCAATTTCCGCTGTTGAAAAGCTGAACATGGACAAGGCTGACAAGAAGTAAGCTTTTTCTTCAAACAATTAAGAGCATATCAAACGCGTCTTCCTGCATAGATTACTGGCAGGGAGGCGCGTTTTTATGTCTGAGAAAAAACTTTTCCCGGCGGAACTCCGGGTTCTTCTGCTGGCGGGGGCAGTCGGCGTTATGGTCACAGCGGGCTGGCTGGCCGCAATGGCAGCGCTGATGACAGCACAGGGTTATTCTGGTGCCGCCGCACCGCCGCTGGCAACAGCAGCCGTTGGTGCAGGGAGCCTTTGCAGCGGTTGGATCGCTGCATTTTGCAAAAAGGAACGCGGCCTGCTGTGTGGGCTTGTACAGGGCCTGTTTTATGCGGCATTGCTCGTGGTGCTCAGCGTTCCTTCCGGTACGCTTACGGAAGAGCCGCCGCTGCTGCGGTTTGCTGTGCTGATCCTGTGCGGCAGTATTGGCGGATTGCTGGGCATGGTGACCCGGGAGAAAAAGCGCCGCAGCTGAACAAATAAAACAAGGAGGTTCGATCATGTGGGTCTATCAGCAAACAGGAACGCCAGCGCACTTGCCAGAAGCCGCGCAGCAGCTTCCCACAGGTGAAGCTGCGCTTCTGCCGCAGCCGCAGAAAACACTGCCGCCAGAACGATCCGCACCGAAAGTGCCTTCACCGCTGCAGAGACATAACACGGAAACCCGGCAGAAAACCTGCTGGCTGCTCGTCTGTGCCTTTCTGATCGGCTCTGGCTCAGCTGGCGTGCTTCTGGCTTTCTGCGAAAAGCAGCAGCCGGACTGGCTGCAATATTACCTGCAAAGCTGGCGCGGCCTGTTTGCCGCTGCAGATGCACATACTGCGGCCAGCCTTTTCGGAACGGAATATCTTACGCTTGCTGCGGCCGCGACCCTTCTGTTCCTGATGGGCTTTTCCGCACTGGGGCCGGTTTTGATCTTTTTGTTTACGATGTTCTATGGGCTGGGAAACGGGACGCTGTTTGTGCAGCTGCTTTCCGACACGGCACTGAAAAGAGAAACGTGGCTTCTGCTGCTTGCATTTCTGCCTGCGGCAGCTGCTTCTGCAGGGCTGTGCACGCTCGGCACAGATTCTCTGCGGGTGAGCAGCCAGATCCGCGTCTGTTCCTTTTTTGCAGCAGGGCCTGACCGGGAGATCGTCCGGCCACATGGATTCATCCGGCAGTATCTGCTGACGCTGACGTTATTTGTGCCGCTGTGCGGCATTTCTGCAGCGCTTGCAAGCATTGGAAGCAGGCCTTTGAGCAAGGGCTTTACTGGTTCGGGTTTGCTGGTATTATTGCTTACAATAGAGAATAATAAAGCAAAGCAGCAATGTAACAGGAGCTTTTTTGATGAAGGAACCAAAACTGAAAACTGTATATGTGTGTTCCAACTGCGGCGAGACAAGCCCCCGCTGGATGGGCCGCTGCCCAAGCTGCGGCAGCTGGAACACGATGAACGAGGACGTTGTAGCGGAAGCCCCCAAAGCAGGTACTGCCGCAGCCAAACAGGCGGCAGCCGCCCGCCCGGAAGGGGTGACCACCCTGACCGCAAAACGCCTTTCTGAGATCAGCATGACCGAAGAAAAAAGCCGTATTCTGACCGGCATTTCGGAGCTGGACCGTGTACTTGGCGGCGGCATTGTGCTGGGCGGCGTTGTGCTTTTGAGCGGTGAGCCGGGTGTGGGCAAATCTACTATGCTTCTGCAGCTGTGCGGTGCTATTTCCAACCAGCACAGCGTTTTGTATATCACTGGCGAGGAATCGGTGCGGCAGGTCAAGCTGCGCGCTGCCCGGCTGAAAGTGCCGCAGGATAACATCTTTCTGGCAGCGGAGAATGATGTGGACGAGATCTGCGGCCTGATCGAAAAAGAAAAGCCGGATCTCGTGGTCATCGACTCCATCCAGACGATGCGCTGCATGGATATCTCGTCCTCCGCCGGTACGGTAAGTCAGGTCAAGGAAAGTGCGGCCCGCCTGCTGGCCGTGGCCAAAAAGCAGGAGATCCCCATGTTCATTGTGGGCCATGTGAACAAGGACGGTGCCATTGCAGGCCCCAAAGTCATGGAGCATATCGTGGATACGGTGCTTTACTTTGAGGGCGATAAAATGCTGCCGTACCGCATCCTGCGTGCGGCCAAGAACCGTTATGGCTCCACCAATGAGCTGGGCATGTTTGATATGACGGGGCAGGGCCTTGCTGAGATCGAAAACCCTTCACAGATGCTGCTGGAAGGCCGTCCTCTTGGCGTTTCCGGCAACTGTGTGGCCTGTACCATGGAGGGAAGCCGTCCCATTTTGAGCGAAATTCAGGCCCTTGCAACCAAAACCAATTTTCCAGCACCGCGCCGTGCCTGCAGCGGCTACGACTACAACCGCATGAATCTGCTGATTGCTGTGCTGGAAAAGCGTGCAGGGTATTTCTTTGGCAACCTGGATGTATATATCAACATCGTGGGCGGCATTGCGCTGCGTGATACTGCCTGTGATCTTTCTGTCTGCTTGAGTATGGTCTCCTCGCTGCTGGACAGGCCCGTCAGCGATAAGCTGATCGCCATTGGCGAGGTCGGCCTTGGCGGTGAAGTGCGCAGCGTACCCAATCTGGAACAGCGCCTGCATGAGGCAGAGCGTATCGGCTTTGAACGTGCGGTGATCCCGAAGCACAGCCTGAATCATCTGAGTCCGGCAGATTATCCTGGAATGCAGCTGATCGGCGCGGCTTATATCACCGATGCGATCAATGCCCTGAAATCTGACCGCTTATAAGAGGAAAAACAATGTCGATCTATCTGGACGAGAAAAATCCCGGCAAGCACAAGCCCTTCGATGATGCTGCGCCGGACATTGTGGAATACGTCCGCTATCTGGAAGTGATCGCGGGCAAAAGCGCAAACACGGCGTTCAGCTACTACTGTGATCTGCGCGGATTCAGCCGTTTTATGAAGCGCCGCCGTGGGCTTGTGCCCGAAGACAGCGAGATGAAGGATATCGACCCCAAAGGGCTGGACACCGCATTCTGGGCCTCCGTAACAAAGGAGGATATCTACGAATATCTGTACCTTTTTAAACCGCGAGTGCGGCAACAAAAAGTCCTCAACGGCCCGGCGGCTGGCAAGCCTGCACGGCTTTTATGATTACCTGGTCAATCAGGTCAACCGGCTGGATGCAGATCCGACTGCGGCCATCCACCCACCCAAACAGGATAAGGTACTGCCCAAATATCTGACGGCGGAGCAGTCCATGGAGTTATTGGAAAGCACGCAGACCCAAAGCGATTTTCCGGAGCGGGATTATTGCATGGTGACGCTGTTTTTGAACTGTGGAATGCGTCTGGCAGAGCTTGTCGGCATGAATCTGGACGACATTGATTTGGAAAACCGCCAGATACGCCTGTTTGGCAAGGGCCACAAGGAGCGCATGGTTTATCTGAATGATGCCTGCATGGAAGCATTGCGGCTGTATCTGGGCAAACGCAATACGATGGAGGGGCTTCTGCCGCAGGAAAAGGCGGTCTTTATTACCCGACGGCGCAAAGAGCGTATCTCGAACCGCAGGGTAGAACAGCTAGTGACCGGTGCAATGAAAGCAGCCGGATTAAAAGGCTTTTCCACACATAAGCTGCGCCACACTGCCGCAACTCTGATGTATCAGACTGGTAATGTGGACATCCTTACACTCAAGCAGCTGCTGGGCCACAGCAACGTGTCTACCACACAAATTTATACGCACCTACAGGAATTTCAGGTGCGCGCGGCTATTGAAGAAAACCCGCTGGGCAAGGTCAAAAAGCCCAAAGCATCTTCTCACATCTTGGATACAACAGAAAAGGAAACAGGGGAGACAGCAGAGGATTCAGCTCTGGATGAGGAACTTTCGTCTGTGCCCATGAAAGCCTTTGAGGGTGCGGCTCAGGATGGCATCGGGCTGGATGCTTCCGTGCTTGCAATGAGGCCTGATGCGAACGCTGGAAACGGAAATTCCTGAACCACATAAGAATACCCATAAAATGAAACGATACCGTCTGTGACGCGTCCAAGGTGCGGACATGTCATCGGCGGTATTTTTATAGATATATTTATATAAATAATGGAATGATAAGCTGTGATCTGGCCAGCGATTTGAAATCGTACGAGCAAATGGTCGTTCACAGAAAAATAAAAAGATCAGAATGACCACAGAACTTATAGCAACATAAAAAGAGAATCTGGAAAAATAAAATGCAAGCGCGCATGGCAGCGGCAGACTGTGCAGCTTTTGTAATTTGTAAGTCCATAAAAAGATTGTAGCACCAAAATACTAATGAGACACAAAAATATAAAAAACGCAAAAGTTGAATCATACGGTATTACAGATGGCTGCAGATCCGCAGGTCGCGGAAAAAGGCCAGATTCAGGAAAATAGAGATTTTTCGCTTCCCCGCATTTCGCATAACGTGCATTATACGAAAATTATACACTCAAAAAAATAAGACCGCCCTTCTCTTCTGGTTATGAGTTCAGCGGTCTTAAAATACTGATGGCTGTATGGTGTTGGGTTCAGAATGTTATCGCTTCTTCTCCCTTGGTGATGCTATGCTGATACTTTTTAATTTAAAGTGAACCCGGCAAGCTGCTCGGCCTGCGGCTGTGTGCCAAAGTATGCACAGATCGCTTCGTAATAAACGCGGGCTGATTTTTTTACAACCTTCTTCGCTGCCGAACTGTGCAACATCTGCTTCATTCGTTACAAAGCATTGCTCTGCCAGCACTGCCGGACAATTTACATCTTCCAGCAACGTAAAGCTTCGCTCTGCACGCACCTCGGTGTGGGTGCTTTCCACCAGTTGCTTCTGATCGTTTTCCAGATAATAAATGTATCGGACTCCCCCGCGCCCACGCAGAGATGCTCCTACAGCCTGCATTCCTTTGGCAAGCAGCTGCGCAAAGTAAAAGCTTTCCTGATGCCAAGTCCGGCCCGGCACTGCCGGATAGCACTCAAAGCCGGATGCAGTGGAGCCATTTGCAGCTGAGTTGCCGTGGATGGAAAGCAGCAGCTGCGGTGCCTGTTCGTCCGCTCTGGCGGCACGCTGGGCGGGCGTAGTGGTTTCATCAAAGCTGTCACGGGTCTGCAGTGGAATAAAATTAGAGTCCTGCTGCAGCAGCCGGATCAGTTCCGAGGCGGTTGCTGCGGTCATATCTTTTTCTTCGATCACTCCCCTTGCACCCGGGTCTGTTCCACCGTGCCCAGCATCGATCACCACGCGGTAAGGCGGATCACCGACCTGCGGACGGAATTCTTCACCGGCGATGCTTTCCGCTGGCTGAACTGTCTGCAGAGTCAGCGCTGCATGCCAGAGTGAGCTGCCAAACCAGATACCCACTGCGCAAAAAAAGCAGAATGACCGTATTTTTGAGCACATGAGAAGTCTGTTTTCGTCTTTTTTGAGTGCGCGGCTTTGGAATATCGTTTTGCCATTTTGGCTTACATCCTTATATTAGCATTCTTTATAGAATACGATCCTGCTCTGCAAAATTCCTTCAATGTGAGAAAAAAGCTACCCGAAAAAATCTTTCGGATAGCTTTTTCTTTATTTCAGCTCTACCACGGTCACGCCGCTTTCACCCTCGCCATAACGGCCCAGACGGAAGCTTTTGACCATGCGGTTGCCGCGCAGATGCTTGTGGATAGCTGTGCGCAGCGCACCGGTACCATTGCCGTGGATCAGATAAACCACTGTCTGTCCGTTCAGGATGGCACGGTCGATAAAGGAATCCACCTCCGGCAGCGCTTCGTCCACCGTCAGGCCCAGCAGATTGCATTCCATCTTGGCGGAACGCTGTACCCTCTCTACCCTGCCGTTCGGGCGGTTGGCATCGCCGGTCAGGCGGGAATAGCGTTGCTGTGCTTTAGTCTGCGGTTTCTTTTCCTTGACCAGCTTTTCCGGCTGTTTCAAGCCCTTGAGCGGAACTTTGGTCTTGATGATGCCTGCACGCACCAGAACATCGCCGTTTTTATCCGGCAGGGCCAATACGGTGGCCAGCTGGTTCAGCTCTGCAATGCAGACCTCCTGCCCTACCTTGACCTCTTTCAGCGGCACAAATTCCTTGACGGGGTTATGCACAGCCTCGGAGCCGATAAACAGCTTTTCCGATTCTTTTTTGGCAATCTCGCGGGCGCGCTGAGCTTTCTGCTGGGTACTCATGCGCTCGTCCTTCTGCAGCTGACGCAGTTCATCAGTCAGGGCGTAAGCCTGACTTTCCACCTGCTGTGCCAGCGCACGAGCCTTGGCACGGGCAGCTTCCAGTTCATTTTCGCCCTGACGGATCAGCTCATCACGCTTTTTCTGCGCGGCTTCCAGCTGGTGGGAAGCTTCGTTCTTCAGCTCTTCCACCTCGTTCTGGCTTTCCTTCAGCTGCAGCTTCAGATCATCCAGCTGTCCCAGAACGGCATCCAGACGCTTATCCTCTGCGGAAAGATGCTGCTGTGCCGCTTCGATCACGCGCTCCGGAATGCCCAACTTTTCGCTGATGAGGAACGCATTGGATTTGCCCGGCACGCCGACGCTCAGCTTATAGGTCGGGCGCAGCGTTTCCAGATCAAACTCACAGCTGGCATTGACAACGCCCTTGGTTTCCAGAGCAAACACCTTCAGCTCAGCGTAGTGAGTGGTGGCCATCAGCAGCACGCCGCGGCGGCGCAGCTCTTCAATGATGGCCACAGCCAGCGCAGCACCTTCGGCGGGGTCGGTACCGGCACCAAGCTCGTCCAGCAGCACCAGTGTGTGCGGCATGGCAAGCTCCAGAATGCCGGTGATCTTTTTCATATGACCGGAGAAGGTGGAAAGGCTCTGCTCAATGCTCTGTTCATCGCCGATATCCACCAGAAATTCGTCAAATACGCAGATCTCGCTGCGCTCGTCAGCCGGGATCAGGAAGCCGCACTGCGCCATGGCGCACAGCAGGCCCGCTGTTTTCAAGGTGACGGTTTTGCCACCGGTGTTCGGTCCGGTGATGATCAGCGAATCGTAATCCCTGCCCAGAGCAATATCCACAGGCACGCACTTTTTAGGATCGATCAGCGGGTGGCGCGCACGAATCAGCGAGAAGGAATCGTCGGTGCGGACAGCAGGCTTGAATGCCTTGAGATCCAAAGCCAGCCGTGCCTTTGCCAGCAGAACATCGATCTCCAGCATAGCCTTGTAGCTGTACTGGAACTGCGGCTCAATGGCGGCCACCTGTGCGGTAAAGGCCACCAGAATGCGCTCGATCTCCTGCGCTTCCTGCGCACGGTACTGCAAAATGCGGGCATTGGCTTCCACAACGGCCTGCGGCTCCACAAAGACGGTGGCTCCGGTAGACGAAACATCATGAATAATGCCGCTCACCTCACCGCGGTATTCGCTCTTGACCGGCACAACATACCGGCCATTGCGCATGGAAACCACGCTTTCCTGTAGATACTTGGAGGTATCCATATTGCGGACCATGCTCTCCAGACGGTCACGGATGCTGTTCTCCGTTGCGCGGATTTTTTTGCGCAGGTCGTTCAGGGTATGAGAGGCCGTGTCTGCCATGGCATCCGGTGCCAGAATGGCGCTGGAGATCTGCTGTTCCAGGCCCGGCTGCGGTGCCAGCGCATAGAACAGATCGTCTGTAGGCAGAGCGTCGTGCTCCGAAGCACCATACCAGCTTGAAAGATTCTGAAAATTGCGCAGTGCACCAGCCACCATCAACAGCTCGCCCATTGAAAGTACGCCACCTTTTACGGCGCGGGCCGCCAGCTGACTGACATTCTCCACGCCGCCAAAGCGCGGGGAGCCGTTTTTGATCAGCAGGGTGTTGATGGCATCGGTCTGTTCCAGCGCATAGCGCACCTCGTCCGGGTCGCACTGCGGCTGAGTGGCAAGCAGCATTTCGCGCGCTTCCTTGCACACGCAGCCCTCTGCGGCACGGGCGATGATCTTATCCAGTTCCAGAGTTTTTAAGTAACTTGTTTCCATAGGTTCCCTTTATGCTCAGGGCAGCAGGGTCTTTAAAAAGTCATAGCTTTTCAAAGGCTTATCCATATGGGTCAGTGCATAGCGCTCTGCCACTGCGGAAAGCTTTTCCAGACTGCCCACAGAAATTTTGAATGCAAATATTTTTTTGTCGTCCACAAGGCAGATGTGCCGCAGCGCATACAGTGCACCCTGATCAAGGTTGCAGGTCTTTCCTGCTTTTGCGGCGCAGTCTGCACAGAGCAGATGGCCTTCCTGCACATCCAGATAGAACGTAGCACCATCATAGGCGCTGCAATCGCGGCAGCACACGATCTGCGGCATAAAGCCGCACTCGCTCATGGTGCGCAGTTCAAACACGGCCTTGATCACCCGCAGGTCCGTTTTGCTCTCGCTGATCATATAGAAACAGTTGAGCAGCAGCCGAAGCTCCCGCTGTGCCTCCTGCCCGGTGGGCGAAAGGGTCATTGCCATTTCAGCCATATACATGGCAAGGCTCATGCCCTCAATGCTGGACGAGATGCCGTGAAAGACATTTTTCACTTCCGCTTCCCGCACAGTGTACATGTTGCGGCCCGGCACCAGTGTGAACTCGGAATAGCAGAACAGCCCGCACGCGCTGAACAGCTTGCTCTTCAGCCGCAGGCTGCTCTGCGCTGCTGCCGAGATCACGCCCAGTTCCGGTGTCAGGATCGTCAGAATGCGGTCTGATTCCTTATAGCGGGTCTCCTTCAGCACCAGACCCGTGGTTACAAAGGCTTCCATTTTCTTGGTCCTCTGCCGGGGTTTCTTCCGGCCGCTGTTGTTTATAATCGAGATAACGAAGAATGTTTCCCGTGCAGGCAAACGCCTGCCAGCTTGCTTGTGCATCCATTTGCAGCACCTCTTCCCTGTTACGGATAGTGTCAGGTTTATTTTAACCGTTCATCCAAGGGAATTCTGTCCTGCTTTGGCAAGTGTCAGCGGTTATTGGTGTTCTGCTTGAAGCCAAAGTTGTTCAGCAGGAACTCGTTATCGCGCCAATCGGATTTTACCTTTACCCAGCACTGCAGATTGACGCGGCAGCCCAAAAACTCTTCGCAGTCTGCACGGGCAGCACTGGCAATTTTTTTCAGCATTGCACCGCCTTTTCCAATGACCATGCCCTTGTGGCTTTCGCGCTCGCAGTAGATATTTACATCAATATCGATCAGGTCGGTGCCCGGGCGCTCTTTGAAGCGCTCCACCACAACAGCAATGCCATGGGGGATCTCGTCGCGCATGAACAGCAGGGCCTTTTCACGGATGACCTCCGCCACAAGCTCCTTTTCCGGCATATCCGTGTAGGCATCATCATCAAAATAATGCGGGCCTTCCACAGCATAGCGGCTCAAAGCATCGAACAGCACTTCGCAGCCGTCGTTATCACGGACGCTGATGGTGTAGATATCGTCGAATACACCCAATGCCTTCAGCTCTTCTTTGCGGGCTTCCAGATCAGCAGGCTCCTTGACAAGGTCGGTCTTGTTGATGACTGCAATTGCCGGGCCGCCGCTGCTGCGCAGCATATCCACCAGCACCATTTCCGATTCATTCAGTGCGCCGTAAGGCTCAAACAGCATCATGGAAACATCCACATCTGCAATGGAATCGCTGGCAGTCTTATCCATCCGTTTACCCAGTTTGTTGCGTGCCTTGTGCACACCGGGTGTATCCAGCAGCACATACTGCAGCGGCCCGCGGGTGATCACGCCGGTAATGCGGGTACGGGTGGTCTGCGGCTTGGAAGTGACGATGGCTACCTTTTTCGCCAACCAGAAGGTTGGTCAGACTGGATTTGCCTACATTGGGACGGCCAATGACAGCCACAAAAACGGAAGAAGTATCATAATGCCCCTGAATGGGTGTAGCGTTACTCAAAATCTAGCTCCTGTCTGTATTGTGCGGCAACCGCACGGTGAATCTATTACTCGGTATAGCTTACGGTGCGCGGCAGGCCCAGCTGCAGCAGAACAGCTTCCTCTTTCTCACGCATCCGCATGGCTTCCAGACCGCCATTTTCGTGGTCGTAGCCCAGCAGGTGCAGCATGGAGTGCACCGTCAGGAACGCCACCTCACGCTGCAGCGGATGGCCGTAGAGGTTTGCCTGCTCCTGTGCACGCTCCATACTGATGACGATGTCACCCAGCATTTTGCAGCCGTTGTTCTCGTCAACATCATATTTGCCGTCTACACCCAGAGGGAAGCTCAGCACGTCGGTGGGCATGGGCTTGTTGCGGTACTGGTTGTTCAGCTCAGCAATGGCGGCGTTATCCACAAAGGTCACGCTGATCTCTGCAGGAGCTTCAAAATGCTCATACTCCAGCACGGCATTACAGGCACGGCGGATGAGAATGCGCAGACCGGAAGGAACCTTGACGGCCTTCTGTGAATTGGTGATCAAAACTTTATTGGACATAAATCAGTCCACTCCTTTCTGTTTTTGATGGCTTTATATGAATTCTGGTGATTTTATTTTTCAGGGTGTGCAGCCTTTTCGTAAGCCTTGATAATCTCCTGCACAAGACGGTGGCGCACAACATCTTTCTCAGTAAAATAGCACTGTGCAATCCCATTTACATTTTTAAGCACGTGCAGTGCATCCACAAGACCGCTGCGGGTGCGTTCCGGCAGATCGATCTGGGTCACATCACCGGTAACCACCACCTTGGAGCCGACACCCATACGTGTGAGGAACATTTTCATCTGCTCCGGTGTGGTGTTCTGTGCCTCATCCAGAATGATAAAGGAATCATCCAGCGTGCGTCCGCGCATATAGGCAAGCGGTGCAACCTCAATGATCTGCTTTTCCACAAGGCGCTCGTAAGTTTCGGCACCCAGCATATCAAACAGGCCGTCATACAGCGGGCGCAGATAAGGGTCTACCTTCTGCTGCAGATCACCGGGCAGAAAGCCCAGCTTTTCACCTGCTTCCACTGCCGGGCGGGTGAGCACGATGCGGGAAACATCCTTGGCTTTAAAAGCCTTTACCGCCATGGCAACGGCCAGATAGGTCTTGCCGGTACCCGCCGGGCCAACGCCAAAGGTGATGGCATTGGTGCGGATGGCATTGAGATATTCCTTCTGGCCCAGTGTTTTGGGCCGGATCGGCCGTCCCTTGACCGTTACGGTAACAAAATCTTCGGTCAGTTCCTTGACCCGCTTTTCTGCTCCGTCGTGCGCCAGACTGATGCAGTAGCGCACGGTCTGGTCTTCCAGCGGTGTATGATTCTCGATCAGAAGCAGCATTCCCTCCACAGCGCGGCTGGCCGCGGCAACATTGGCCGGTTCGCCTGAAAGCCGCAGCTGCGTGCCCCGGCAGACCGCCGTAACAGAAAATTCGTTCTCCAGCAGACGGATGTTCCGGTCGCAGTTGCCAAAAACAGCTGCGGCGACCTCTACACTATCCAGTTCAATATTCTTTTCTGCCATGTGCTCCTCCTGAAAGGATATATTTTAATGCTTCTATTGTACCACCAAAATCTCGAGAAGAAAACTGTGAAAAGTATACAAAATATTTTCATCCGTTCCATCGGTTTTTTCATACGCCAAGGCAGCTGCCCCTGCAAAGCGTCAGCGGCAAAAAAGAAAATGCAGGAACAGGAATGCATCCTGTACGAATGATCTTGTCAAGACCTTTTGTGCCACAACCGCAGAGAAAAACAAAACATATCTTTGGCCAAAAAGGCAATAGCAAACTTCTCCCCTGCGTGCTACAATAGCAAGCGTTGTGCGGCTTGCACCCGGCCGGCCGCTCCGGAATGCTGAAATCAAAGGAGAAGGAACCATGGAACAACTTTTTCTGATGCCCGGTGAAGAACGCTGCGAACGCTTCAAGGATGGCAACGGTATTCCGAGAGTTCACTACTCCTATCGCTCGATGCACGGTGCATTCTTCGACTGCGAGAGCCGCAGTTTGGAGGAAGCCCAGCGCCTGTGTGAGGACTGGCTGGTAGGTCAGGACCGCTGTTACCGCAACTGAAATGAAAAATAGAAACCTCCGCTTCCCTGTCGGTACTGCCGCTGGGAAGCGGAGGTTTTTGCTTTTTACAGGTTTATTTCCACAGTTGAGCGCAGACAAGTTCCAGCACACTGCCCGCGATGCAGCGGGCCTTATCCGAAATGAGAAACAGTTGGAAAGTTCCTCTTTGCGGGGGTCTATATCGGCCACCTTAAAACCGGGCGTTACCGGATAACTGCTGCGCAGAAGTCCGCGCAGAATGCCCGTGATCTGCGTGGTCACAGAAATCATGGCACCATCTGCCGTGCGGATCTGCGCAATGGTCTCACCCGCTTCCACGATATCTCCAATTTTGCGGAGATCCATAAATATACCGGCCGTGCCGGCATGGATCACGCGCTCTTTGCCGTAGCCGCCAATGATTCCGGGAATGCCGGTATCAGGGATGGCACTGCCTTCCCGAATGATGCGTCCCAGCCGGTGGCCGCGTTTGGTCTCCACCACCACATCCACATCCTGCCCGGCCGTGAAACCGGGGCCGAGTGCAATGGTCAGGGGTGCCATATCCCGCGTTGTGCCAAGATTCTTTTTGGCAAGGATCGCATCCACAAGGACATCCGGCTTTGCGGGCGCAATGCTTTTGCCTTGCGGGTCTACCAGAACAGGAACGGCATTCTGTTTCCAGATTTCTTCTGCCTGCGCCAGAGTTTCGATCCGTACCGCACGCAGACCTTCAACGGCGGTCTCACCTTCATAAACGGCTTCGCACAGAGAAACCTGCCGCCGGATCGCCGCCGGATGCTCCGCTTCCAGCACCAGCACACGCAGGCCTGCGCTCCACAGCCGGTGAATGGTGCCGGTAGCAAGGTCGCCGCCGCCGCGCACAAGGATCAGTGCATCCTTCTTCATTTGATCTCCTCTCCGGGCTGGAGTCGAGTCAATACGATCTCCATAGACCCACCGCAGGCAGCAATTGCTGCATCATCATTTTTGCCGTCTGCCGAAAAATGCAGCCGTTGATACGCCGAAGCAGTTCCCGTCAGCATTTCCTGTGCAGCCAGAATGGTGCGGTGCTCCATAATACCGCCGCCCACGCTGCCCACAATAGAGCCGTCTGTGCGAACCAGCATTTTTGCGCCGATTTCCCGCGGCGTAGAGCCGTGCCGCGCCGCAATCACGGCAAGCACCGCCTGCTGCCCGGCGGCATCTGTCTGAGCCATGGCTTCCAGAAGGGCAGATGAAAAGCCCTCCGTCTGCGGACGCGCATTCTTGATCGATACGATCTGTGCCAGAATGGAAAGTGCGATCTCCTCTGCCGTCTGTGAGCCGATGGAAAGCCCGATGGGGGCGTACAACGCCTCCACTCTTTCGGCATCGATCCCGGCTTCCAGAAGTTGACGGCGCACCAGTGCGGCACGCCCGCGGCTGCCCATCATGCCAACATAGGCTGCAGGCATTTTTTAATATCACCTTCAGGCAGTCCACATCAAATGCATGTGCCCGGGTGACGACCACAAAATAAGTCTCTGCGCCGTCAGGTACCTGCGCAAGCGCTTTATCAAACGGCAGGCAGAGCACTTTATCGGCTCCGGCCAGCCGCAGCTGCTGTGCATATTCCTCGCGGTCATCCATTGCAAGGACCGTCAAGCCCAGCAGCTTTGCAAGCTGCACAACGGCTGCAGCCACATGTCCACCACCGCAGACTACCAGCTGCGGCACCGCGCCAAAGCGCTCCGCAAAGATGTCTGTGCCTGCAACAGAGTGGATACCAGCTGCTGTGTAGCCCTGCAGTTCTGTCAGGTGCTGCAGCAGTACGGTGCTGTCTCCTCTCTGCCACACAGGCCTGCCCTCCAGCAAAAGCAGCTGGCTCCCCGCGGCATCGCCCTCTAACTGGGCCACCATCGTCCAGCCGCCCGCAGAACAGGCTTTTTGCAGCATTGTATAAAGCGGCATTTTACCCATGCGTCATTCTCCTGTTTTATCTTTATTACTGTTCTACTGCTGCGGCCTGATCGTAACGTGCCGGGTCCAGCCGGTTCTGCCACTGCTCAAATTCTTCCGGCAGCATCCGCCAGGCAAGGCCGCAGCCTGCGGAGATCTCGCGCGGCAGTGGGATGAGCCTACCCGGAACCTTCTCCGCAAGGCACTGCTTTTCCCATTCCATGGCATCCAGCGTTGTGCGGAATGAAAGAACAATATAAGTTTTTTTGATGCGCATATCAGATCTCCTGTGCAAGCTCCTGAACAGCGGCTGCGGTCTGAAGCACTTCGGCTTCCGTATTGAAATGCGAAAAGCTGAACCGTACCATGCCCTGCTCCACCGTGCCCAGCGCTTTATGCATCAGCGGTGCACAGTGCGCACCGGCACGCACACAGATGCTGTAGTCCTCCCACAGAATATCTGCAATGCGGGCTGAATCTTCGTCTCCGATGTTGAGCGAGATAATGGGAGCGTGCAGCGCCATTTCCGGGTCGCCGTAGATCTTCACGTTCGGCAGATCTCGAATGTTTTTATAAAAGAGCGCCGCCAGTGCAGTTTCTTTTGCACACAGCGTTTCCACACCCTGAGCCAGAATCCATTCCACACCGGCACACAGGCCCGCCAGACCCGGAACATTGAGCGTCCCGGCTTCCAGAGCGGTGGGCATCTGTGCAGGATGCTGTTCATCAAAGCTGTGTACGCCGCTGCCTCCCACTACCAATGGCTGGATGGAAAGCCCCGGGCGCACATACAAGCCGCCTGTTCCCTGCGGGCCAAGCAGCGCCTTATGCCCAGTGAAGCATAGCACATCAATGCCCAGTGCCTGTACGTCAATGGCCTGTGAACCCGCCGTCTGGGCCGCATCCACGATCAGCAGCAGGCCGTGCCGGTGCGCAAAACCCGCTGCTTTTGCAAGATCCGTTCCGTTGCCGGTCACATTGGAAGCACCTGTTACGACCAGCGCTTTTGTATTGGGCTGAACCAGCTTATCCCAGTCATCATATTGCAGCCGTCCGCGCTCATCCACGCCTGCAAAACTGAACTGCAAGCCCTGTTCCCGCAGCCGGTAGAGCGGCCGCAGAACAGAGTTATGCTCACATACCGTTGTGATGATATGATCGCCCGGTGCAAAAAGGCCCCCCAATGCAATGTTCAAGGCCTCCGTTGCATTTGCCGCAAAGGCAATACAGGACGGGTCTGGTGCGTGGAGGAGCTTTGCCATTGCGCACCGCGCAGCATAAACAAGACGGCTTGCGTGCAGCGTTGGCTCATGGGCACCCCGTCCCGGATTGCCTGCCGTGCGCATTGCGTCCAGCACAGCCTGCTCTACCTGTGGCGGCTTGCGCAGGGTCGTGGCAGCGTTATCCAGATAGATCACGGTTTCACCACGTTGCCTGCCTGCGTCAGCTTTTCCACGATGGTGTACATGTTGGTCACACTGCCAACAGCAAGCTTTTCGGTCAGGCCATAGAAATTCAGGCAGGTGCCGCAGGTCATGATCTCCACGCCCTGTGCTTCCAGTGCCTTCAGGTCATCCAGCATGGGCGAACCCTCACAGGTCAGGGACGCGCCGCCGTTATAGAACAGCACTGTTTTGGGCAGCTGATCCTGCTGGGTAAGTGCGAACACAAAGGCCTTGAGCAGGGACTTGCCAAGGTCATCTGCGCCAATGCCCATTTTATCAGAGCTGATGGCAACCACCGTGTCTGTGCGGGTGTCCGGTGCACAGGCCGGTGCTTCTTCAGTGGGTGTTTCGGACGCTTCGCCGACCGTGAACAGCACGCGGTATTCCCGCTCGGCCAGCTTTTCGGCGCTGTACTGATAACCTTTTTGCTGGGCCATTTTGGTAAGGTTCTGCACGGCGATCTCATTATCCACCAGCACTTCCACCTCACCGGCACCCTTCAGTTCAGAGATCGCCTTTTTGGCTTTTACAACGGGCAGCGGGCATGCGTCACCCCGGGCATCAACTTTCAGCATCATAATTGTAGGTCTCCATCAGTATTTTACAGTGATTTCCTGTTCGGTTTTGGGTATGATCTCACCCACGATCTTTGCGGGCAGGCCAGCGGCCTGCAGCTCTGCTTCCAGCGCATTTGCTTCTTCTGGCAACACGGCCAGCAATAGTCCGCCGGAGGTCTGTGGGTCAAACAGCACCTCTTCCATTGCAAACGGCACATTTTCAAAAGTGACATATGGGCCGGTATGGTTGCGGTTGCGCTGTCCGGCAGCGGTATACAAAAAATCATCTGCTGCTTTTTCGGCTCCCGGTAGAACCGGCACCATCCGTGCATCAATGATACAGGAAAGCTTTCCGCCCATCATCTCGTGCAGATGGCCCAGAAAACTGAAACCGGTCACATCGGTTGCCGCGTGGACCGTATACTTTCGGCTGATCTCGGCAGCGTTTTTGTTCAGCGTTGTCATGGACGCAATGGCACCAGCCATATCTTCCGGTGCCGCTTCGCCCACACGGTTTGCCGTGCAGATCAGGCCCACGCCCAGAGCTTTTGTTAAAATCAGCTTGTCGCCGGGCTTGCCGGAATCATTCGTATACATTTTTTTTCGGGTCCACAAGGCCAGTCACCGAAAGTCCGTATTTCACACCTGTATCGGCAATGGAATGCCCGCCTGCAAGGCTTCCACCCGCTTCGGCCACCTTCTTGGCTCCGCCGCGCAGAATCTCGCCCAGAATGTTCAGATCCATGCTCTCCGGGAAGCAGACAAGGTTCAGTGCAGTCTTCACCTCGCCGCCCATGGCATAGACATCGCTCAGGGCGTTGGCCGCTGCGATCTGGCCGAAGGTATAGGGGTCATCCACCATCGGCGGAAAAAAATCCACTGTCTGTACCAGCGCGATATCATCTGTTATGCGGTACACAGCCGCATCATCCCGGCTGTCGTACCCGACCAGAAGGCTCGGGTCTCTTGCACCGCGCGGCAGCTTTTCCAGAATACGGCTCAGCGCTCCGGCTCCTAGCTTTGCGGTACATCCGCCGCCGGTGCAGAACACGATCTTGCCTTCTTTGCTCATGCACGTTCTCCTTTCTCGAAATGAGACGTAGCGCAGGAAATCCGATAAAGTTTTTTTCAGAATATCAGCCACCTGCCGGGCCAGAGCAGCCTGCTCTTTTGTATCGACCTGATTGAGTACAACATAAAAGCTGCGATCCCCTACAGCCTTCCTTCCACCGGCTTCACTTGCAAGCAGATTTGCCAGAAGTTCCGGTGTCAACTGCGCATCCTGCGGAACACAAAGCAGCTCTGCGGCAAGCTCTGCCCGGAAACAGACCTCCCGGAGCGGATGCCTCAACGCAGAAAGCCCTGCTACGGCCAGAACCGTATCGCACTGCGGTAAAAGCACCGGCTCGTGCGCAGCGGGTGCCTTGCAGGGCATCCGTTTTGCGCCGTCCGCTTCAATGAGCACGATATCTGCAAGGGTCATCCAGCGCTCCAGCTGTGCCTGCGGCGGGGCCGTCAATTTGCCGCCGTGTGCAGCGGTTCCGGCCACGGCATAACTGCCGCACTTCCACAGGCGGAAAAGCTCTGCATCCGTCTGTGCCAAGACCCCGCCGGGCGGCTGCATAATATGGGTGGTGGTAGCGGCCAATACCCGCCAGCCCTTGCGGGCGCAGTGCGCAGCCAGATTGTACAGCAGTGTGGTCTTTCCGCCGCCGCCCACCAGAGAAATAACATGTCCCTTCTCCGCAAGAAACGGAAAAATTTTTTCGTCGATCATTTCTGCTTTTCTGCAACTGCCATGGCGATTTTTTCCGGTGTGATGGGCAGCTCATAGAACCGGGTGCCGATAGCGTTATAGATGGCATCGGAAATGGCAGGCAGCGGTGTGTTGATGACGACCTCGCCGATGGACTTTGCGCCAAAGGGTCCGTTGGGTTCATAGCTGCTCTCGAATTCAACCTTGATCTTGCCCACATCGGTGCGGGCCGGAATTTTGTACTGGAACAGAGAATTCTCTTCCGGGTAGCCATTTTTATCGTAGGTGATGTTTTCGGTCAGAGTCATGCCGATGCCCTGCAGCAGACCGCCCTCAGCCTGCACACGGGTCAGGTTCGGGTTGATGGGCGTGCCGCAGTCCACACAGGCATCAAATTCCAGCAGCTTTACCTCGCCGGTCTCAGTATCCACTTCCACCTCAGCAGCACCAACCATGAACGGCGGCGGCGACAAAGGCGACGTATGCGTTTCGGTGGCTTCCAGCGGAACCATATGGCCGAACTGAGAAGCATACGCGATCTCGCTCAGAGACTTTTTCTGTGTGGGATCTTTGCTCTTGAAAACATCTTTTCCATCAAATTCCACCTCGTCCTCGGTGCATTCCAGCAGCTCTGCGCCCAGCTTGCAGATCTGGCCGCGCAGCTTCATGGCACACTTTTCGGTGGCCTTTCCGGTAACGTAAGTGGTACTGGACGCATAGGAGCCGGAGTCATAGGGCGAGGTATCCGTATCAGCTCCGAAGACCGTGATATTGTCCAGCGGGCAGTCCAGCACTTCGGCGGCGATCTGCGCCAGTGTAGTGTCACAGCCGGTGCCCATGTCGGCCGCACCGATCATCAGGGTGTAGAAGCCGTCGTCATTCAGTTTCAGGGTGGCACTGCCCACATCCATGCCGGAAATGCCGGAGCCCTGCATCGCCATGCCCATACCGACAGCGCGCACCTTGCTGTTGCCCATATCACGGGCAGGGTATTTGTGCTCCCAGTCGATCATATCCCGCACCTTGACAAGGCAGCGGTCCAGCGCGCAGCTGGTGTTGACAGCCCCATAGTAGGCGGGCATCACATCGCCCTCCTGTACGGTGTTTTTCAGCCGCAGCTCAAAGGGGTCCATATTCAGCTTATGAGCCAGTTCATTGACAGCAGATTCTACGGCAAACAGTCCCTGCGTTGCGCCGTAACCGCGGTAAGCACCGGCAGACATGTGGTTCGTATACACCACATCACTGATAAAACGGAAGGCTTCTGCCTTGCCGTACAGCGGGATGGACTTGTGACCGGAAAGGCCCACGGTCGTAGGGCCATGCTCACCGTAAGCACCGGTATTGGAAAGGGTGTACAGATCAATGCCCTTCACAACGCCGTCCTTCGTGGCACCCAGCCGCACATGGATCTCCATTTCGTGACGTGGCGAGGATGCGATCTGGCTTTCCACACGACTGAAAATGATCTTGGAGGGCTTTTTGGTCTTCCAAGTCACAAAAGCCGGATATACCTCACTGACCGCCGTCTGCTTGGCACCAAATCCGCCGCCGATGCGGGGCTTTGCCACGCGCACCATGGATTTGGGAATATGCAGTGCGTTCGCAATATTGCGCCGTGCATGGAACACGATCTGCGTGGAGCTGAGCACATTCAGCCGCCCATAGGTATCAATGGAGCAGTAGGTGCGGAAGGTCTCCATCATGGCCTGCTGGCAGGCCTTGGTGTGGTAAATGTGGTCAATGACTACATCGCTGGCCGCAAGCACTGCGTCGATGTCACCGGCTCCGCATTCATCATGGGCGCAGAGGTTGCGTTTGTTGTCGGCTCCCACCGGGCACAGACTGGCCCAGTTGTCCTCCGGATGCACCAGAATTGGGTTGTCCTTGGCAGTGTGATAGTCCAGCACTGCTTCCAAAACCTCATATTCCACCTTGATGAGCTTGAGAGCCTTATCCACGCACTTTTCGTCTTTACCGGCCACAATGGCCACCACATCGCCCACAAAGCGCACATGGCGGTCAATGAGCAGGCGGTCACGCGGACTGGCTTCCGGATAGGTCTGGCCAGCCTGCGTGTAGCGCGGCGCATCCTGCGGCACATCCTCCCATGTAAAGATTGCCTCGATGCCGGGCACCTTTTTTTGCTACACCCGTATTGATAGTTTTGACGATGGCATTTGCGTGCGGAGAGCGCAGCAGCTTTACGATCAGGCAGTCCTGCGGGATCACATCGTCCATATAGACGGGCTGGCCGGTGACCAGCTGCATGGCATCCTTTTTACGGAAAGGCTTGTTGATGGTACTCATTCTGCGGCCTCCTTCTGCTTTTTCCATGCCAGAAAGTTCATGATGCCGCGCAGCTGGCCCTCATAGCCAGAGCAGCGGCAGAGGTTGCCGGAGAGATATTCCTTCACTTCTTCCTCACTGGGGTACGGATTCTCGCGGAAGAGGGCCAGCGCGTTCATGATAAAGCCCGGGTTGCAGAAGCCACACTGCTCTGCACCCTGATCCGCGATAAAGCCGCCGAACTCCGCGGCTTCTTCCTGCAGGCCTTCCAGTGTGGTAATGCTGTGGCCGCTGGCACGCGCTGCCAGTACCGAGCAGGACAGCACCGGTTTCTCGTCCAGAAACACCGTGCACAGACCGCAGTTGGAGGTCTCACAGCCGCGCTTGACGCTCTTGCAGCCGTGGGCACGTACAAAATCGATCAGCAGCATATCTGCAGCCACATCCTCTGTGACCTTGATGCCGTTCAATGTAAGAGTGATCTGCATTTAATTTTCCTCCTGTGCCGTGCGTGCTTCCAGTTCCAGAACAGCACGCTTTGTCAGAACGCCTGCCAGATGGCGGCGGTACTCGGCATTGCCGCGCATATTGGAGCCAGTGACAATTTTTTGCTTTACTTCATCGGCAAAGTTCTGCGCCAGTTCCTGCGCAGAAACACCCGCCTTTGCCGGCAGCTCAAACAGCACAGCCTTGAGCGGCCGCGCACCGATCGCAATGCGATAGCTGCCGTTTTCCAGACGGGCGGCAGCGCAGGTAAGCACCGGGATATCAGTCTGGCTGTTGCGCACGGACTGATAGAAAAATTCTGCTTCTTCCTTTTTAACGATCAGCCGCACAAGGATGTCCCGGTCATAAGGGCGTTCAGCATACTCCTGCAGGGATATGATCCCACCCTTGTACAACTCTACCGAACAGTCCATGGCCATAAACAGCGTGAGCACATCAGAAAAGCCGAACCGGCTGTAGATGCTGCCACCCACAGTTGCCAGATTGCGCAGCTGCACGCCCACGATATGCCGCAGCGCTTCCTTTACTGCGCCATGGGTATACGCAGCAAGACCGGCGTGCTCTTCCAGCTGGCGCAGTGTGACCATAGCACCGATGGAAAAAGTGTCCTCGGTCTCCTCTATGGTGTCCAGTCCCAGACCGGACAGGTCGATGGCTGTACCGACATTGATGTTCTCCATTTTGAGCCAGATCATGCCGCCCAGCACACGGTTGGCCTTTTTCTGGTTCAGCTGCCACGCTTCTTCCAGACTTTCGGCCTGCTTATATTCTCGGATCGTCATCATAGATGCAGGTTCCTCTCTCTTTTTTTCTCTGTTCTTTTATTTTAACACAGATTTCGATATAATACTATTGTCAATTCGTTTCAGAAGGAGTGGTACTATATGAAAGAACTTCTTCCGGTGGGCTGTGTCATCATGGCATCCGGTCTGAGCCAGCGCTTCGGCTCCAACAAACTCCTTGCGCCGTTCTGCGGGGAACCGATGCTATGCCGCGCATTTGCAGCGACCGATACTCCAAAGCTTTCGGCCCGCATCGTGGTGACACGTTCGGACGAAGTTGCGCAGCTTTGCCGCTCCCGCAATGTTCCGGTGCTGCTGCACGATCTGCCTGGTCGAAACGATACGGTGCGGCTGGGCCTTTCTGCGCTGCTGGAACAGGTTCCGGAGCTTTTTGGCTGCATGTTCCTGCCGGGAGACCAGCCGCTTTTGTGCCGCGAGACAGTGGAAGCCATGGCAGGCATCTCCGGGTGGGATCAAAGAACTCGGCTGGAACGACAAAAAGAAACAGAACGGGAGATCTTCCGTCTGGGATTCCGGGTCCGTAACAACCCGTCTCCCCTTACTGGAAGTCCCGTTCTGTTTGAAAAAGGACTTTTTCAGGAACTGCTCACCTTGCCGCAGGGCATGGGCGGAAGTGTTCTGCTTCGGAAATATCCCGCGCATGTTCACACCGTTTACATTGCGGATCGGAATGAATTGGCCGACGCCGACACGCCCGAAGCACTGGCGCAATTGGAAGCACTGGCCCGGCAGAAGCTTTGAGCTTTATACTGCCTTGTCATCCTTCGGCAGCAGCACATTCAGCAGGATCGCCACAAACGCAGCCGGAACGATGCCGGACTCGCCGCAGATCAGCTGGAAAGCGTGCGGAGCCTGTGCCAGAATTCCGCTGTTGGCACCCATGCCGTAGCCAACACCCAGAGCCACCGAGACGATGGTAAGCTGACGCGGGGTCATCTTTTCCTTGGTGATGAGCTGGATGCCGCTGACCACGATGGAAGAGAACATCATAACGGCAGCACCGCCCAGAACGGCCTGCGGCATAATGGAGATCAGTGCGCCGAGCTTGGGGATCAGGCCGCACAGGATCAGGAAGATGGCACCGGAGGCCAGAGCCATGCGGTTGACCACTTTGGTCATGGCCACCAGACCCACGTTCTGGCTGAAGGAAGTGTTGGGCAGTACACCGAACAGAGCCGCAAAGGAGGAGCCCAGACCGTCACAGATCACACCGCCGGACAGCTCTTTATCGGTGGGCTCACGATTCATGCCGCCCTCCATGACACCGGAGATATCACCCACGGTCTCAACAGCGGTAACAACGAACATGATCATCACCGGCATAATAGCGCGCATATCAAACACGATCTTGACCGGCATCAGCTTGGGAATGGCAAACCAAGAGGCCTGTGCCACCTTATTCCAGTTGAGCACCCATGCCTTGGTAAACTCTACACCATCGGCAGTGACACCGGTGGTGGGCAGCACCAGACCCATGACAAAGGCCGCAACGTAACCGGCCAGAATGCCGATCAGGATCGCGGAAGAGCTGAGGAAGCCCGTGGTCCAGTGCTTGAAGATCAGAATGACCACCAGAACGAACAGGGCCAGCAGAAGATTTTCCATGGAGCCAAAGTCTTTTGCGCTGTTGCCGCCGCCAAAGGAATTGATGCCCACCGAGATCAGCGAAAGACCGATGGAAAGTACAACCGTACCGGTGACGACCGGCGGGAAAAACTTGCGCAGAGGCTTGAGGAAGAAGCCCAGCACGCTTTCAAAAATGCCTCCGATGATGGATGCACCCATAATGGCACCATAGGCCAGCACACCGCCGCCCATGCTGCCGACAACACTGTTGAACACGCCGATAAAACCGGAACTGGTGCCCATGATGATGGGCACGCTACCGCCCACGGGGCCGATGGTGAACAGCTGTACCAGCGTGACTACGCCGGCCACAAACATGGCGCTCTGCAGCAGCGTGACCTGCAGATCTGCGAACTCACCACCCGCAATGCCGCAGGCACTGGTGATGATCAGCAGCGGGGTCAGGTTGCCCACGAACATGGCGCAGACATGCTGCAGGCCCAGGGGGATGGCCTGGCGCAGAGACATCTTGCCATCAAACTGGTAAGCAGCCTCTTCAAGTTTGACTTCCTTCAAATGTTCCACTCTCCTCAGAATCTTGACGTTTTAGGTTTCGGATGCTTTGCAAAAAGCGGATTCATTATAACAAAGTTGCTATTTAATGTAAATTAAGTATGACTTTTCCGTGAACGGCTGCAACATTGCCCGATGGTCGTTTCCGGGTCAGAGACAGCAAAAAAGCAGCGGTTTTCCGCGCACGCTTCCACCCGGAATGGACTGGTTTCGCGCAGAATCCCCTGCTTTTTTTCTAGAGTTTTTTCAGTTTTTTGTGCGATACAGAGATTTTACAGTTTCTTTGTCCGCACATCAGGCTTCCTCGCCCACATAGGTGAACCGTCGCTGGGTCTTGCCGTCGCGGGTAACCATCTCGTTCCACATGGAGGCGGGCCGCACCCACAGACTGTGCTCCCCGTACAGCTGCCGGTAGACCACATATTCCTCTTCGGTCTCGCTGTGGCGGGCCACACCCAGCACCTCATATTCTTTGCCTTTGAAATGCCGGTAACGCCCCGGCCGGATCTCTTCGCTCATCGTTTTTCTCCTTTTACCGACTGGCTAAGCCGTAATCCCGCAGGCAGTGCCGGATGCCCTGCTGTGTGGTATCAAAGCGGATGCCGGCCTTTTCCAACTTTTTGCCGTCCATGACCAGATTGCGCGTCCAGTCGGCGGCTTCAATCTGCACCGCAATGTCCAGCTCCTGCGCGAACTGCTGTGCCGTGTGCACCATATTTTCCGTATTGGAGCTGCCAAAGTTGTACACGCCGCCGGGCAGGCTCAGTGCCGGAGCAAGGTTTGCGATCACCTGTCGGACATAGGTCACGCCCCGGCAGTCGTTGGCCGAAAGGTCACCGACGTCCCATGCAGGGCGGCGCACAAAAGGTTCAGCGGCAGGTTGCCCCGGATGGGCAGCCCGTAGCCCGGCAGGTCATACATCCAGCTGGCCCGCAGCAGCACAGCGTCCGGGCAGAGTTCCAGCACGCGCTGTTCCATTTCCAGTTTGCAGCGGCCATATACATTGGTCGGCTGCAGGGGCAATGTCTCCGGCAGCGGCCCGGGCTGCGTGATTCCGGCATAGACCTGATCTGAACTGAACGCCAGCAGCTTTGCGCCGGATGCGCAGGCAGCTTTTGCCACCCAGACCGGCAGCTCCACGTTGGCACGATGGGCTTCCTCCGGGTGCTGTGCGCAATAGCCGGTGTCCGACAGAGCCGCCGCGTGCACAATGGCCGCAGGCTGTAGTTTCTGAATGGTCTCGGTCACTTCTGCCTCCCCGGCTGCTGCCAGAAAGCCGCGGGGCAGGCTGCAAAGCTCCGCATCCCCCAGCCCCTGCTGCAGGATGCGTGCGCCCAGAAAGCCGCTGCCGCCTGTGATGAGAACGCGTTTCATCGGTACTATCTCCCTCCCTGGTTTGCTGTCAGTATAGCATATTTTGTGCAGTAAGAAAAGCAGCTGCACCCCAAAGCGAAAGCTTCAGAGCGCAGCTGCATTTTTCAGAGGAAGAATTCCAGCACAAAGACCACAGCGCAGCAGGCCACAGCCACCTGGAACAGGCTTGCACCGCACCAGGCCGCTGCAATGCCGATCACCAGCGCCACAGCACCGGCCACCGGGCTCTGGGTGGCCTGCACGATGGCCGGGAAGGTCATGACGGCCAGCGTGACATAGGGCACATAGTACAGGAACGACTGAACGAACCGGTTCTTGATGGGTTTGCGGATCAGAGTAAGCGGCAGGATGCGGATCGCATACGACACCAGTGCCATGACCGCAATGTAAATGTAGTTGTTATGCGTCATGTTCCGCCTCCTGATCCTTGACCGGGAACAGCACCGCAGCCGCACTGGAAATAAGTACGGTGAGCAGGATGGTCCGGGTGCCGTCCGAAAGTGCCGAGATGCCCGGCAGATAGTTGCAGGCAAAACTCAATGCAAAGCTGATGGCCACCAGCACAGCCACCACCTTATCCTTGCGGGCAGGCGGGATGATGATGGCAAGGAACATGCCGTACAGCGCAACGCTCAGGGCGCTGACCGCACGCAGCGGCAGCAGGTTGCCGGCAACGATGCCCAATGCCGTGCCGGATGCCCACGCCGGGGCTGCCAGCAGGATGGCACCGTAAGTATAGCAGGGGTTCAGGCTGCCGGGCCGTGCAATGGTGATGCCGAACAGCTCGTCCGTTACGTCGTAACCGATGACCAGCCGGTGCCAGAACGGCGTGCCCGGTGCAAACCGCTGGGCCAACGCGCAGCTCATGAGCAGATAGCGCGCATTGGCGATGAGGGTGATCACGGCCACCTGAAAATAGCTGGCACCGCTCATAATAAGCGCAAAGGCAGCGTATTCACCGGCCGATGCGTTGTTCAGCAGACTGGCCAGAAACCCCTGAAGCGGGGTAAAACCCGCCTTGCGGGCTGCAATGCCCAGCGAGAAAGAGACGGCAAAATAGCCCAGTGCGATGGGCACGCCATCCCGGATGCCCTCACAGAACACCTTTCGGCTGAAGGCCCACACAGGCTTCTGCTCCCGGATGATGTCCGCATCCAGAAGCGAATTGCTTGTTTCCATGTTGAAATTGCTCCTTTCCTGTTCCAAACATTGTCTATTATACTCCACCGCCGGGCCGGGAAAAAAGGGCCTTGTAACAATTTTTGTGATAAAAACGCTCAAAAACTTTTTATGGCAGACATAAGATTTCGTTTGGCCGAATCGCTTGTTCGGGCATACAAAAAGCACAGGCACCACTCCGGAAAGAGCAATGTCTGTGCTTTGGGGGTCAGAGGCCCGGCACCAGAAAATGCTGTGCCTGCGTCAGCACCCGGGTGTCGGGGTCCAGTCCGTTGGCCGCCAGCATCTGGGCCGGCGGCACATGGAACCGCCGCGCGATATCGAACAGCGCCTCGCCTTCCTGTGCATAGTAAATGCGCAAGGTGATCTCCGGGTCGGCAGAGGTCAGGGCTTCGCCCAGCGAAATGCTGCCAATGCCCTGGCGGGTACTGCGTCCCAGGATGGCACCCTCAGCCCGGGCGGTGATGGTTACGGTAAGGGTTCCGCCGGTGCAGGTACACTGTACGCTGTCGGTACTCAGCCAGCATTCCGGCTGCAGCTGCATCCCGGCGGGCACCTCGGCCGGGATGGGCACGGAAAGCTCCAGCGTTTTTTCGTAGCTGTCAAGCTCTCCCAGACTGTTCTCCGCAAAGGCGGTGGCCGTGGCGCGGGCTGTCAGCGCCCAGCCGCCGCCCTGCCCACTCTGCTGCGAGATGCTGACAGGCCCATACGATACAAAACAGGCACGCAGCTGTGCCCCGGCATCCGGCAGCGGGCCGGAACCGGAAACCGTCGTGGTTGCATTCAGCATGCAGACCAGTTCTTCGGCCGCCAGCTCCTGTGGGACAAGCTCCGTTTCAAACCGGGTGGAAAAGGCATCCGCCGCATATTGCAGCTGGTAGCTGCGCCAGGCCCGCAGATGCAGCATCAGGCTGGCCGACAGTGTGCCCGCCGCGTCCGGCTGCCCTTCCGTCAGGGAGAAGCCTACCGGCTCCACCACGCAAAGACACTTGCAGTCCTCGGTCAGGCCGTCCACATCCAGCACCTGCTGGAACGGCAGAGTCGTGCTCAGGCTCTGCAATTCGGTTTCCTGCTCGGCACGCCAGGCACACTGCACCCGTACTTCGCCCTTGACCACCGCTTTGCCGGACAGCAGCCGTACCTCCTGTGCAGTGGCTGTGCCTGCAATGTCCAGCACCGCCGCCGGCGGGCTGGGAAAAGCCAGCTCCCCTTCGGCCGAGATCAGCTTATCCAGCACCGCAATGCTGCGCACGCCCTGCAGGGTGTCCAGCTGCTGCTCAATGCCGCCATCGGCCAGTGCAGTGATCACCTCCGCTTTGTTCTGGGTGCGCACGGTCGCCACCAGTCCCACGGCGCCTCGCACCTCCATGCGGCGCGGGTTGACCACCCGGCTGTTGAGGTATTCGGTCTGACCCTCCACCACCGCCGTCCAGGCCGTAAAGTCAAATTCCGGCAGTTCCAGCTGCTTTGTAAAGGGCAGTTTCTGTTCGGTCTGGCAGAGACCTGTACCCTCCTCGCCCTGATAATAGACCGTACAGCGCAGATAACCCTCCAGTGTCAGCCTGCCCGGCTGCAGCTGCTTTTGCAGGATGACCGGCTTTGCAAAGCATTTGACCAGTTTGAACACCGGCGGCAGATAGTCCGAGACCAGGATCTCGGTCTCCAGCGGGAGCTCTGCCT